>MRWG01001422.1_pt1 | contig 15447 bp, 12 predicted proteins | sample 1013341 | NCBI WGS metagenome assembly MRWG01 (sample SAMN06117577, study PRJNA244670) | biofilm metagenome | biome: Water; feature: Cathode Biofilm; material: Biofilm; isolation source: microbial consortium enriched at the cathode of a solar microbial fuel cell | place: USA: District of Columbia ... | reverse complement strand
GCAAATACCCACGCTCAACCTGAATTTCGGGCAACTGAACCAGGTGTTCGCCTTCCTGGGCGTTCCGGAACGTGCCATCGTCTTTTCTACCGATGGTGCCAGTGCCCTGGTCATCAAGGATGAATCACTGGCAGACCTTTCGGCCCAGATTACCGCCGCCCTGGTCAATTTTGGCCTGGATCCCGGAACAGCAGCCGTCACCGGGCTTTTATATGGCCAGGCCAGGCAGGCCACGCCGGAAGACCTTATCGTGTTCCCCAGCCAGGCCGTCATAGGGGAACTGAACGAGGATGCCTTCGCCATGCTGCAAGGACTTGGGGTGGCCCCTGCTGAAGCGGGCTTGCTCTCGATCAACGGTATTACCTTTCCCCTGGAGGATCAATGGGTGCTTACCCCGGAAGAACAACAGGCGGTTACGGTGGCCACCGAGGCATACAACCAGACTATTGCCGCCCTGGCGACCCAATACGACCTTGCGTTGGTGGACATCAATGCCTATTACACGCTTGTAGACAGTAACGGCGTGGTACTGGGCGATGGCAGCACAGCCACCACAACCTATGGTACCGGCGGCGTCTTTTCGTTAGACGGCGTGCATCCGTCACCCAGGGGTTACGCCCTGGTAGCCAACCAGTTCATCGCGGCGATCAACGCGAAGTTCGGCTCCAATCTCCCTGGGGTAGACCCCCTTGATTTTACGGGACTTTACATACAATAGTATCCTAAAATTATATACTTTTAAAGGTATCAGTTCCGACTGGTACCTTTTTTTATTGAATCAACCTAAACCCTATACATATGAACTTACTACTGAGAATTTTACTGAGTGCCCTTGCTGTGGTCGTCCTTGCCAAAATTTTACCTGGCGTAGGGGTCGATACCTACTGGACGGCTGTCCTCGTAGCAGTTGTCCTCTCGCTGCTGAACTTCATCGTGAAGCCGATATTGATCATTTTTACCCTGCCGGTAACCATCCTTACCCTGGGACTGTTCCTGCTGATCATCAATGCGATCATTATCCTGTTGGCCGATTACCTGGTGCCCGGATTTGCGGTAGATGGCATCTGGTGGGCATTGCTTTTTAGCCTGTTGCTGTCGATCCTGCAATCTATTTTGTTCTCCCTGCTCAAAGACAACTAAAGCCGTGCCTAGGTATTTCAAAACCACCTGCTTAAAACTTGCCATACAGTGCAAAATATACTACTTTTGCATCCCGTTTTCTCGCATTTGGGGAGGCCTGCCGTGATACCGGAGGCATCAAAAGCAGGGAAACCCCCGGGAATTAGCCGCCCGGCAGCCGAGTTTTATAAGAACAGGGGTGGCATGGACACGATAAATTAATTGGAAGATTACATGAATATCACGAAAGAGCAGATTGACAAATTGAATGCCGTTGTCAAGGTAGCGATCACTAAGGACGACTATCAGGACAAAGTCGAGAAGATCCTCAAGGACTACCGGAAGCAGGCGAATATCCCCGGTTTCCGAAAAGGGCAGGTGCCTATGGGGCTGATCAAAAAACAATATGGAAAAGCCGTCCTTGTTGACGAGGTGAACAAGTTGCTTCAGGACAACCTCAATAAATACCTGACTGAAGAAAAGCTGGATGTCCTTGGCAATCCCCTTCCCAAGCAGCAGGACAACTTTAACTGGGAAGCCGAAGAACTGGCTTTTGAATTTGAACTGGGGCTGGCCCCCGAGTTTGAGGTCCCCTTAAAGACCAAGAAAAGCGTCACCCACTACAAGATCGTGGCCGACAAGAAAATGATCGATGAGCAGGTAGACCGCATCCGAAAGCAATACGGGAAACTTATTTCCAAATCGGAAGTGGGCAAGGCCGATGAAATACGCGGCACCTTCAGGAATGAAGAAGCGGGCATAGACCAGCAGACCACCCTGGAGATGGACAAACTCAAGGATAAAAAAGCGGTCTCTGCATTGATGGGCAAAAAAATCGGCGAGACGGTTTCCCTGAAAACCAAGGGGTTGTTCAAGGAAGAATACCTCCTGGCCGGGGCGCTCGGGATACCAGGGGAAGAGGCTAAAAAATTGAACATTTCCGTGGAGTTTACCATAGAGGAGGTCAACGAGCGGGAGCCCGCTGCCCTGGACCAGGAGTTGTTTGACAAGCTCTTTGGCAAGGATGAAGTGCAATCAGAGAAGGAATTGCGGGAGAAGATCAAGACAGATTCTGAAAAGCAATTTGAGCAACAGGCCGATCAGAAACTCCTCAACGACGTGACTGAGCGGCTGATTGAGACCACCGCTTTTGATCTTCCATCTGCCTTCCTGAAAAAATGGATACAAATGACCGGTGAAAAACAACTAAGCCCGGAGGAAGCCAATGACGAATACGAAAAATCGGAAAAAGGCCTGAGGTACCAGCTCATTGAGGGCAAGGTCATTAAAGAACACAACATTGAACTTAAATTTGAGGAACTCAAGGATTTCGCCAAGGACTTCATACGTTCCCAAATGGCCCAATACGGGCAGTTAAACCCGGAAGAAGAGGAACTGGAACGCATCGCGGCCCGTGTCCTTAGCAACCAGGACGAAGTAAAACGCCTTTCTGAGCAACTGATGAGCCAGAAACTCCTGGCCCTTTACAAGGAAAAGGCCAACCTCAAAGTCAAAGAGGTTACCTATGAGGATTTTATAAAGGAAGTGTACGGATAATGTAAGGCGCTACCCCGGAACGGCGGTGCAGGGCCAGGCACAATTGCATACCGGCACTTAAATTCTAGTTAAAATACCTATCTTTACGGTGCCGAAAGCTTAAATTTCGGCACCTTTTTTTTACACTTAAGCCAGACATACATGATGGATTTCGCACAAGAATTCAAGAATTACGCCATAAAGGACCACGGCATTAACAGCCTGTATTACGAAAAGCTGATCAGCAGCCTTTCACCCGTAAACATGACGCCGAACATCATTGAGGAGCGGCAGTTGAACGCCATTGCCATGGATGTCTTCTCCAGGCTGATGATGGACCGTATTATATTCCTGGGTACCGGGATTAGTGACCAGGTGGCCAATATCGTCCAGGCACAGTTGTTGTTCCTGGCGAGCGCGGATTCCTCCAAAGACATTCAAATCTATATCAACTCGCCCGGAGGCAGTGTTTATGCCGGGTTGGGTATTTATGACACCATGCAGTTCATCAAGCCCGATGTAGCGACGATATGCACGGGGATGGCGGCCTCTATGGCAGCCGTCTTGCTTTGTGCGGGCGAAAAAGGCAAACGCAGTGGCCTAAAGCACTCCAGGGTCATGATCCACCAGCCCATGTCGGGCGCCCAGGGCCAGGCCAGCGATATTGAAATTGCCGCCAACGAGGTACTGAAAATCCGCGATGAATTATACCAGGTCATCTCCAAGCATTCCGGCCAGCCCTTTGACAAAGTGCATGAAGACAGTGACCGCGATTACTGGATGAAAGCCAAAGAAGCCCTGGATTACGGAATGATTGACGAAATCCTGGAAAGGGATAAGGACTAATTTCGACCAAATACCATGAATTCTGGCTTCTAGCCAGGAAATAATGAACCAAAAAGCGATTTTTTTCGTTATTAATAGGTGATAGAAAGTAAGCATATATGGCAAAGGAAAACCTTGAATGTTCATTTTGCGGGCGTAAAAAGCCCGAGACCAACCTGCTGATAGCGGGCCTGGATGCCCATATCTGTGACCGCTGTATTGAGCAGGCCCATGGAATTGTAGCCGAAGAGTCTCGCCAGTCAAAGACCGACGACCTATCGGCAGAACTGGTATTGAAGAAACCCCTGGAGATCAAGGAATTCCTGGACACTTTTGTCATTGGGCAGGAACGCACCAAGAAGGTCATGTCCGTGGCCGTGTACAACCATTACAAGCGCCTGTTGCAACCCACGTCCAAGGAAGATGATGTAGAGATCCAAAAGAGCAATATCGTGATGGTGGGGCATACGGGAACCGGGAAGACCCTTATCGCCAAAACCATTGCCCGGATGCTGAACGTGCCGCTGGCCATAGTTGACGCCACCGTGCTGACCGAAGCCGGTTATGTAGGGGAAGATGTGGAAAGCATCCTCACGCGCCTGCTGCAGGCCGCGGACTACAATGTGGAAAAAGCCGAACGCGGGATCGTTTTTATAGACGAGCTGGACAAGATCGCCCGCAAAAGTGACAACCCTTCCATCACCCGGGATGTTTCTGGGGAAGGCGTACAGCAGGGCCTGCTCAAACTCCTGGAGGGCACCGTGGTAAACGTCCCCCCAAAAGGAGGGCGAAAGCACCCCGACCAAAAGTTTATTGAAGTAAATACGGAAAACATCCTCTTTATAGCAGGGGGGGCTTTTGACGGCATAGAGCGCATCATCACCAAACGCCTGAATATGCAGGCGATTGGCTACAGCGCCGCCAAGAAGGAGGAAACCCTGGATGCGGAGAACGTATTGCAATACATCATCCCCAGGGACCTGAAGGAATTCGGGCTGATCCCCGAGATCATCGGCCGCCTTCCGGTACTCACCCATATGAACCCCCTGGATAAGAAAACCCTGAGGGCCATTCTCACCGAGCCCAAAAACGCCATTATCAAACAATATGAAAAGTTGTTTGCCATGGACGGGATTAAATTTACAATTACCGAACAGGCCCTGGATTATATAGTCGACCAGGCCATCGAATACAAACTCGGGGCCCGTGGGTTAAGATCACTTTGCGAAGCGGTCTTTACCGATGCCATGTTCGAAATGCCAAGTACGGGTGAAGATGAATTTAAGGTCACCAAGCCCTACGCCGAGGAAAAGCTTTCCTATGAAACAGTGAAAAAACTAAAGGCGGTCTCCTAAAGCTGGTATTGCTTCCTGAGCATGGTTTGCAGGAGGCTGAGGCACACTTTGCGGATAATCTTCTCATCCGAATACAGGTCGTGCCCAAACTTGGGTACCACCTCCATGTCCACACCAATATGCCTTACCCAATCCTCTGAGGGGAGCTTCTTTTCAAAATCGCCATATTCCCCGTAAAGCAGGTTTACCGGGCATTCGGGTTTCCAATCAAACGCTTCCAGGTCTAAAGGAGAAATCGCAAAGAGCGACTTCATGGGCAGGCCCATCAAACCCGCTTTCCATGCAATACTGCCTCCCGCACAAAAGGTCAGGTAATGGCTTTCCAGTCGTTCTTTTTTGAGCAAATGCGCCACTGCCGTATCCATCGCCCCCTCCTTGAAGGCTTTGTAGATATTTTCATCGGAACAGACCTCCAGTTCAATATTCGCGAGTTCCTTGCTATCGTGGTAAACAATATCAAAATACTGTTGCAGGTATCCCAGGTAAGAGGTAATCCAGAGCCCCTTTTTAGCGCCGTACATATCCGATATTACTACCAATCGTTCTGCCATGAGGAAAGTATTTAATGCAACCGAGGTCAAGTTTACCCTCCCAAATTGCTAAATACATTCCACAATACCTCAATTATTGGTTCATCTGAAGCAATTCATCGATGTAGACGCGGTCATTGGATAATCTGGGAATCTTATGTTGCCCTCCGAGTTTTCCTTTGGATTTCAGCCAGTCATAGAACAAATTGGGCCTGGCGATGTGGATTTTGGGCATTTTCAGGGTCATATTATTGTAGCGCTTGGCCTCATAATCGGAATTCAGGGATTTCAGCGCATTGTCCAGGAACTCTGTAAAATACTCGATCTCCGCCGGGGGTTTCCTGAACTCTATAATCCATTCATGGGCGCCTTTCTCCCGGCCCTTCATAAAGACCGGGGCCGCCGTATAGTCCTTGATCTCGGCCCCAGTTTTCCTGCAGATGCTTTTTAATGCCTCCTCGGCGTTCTCGATGATGAGTTCCTCACCAAAGGCATTGATATGGTGTTTGGTACGGCCCGTAATCCTGATCCGGTAAGGGTTGGTAGAGGTAAATCGCACTGTATCGCCAATTTTGTAACGCCAAAGACCGGCATTGGTCGTTATCACGATGGCGTAGTTGGTATTGGTTTGCACCGCCCATAACGGAATGGCCACCTGTTGCTCCGTGCCATAGGTATCCATGGGAATGAATTCATAGAAAATTCCATAATCCAGCATAAGCAGCAGGTCATCGGCATTGTTTCGGTCCTGTATGGCAAAAAATCCTTCCGAGGCGTTGTAGATCTCATAGTACCGGAAATTTTTCCTGGGGAGCAGGTTGTGGTACTGTTCTGCATAAGGGATAAAACTGACGCCCCCGTGGAAGTATACCTCCAGGTTTTCCCAAACCTCAAACAAATGGCTCTTCCCGGTTTCTTCAAGGACCCGGTTTAACAACACCAACATCCAGGATGGCACACCGGCAAGGCTGGTGACGTTTTCCTGTATACTTTCTTCAATAATGGCGTGCATCTTATGTTCCCAGTCGCTCATCAAAGAAACCCTGTTGCTGGGGGTACTGCTGAGTTCGGCCCAGAACGGCATGTTGTCTATCAGGATAGCGGAAAGGTCCCCAAAAAAGGTCCCATTGTCTTTGTAGAGTTCTTTGCTGCCCCCAAGCCTGAGGCTTTTACCATTGAACAGCTGGGAATTTTCATTATTGTTCAGGTAAAGGCACAGCAGGTCCTTGCCCGATTTATAGTGGCAGTCTTCCAGGGCTTCGGTGCTCACCGGGATAAACTTGCTCTTCGCATTGGTCGTGCCACTACTTTTGGCAAACCATTTAAGATGGGTTGGCCAGAAGATATTCTGTTCCCCGTGCCGGCTCCGCTCTATCATGGGTTCCACCTCTTCGTAAGATACAACAGGCAGCCGTTCTGCAAAGGCCTCATAGGTCTGAATGCCCGCAAAATCGTAGCGTCTGCCAATTTCGGTATCCCGGGCCAGGTCCAGGAGCTGGAATAGCACTTCCTGTTGTACCTCAGCCGGATATTTAAGAAAAAGTTCTATCTGGTGATAGCGCTTTTTCAATAGCCATGATGCGATAGAGTGGAATAGGGGAATCGGCATTTTTGGGTATCTTTAACGGCTAAAAGTAGCTTTTAAAGTTAGCATTTTAAAATAGAAATTACGCAAAAAACGCCTTTATGCAGTACGAAGGGGTATTACAAAAAATGCCAACGGAGATGGGCGACCCCATCCAGTATTTCCTCATTTTCGAAAATGATTTCCTGAACGTCAATCAGGTACTTGACCAAAAGCTGGAACTACGGTTCCTCCGGTTCCAGTGCCTCAACTGCGGGGAGGACCGTCCTATCTTCCGCCAGGGATTCTGCCGGTCCTGTTTTTTCGAGATCCCTGCCGCGGGTGACTGGATCATGAAACCCGAACTCAGCACTGCCCATCTGAACCAGGAAGACAGGGACCTGGAATACGAAAAGAAGGTTCAGTTACAACCGCATGTGGTCTATTTGGCGAATTCCAGTAACGTCAAGGTGGGGGTGACCCGGAAATCGCAAATACCAACGCGCTGGATTGACCAGGGGGCGCATGAGGCCATAGAAATTGTCGAAGTCCCCAACCGGTACCTGGCCGGGATTACCGAAGTGGCCCTCAAGGAACATGTTTCCGATAAAACCAACTGGCGCAAGATGCTCACCAATACCCTGGAAGACGTAGACCTGGTCGCATGGCGGGATAAGTTGCAGCCTTTTATCCCCGGGGAAGCCGCCGGGTACTTTATCGGAACGAACGAAGAAACCCAACTGCACTTCCCGGTCCTGCAATACCCCAGCAGGGTAAAAAGCCTCAACCTGGACAAGACCCCCGTCTATGAAGGCCGCCTGAAGGGGATCAAGGGGCAGTACCTGCTCTTTGAAGACAATACCGTCTTTAACGTCCGTGGAAGCGAAGGCTATTACGTAAGCCTGCGCGCCTTTTAAACCAGCACCCGCAACCGCATTGCTTCCCAGGAAGGAGCGACCTCCCGGACCAAGGGGGTTCCTCGCCACTTACCTCAAAGAGTGTGGGAACTCCCTCAATGACCGCTGCTTTTGCAAAGGTTGAAAACGCATTATGGGTTTAGGCTGTCTTTCTTAGTTTCCTGGGGTTTTTTCTTTTTGCTGAGGAAGCCGCCAATAATCTCTTTTGCGGCTTCCCTGACCGGTTCCTTTCTGGTTGCTGCGGAATCCTTTTTAACGACCGCGGTATCAGCGGGTTTCGTCGCTTTCCCCAATAGCCCGCCCACTACGTCTTTCACTCCCGTACCTGTGGAATCTTTCCTGGGAACGCTGTCCTTGCCGACCGTTGCACCAGACAAAAGTCCGCCTATAAGCTTCTGGGCTTCACTTTTACCCTGGTTGACCAGCTTCTGCTTCTGGATTTCCACCAATTGGGTCGTCAGCGCCTTCACGCCAGAGGTAAGGTCTGTACTCACAACCGGGTTGGTATAATTCCCGCCAATATTGGCCGTGATGGGAATGCTCAGGTTTTGCAATTGCTGCTCGTCTAATTTGGCGATCAGGTTGTTTACCTCACTGCCAAGGTATTTGGCCGGCACCTGCAGGGTAGCGGTATATTTGAGGCTACGGTCAAAGCCATGGCCCCCATCGACCTTTATGGCGATGTCCTTGTAATTCACGGTAAAGGGTTTAACATTCACCCGGCCGTTTTCGAAGCTGAGGGCCGTTTTAAGTCCTTTAAGGTTAAAGTCGCTGGCGCTGAGGAAATTCAACTTCCCCCCCAACGCATTGACGATAGCCGCCTTTTCGGGCTGGAGCTCGGTCCCGAGCAGTTGCGCAAGGGCATCGCCGGAAATGGTTGCCAGGTCTGGGGTAAAGTCATCGGTCAACAGTCCGGAAATATTGATCTGTGAACTCAGGCGCCCCTGGAGGGCATTGGCAACGGGGGCCAGGGCCTGAAACAATTCGAGCGACTGAAAGGTTTCGGAAATCCGAAATCCATCCATCCCCAGCTGCATGGCGAAGGTGGGTTTGGCTTCTTTGGTAGATACGGTACCTTTAAGGGCCAGTTTACCGTCAAAGATGGCAGAGGTGAAATTGGAGAGGCTGGCGGTCTCGTCTTTGATCCTGAGGGTTCCGCTTACCTCCTTTAACGTGAGGTTGTCATAATGCACCGTATTGGCGGAAGCCTGTACGGTACAATCGAGGAACGAGGGTATTTTCAGTTGCTCCTCCCCGGAATCAGCTGAGGCATCGCCCTGCCCTGCCGTAGCATCGGCCACCATGAAATCATTGAGTACAAAGGTGTTGGAATTGAGGTTGAAGTTGCCCTCTACCAGTTCCTTGTTGAACATAAAGCCCAGCAGGTTATGGAGGGTCCCACTGACTTTGAAGTCTGTCCTGCCCGTTTGCCCGTTCATTTCCTTCAGGGTGACGGTTTTGGGATTGAATTCTACCGTCATACTGCTGATGTTAACCGGGTTGGCCAGTTCGGGAGAAGCGTATTCAAAATTCCTCAGGTTGAAATAACCCTGGGTTTTGGTCTTCTCATACTGTTTATTCTCCACCGAAGCCATGTCGAATGCCGTATTGATATCGGCTTTGAGAAAGCCCTTTAGGTTGAGGTCGGCAGGGACCGGATAGGCGGCCTGAAGGTTGGCCAGGTCCATATTGCCGTCTATATGTGCATCTACCCTGGTGTTACCCATGAGTTCCCGAAGGTTTGCCCGGAGGTTAAACTGGTCTGAATCAATCGTAAATGACGCCTTATTGATCGCCACATACGTATCTTCTGCAAGGCCGGTGGTATTCTTCACCAGGGCATCGATATGGATGTTGCGGACCGCCTTGGGGAGGTCGGGGTATTTAAAAGAGGCGTTGTCGGAAGCCAACGCTATGGAAAACATGGGGATATGGGTATCATCGAGCCTGCCATTGATCTCCCCCTGAACGGTAAAATCACCGGTAGTGGTTACCCCTTCGATATTCCGGGTATAGGTTTCGGGAATAACGGCCAGGAAATTTTTAAATTCGGAGGAGGAGGTACTGAAGCGGATATCCATCTGCTGATGGTCCTCAAAAAGTTGCACATACCCTTCGAACACCAGGGGCAATTGGTTCACCATTGCCTGGTTCTTAAGGAAAGAATATTTGTTTGCTTTCAAATCAATCCCTATCAACGCCTCCAGCTCCACACTGTTCCGGTTCAGGTAGTTGGTACTGTCCATTTCCAGGGAGACCAGGGCGGTGGTAGTGGTTTGCAATTCGGACTGGTCCAAAGAAAGGTCACCGGTACCCTGGTGCTGTATCTCCTGGACCCTCAGCATAATGCCCGAGGAAAGGTCGGTATACCGTATTTCAGAATCGCTCAGGGAATAAGACTGCAGGTCGAGGGTAAAACCGCCACCGGGGCTGTCGGAGCCTGAGCTGGCGGGTTCCGTATCCAGGGCGAGATCGTAATTGGCATGTTCTTCCGCATCGATGAGGATGTTCAGGAGCGCCTTTTCTATGGCCAGGTTCTTGAGGCCAATGGGCTCCCCTTCCCCTTTAAAGAGCTCGCCCAGGCCCATGGTGAGCGATACTTTTTCCGATGATATCAGGGTGTCGCCTTCAAAGGGCGATTTGTTGAGGATATACATCCCGTCCAGGGTAAGTTCGACGTTCGGAAATGACCGGATGAGGCTCAGGCTGGCCCGGTCAAAGTCGAAAGTCCCGTTAATATTCTTGTTCACATTGTTCCTGAGGAGGGAGCCAAACTTCGCTTCCAACAGGAAGGGGGCGGCGACCAGGGCGCCCAGGATCAGCAATAGCACAACTCCTGAAATCTTAAGCAGTTTCTTTTTCATGGGATTGGGTATAAGTAGTGGTCAGTGGGTTAGAATTCCAGCTGAATCTCTTCGTTCGCTTTTAGTTTAAAACGTCTCTTGAATATATATACGAAAAAATATAGAAAAGGGGTGTCGAGCGCAGCAATGAATACCTTGAAGAGGAAACCACTGATCACCAGCCCGTAAAACAGGTTCCATGGAATCACCTTAAAGACGCACAGCAGGCCCACCACCAGGAAGGTATCTATAAACTGGGAGCTGAAAGTGGAAAAATTATTCCGGAGCCAAAGATACCTGCCCCGGGTCAGGTTTTTCCAGAAATGGTATATGGCGATATCTACATATTGGGCGCAGAGGTAGGCCAGCATTGACGCGAGGACGGCGATCGGCGACAGGGCGAATACCCGCGCGAAGGTCTGGTCATCTATGGGAGAGGAAGGGATGGCTGGCGCCAGTTCCGCCACCAGGATGATGCCCATGGAAAAAAAAGAGGCAAAGATCCCCGCCGTGACTACCTGGTTGGCTTTCTTGCGCCCATACACCTCCGAGATAAGGTCAGTGATGAGAAAGGTAATGGGATACGGCAGTATCCCCACCGAGATTTCAAAGAGCGGCGCGTCAAAGAGCCGCAGGTCGCCAAAGGGCTTCCAGTAGAAAAACTTCTGGAAAATAAGGTTGGATACCACCAGGGAGGTGATAAAAAGAGCCCCCAGGTACAAGTAGATCTTGTACGCCAGTTTTTGGTCTTTAACGGTCATACGCCTATTTGATGTTAAGGATAAAGGGCAAACGTGCCTGTATGCCTTCCTGCCTCAGCACCCCTTTAAGTTCCCGGTAGACCGCGTAGAGTTGTGTTCCCATCCCGGATTCCAGTACCCGCTCCTGCTGTTGCGACCCGGATTCCCCCAGGTCTTCCATCAGCTGGGCGAAGCCCGATTTATAGCGGGGGTAATTGCGGATGCTGAACTGATCGGTCCCGGCCAGGGAGGCGGCTGCCGCGATGGCATCGTCTATCCCTCCGGTTTCGTCAACCAACCCGATCTCCAGGGCATCGGCCCCGCTCCATACCCTGCCCTGGGCGATGCTGTCAACACTCGCAATACTCATATTCCTTCCTTTTGCCACCCGTTCTAGGAAAGTTTGGTAAGTATCCTCGATGCTTTCGGTCGCCACTTTCCTGAAATTGTCACTTACGGGTTCAAAGAGGGAGTATTCCACGGAGTTGGCATGGGTACTTACCTGTTCTGCGTTAATACCAATGTTGCCGGCAAGTTCATGGATATTGGGCACTATGGCAAAAACCCCGATAGACCCCGTGATGGTGGTGGGTTCTGCATAGATCTTATCCGCGGCCGAAGCGATGTAATATCCGGCCGAGGCCGTTACGTCGCCCATGGAGACCACCAGAGGTTTTACTTCCCGGGTGCGTTCCAGCTCCCTCCAGATCAATTCTGAGGTTAGCGCGCTTCCCCCCGGGGAGTTGATACGTAGCACGATGGCCTTTACATTAGAGTCTTCCCGCGCTTTGGCCAGGGCCTCGTTGATGATACCTTGCCCGATGAAATCAGGGCCTCCCTCCCCATAGAGCATCTCCCCCTGGGCGTAAATGACGGCAATCTTATCGGTCCCCTCATAGATTTTTTTATTCCTGGACAATTTTAAATAATCTTCAAGGGCCACATAAGGCTGGTCTGCCTCCTCCCCTATCCCGCTTGCCTTCTTAATTCGGGCTTCATACTGGTCTTCATACAGGATCCCATCTACCAGGCCGGCCCTGAGGGCGTATTCCGGGGTCCGCCCGCCCAGGGTGTCCGCAATGCGGTTTAAATCATCCGTTGCCAGCTGTCGCGCTTCCCCGATATCCTGGGAAATGGTGGTCCAGAGCGACTGGATAAGCCCGCTGATCTGTTCCCGGTTAGAGGCACTCATTTCATCTGCGAGGAAAGGTTCCACGGCACTTTTATATTTCCCATGCCGTACCACTTCCATTTTTACCCCTGATTTTTCCTGAAGCCCTTTGAAAAATAACACTTCGGCTGATAGCCCCCTGAAATCGACCGCACCAACGGGATTCACATAGACGCTGTCTGCCACACTGGCCAGGTAGTAATCTTTTTGGAGGAAGAAATCGCTGTAGGCGTATACAAATTTCCCGCTTTCCCTGAAGTCTTTCAACGCATTGCGGATCGCCCGGGTCTGGGAAACGCCGGCCATCAGGAAGGTACTGTTGATGCTGATCCCCCGGATATTGTCGTCTTTTTTGGCAACCTGAATGGCGTGCAGCACCTCTTGCAGCCCCATCTGTTTCTGAAAAAGGCCCGCAAATGGATCTGAGGCATCGCTGCCGGTATATTCACTGATAGGGTCGGGTAATTGGAGTTCGAGGACTGAATTTTTCTTCACCCGTACCCCTTCCTCCATACCGGCCAGGCTTGCGAGGATAAGAAACATAAAAAAAAGGATCCCGAATGCGAAGAGGGTTCCAAGTATGGAAGCCAGAAGATTGCGTAAAAAGTTCATTGCAACAGGTTAATTAAACCCCAAAGATAACCAATACTCCCGGCAAGTTTTCCCAATAAGACTTTAAAATACAGGCAAAGGTAAGGCGTGATATTCTGACTTGGGGCCAAACCTCGGCAACCTGGGCCAGAAAGAGGCAAAGGGAATCGCAGGTCTTAAATCGGTTTGTTTTTACGAACTTTGCCCCTGTCCTATGAAGAACAGCACTACAATTTACCTATCCCTGGGGAGCAACCTGGGCAACAGGCTCAACAACCTGCAAAAGGCCGTCTTCCGGCTGGCGGAGGCCGTGGGCCCTGTCAGGGGGATCTCTGGGGTCTACAGCACCCCTTCCTGGGGGTTTGAAGCCCCCCCTTTCCTCAATGCCTGCCTGGCCGTGGAAACCGTCCTGCCCCCACAGGAAGTCCTTGGCAAACTGCTCAAAATTGAAAGTTCCATGGGACGGGAGCGTTCGGTGGAAGCCGGCTACCAGTCGCGTAACATCGACGTCGACCTCCTGTATTACGGCAACGAGCTCATCAGCACACCGGAGTTGACTGTCCCCCACCCGCAATTGCACCAAAGAAGGTTTGTTTTGAAGCCGCTTGCCGATATCGCGCCGCAATTATACCACCCCCGGTTCGGAAAAGACACCCGGAACCTGTTACAGGAATGCAAGGACCAAGGACAGCCTATTAAGGTGTCCGGTACATTGTTTGCCAGCAGGGAACAGCTTTTTTCCCAGTTAAACTTCATGGCCATAGAAGGCAACATTGGGGCGGGGAAGACCACACTGGCCCGGAGGGTGGCCGAGACGTACAATGCCAAACTCGTGCTGGAGCGTTTTGCCGACAACCCCTTCCTCCCCAAATTCTACCAGGATCCGGGCCGGTATGCCTTCCCCCTGGAAATGTCCTTCCTGGCGGACCGATACCAGCAGTTTACCGATGACACCTCACAATTTGACCTCTTTAAAAGTTTTATGGTCAGCGATTATGACATCTATAAATCGCTCATTTTTGCGAAGATCACCCTGCAAAAGGAAGAATTCGGGCTCTACCGCAAGTTGTTCAACCTCATGTACCGGGAGGTTCAGAAGCCGGGGATTTATGTCTACCTCTACCAGGATACGGCACGGCTCCTCGAACAAATTAAAAGCCGGGGGCGGGAGTACGAGTTGGACATCAAGCCCGAATACCTGGAGAAGATCAACCGAGGCTACCTCGATTTTCTCAAGGGATCGCCCCAACAAGACAGCCTGATCCTGGATGTAAGCCCTTATGACTTTGTAAGCAGGGAGGAGGATTTTGAAACCCTGATGGCTAAAATCCAGGAACATATTGTGAAGGAAACCTAGTAGGTTGGTGCGGCCACCGGCATGGATTTAACACTTTTTTCACAAATAGTTTGCGAAATCCGAAAGCTTTTACGTAATTGCATGGGTTATTCGAAGAAACTAACTAACTCAAACTTTATACCGGAAGACCCTGGCTTTTTGTCAGGGTTTTTTATTGGAGGTAGCCTGCCGGTGGAGTTTGGACCAGAGGTCCCAAACCACCACCCCCGCGCTCACCGCAATATTCAGGGAATGTTTGGTCCCAAACTGGGGGATCTCCAGGGTCTCCTGGCAGGCATCCACCACCGCCTGGGAAACCCCTTTTACTTCATTGCCCAATACCAGCACGTACCGCTGCCCCGGCTCCGGCGTGAATTTGTGCAGCGGGGTCGCATTGACGGCCTGTTCCACAGCCAGGCAATGGTGGGTCGTCTTGAGTTCCTGTATCAGGGGAAGTGTCTCTTTCCTGTACTCCCAGGCCACACTTTCCGTAGCCCCCAGGGCGGTTTTGTGTATGTCTTTATGGGGCGGGCAGGCGGTGATCCCGCAGAGGTAAATTTTATCGACGAGGAAAGCATCGGCCGTCCTGAAAACGGATCCGATATTGTTCAGGCTGCGTATATTATCCAGGACCAGGGTGAGTGGCGTTTTTTCCACTTCCCTGAATTCCTCCACGTTCAGCCGGTCTAACTCGGTGTTTTTTAATTTGCGCTTGGTATCCATGAATCTTTACATCTTTTGTGCCATGCCCGACACCTTGGCGGCATCGGAGACCGGCGGGCAGGTTCAGACAGGCAAACATCACCCGCCAACACCACTGCGAGCCCTTCTTGCCCGCTTTCAGCGATCCCGACGCTGCGATCGGGATTACTTCAGCTACGTATTTTCCTTGCGGAAAATACTGCACACCCCTCTTCCCT
>MRWG01001421.1_pt1 | contig 15450 bp, 16 predicted proteins | sample 1013341 | NCBI WGS metagenome assembly MRWG01 (sample SAMN06117577, study PRJNA244670) | biofilm metagenome | biome: Water; feature: Cathode Biofilm; material: Biofilm; isolation source: microbial consortium enriched at the cathode of a solar microbial fuel cell | place: USA: District of Columbia ... | reverse complement strand
AGCAGGATCAGCAGGCCCGCGACCAGCGGCGAGCCGGCCCAGGCGACCATGGCGTAGTAGTCGCCGCCGGTCAGGACGATGACCGAGATGACGAACCACACGGTCAGCGGGATCAGCGCCAGCGCGGTGAGGCGCTGCGCCCACCAGTGATGGGTGCCGTCCTTGGCTGAGCCGAGGCCGCGCACGCGGCCGAGCGGGGAACGCAGGCTGGGACCGGAGCTCACGGGCTTCAGCCTCCCATCGCGATGTAGCCGGCGATCCAGCAGATCACCGTCAGGCCCGCCGAGGCGCCGACCACGACCCAGCCGCTGCGCTGCGCGGTCTCGATCTCGAAACCGTAGCCGGCATCCCACACCAGATGACGGATGCCGTTGCAGAGGTGATAGAACAGCGCGAAAGACCAGCCGAACAGCAGCAGGCGGCCGATGAACGAGCCGATGAGCCCCTGCGCGGTCTCGAAGGCGCCCGGCCCGCTGGCGGCGGCGACCAGCCAGTAGGTCAGCAGCAGCGTGCCGAAGGCCAGGGCCACGCCGGTCAGGCGGTGCAGGATCGACAGCATGGAGGTGATCTGCGGGCGGTAGACCTGCAGATGCGGCGAGAGAGGCCGGTTGGAGGTGGTCATGCTACGGCTCTGCCTTCAGGCTCGGGGCCATTGCGCCCCAGAGTGATCGTTCCCGGGACTTCTTCATGGGGGACGCAGTCTAACGGGAAAGTCTCAAGAGACTCTTTGGTTTGTTTGCCGTTCCGATTTAGACCGCAGCGCAACATAAGTCAACGAAACCCCAGGTTTTCACCCGGGCCCTCAAGGCCTTCGCGGCAGGTCGCGCCGGCCCCTGCGCATCACGGACTTCGCCCCTCGTTTCGACTTGCTGTGGACAGAGCTGTGGGCAACATGTGAACGAAATGTGCAGTTCGCACGAAACTATACACAAGATTTCGCCGCGCTTCGGCAATTTTGTATTGTCGCTCTCAGCAATTCGCGCGAGCATTTGCTTGCACGTGAAAGCGCCGGATTGCGGCGGGTGCGGTCCTCTTCGCCGGGCTTCGGTTCGACGGAGACGCGGTTCCAGGGAGCGGTTGCCTTCGGGTTGCCGCTTCGGAAGAGCCCGCGGGCGGTCTTGAAGGAGCTTCGGTTCCTTCCGGCCTTGCTGGCTTGATCTTCGGGTCGGTTCGATCTTCGGGTCGGATCCCAGCAAGGCGCAGCGGCCTTCGGGCCGGAGATCGGTTCGGTTTGCCGGATCCCTTCGGGGGGAGGGCAGGCCGGAAGACCCCCCCCAGCGGAATTCGGGGATGGAACGTCTCTTCGGAGGCCGACCATCCGGTTTCGAAAGCCGGGTTGCCCTGCAGATCCTGGCTTTCGAAGGGAAGGTGCAGGTCGATCCTTCGACCCTGGCCTTTCCGGCAAGGTCGCTTCCCTTCCCCGTGTCGGGAAGCTGGCCGATCCGGGACAGCGCAGTCGCCGCAAGGCGGTTGCGCCGGGGTTCCAACGGCTGAGGCAGGTACCCGCAAGGGCGCCGGCCGCGGTCGGGAAAGCCACCCGCGCAAGCGGCGGCGATCCGGAGCCTCGCAAGGCGGAGCGGTTGCCTCGCGCAGCTTTCCGTCCGGACGGGATCCTTCGGGACCCCGCCCGTGCCCCGGGGACGGACCCTTTCGAACGCCAGACGGCTTGCCGCCTGGGGAACGTCGGGGTCGGATGTCGGAAAGTGGGACGCAGGACCGGCAGGCCCGGCCCGGTGAGTTCGCTCCCCTCGGGAGGTCGACGTTCTCGCTGCGCCTTATCGGTCACGCCAGGCCCGGTATCCGCGCGCGAAAGTCGATCTGAACCCACAACGCCGCTGCGATCACGTTGAGCTGTACAGCTCTTGAGGCGTCGGGACAGTGCCCTCTCTTCCGGGGTACGCCGCAGTCAGGGTTCGCCCCAACTGCTCCCGGCGCCTCACTCATTACCGCAGCCGATTCGGCGATTCAACTAAATTTTGTGGGTGGGGTCCGAGTCCGCACCAGATGTGGCGGGCGGTCCCTAGCGCGGCAGCAGCACCGTGTAGTCGAGGTCCAGCACCACGGCAGGGTGGTAGCCGGCGCGCCCCTCCTCCGACACCGCCTTCAAAGGGAACTGGCAGCAGGCGAGGTTCTTCGCCGCCACGCTGCGCAGGCGCAGGGCGCCCACATCGCTGCGGCCCGACAGCTCGATGCGTTCCAGCACTTCCGACCAGGCATAGATGGTGTCGCCGGCGAAGCTCGGTGCCGCGTGGGTGCCGCCGTTAATGGCGGCGATCTTCACCGCGCCGGCCAGGCCATTGAACGAGAGGGCGCGGGCCAGCGAGATGACGTGGCCGCCGTAGACGATGCGCCGCCCGAAGCGGCCCTGGCTTTCGACATGCTGGTTGAAGTGCACCCTTGCGGTGTTGTGGTAGAGCCGCGTGGCGAGCTGGTGTTCGGCTTCCTCGATGGTCATGGCGTCGCCGTGGTCGATCCGCTCGCCGGGCTCGTAGTCGCCCCAGCGGTGGCGGCAGCCGGCCGCCGCATCGTCGAACTTTGCGAAGTCGAGCCCTTCCGGTACGCGGAGGTCTGCGGCGGCGACGCTTTCCGGCAGCTCCGGCACCACCGCTTCCGGCGCCGGCGCGGCAGGATCGCCCTTCTTCACCATGACCCAGCGGATGTACTCGACCACCGCCTCGCCGCGCTGGTTCGATCCTTTGGTGCGGACGTAGACCACGCCGGTCTTGCCATTGGAGTTCTCCTTCAGGCCGATCACCTCGCTCTCGGCGCTCAGCGTGTCGCCGGGGTAGACCGGCGTCACGAAGCGGCCGTCGGCGTAGCCGAGATTGGCCACGGCGTTCAGCGAGATGTCCGGCACCGTCTTGCCGAAGACCAGGTGGAAGGCCAGCAGGTCGTCGACCGGCGCCGCCGGCAGGCCGCAGGCCCGGGCGAAGACCTCCGACGACTGCAGCGCGAAGCGCGGCCCGTAGAGCGCGGTGTAGAGCGCCTGGTCGCCCGCCGTCACCGTCCGCGGCGTGGCGTGGCGGATCACCTGGCCGAGGCGGAAATCCTCGAAGAAGTTGCCGGGGTTGTTCTTCCCCACAGTGTCGTTCCCGGACATCTCAGGCAGCGGACTCCAGTTCGCCGATCGCCTCGGAAAGCGCGACCAGGCGCTTGGCGTTCTCGACGTGCAGGTTCTCGACCAGCTTGCCGTCGACCAGCACCACGCCCTGGCCCGCCGCCGTCGCCTCGGCGTGGGCGGCGATGATGCGGTGCGACCAGTCTATCTCTTCCTGCGACGGCGCGAAGACCTCGTTGGCCTTGGCGATGGTCTTGGGATGGATCAGGGTCTTGCCGTCGAAGCCGAGTTCCTTGCCCTGCACGCACTGCGCGGCGAAGCCCGCGTCGTCGGAGAGGTCCAGGTGCACGCCGTCGGTGATCGCGATGCCGTAGGCGCGCGCCGCCAGGATGCAGAGCCCCAGGCTGGTCAGCACCGGCAGGCGATCCGGCGTATGCGCGGCCTGCAGGTCCTTCACCAGGTCAGAGGTCCCCATCACCAGGCAGGTGACGCGCTTGGAGGCGCCGGCGACCTCCTTGGCGTTCAGCATGCCGAGCGGGGTTTCCATCATGCACTGGATGCCCATGGATTGCGGCGCGCCGGCCGCGTCCATCAGCTTTTCCAGTTCGTGGATCATCGCCGCGCTCTCCACCTTCGGCAGCAGCAGCGCGTCGGCCCCGGACTTGGCCATGGCCTTCACGTCGTCCTTGCCCCAGGGCGAATCGAGCGGGTTCACCCGCACCGCGATTTCGCGCTTGCCGTAGCCGCCCTGCTTCAGCGCCGCCAGGATCTGCTCGCGCGCCGTGGCCTTCGCGTCGGGCGCCACGGCGTCCTCGAGGTCGAGGATCAGGGCGTCGGCGGGCAGACCGCGACCCTTCTCCAGGGCGCGGGCGTTGGAGCCGGGCATGTAGAGGACGGAGCGGCGCGGACGGGCGCTGGCGGACATAACGGCAATCTCCCGGGCTTCGGTCTGGGCTTCCTTGTGCGGCCGCTCGCGGGCGGGCTTTTCCGCACCTGCGAACGCGGGGGCGACTATAATGGATCGCCCGCCTGTGGCAAGCTGGCGGCCCTCTCTGGAAGCACCGCCGATCCCAGCCGTTCCGCCGGAAAAACGCTCATGAACGTGATCTCGATCCAGTCGCACGTCGCCTACGGCCACGTCGGCAATTCGGCGGCGGTCTTCGCGCTGCAGCGCCTCGGCCACGAGGTCTGGCCGGTCCACACGGTGCAGTTCTCCAACCACACCGGCTATCCCGACTGGCAGGGCCGGGTCTTCGCGGCCGAAGACATCGCCCGGCTGATCGACGGGCTGGAGGCGCGCGGCGCGCTGGCCCGCTGCGACGCGCTCTTGACCGGCTACCTCGGCGATCCGGCCCTGGGCGCGGTGGTGCTCGACGCCCTGGCCCGCATCCGCGCCGCCAACCCCCAGGCGCTGTGGTGCTGCGACCCGGTTATGGGCGACCACGGCAAGGGCCTCTTCGTGCGCGACGGCGTGTCGGCCTTCATGACGGAGCGTGCCCTGCCGGCCGCCGACATCGCGACTCCCAACCTCTTCGAGCTTGAACTCCTGACCTGCAGCAAGCCGCGCGGCCCGGACGCGATCCGCCAGGCCGCCGCCTCCCTGCTGGCAGAGGGCCCCCGGATCGTGCTGGTCACCAGCCTCGGCAACCTGCACGACGAGTCCGACGAGGTGGCCATGCTGGCAGTGACGCAGGACGGTGCCTGGCGCGTCACCACACCGCGCCTGCCGATGCAGCCCAACGGCGCCGGCGACGCGGTCGCCGCCCTCTTCCTCGGCTTCTATCTCGCCTCGGGATCGGTACCCGACGCGCTCGGCAATTCCGCCTCGGCGATCTTCGAGGTGCTGCAGACGACGCTGGACCTCGGCGAGGAAGAACTGCAACTCGTCGCCGCGCAGGACCGCCTCGCGTCACCACGCCGGATGTTCACTGCGGAGAAGATCTAAAACCGTCCAGGACTGTCACCCTCGGGCTTGTCCCGAGCCGCGCCGCGAGGAAGCCGTCAGCTGATCACCTCGCAGCGGCGCCACAGCACCGGCGTGCCGCCATCGACCGCGACGAGGATTTCCTCCTCGTTCAACTGGCGCATGGCGATGGTCTGTCCCGCACCGGGATCACCCGCCGGCACCACGTAGGAGAAGGTGTGCCGCCGGTAGTCGCCGGTCGTCTGGGTGCCCGCCGGCGTCACGATGACGGGCCCGGCAATGCTGAAGTGCGCGACCTCGGTCGTCGAGCACCACTCGCCGTCGATGGCGTCCGCCAGCGCGGGAGAAGAGAGAAAGAGCGCAACACCGGATAGCAGGAACGCTCTTGCGACATCGCGGCCGGTCATTGCAGCCTCCTGGTTTACCTGAGCCGGCCACAAGTATGCCCCGAAGCGCGCCGCGGGCCCGGTAAAATTCGCGAGACCGAGAGGTCGCTCGACCAGGATTCCGCCAGCCGGCCGAGCGCGCAAGGCCCGGGCTCCGTGGTGCGGCCTGTTGCTGCGCCTCGCGGGCACGGACTGAGTGCAGCCCCGGGCCTTCCCAAGAAAGGCCGGCCCCGACTATACTGCGCGCCTCTTCACCTCCGAAAGCGCGCCACTTTGCCTTCGTAACCGCCGGTCTCACTGCTTCCACCGATGAACGCGACGGTGCTCTCGTGCCGTCGACCCGTTGTGTTTGAGTTCGTGACGGTGGCGGTTCGAGACCGGCATGGCGCCTCTGGACCGCGACCGGCACCTACGCCGCTCCGCTCTCAAAGTATCTTCCCTGCAAGAGCCCCTGCCGTGCCCGGCCACCGGGCGCCTCGCTGCCGCCGCCGTGACGGACTTCCCGAAGGGAAGAGCCGGCCGGCATGGACAGCATCCTGCGTGTCCTTTGGACTGTTGTAGCGCAAGACACCCCGCAACCCCTGCTCCGCTGCAGCCGCTGTGGCAGAGAACGACCATTCCGCAGCAGCGGCAGGTTCAGGCTCAACGCCCAGGGCCGGCGCATCGACGCCTGGCTCATTTACAAGTGCATGGCCTGCGACGACACCTGGAACCGGCCCCTGCTGGAGCGGCGCCCGCTTGCCGGTGTGGCACCGGCGCTGCTGGATGCGCTGCAACGCAACGATGCTGCGTTGGCGCAGAGCGTGGGATTCGACACCGCCGGCCTGCGGCGCCATTGCGCGGCGATCGAGGTGCCTGACGACGACGCCTTGCACAAGACTGTGGTTTCGCACCCGGCTGGAACCGTGCACCGGCTTGAGATCCGGCTTGCCGTACCGCACCCTACGGCGCTGCGCCTGGACCGGCTGCTGGTGCGGGAACTCGGCCTGTCTCGAGCCCGCCTTCGGGCACTCTGCGCGGACAAGCGCCTCGTCTTGGCACCCGACAGCCCGCGCGCGCTGAGACGCGCCGCGCGCGACGGCGCCTGCATCGTCCTGGATCTGTCTCGGGAGTCCGACGCCGCAGCTCTTGCCGCGGCAGCCTGCTCTGCCTGACCGCGTTGTAGCGCGCGCAGCCGAAGCTGCCGCTCAGTGGTCCGAGCGGTGCAGCACCTGGCTGTCGATGCCGGTGTCGTAGGCCAGGGCCGCCGCCGTCAGCATGGCTCCCATGGGGTGCATGGAGCGTAGCAGGCCCTTGCGCTCCAGGATCGCGAAGACGTTGCCGTTGGCCAGCCCGCTGGCGTCGCGGGCGGAGACCACGGTATCGCCAACGTGGAAGTGGTTGCTGTGCGCCACCGGGAAATTGGAGACGAAGACGCTGCCCTCCTCGTCGCCGGGCTGGGCATGGTCGGGACTGCGCGCCAGCTGCTGCAGGATCACCAGGGTCCTGAGCTGCAGGGCATTGAGCTTGAGGGGGTTCTTCTTGGCCATGTGAAGAGGCATAGCGCCGCGACGCGCTTTCGCCAAGGGGGAGATTGCCGGGAGGCCGTCTAGGCCGCCATCTCGACTTCGCGGCGGCGGCCCAGCCGGGTCATCCAGTCGACCACCTCGGGGTCGTGCTGGATGCGGTGGCTGTAGTGCTCGCGCAACGCCTCGACCAGCCGGCCCTGGCGGCCCAGCAGGTCGTCCGCATGGCCCACCATGACGGAGTTCGGCCAGGCCTGCGGGCGGATCTCGCGCAGCCGCGCGAAGAGCCGGTCCTCGGCCTCCCGCGGATGGGCCTGGGCCAGCAGCGAGAGCATGGCCGCCGTCGAGCGCGACACACCCATGTGGCAGTGCACCAGCAGGTGGCCCTCATGCGGGGTGTCGCCCGGCCTCTCCAGGTCGGCACCGAAGCGCAGGATCTCCGCCACGTCCTCGCGTGTCGGCATGATCCTTCCGCTCAGCGGCTCGATGGTGTCGTGGAAATGAAAGACCGCCCGCTTGTGCTTGCCGTAGTCGGCGAAGCTGTCGATCTCCGGCCAGCCCGGGTCGAGCAGCGAGAGAACGTGGGTGACCCCGCGCGTGCAGTGGTCCGGCAACTCCTCGATGCCGCAAATGGTGAGGACGGAAAAGGAAGTGGGCAAGATGCAGTCTTTCTCTCTGGCAACAGCCGGGCGCGGCACAGCCGCGCCCGGCAACTTCTTACTCGGCGGGAACCTTCAGGTAGTCCCTCACCAGGGTTTCGCCGATCTGCACGGCGTTCAGTGCCGCACCCTTGCGCAGGTTGTCGGACACCACCCAGATCGACAGCCCGTTGTCGACGGTCGGGTCGGTGCGGATGCGGCTGACGTAGACCGCGTCCTCGCCGGCGGATTCCTGCGGCGTCACATAGCCCTCGTTGGCGCGGTGGTCGACCACGACGATGCCGGGGTGTGCGGAAAGCGCCTTGCGCGCCTCGTCCTCGGTAATCGGATTTTCGAACTCGATGTTGATCGCCTCGGCATGGCCGACGAAGACCGGCACGCGCACGCAGGTCGCGGTTACCTTGATCTTGGGGTCGAGGATCTTCTTGGTCTCGACCACCATCTTCCACTCTTCCTTGGTGTAGCCGTCGTCCATGAAGACGTCGATGTGCGGAATCACGTTGAAGGCGATCTGCTTGGTGAACTCTTCGGGCCTGACCGGTTCGTTCACGTAGATGCCGCGCGTCTGGTTGAACAGCTCGTCCATGCCGTCCTTGCCGGCGCCCGAGACCGACTGGTAGGTCGCGACGACGACGCGCTTGATCTTGGCCAGATCATGCAGCGGCTTCAGCGCCACCAGCATCTGGATGGTCGAGCAGTTCGGGTTGGCGATGATGTTCTTCTTGCCGTAGCCCTTCAGCGCCTGGGGATTGACCTCCGGCACCACCAGCGGCACGTCCGGGTCCATGCGGAACTGCGAGGTGTTGTCGATCACCACCGCCCCCTTCTTGGCCGCCTTGGGCGAAAACTCCGCCGAGATCTTGGCGCCCGGCGAGGAGAACACCAGGTCGGTGCCGCGGAAGTCGAAGGTGGCCAGGTTCTGCACCTTGATCTCGTCGTCCTCGCCGAAGGAGATCTTGGAGCCGACGGAGCGCTCGGAGGCGAGCGCGGCGATGTCGTCGATGGGGAAATTGCGTTCGGCGAGGGTCTTCAGCATCTCGCGACCGACGGCGCCCGTCGCGCCCACCACTGCTACCTTGTATCCCATAGTCTTCTACCTATCTGCCTTTCACATCTGCTGTCTGTTAGTCTGACGGCGCCTGTCGTTCGATATCCCGGGGTGCCGACAATGGCCTCAATGGAACGCGCCCACATGCAACGCTCTGGCAGCTACCGCGAATTCTGGCCGCGCTACCTCGGCGAACACCGCCGCGCCGCGACGCGGGCGCTGCACTACATCGGAACCAGCCTGGGCCTCGTGCTGCTCGCCGGGGCCGTGGCGGCCGGCAGCTGGGCGCTGGCGGCGGCGGGCCTGGTCTGCGGCTATGCCTTCGCCTGGATCGGCCACGCCCTGGTGGAGCGCAACCGGCCGGCGACCTTCACCCACCCCTGGTGGTCGTTCGTCAGCGATTTCCGAATGCTCTTCACATGGTTGGGCGGCGGCCTGCCCGCAAGCAATAACCGGCCGGCAAGCCATAGCTGAGGCATGCACCAGCGTTCCCGCCGCTACCGGCGGGCGGCGTTCGCTCAACCTCTGCTGTGATCCCTGTGGAGAGGCCCTCAAGAAGAAAGGCCGCCCAGAGGGACGGCCTTTCCTGACGTCCATGGGGTCCCGCGCCTAGTTCCCGGCGGTTTTCACGGTGGTGGTCGGGGTCGACTGCCCGGCGTCGGCGGTGACGACCGGCTTGGGTGAGCTCTGAACGCTCTGCATATGGCCGGCGCACTCAGCGAAGGCACCGCCCGCAAAGCCTGCGACACCCGCCGCAACCATCAGGACCGTAAGGGTTTTCTTCATCGAACGATCTCCCTAAAGGAGCTTTCGGAAGCTGGGACTGTAGTCCCGCGGCCGTCTGCCGTCAATTGACGGATTTGTGACCGGCTCCCCAAGGCGCCCGCCCGCCCCTAGGCCGCCCGCTTGTCGAGCGCCGCCAGCAGGGCGTCGCCCATGGCCGAGGTTGAGATCACCGGCTGGCCGGGGGCGGCGATGTCGCCGGTGCGCTTGCCCGCGGCCAGCACGTCCTGCACCGCCTTCTCGATGAGCTCGGCGTCCTCGGCGAGGTCGAAGGAGTAGCGCAGCATCATGGCGAAGGAGAGCAGCGTGGCCAGGGGGTTGGCCTTGTCCTGGCCGGCGATGTCCGGGGCGGTGCCGTGTACCGGCTCGTAGAGCGCGGCACGGCGGCCGCTGGCGTCGACGTCGCCCAGCGAGGCCGAGGGCAGCATGCCCAGCGACCCGGTCAGCATGGCGGCAGCATCGGAGAGGATGTCGCCGAAGAGGTTGTCGGTGACGATGACGTCGAACTGCTTGGGATTGCGGACCAGCTGCATGGCGCAGTTGTCGGCATACATATGGCTGAGCTCGACCTCGGGATACTCGGCGGCGCCCAGCTTGGTCACCTCCTCGCGCCACAGCACGCCGGACTCCATGACATTGGCCTTCTCCACCGAGCACAGGCGGTTGCCGCGCTTCTTGGCCAGCTCGAAGGCGACGCGGGCGACGCGCTGGATCTCCGGGGTGGTGTAGACCTGGGTATTCACGCCGCGGCGGGTGCCGTCGGGCAGGGTCTCGATGCCGCGCGGCTCGCCGAAGTAGACGCCGCCGGTCAGCTCGCGGACGATCATGATGTCGAGGCCGGCGACCAGCTCCGGCTTCAGGGTCGAGGCGTCGACCAGGGCGTCGAAGCAGAGCGCGGGGCGCAGGTTGGCGTAGAGCACCATTTCCTTGCGCAGGCGCAGGAGGCCGCGCTCCGGCTTCTGGGCGAAGGGCAGGTTGTCCCACTTCGGCCCGCCGACGGCGCCGAGCAGCACGGCGTCGGCGTTCATCGCCTTTTCCACCGTGGCGTCGCTCACCGGCACGCCCTCGCCGTCGATGGCGGCGCCGCCGACCAGCCCCTCGTCGAGGTCGAAGCTGATGGCCCGGCGCTTGTCCATCCAGTCGATGACCCGGCGCACCTGGCCCATCACCTCGGGGCCGATGCCGTCACCGGGCAGGACGAGCAGTTTCTTGTTGGCGGCCATGGAACGCTTCCTCTTCTTGATTTGCAGTGTCGCTGTGGTGGTTTGGCGGGCTTGGCTAGCCCAAAGTCTGATCGGCGGCAAGCGCCAGCGCGTCGCGCGCCGCGCGCTGGCCGCTTATGAAGGCGCCGTGGGCGGTGGCGTATTCGTCCGGCGATGTCGCCTCGCCGGCGAAGAACAGGCGGTCGTCGAGCGGCGCGGCGAGGTCCGCACGCGCGCTCAGCGCGCCCGGGCGGGCATAGGCGTAGGCGCCGCCGGCCAGGGGGTCTCCCATCCAGCCGCTGGCGGCAAGCGGGCGCAGCGTCCCGCGCACCGCCGAGCCGAAGTTGAAGACCAGCTCTTCCTCCGCGAAATCGGCCATGGCGGCAAGCCCCGCCGCTTCCAGTTCGCGGGCGACGTCGCCGCCGAAATAGGCGGCGGCCAGGGGGCGTTCGAAGGGATGCAGGTGCATGAAGGCGCAGTCGGTCCGGTCGTAGCGGCTGGGCAGCTGGCGGTCGCGCGGCGGGCCGAAGGGCCTGCCCTCGACCGCCAGGAACAGCTTCAGGTCGGCGCCCAGCGGCAGATCGGCGGCGGCCTGCAGCTTGGCCGCCGGCAGGGCGGGCGTGAAGTCGACGGCGCCGCCGGCGATCACGTCGGTCGGCAGGGTGACCATCACGCGGTGTGCCGTCAGGCTGCCGTCCGGCGTTTCGACGGTGATGGCCCTGCCGCGCCAGTCGATGCGCGTTACCGGGCTCGCCAGGCGCAGCGGCAGCCCCTCGGCCAGCGCCGCGATGACCGCGCCGTAGCCGCCCGGCAGGCGCCAGTTCACTTCCAGGTCGTCCATGCGGCCCATGTCGACGGCGGAGAGCTGGTCGAGGCGTCCGCCGGTGATCCAGCCGCAGATGGCGTCGATCGCCGGCCGCCAGGGGTCGTCCGCTGCCAGCAGGTCGCCGAAGGCGGCATCGGGCCCGCCGGCGGCGGCCAGCGCCCCGGCCTTCTCGAAGAGGCCGCCGGTGGCGCCGCGGAACTCGGCATAGGCCGCGGAGCCCAGCTTTTCGGTGTTCCACTCGTGGGCCCAGGTGTGCGGGTATTCGTCGACCGCGTGCCCGAGGTCGCGCGCGGCCGGCACCAGCGGATTGCGCGGCGCCGAGTGCAGCCACTCGCAGCCGAGGTCGATGGCATAGCCCGCGCCGCTGTCGACGGTCCAGGCGCGCCCGCCGACCCGGTCGCGGGCCTCCACGATGGTGAAGCGACAGCCGGAGTCCGCCAGCGCGCGCCCGGCACCGATGCCCGCAGCGCCGGCGCCGACGACCACGACGTCGAATTCCGCACTTTTGTTCATACGACTAGGCCGCCGGCAGGGCCGCCCCGCTGACGCTGCCCCTGGGGCCACCCCTGGGGCCGCGGATCAGGCCCACGGCTGGCTGACCTTGCGGGCTTCCTCGAAGGCGGCGATCTTGTCGGCCTTCTCCAGCGTCAGGCCGATGTCGTCGAGGCCGTTCAGCAGGCAGTGCTTGCGGAAGGGGTCGAGGTCGAACTTGATGCGGCCGCCGTCCGGGCCGGTGATCTCCTGCTTCTCCAGATCGACGGTGACCACCGCGTTGGCGCCGCGCTGGGCGTCGTCCATCAGCAGATCGACCTGTTCCTGCGGCAGAACAATGGGAAGGATGCCGTTCTTAAAGCAGTTGTTGTAGAAGATGTCGGCAAAGCTGGGCGCGATAACACAGCGGATGCCGGCATCGAGCAGCGCCCAGGGCGCGTGCTCGCGGCTGGAGCCGCAGCCGAAATTCTCGCCCGCCACCAGGATCTGCGCGTTCCGGTAGGCCGGCTGGTCGAGAATGAAGCCCTCCTTGGGCTTGCCGTTCTCATCGAAGCGCATCTCGTAGAACAGCCCCTCGGACAGCCCGGTGCGCTTCACGGTTTTCAGGAACTGCTTGGGGATGATCATGTCGGTGTCGACGTTGACCATCGGCAGGGGCGCGGCAACCCCGCTCAGGGTGGTAAACTTTTCCATGGCTCTGTGGTGCCTCTCCTTGGCGGCAGGCGGATCATAGGAAATCCGGCGCAAAGGTCAAAACCTTGCTGCGCCACGACGGGGCCCCGCCGCGCGGCCGGTCTGCCGGGAAGACCGCTCGCCAACCCCTATGCGCGGCCCCGGCCCCCACAACGCATCGTATAGTCGGCCGGGCAACTCCCGTTTTCGTTACGATTTCCTGGGGGAAGGAGGGGAAAATGCCGAGCTACTGGATGCTGAAGAACCTGGTCAAGGACACCGAGGAGCGCAGACGCGTCGCCAAGAACCTGGTTCATCTCCGCAAGGCCCTGGCGAAGGAACTGCCGGCGCGCAGCGCCGCCACCTCCCTGCTGCTGGGCACCTGGAACATCCGCAATTTCGACGACAACCGCTTCGGCCACGGCCCCCGACTGGCGGAAAGCTTCTTCTACCTCGCCGAAACCATCGCCGCCTTCGACCTCATCGCGGTGCAGGAACTCTGCGAGGACCTGCGGCCCTTCGACAAGCTGATGGACATCGTCGGCCCCAAATACGACTTCATTCTGACCGACATCACCGAGGGGCCGAGCGGCAACAAGGAACGGCTGGGGTTCATCTACAACAGGGACAAAATCTCTTTCCGGGGCATCGCCGGTGAGATCGTCCTGCCCTTCGCCAAGCAGATCAGCGACGTCACCAAGGAACGCCAGTTTGCCCGCACCCCGTTCTGCTGCCACTTCCAGGCCGGCTGGTTCAAGTTCATGCTGGCGACGGTTCACATCTACTTCGGCAAGCCGACGAAGACCACGCCGCAGTACCGCAGGCGGGTCAAGGAAATCGAGGCGATCGCAGAGTTCCTGTCGCGCCGCGCCGACAAGGAGTCCGCCAACTACATCCTGGTGGGCGACTTCAATATCGAGGAGCTGGACGGCGACACCTTCGACGCCCTGGCGGAGAACGGCTTCGAAGTCTTTGCCAACAAACGCGGCAGCAACGCCAAGCAGAACAAATTCTACGACCAGATCTCGTTCAAGGAGCGCGAAGACGAGGTGCGGCTCGTCGCGCGGGAGAGCGGCGACAGCCACGGCGTGGTCAACCTCTTCGACATCGTCTTCCGCGCCAACCAGTTCGAAGAGTACGACGGCGAGGTGCAGAAGACCCTGAAAAAAAACAAGGCGAAGGCGGAACGCGCCGCCGCGCGCATCACCGACCCCGAGAAGCTCGCAAAGAAGCAAAAGGCGATCGCCGAACTCGACGCCCTGCTCGCCGACGCGACGGAGCGCAAGGAGTACTACAGGAACGAGTGGCGCACCTACCAGATCAGCGATCACTTCCCGCTCTGGGTGGATCTGCAGATCGACTTCGCCGACGACTATCTGACGAAGCTGTAGGGCTCAGGAAGCGGTGAGGCCGGCGAAGGCCGGCCGGCCGGTAGCGGAAGTTACGAGCCCCAGTGGCGCACGCGGCCGGTATCGACGTGGATGAAGCCCGACTTGGAATAGAGCCCGACACCGCCGGCCTGCAGGGCCAGGGCCGTCTTGTGCAGGGCCTTGAGGTCGCGGTCCGGCAGGGCGATGTCGGTCGCCCGGCCCTGCATGTGCAGCGAGCGCTTGGCGACGCCGTTGCTCTTGGCCGCCAGGTTGGCGTTGGTCGACGGCGAGCGATAGCCGGAAATCAGGTGGAAGGGCTGCGCGCTGTCCACGCGCCGGCGCAGGGCGTAGAGCAGGTCGAAGAGCTGCGGGTCCATGTCCCAGACCTCACCGCTGCGCCAGTCGCGCAGCACGTGGTTCAGCGTCTTCACGCCCTCAGGCTGCAGGATGTTGTCGCGCAGGTAGATTGCCTTGACCTCCTCGCCAGTGTGCAGCGAGCGGAAGGCCAGCGCGCGGGTCGCCGGCAATTGCGTGGCGGCAAGCGCGAAATCGGGGATCAGGGTGGTGGCGGCGAAGGCCGCGATGCCGGTGATGCCGGCGCTCAGGAAGTGACGGCGCGTCAGCGCGCCCGCGAAAGCGGAATCAGCCTTTTGGTCCATGCCGCCTCGGGTCCTCTGCTCAGCGGTTCCGGTTCTATGATCCCTGCGAGACTGCGCCCACAATCACGAAGGGATCGTTAACGATTGCATGCTTTGGCGAGTCGAGGCAATGGCCGAAGCGGATTCCGCCCTTTCCGCCGAGGCCCGCTGCATAGAGGACCGGCGGCGCAACGTTTTATTCCCGAGGGATCACGAAAAAGAGTTAACGCCACCGACCGGCAGCGGCAGGCCTCCTGAGGTGTCTTTCAGGAATGCCCGGTCAGCTAACGCAGGGTGCCGGCACGCGAGCCGAGCAGGGCCTTGGCCAGGGCGGCGTCGCGGTCGTAGACGTCGTTGCGGAAGTGCACGGAGCCGTCCTTGTTCACCCAGTGGGTGAGATAGGCGATGTGCACCGGCAGCGGCTCCTTGAGCGTGACGATGGTGCGCTCGCCCGAGGCGATGGCGGCCTCGATGCGCTCGCGCGACCAGCCTTCGGTGGCTTCCAGCACGAACTCGGCCAGCAGCGGCGGGTCCTGGACGCGGATGCAGCCATGGCTGAAGGTGCGCTCCGGCCGGTTGAACAGGGATTTCGCCGGCGTGTCGTGCAGGTAGATGTTGAAGCGGTTGGGGAACATGAACTTCACCCGCCCCAGCGCGTTGCCCTCGCCGGAATCCTGGCGGATCTTGTAGGGGAAACTCGAACTGCTGACCTGCGACCAGTCGACGCCATGGGGATCGAGGACCTCGGCGCCGCTGCTCCAGTCGCTGAACAGCACGTAGTTGTTCCTCGCCAGATAGGTCGCATCCTGCTTGATCTTCGGCAGCAGTTCGTTGCGCGCGATCGACGGCGGCACGTTCCAGAAGGGGTTGATCTCCACGTAGGTCAT
>MRWG01001420.1_pt1 | contig 15457 bp, 16 predicted proteins | sample 1013341 | NCBI WGS metagenome assembly MRWG01 (sample SAMN06117577, study PRJNA244670) | biofilm metagenome | biome: Water; feature: Cathode Biofilm; material: Biofilm; isolation source: microbial consortium enriched at the cathode of a solar microbial fuel cell | place: USA: District of Columbia ... | reverse complement strand
ATGGAGAACATCGACGCCGCGAAGTCGTCCATCATGGACGTCGACCTGGCGGCCGAGCAGAGCAAGCTCGTCTCCAACCAGGTGCTGGTCCAGGCGGCCGTCTCGGCCGTTTCCCAGGCCAACCAGATCCCGCAGTCTCTGCTGCGCGTTCTGCAGTAAGCCCGGATTGTCTGGGTGGGTGTGGGCCTTCGGGCCCACACCCAGCCGGTCCGGCGAGCCCACCTGAGGAGGGCTTCAGCAAATGGACACGACGATCAAGAACACCGCCCCGTCGACGGCGGTCCCGAATACCAAGGCTGACCTGGCGAAAGTGCCGCCGGTCGATACCAGGACGGCGACACCGGAGAAGGTGGAAAGTCCCCAGGCCGTGCAGGCCAGCGGGCGTTCCAGCAAGGCGGTGCTCCAGCAGGCCGCGCCCAATTCTGCCCTGACGACCTACAAGGATCAGGACAGCGGCCGGCTTATCGTCCGGGTCTATGACCGTCAGAACGGCGACATCCTGGTCGAATTTCCACCGGAGAAGGCATTTCGCAGCGTGGAAGAGGTTCTCCGGGGTGTCGGGAAGAACCCGAAGAAGATCATTTCGGTATAGCTTAACACCCTGATAACCAAGATATTTTAACGGGTTTTAAGCAAATGCCGCAGTAGTCTGGGGCGTAGAATTGGGGGCGTAGGAGAAGTGTTATGGCTCTCTCAGGAACACAAGGCACGGTTTCCTTCCTCGGAAACTCGCCGCTGCTGACCGGCTCATTCTCCGGGCTGGACACGGCTGCCATCATCGAGGCCTCGCTCGCCGTCAAACGGATCCCGATTGACCGGCTTGAGAACAAGATCTCGCAGAACGACACCCGCATCGCGGCTTTCAACGAATTCAAGATTCTGCTCAGCAGCCTCCAGTCCGCGGTCGACGGACTGCGCAGCCCGCCGGGTTCCGTCGGCGTCCTGAGCAACGTTTTCGAGCAGAAGGCGGCCTTCGTGTCCTCGGACACCTCGACGGCGGCGACCGAGATCCTGGGCGCCACGGCCACCAACAGCGCCGATGCGGGCGTCTACGACATCGTCGTGCAGCAGATTGCCGAGGCCCACAAGGTCTCGGGCAGCACCCTGGCCGACGTCGCGACGGCGCTGGGCGTCACGGAGACGATCACCGTCGGCCTGGCCGGCGGCACTACGGCCGACATCGACATCACTTCGGACATGACCGCGACCGACGTGGTCTACGCCATCAACGCGGTCTCCGGCACCACCGGTGTCCGCGCTTCGGCGCTCAAGATCGCCGACGGCGACTACCGCGTCGTCCTGACGGCGGAAGAGACCAACAAGGCGATCGAGATCACCGGAGACAGCGGCGGCGCCACGCTGGCGGCCCTGAACGTCTCTGCGGACAACGGCGCGTCCTATACGGAAGTGCTGCAGGCGCCGCAGCCGGCGCAGCTCACGCTGGATGGCATTGCCACGGTCATCGAGCGCGATTCCAACGAGATCGACGATCTCATCGACAACGTGACGATCGATCTGTTCAAGGCAGAGGTCGGGACCACGGTGACCCTGGAGATCGAGAGCGACCTCTCGGCCGCCCGGGCGCAGATCGACGAGTTCGTCACTGCCTACAATGACGTGAAGTCCTTCCTGCTGTCCCAGCAGGAGGTCGACGAGGACGGTGAGCTCGGCGCCTCGGCGATTCTCTTCGGCGACAACCTGCTGCGCTCCCTGGGGCGCGACCTGGGCGGCGATCTGGCCGGCCTCGTCGACGGCCTCGGGAGCAGCGATCTGGCGACGCTGCGGAACGTCGGCATCGAGATGACCGAGGACGGCCTGCTGACCGTCGACGACGGCACCCTGGATTCCAACCTGGTCGACAAGCTGGACCAGGTCCGCGCCGTCTTCGAGTTCAGCTTTCAGTCCAGCTCTGCCGATATCCGTCTGGTCTCGCGCAACCAGCTGCTGGAGGTGGGCACTTTCGTCATCACCGATCCGGGCGGCGCCATCGACGGCACCAACCTGCAGGTCAGCGGCGTCGACGCCTTCGAGGTGGACGGCAACGTGCTGCGCGGCCTGGAGGGGACGATCTACGAGGGCATGACGCTGGCTTACGGCCGCGACACCGCCGATGCAGGTGCGGCCGCGCAGGATATCACGATCACCACGTCGACCGGTATCGCCGAGAGCCTGTACCAGCATCTCGACAACTATATCAACTCCGCCGACGGTCTGATCACCGACGAGGTGAACCGCCTGACGGCCCAGAGCGAGGATTACACCGACAAGATCCTGGCCCTGGAGGATCGGCTGTTGCTTTATCAAAACGCCCTGATCGCGAAGTATTCCGCCATGGAGCAGGCCATTGCGCAGGCCGAAGCCATGGCCGACCAGCTCTCCGCCTTCCTAAAGAGCGGCGATGACTAAGCCGACCCTGCGCCGGGAACCGCCGGCGCCCAGTATAGTGACGTGTCGAGGTTCGGGAACGTGACGCAATCCTTTAACGCCCTGTCCGCTTACCAGGCCGCCTCCAACATGACGACGTCGCTGGGGGCTGTCGTCATGCTCTATGACGGCATGATCAAGGAAGTGGGCAAGGCGAAATCGGCGATCGAAGAGGGCCGCATCGAGGATCGCTTCAACGCCACCCAGAAAGCCTGCCAGATCCTGCTGGGCCTGCAGTCCCACCTCGATTTCGAGCGGGGGGGAGACATCTCCCTGATGCTCGACCAGTTCTACCATACGATTTTTCGCGACCTTCAGAAGGTCAACATGTCCAACTCCGCAGCGACCTGTGACGGGATCATCAACGCTCTCAGCGAGGTCCGGGCCAGTTGGGCGGAGTTGGCCAAGGACGGCCAGCGCGGCGCTTCTGCCGAGGGCGGCGGAAAGCAGCCGGCCCAGGATGCCGAGCCTGAAACACCGGCGGCGTCTTCGGTCACTCTCTCGATTTGACCGCTGGGGCCTGCCACCGGGCCAGAAAAAGCGGAGTTTCAGCTCCGCTGGGCTCCGCGTCGTCCGGTCTTAAAGGTTCTCTTAGTAAATGACTGCTTAATTTGAAGGCTGCGCCTGGCCCGGTCGGTCGGATGACGCCCATGCAGCAGTTTCAGAACCTTTGAGCAGGATCGAATGAGTCAGCAGCAGCCAGCCCCCACCGCAGTGAAGGACCAGAACCCGCCGAGCGGCGGCAAGGCGGGCCGCCGGGACGGCAAGAAGCGCAAGGGCGCTCGCGACGTCAGCAAGATGTTGGCGGTGGCGCAGGAAAAGTATGATGAGGGCCGCGTCAAAGGCGCTGTCGAAATGCTCAAGCGGGCCCTGAACGCCGACCGCGGGAACCCCGTGGCCACGGCGATGCTCTCCCTCTGCTACATGCGTCAGCGCCGCTTTCAAGAAGGCGAGAAGCTGATGAAGCGGGCGCTGGAGGCGGCGCCGATGGACCCCGCCGTGCAGGTTCTCTATGGCAAGCTGTTGCATGGTCTGGGTCAGATGGATCAGGCTGTCAACGTCTACAGCCGCGCCTTGCAGCTGGATCCGCAGAACGGCGATATCTATCGGGAGCTAGGGGTTCTTCTGATCGATGCCCGCGTCCTGGACCAGGCGACCGAGGCGTTGATCATGGCCGTCCAGTTCAATCCCCAGGATGCCAAGGCCTTCTACCATCTTGGCCTGATCAAGAAGATGCAGGGGCTGATCAAGGAGGCGATCGACGCCTATAGCATGGCCGTGGCGCTGAAGCCGGACTATGCGGAGGCCCATGTAAACCTCGCCAAGATCGCCATCGACAACGAAAAGTACGAGCTGGGGGAGAAGTCCTGCCTCAAGGCGATCGAGGCAAAGCCGAGCCTGGCGCAGCCCTATGTCAATCTCTGCATGACCAAGCGGCTGCAGGGCGACCTCGATGAGGCGATCCGCTACGGCAAGAAGGGTGTCGAACTCGACCCGATGAGCGGCGCAGCGCAATCGAACCTGGGCAACGCCTACATGGACTTGAGCCGCTACCGGGAGGCGCTTGTTTGCTTCCGCAAAGCGATGGAGTTCGAGCCGAGTTTCTCCTCCAGCTACTTCAACACCGGCAATGCTTTGCGCCTGCTGCACGAGCTGGGCAAGGCCAACACGCACTACGACAAGGCGATCGAGCTGGACCCGGAGCGCGGCGAATACATTCATAATCAGGGGCTGGTGTATCAGGAGCAGGGTAGGCTCGAGGACGCGCTGGAGAGCTTCCGGAAGGCCGTGGAGCTGTCGCCCAACGAGCCCGGTCTGCAGTTTTCCCTGGCGCGGTCGCTGTGGCGCAACGAGTTCTTCGAGGAGTCCTGGAATTACTTCGATGCCGGTCTCGCGGCCAACCTGCGTAAGCCGGTCCGTCGCTTCAAGCAGCCGCGCTGGCAGGGCGAGGACATCTCCGACAAGCGCATCCTGGTGTGGCGTGAGCAGGGCCTGGGCGACGAGATCGACTTCAGCCGCCGCTATCCGCACATCATCGATGCGGCCGGCCAGGTGATCATCGAAGCCGACAAGCGCATGCTCCCGATCTTCGAGCGCAGCTTCCCGCAGGCGAGCTTCCTGCCGGAGAAGCTGGACGCCAAGGCCGACATGGAGCGCGAGGACTGCGACGTCTACCTGCCGGCGGGCAACCTGCTTCAGTATTTCCCCCTGACCGAGGAGGAAATCGCCATGAAGCGCTACCCGGAAGACGACCTCGAGGCGGCCTTTGCCTGCGGCGAGCGCAGCATGAACGCCAAGGGCTACCTGACGCCGAATCCGGCGCTGGTGGCGCAGATGGCCGAGCGCCTGGCGAGCCTGCCGGAAGGCTTCAAGGTGGGCATCTGCTGGCGCAGCCAGTTCTCCCACCGCGACCGTGACATCCACTACACCCAGCTGGAGATGTGGGAGCCCATCTTCCGCATCCCGGGCCTGGTCTTCGTGAACCTCTTCTACGAGAAGTGCGAGGAGGAGATCGCCGAGGCCGAGGAGCGGTTCGGCATCAAGATCCACCGCTGGGACGACATCGACCTGAAGGACGACATGGAAGCCGCCTTTGCGCTGACCACCCAGGTGGACATGGTGCTGTCGACGTCCACCTCGCCCAGCCGTATTGCCGAGGCGGTCGGCAAGGAGATCTGGCTCATGTCCGCCGGCGCCAGCCGCCTCAACCAGCCGCCCAAGGGCGAGTACGGGGTGCCCCACCACCTGCACTGGCAGCGCCACTGGACCGAGCCCTGGCCGATCCTGATGGAGCGCATCGCGCGTGCCCTGGAGGCCCGCGTCAAGGGCTGAGGCCGGGGTCCCTCCCGTGCCGGCAAAAAGAAGGGCCGCCCGGAAGGCGGCCCTTTTCTTCGCCTGTTTCAATGCTTTACAGGGTATGGCGCACTTCGTAGCGGTCGTTGGGCATGATGTACTGCCAGGCCTGGCGGCTCGTCGTGTCGATGAAGATCGGCGCGCGCATGTTGACCGAGGTCTCGAAGCTGTTGCCCACGCGCCGGAAGGTGGCGATCAGCATGATGGCGCAGTTCTGGACGGGGATGTTCAGGTGCTGCAGGGCAGCGTCGATGTCCTTGGGCTCGATCAGGCCGGCGGCGGGCTCGTAGGGCAGGACGATGAAGGAGAGGTCGTCCGGCTCCAGGGCCTGCAGCAGCATGAAGCTGGACTGCGTCTCGCTGGGGATCATCGCCAGGCCGAAGGAATTGTATCCGACGAAGCCGGGGATGCCCTTCGGGAAGGTTAAGGCCTGGTTAAGGTCGAATTCGATGACGCCGAACCGCGTCTTCACGGTCGTCGTCTGTTCCGCACCGGAGGGAGGCGCCGAGGCGTACCCGCCGTGGCTGGCTGGAGCTGCCATCCTGGCTGCCTGAGTCTCGCGGGGCATAGTTAACTCCTTACTCTTGAGGGCCCCATTATCGGCCCAATCTGGTTACGAAATCGCTATCTCGGGCACTTATCTCAAATACTGCAGCAGGCTCAGTTCGCTGATCCTGGACAGCGACAGGTAGGAGCCCTGGAGTTGCACCTCGTCCTGCGCCAGCCGGGTCGTGGCCTCGGCGACGTCGACGTCTTCCAGGGTCGAGACCAGGTTCGTGGTGTAGGTCAGATAGTCCTCGTGGCCGTCCTTGGCGGATTCCAGCACCTTGGAGCTGGCGCCGATCCGGCCGCGGATGTCGCTGAGCCCGTCGACGGCCGACTTCATCAGGGAATAGGCTTCCTCCAGCACCGTGTCGTCCAGGTTGGCGCCGGCGTAGTCCATGTAGGCGAGGGCGCGCAGCATTTCCTCAAAGGCCGGCTCGTCGGCGGTGATGCCGTAGGTCGTCTCGAAGGTCTCGTCGCTGCGTACGGCCAGCTGCAGGGTGTCGCCCTGGTAGTAGTTGAAGTCCGCGGTGAAGACCCCCGGCAGGCCGGCCTGCGGCGTATATGTCACGTCGGCAAGGTCGACGGCCGGGCTGTCGGTCTGCGCGCCGGCGAAGAGGAAGCGGTCCTCGTGCTGGGTGTTGAGCAGCGATTCCGCCTCGGCCAGGAAAGTGGCCGCAAACTCCTGCAGCGGCACGTCGCTGATGTTCTGGCCGGACATGGCCGAGCTGATGATCGACAGCACCTCGATAGCGCGGTCTACCATGATGCCGACCGAGGATTCCATGATGCTCAGGCGAGTCAGGGCCTGATCGATGTTGCGGTTGAACTGCTCGGTGCGGGCGACGGCGCGCTCCACGTTCACCAGCTGACTGGAGTCGGCCGAGATGGTGGAATACTGCTGCGCCACCTTGCCACTGGCGATCTGGATCTGCCGGTCGGCGACGTTGCCCTGCGTGCGCATGGTGTACGACAGGGTCAACTGGTGCTGTGCGAAGTTGGCTACCCGGAACATTGGATGTCTCCTAACCTCAGGCCAGGCTCAAGAGGGTGTCGAACATCTCGTCGACTGCCTGGATCAGGCGCGCCGAGGCGTTGTAGGCGTTTTGGAAGATCGTCATGTTGGCCAGCTCCTCGTCCAGGTTGACGCCCGCCTCCGAGTTGAACCTGGCCTGCAGGTCCTCGAAGAAGAAGGTCTCAAAATTCAGGGCTTCGTCGGCCGAGGCGGTCTGAGAGGCGTTGAACGACAGGATCTCGCCGGCATAGCCCGAGAAGGTGGTGCTGACCGCCGAGGGGCCGTTGGCGATGCTGGCATAGTCGAAGTTCTGCCCGAAGGCGTTCGCCAGCTGCTGAGCGATCTCGTTGTCACCGACGCCGAGGGTCAGGTTCGGCGTGGTGCCGCGCAGCATGCCGCGGGACAGGTAGGAGGGGTCGTCGATGATCGACTGGCGCACCTGCATGGTGCTGGAGATGCCCAGGTCGCTGCCCTGGTTCTCCATGGCCAGGACGCCGCCGGTCAGGGCCGGCGTCTCGAAGAGGTCGTTGAGGCCGAAGAAATTGGAGAAGCCGAGGTAGTCCTCGGTCACCGTGTCGCCGTCGGCATCGAAGGTGATGGTGGCATCGCCCATGTCGGCGGCGGGGCCGTTGTCCAGGATCGCCAGGCGATAGCCGGGTTCCAGCTTGATCTCCATGCGGTTGGCGTTCCAGGCGGCCGTGCCGTAGCCGGGCGCCGTGGTCAGGAAACCGTCGATGGCCGCCTGGATGGCGTTGGGCGTGGTGGCGCCCGCGGTGATGGTCATCGGCGCGATGACGGAGTCGCCATTGGCGTCCAGGATCGCGAAGGTCACGTCGGAGCCCAGGGTCAGCGCGCCGGCCGGGTTGGTGATCTCGCGCGAGCCGTACATGGCCGCCGGGTCGCCGGCGGCGGTGCCCAGGCCGAAGGGGGTGTTGGCGCCGCGGTTGTGGACCCGGTTCACCTCGTCGCGCATCTGGGCGGCAAGCTGGTCCAGCTCGTTCGTCATGGCCGGCAGCGCCTGGTCGCGCATCTCGACGAGGGCGCCCAGCTTGCCGGTGGAAATCTCGGTGGTGATGTCGTTGGTCGGCCCGTTCAGGTAGATCCCGCTGATGGTCGCCGGATAGGTCTCGTTGGCGGTCATAAAGGGGGTGATCGTGTAGGACAGGGTGCTGACCGTGGCGCCCGTGACCAGGGAGCGGCCGGCAGCGGTGAACAGCCGGATCTGGCCGCTGGAGTCGGTGAACTCCTGCAGGTCCATGTATTCGGAGATGGTCTTCACCGCGACGTCGCGGCGGTCCTCCAGATCGCCGACCGGCTGGCCCTTGACCAGGTTGTTGGCGATCTGGGCGTTCAGGTCGGCGATGACCTGCAGCGCGGTGTTGATGGAATCGACCGCGGCGTTGATCTCGCCGTCCGCCTGGGTGCGCAGCTGCTGGATCTGGTCACCCATGCTGTTGAAATACTGGGCCATTTCGACCACCTCGTTGACCGCGTCGAAGCGGTGGGCGGCGACCTCCGGGCTGTTGGCCACGTTTTCGATGGCCACCGCCAGGTCGGTGATCGAGTTGCCGAGGGCGTTGTTGTTGCCCAGCGAGCCGAAGAGCGTCTGCATGCGGTTGAGGTAGTCGGCGCGCACCTCGGCGTTGCCGACCACGGTGGTCTCTTCCATCAGGTCGCGGCGCAGGAACTGGTCGATGCGGCGCACGATCTGCGCGGTCTCGACGCCGGCGCCGACGCCCCCCAGCACGCGGTTCTGCTGATCGTGGACCTTGCGCGCGTAGTCGGGCGTATTGACGTTCGCCACATTGCTCGAGGTGACCTGCAGGGCCGTCTGGTTGACCTGCAGGCCGCTGAGCGCGTTGAAGAGGGCGATGCTGAGCGTCATGTTCGGTATCTCGCTGGAAATCCGGGCGGTTGCAGCCGCTGTCTCGGGTTTCGGGGCCTAGAGATGCTGGTCGATCTGCACGGAAACCGGCGGCTTGCCGGCCGCCTTGCCCGCGCTGCCGCGGTTGGAATAGCCGGCGCTTTCGCTCTGGTGCTCCTCCACCGCCTTGACGATGGCGGTGGCGACCCGCTGGTTGGCGGTCCGCGCTGCGTTGATGGCCATCTCGTTCTCGCTCATCACCTCGTGCATGCGCTCCATGACGTCGGTCAGCTCGTCACGCAGCAGGGGGTCGATGGCCTCGACGAAAGCCGGGTTGTTGCGCAGGTTCTCGGTCTGCTTCTCGTAGGACTGCACCAGACCCAGCTTGTGGTCCTGCAGCTCGCCGAAATCGCGCACCCGCATGGCGCGCAGCAGCTCGACCTCGCGGCTCATCACCGCCGTCAGGTCCTCGATAATGTGGATTACCTGACGCAGCTCCTCCGGGGACGGCGGGGCCGCGTCGGCTTGGATCTCGGTCATTGCTGATTCTCCTGCATTCTGAGGATTTCGCGTTGCACCGTGTCTGCGATGCCGATGCCACCCGCCTTGGCGATGGCCTTGCCGTACTCCTGAACCATCAGGGAGCGGTAAATCTTCTCGCCCTGGCCACCGCCGAAGAGGCCGCCGGTGTCGAGGTTTTCGAACACCGGGCTCATCATCTCGGAGATGAACAGCGCCTCGAACTCCTCGGCGGCCTGCTTGGCCTGCTTCAGGGAGACCGCGTTCTCAGCCGGCGAGGGCTGGAAGCGGGCCCAGGCAAGGTTCAGGGGGGCGGTGGTGATGGCGGTCTGGTCCATGATTACAGCACCTCGATCTCGGCCTGCAGAGCGCCGGCGGCCTTGATCGCCTGGAGGATGGAGATCATGTCACGCGGGCCGATGCCCAGGGCGTTGAGGCCGTTGACCAGTTCCTGCAGGCTGATGCCGGAGGGCACCACGGCCAGGCGTTTGTCGCCGTCTTCGTCGACCTGGATGTCGGTGCGGCCCACCACCTCGGTATTGCCGGTGTTGGAAAAGGCATTGGGCTGGCTGACCTGCGGCGTCTCGGTAATGCGGATGGTCAGGTTGCCCTGGGCGATGGCGACCGTGCTGATGCGCACGTTCTCGCCCATGACGATTATGCCGGAGGCCTCGTCGATGACAACGCGGGCCGGCTGGTCGGTGTGCACCCGAAGCTGCTCGATGTCGGTCATGAGGGCGACCACGTCGCCGTTGTAGTGCTTCGGCAGGCTGATCTGCACCGTGGTGGGATCGACGGAGCGGGCCGCCGCCTCGCCGGTGTAGTCGTTGATGGCGTCGGCGATGCGGCGCGCGGTGGTCAGGTCCGGGTTGCGCAGGGACAGCTTCACCGTGCGCAGCTGCTCCAGCTCGAAGCCCAGTTCGCGCTCGATGATTGCGCCGTTGGCGATGCGCCCGGAGGTCGGCACGCCCTTGACGATGGTCTCGGCGTTGCCCGCGGCGCTGAAGCCGGCCACGGCCACCTGGCCCTGGGCCACGGCATAGACCTCGCCGTCGGCGCCCAGCAGCGGCGTCACCAGCAGGGTGCCGCCCAGGAGGCTCTCGGCGTCGCCCAGGGCGGAGACCTGCACGTCGATGCGGGTGCCCTGGCGGGAGAAGGGGGGCAGGTCGGCGGTGATCATCACCGCGGCGACGTTGTCGGTGTCCAGGTCCTCGTCACGCGCGTTGACGCCCAGGCGCTGCAGCATGCCGATCAGGCTCTCGCGGGTGAAGACGGCGCTGTCCAGGTCGTCGCCGGTGCCGTTGAGGCCGACCACCAGGCCGTAGCCGACCAGCAGGTTGTCGCGCACGCCCTCGAAGTCGGCCACGTCCTTGATCCGCGAGACGGTCTGGGCGCGGGCGGCGCTGCCGTCCAGGGCCAGGCCGAGCGCCAGGACCAGGCTGAAAGCCAGCGTCAGCGCCGCACGGAGCGTCCCGGCAAGGCGGGCGCCGAAGCGGGTCAGGCGGGGCCGGAGAGCGGCGGTATGAAAACGTGCTGTGGGCATCAAATGCTTTCCCAGGACTTTGGACTCCCCAGTCTCAATGCGAATCCCGTGCCAACTCCCGAAAGGCCGGGATTCGGCGGAAATGGCCGAATTCCGGGCCTGCCGGGCGGGCCCAGGCGGACGCGTACGGGCTGCTGCGGCAAAAACCGGCCTGGGCAGGTAGGAAATTCCTGCCGGTTTTTCAGAGGTTTAACGCGTTATTAACCGCACGGGCGCAGTGTCTGCTTAGAAGCTCGAGCTCAGGGTTCTGAATGAAGATCGACCGTTTTTCCGGCCCCAAGACCACTTCCACCTCCCGCGGTGGCCGTGCGGCGCCCTCCGGCGGCGGCGGTTTCGCCCGCGCCCTGGCCGAGGGCCCCGCGCAGAGCACTGCGCCCGCCGGGTCCTCACCGGTCCACGCCCTGACCGCCCTCCTGGCGGTGCAGGAGGTCGATGATGCCACTGAGGGCCGCCGGCGCGCCCGCCGGCGCGCCGATTCGCTGCTGGACAAGCTGGAGGAACTGCGCATCGCCCTCATGCTGGGCGAGGTGCCGCTGGCTCACCTGGAAAACCTGGCCGGCGTCCTGAAGCAGAGCCGGGGGTCGGTCGACGACCCGAAACTCGCTGAAATCATTAACGAAATTGAGATCCGGGCGGCCGTGGAGCTGGCCAAGCGCGGGCGCTGAGAGCGCCCGGGGGCCGCGATTCCGGCGCGAATCCGCAGGAATCCGCCCAAGAAAAATTGAAGATTCCAAGGACTTGCCGGGCTAGGCAAATTCCATATACTCCCGGCGCGTTTGGTACTCATTTACGGGACCAGGGATGACTGTGAAGTTGCCGAAGAACTACCGTCCCAAAGAGGGCGAAGAGTTCATGAACCCGAAGATGCGTGAGTATTTCCGCCAGAAACTGCTTCAGTGGAAGGCGGACCTGCAGCGCGAATCGGGTGAGACCTTGCAGCATCTGCAGGAGGTCTCTCTGCAAGAACCGGACATTGCCGACCGGGCGTCGCTCGAAACCGACCGATCCTTGGAGCTGCGCACTCGCGACCGCGAGCGCAAGCTGATCTCCAAGATCGACGCCGCCCTCCGGCGGATCGAGGACGAATCCTACGGCTACTGTGAGGAGACGGGGGAGCCGATTTCCCTGCGCCGCCTCGAGGCCCGGCCGATTGCCACCCTGTCGATCGAATCGCAGGAACGGCATGAACGCATGGAACGGACCCACCGGGACGACTGAGAGCCTCATGTAGAGCTGCTTCCCCCAGAGCAGTAACCCAGAACAAGAAAGGGCCGCGTCCGAAGACGCGGCCCTTTTTTTGCCTGCGATGGAGGATGCGAAGCAGGACTTAGAAGGGCCAGAGGATATCGAAGACCTGCTGCCCGTAGCGGGGCTGCTGGACGTCGGAGATCTGGCCCTGGCCGCCGTAGGCGATGCGGGCCTCGGCGATCTGGTCGTAGTCGATGGTGTTGGTGGAGGTGATGTCCTCCGGGCGGATGATGCCGGCGACCTGCAACTCGCGCTTCTCGAAGTTCACCCGCACCTCCTGGCGGCCGGCCAGCACCAGGTTGCCGTTGGGCAGCACCTGGGTGACCAGCGCGGCGACGCGCAGGTTGATCGACTCGTTGCGGTTGACCCCGCCGCCGCCGGCGCTGGAGGAATCGCTGTCCAGGTCGACCAGGTTGGTCGGGTCGACCGCCTCCGGCAGGATGGCGCCCAAGCTGGCCTCATAGCCCAGGAAGGCGCTGGCCGAGGAGTTCTCGGAATTGGTGCGGGTGCGGGTCGTGGTGTTGTTGATGGCGGCGTTGTCGGCGATCTCGATGATCACCGTCAGGATGTCGCCGACGTTGCTGGCCCGCTGGTCCTTCAGGAAGGCGCGGGAGCCGGGACGCCACAGGGAGTTCGGCTGGCGCTCCACCGGCAGGGGTGCCGGCATGGGCAGGGAGACCGCCTGCGGCGCGGCCAGGGGCGCCGGGCTCTGGATGGTGGAGAGCTGCGGCTCCTCACCGACCGCGGCCAGGCGGTTCATCAGGTTGCAGGCGCTCAAGCTGAGGCCGGCGGCGACGATCAGGCCGGTATTGAGGGCCAGCTTCAGGGCTTTCTTCATCTTGGGCTCGCGGGTTCGGGACATCTACCTGTCTCCCTTTAGCGTTCTGCAGTGACGGTGGTGGGCACCACCACGACGCTGCCGCCATCGACGACGACGGCGTTCACGACGGTATTGGACTTGGTGTTCATCACGCGCACGACGTCGCCCTCGGCGCCGTCTTCCAGCGCCCGGCCCTGGACCGTGAGCTGCAGGCGCTCGGTCTGCAGGCGGATGGTCACCAGGCTGTTCTTGGTCACCACGACCGGGGTCTGCAGGTCGGTGCTGCGCACCAGGTCCTGGGCGCGGATCGGGCGGCGCGGGCTCATGCCGATCATGCTGGCGACGTCGACCACGGTGGTGCGGGTCAGGCGGTTGGCCTGGACGCTCATCCACTCGATGTCGCGGGCGCGGATGACCTCGCCGGGATTGACGCGGCGGGTCAGCACCGGCACCTCGGTCATCTCCAGGGCGCGGCCGGTGACCGAGAGGGTCGCCTTGGGCTCACCGGCGGCCGGGGCCACCACGTGTGCCAGGAAGCGCCCGGAGGAGGGATCGAGGGTCAGGCGCGTCACCCGCAGGCTGCGCTCGGCCTGGCTCGGCAGGCGCAGGCGCAGGCCCGGCTGATCGAAGGACAGGCGCACCTCGCCGTCCAGGCCCTGGTCGGCCAGGGCCGTGCGCAGGGCGTCCTCGATCTCCTCGCTGGGGATGTCGTGGCTGTCGCGGCGCAGGTTGACCCGCTCGTAGCGCGAGCGCGGCTGCCAGGGCAGGCCGTGGGCCTTGGCCACGGCGGCCAGCCAGCGCGCGCCGACGTCGACCGAGGCGCCCGGCTGCGGTGCCTTGGCCACCGGGGTCTCGGCCACCGCCGGGTCGGCGATGCCGTCGAAGAGGTCGCGCAGGCGGACCACGTCGTCCTCGACCACGCTGCCGGCGCGCAGGGTCAGCAGATCCTGTCCCGCGGTATCCGGGGCGGCGGCCCGGGCCTGCGGCAGCGGCAGCAGCAGCGCCGCGGCCAGCAGGGCCAGGAGAGCCAGGGAGGCAGTCGTTTTACGCATCTTCAGCCTCCCGCTTAGCGCAGCTGCGTTACGGTGCGCATCATCTCGTCGGAGGACTCGATGACTTTGGAGTTCATCTCGTAGGCGCGCTGGGCGGTGATCAGGTTGGTGATCTCCGAGACCACGTTGACGTTGGAGGTCTCCAGGGCGCCCTGGATGATCAGGCCGAAGCCGGCCGAGCCCGGGGTGGCCACGGCGGCCTGGCCGGAGGCGGCGGTCTCCATCAGCAGGTTCTGGCCGACGGCGTCGAGGCCGGCCTCGTTGGCGAAGTTGGCAAGCTCGAGCTGGCCGACACGCACCGGGGCGACCTGGCCGTCCAGGTCGACGTAGACTTCGCCGCTCTCGTTCACGGTGATCGACACCGCGTCCTCCGGCACCGTGATGCCGGGCTGCACCACATAGCCGTCGGCGGTGACGATGTCGCCGTCGGGGCTGAGCTGCAGGCTGCCGGCGCGGGTGTAGGCGGTTTCGCCGCTGGGCAGTTCGACCATCAGGAAGCCGCGGCCGTTGATCGCCAGGTCCAGCGGGTTTTCGGTCTGCTGGATGTTGCCCTGTCCGGAAATGCGGTAGATCGCCGCCGACTTCACGCCGAGGCCGAGCTGCACGCCGGTCGGCACGATGGTCCCGGCATCGGAGGAGGCGGAGCCGACGCGGCGCAGGTTCTGGTACAGCAGATCCTGGAATTCCGCCCGGTGCCGCTTGAAGCCGGTGGTGTTCATGTTGGCGATGTTGTTCGAGATGACCTCGACGTTGAGCTGCTGAGCCAGCATCCCCGTCGCGCCGATGTTCAGTGATCGCATCTCTCTAGCCTCGCTTATGCCTGGGCCGTGCCGCCGAGCGTCTGGATCGCGCGGCGCTGGCGTTCGTGTTCGTCGTTGACCATGCGGCCCGTGGCGGAATAGTGCCGGACCGTCTCGATCATCCGCGTCAGTTCGATGATGCCCTGGACGTTGGAGCCTTCGATGGTGCCCTGCAGCACCTCGACGCCCTCCGCCGGCAGGGGATCCTGGCCTTCGGCGTCATAGAGGCCGTTGGCCAGCTTCACCAGGGCCTGCTCGTTCTCAAAGCGGACCAGGCGCAGGCGGCCTGCCGGACCCTGGTCGGTCGAGATGGTGCCGTCGCGGGTGATCGTCACGTCGTTGCTGTTCGGCGGCAGGGTGATGGGATTGCCGCCTTCGCCCAGGACCCGCTCGCCACTGGAGGTGATCAGCTCGCCGTCGGCATTGAGCTGAAAGACGCCGTTGCGGGTGTAACGGGGGCCGGTGGGCGTATCGATCTCAAAGTAGGCCTCGCCTGCGATGGCGAGGTCGAGCGGGTTCTCGGTGGTCGTCATCTGGCCTTCGGTCAGGTTGCGCACCAGGGCGACGTCCTGAACGAAGCTCATCTTCTCGCCGGAATCCGAGGTTTCCAGATACTCGACGAAAAGCATGCTCTGGCCCTTGTAGGCGGGGGTGTTGATGTTCGCCATGTTGTTGGCGATGACATCCATCTCCCGCCGCAAGACCATTTGGCGCGATAGCGCGATGTAACCGGCGTTCTCCATAGTCCTGACATCCTCTTTTGGGCAGTGCTGGGC
>MRWG01001419.1_pt1 | contig 15466 bp, 11 predicted proteins | sample 1013341 | NCBI WGS metagenome assembly MRWG01 (sample SAMN06117577, study PRJNA244670) | biofilm metagenome | biome: Water; feature: Cathode Biofilm; material: Biofilm; isolation source: microbial consortium enriched at the cathode of a solar microbial fuel cell | place: USA: District of Columbia ... | reverse complement strand
CTCTCCTGTCGGTTCCGTCGCTGGGCGCTCAGGGTGCGCCTTGGCACGATTCCTTCATTCAATATACATGCCAGCCTGTATATATAATTCCGGATCCGCAGCCTTGCCGGCGTGTCCGATCCGGTGAGCGAGGAGAGAAAGAGTGCTTCAGAAACAAGGGTTTAGCCGGGAGATCCAGCTGGGTGATCTGCCGCTCAAGAAAGGCGGCATATTGCGTGATGCTGTTCTTACCGGATACCAGATCGGGGAGTTGAACGCGCGCCGGGACAACCTGGTGATCGTGCCGTGTTATTACGGTGGCACTTATGAGGGCAGCCTGCCCCTTGTTGGTGCGGGCGGCCCCCTGGCCGGCGGCGACTACTGCGTGGTGTTGTTCGACATGTTCGGCAATGGCCGCGCGTCTTCGCCCAGTCGCTGCCACCCGTCGCAGGCGGCCCATCGTTTTCCACGAATAACACTCGACGACAATGTCGAGGCGCAACGCTGTGCGCTGAGCACCTGGTTCGGAGAGGTCGACATCGCCCTCGCCACCGGCTGGTCCATGGGCGGCATGCAGGCCTACCTTTGGGCGGCGCTTTATCCGCGAAAGGTCCAGCGTCTGTTGCCGGTCTGCGCCACCGCCCGTTGCTGGCCACACAATCGGGTCTTTCTGGACGGCGTGCGCAGTGCCTTGCTGGCGGACCCGGTGTATCGCGGTGGTGCCTATCAACAGGTCCCGCACGCTGGGCTCAAAGCATTCGCCCGGGTTTACGCCGGCTGGGCGTACAGTCAGGCGTTCTTTCGCCGTGGCCTCTACCGGGATCTGGGGTTCGCCGACATCGAGGCGTTGTTGCGCTTCTGGGAGCAGGACCATCTCGCCCAGGACGCCAACGACCTGCTTGCGGTACTTGGGGCCTGGGAAAGCGCGGACCCCGGCGACAACGTGCTGTATCGGCGCGATTACCGGGCGGCCCTGGCCGCGATCACCGCACACACGGTGGTGATGCCGTGCCGCACGGATCTCTATTTCACTGTGCAGGACGCTGGCTTTGAAGCGTCATTGATTGCTGGCGCCCGGCTGGCGGTCCTCGATTCCGATTACGGTCATACTGCCGGTGCCCCCGGCCGCGAGCCAGGCGCCACTAAGCAATGGTGGCGCGTCATGGAGGACCTGCTGGCGACGCCCTGAGCTGTTAGAATGGCTCCATTAATTGCACTGTGTTGGGATAAGGGGACAATCATGGGCGCCTCAAAGGGAAAGCAGTCCACGGAGAAGACAAAAGGGTCAGCGACGAGCGGAACGCGCTTGGAACTCACTCTGGCCGCGGAAAAGGTGTTTGCTCTGAACGGCCTGCGTGGCGCGACATTACGCCAAATCAGGGAAGAGGCGGGGCAGAAGAACGAATCGGTGATTCATTATCACTTCGGCTCCCGGGACGCGATCATCGAATCGGTTCTGCATCTGCGTTCCAAGCCCATGGACGAAGCCCGAAGGGTCATGTTGGAACGAATTCGCGCCGAAAATAATGGTGTGCCGTTATCCTCCCGCCAGGTTGCCTGCTGTTGCATTCTTCCCCTGGCGCATTACTTGCTCGACACCGAGCAGGCGCCGGGTTACTACATGCGCTTTCTGGTGCAGTTGCGGGTGGACCGCTCCGCTTGGCGGCAATTCAGTGGTCTCCATGATCGGGGGCTGAACGAGTGCATCAAGGCGCTGCGGGAAGCCAAGCCCTACATGCCCACGGGGGTTCTTGATCAGCGTTTTGTCAGCATGATGTACATGCATTTGAATGGTATGGCCGCCATAGAACAGATTCAGGGCGAGAAGCCGGAAAGCTTCCGGCCCGACGAAGCCTGGATTCGGATCGAGGATCTGATCACCACCGTCGCCGCGTTCATGGACGCGCCGCTTTCCCCGGAAACCGTATCGGCCATACAGGCCGCCGCCGCCAGCCGTTCCCTACCCGCTTACACCGATGTGGCGCTGCAGCGTGAACAGGGCGAGGAAGACTGGCCGCTGCGGAACTGATCAGGAACCGATGCCGACGCGCCTGCCGTCGTAAAGGCTTTGCTCGTCTTCGCCAATGGCGCGCAGTGATGCATTGGCGGCATCGGTGAAGATGCCTTTCGCCATCAGTGAGGTTTCTTCCTTGGCGCGGGCCCGGTTCACCGCCGCGCGAACCTGATTGGCCAGCACGTGTTCGGGATCCGCGTCCACCGCGAACTGGCACAGGTGGCCGGCAACGCGCAGCTCCCCCTGTTCGAAATGACGTTGCGCCGCTTCGGCCAGCGCATCGGCGCCGCCGGCGAGGTCGCGCACCGCACGTCCCAGGTCTTGTGGGTGGGCCGGCTTCAGGTGGGCGGGGTTGCCGTCGTACCAGCCGCCGTACAGGCGCCAAACATTGCGCACCAGAAACTCAGGATCGTCATAGGTGGGCTGTAGATAGGGCTTGTCGAGCATCCCTTCCGGCAGTTGCATATCGCGGACAATGTCAGCCAGTTTGTGCCCCTGATTCATGCCTTCCAGGGTTTGCTGGTGGATCGTTTCCAGGAACGAGGCGGTATCGTCCAGTAGTGTGGCGACCCGCTCTTCGCCGAATACCGCGGGGCCGTGCCCGGGCACCAGCACCGCCGGCTTTTTCGCCGCCATGGCACGTAGCGCCCGCGCCCATTCCGCGGCGAAACGTTGCACTTTCTGCGGGTTGCCGGCGTTCGGTGCCGCCCAAATAATGAAATCACCAGTGACCACGGTGCGTGCGTCGGCGATCCAGGTCCAGGTGTGGTCGTCGGTTTCTCCCATGCCGTGGTGCAGGCTGAGTTGCCGGCCGCCGCGCTCCAGGATCATCTCTTCTTCATAGAACGTGTCCGGGTAGCGATACTCTTCGGGCCATTTAAAGCCGGCGACCTTGAACTGGCGGCCGTTGATGTGCGCGTTCCAGTCGGCGCTGTCGCGATAGCGCTGGAAGCGGCGGCGGATATTGGCCTGGCCGATGACTTCAGGTTTATCCAATCCGGCCTGTTCCGCCTCGGCATCGAACAGCGGCGTTCCGAAAGCGTGGTCGACGTGACCATGGGTGTAGATCACGGTGCGGATCGGCTTTTGTGACCAATCACGGATCGCCTGGTGAATGTTGCCGGCGGTATGTCGGCTGCCGCTGTCGATCACGATCAGTCCGTCGGTGGTATCCACCACGGTGACATTGCCCACCACCCCGCGTGAGGCGATATAGGCCAGGCCGTCATCAATGGGAATCAACTGGCTGCCCTGCAGGTGACGGTTCCAGTCCCGGCCGAAATTAAAGCGCTCCCAGCAGGCATCGCCGATGGCGCGAAGGTCGTTCTCGGTCACTTTTTGCTCTCCCTTTTTTCTCGCGTGGACGGTTATACGAATGTGTCATTCCCAATAAAACTAATGATTAACAATTAAAAAAGATAGATGAAAAGCGAGGATTGTTGGTTTTTTGACCGATTGCCCGTCGTTATTTTGGGGTCTGAAGAGGGGGGGTTTGACGCCAATCCGGGTGATTGGCTGCGCGGAAACAGGCTGTTTACAGTCGTGCTCGTTCATCGTTATTTCGGCATAAAAGCGGTATAAAAGGCGAAGATAAAGGGTTTTGGGGCCCAGCTGTGACATGTTGACAGCTGTTGGCGTGGACTTCTGATGCTGGGCAAAAATATGCCTATGGCATCGTGCTGGCCGATCGCCGGCAGGGAGGCATAATGAGCAGCAAGTAATTGACAGACATTAAAAGCGCATGATCAGATAAGGCGGACAACAACACAAAAACGGTCTTAATAGATCGCAGGAGGAGAGTGTGTTCGCCTTTTCCATACGGCAACTTGGCATGGCCGTGGGCCTGGTGCTCGCGTGTGTGACCATCTACACGTCCCTATTCGGGATTTTTGATCCGAGTTATCAGCGCCCTCTGACATTCGCGGCGTGTATCGTCGCGGCGGTATGCGTGAAGCCACTGGTGGCGATCTATCCTCTGTCGAATCGAGGTGCTCGCGGGCTGCTTTGGGTTGTCGATGCGCTGTTGGTGGCGATGATCCTATTGGCCATCCAGCGCTTCGTGGCCTCGGCGGACGGCATGCAGAACATGCTGGTGGATTACAGTCGCACCGATCAGTTCATCGCGTTGGGTGGTTTGATCGCGCTGATCGAACTGACGCGCCGTGAGTTCGGGCTGGGCCTGTCTCTGTTCGCCGCCGTGACTCTGGTGTACTGCCTGTTCGGTGAGGTACTGCCTGGCGGTCTGCGCCACGCCGGCTTCTCCCTGGATCAGGTGATGCAGGGCATGTGGTACGGCTTCACCGGGGTATTCGGCACCCCGGTGGCGGTGATGATCGAGCTGCTGTTCATCTACATCGTATTTGGCGTCATTCTTGAGGCCACCGGCGCCGGTCCGGCGCTGGTGCGTATGGCGATTCGGGTGACCGGCTGGCTGCCCGGCGGGCCCGCCCACGCCGCCATTCTCGCCAGCATGCTGTTCGGCACTATGTCTGGCAGTGTCGCCGCCAACGTCGCCGGCACCGGGGCGTTCACGATTCCAATGATTAAACGGCGGGGCTTCAGCCCGGCCTTCGCCGGCGCGGTGGAAGCCGCCGCGTCCACTGGCGGGCAGGTGATTCCCCCGGTGATGGGCGCCGCCGCCTTCATGATGGCGCAGCTCACCGGCACCCCCTACCTGCTGATCTGCGTGGCGGCGCTGTTGCCCGCTTTCTTCTATGTCGCGGCACTGTTCTGCGCGGTGTTCTATGAAGCGCGCCGCCAGGGCATCAAACCCACCCCGTCCGATGAACTGCCGGTGCTCACCCGGCAGGACTGGGTGCTGTCGCTGATGTTCGTGGCGCCGGTGGTGACTGTGATCGCGGTGTTGGCCAGCGGCCGTTCGCCGGCCATGGCCGGGGTTTGGGCGGTGATCGCGGCGGTTGCTTTCGGCTTCCTTAATCCGGAGATGCGCCGCCGTCCACAGGCGTTGCTCACGGCGTTGGCGCGCGGTGGTATTTCCGGTTCGCGGATCATGATCGCGGTGGGCGCCATCGGCATCGTGATCGCGGGTATGGATCTAACCGGGCTGGGCTTGAGCTTCGCGCAATCGGTGGCGGCGCTGGGCGAACAAAGTCTGTTTATCAGTTTGCTGCTTACCGCTCTGGGCTGTCTGATTTTGGGCATGGGCATGCCCACCTTGCCGGCGTACCTGATCATCGTTCTGGTGATGGGCCCGGCGTTGGCCAGTTTCGATGTGCCGATCGTCGCCGCTCACCTTTTCGTTCTCTACTTCGGCGTGCTGTCCGCGGTCACCCCGCCGGTGGCGATTGCCGCCTTTGCCGCCGCGCCGTTGGCGGAAGCCAACCCGGTGAAAGTGAGCCTGGTTTCCATGCGATTGACCATGGTCGGTTTCGTGGTGCCGTTCCTGTTTGTCTTCAATCCCTCCTTGCTGTTGATCGGCGACCACCTCGAATGGGGGGCGCTGGTTTGGGGCGTGGCACGGATTGTTCTGGTGATCTGGGCATTGACCACCGCGTTCGCCGGTTTTGGATCGGTGCGCTTAAGCAAGGCGGCTCGGGTACTGCGTTTCGTTATCGCCGGTTTGCTGGTGATGAAAGGCAACAGCCTGGAGCTGATCGGTTTCGCGCTGGCGTTGCTGACCCTGGGCGCGAGCTATTTGACGCCGCTGACACGGCGCTGGACCGGCGCCGTCGCGGGCAATTCCTCAAGCAAATAAAAAAACGAATCTCGGGAGAGTGACATGAGATATCCGACAAGATCAGTACGAACGCGTAATGCTTTCAAGAATATGGCCTGCCTGTTGATGCTGCTGGCCGGCATGGGAGTGGCGGGTAACGTCGCCGCGGAAACCAATGTTCGGATGCACACCACTAACGCCGGCTCTTCGCCGTACGTGTTCGCGGTGACGTTGCAATCCGTACTGCAAAAAAACCTTCCGGTGGACATCAACCTGACTGCCGGTATGTCATCAACCCGTTCGACCCTGGATGCCTCCAAAGGCCAGGTCGACTTTTTCCTTTCCAGCCCCTCCATCAATCACTTCATGAGCACCGGCACCGCGATGTTCGCGAACATGGAGCGGGCGCCGGAGTTGTACAAGAACGTCCGCCAGGTCATGAACTTCCCGTTGGGCCCGTACCACATCATGGCGCACGCGGATTCCGGCATTACTTCGCTCAAGCAGATTAAGGGCAAGCGAGTGTTCATCGGCCCGCCTGGCGGCGCGGCGACCCTGGTGGCCATGTCGATCATCGAAGGCGCTACCGGCTTTAAGGCAGGCCGCGATTACGAGATGGCGAAGCTGGATTGGAGCTCAGGCAATCAGGCCTTTCAGGATGGCCAGGTGGATCTGTTCATCGGCCCCACCGAGATGCCTTCCGCCTCCGTCGAACAGCAGGTTTTGCTTCAGGAAGTGCGTTTCCTCGGCATCCCCGACGAAGCCATGGACACCGAGGCGATGAAATCGGTGATGTCGTTGCCGGGCCGAACCATCATGCAGATCCCGCCGGACATGTACGGCGAGAATCAAGTCAACACCGAACCGGTTAATACCGTTGGTACCTGGGTCGGTTTGGGCACTCATAAAGATGTGGATGAAGAGCTGGTTTATCAGGTCACCAAAACGATCTTCGAGAACCTCGACGCCTTCCACAACGCCGCCAAGTTCATGGAAACCATCAACGAAGATAACGCGCTTCGCCAGATGAACGGCAAGCTGCACCCGGGCGCATTGCGCTACTACCGGGAAAGCGGCTTTGACGTACCGGAAAGCGCGATCCCACCGGAGGCTAAGTAATGGGTGTGTTGACGACCCCCGAGCTCACTATCGATTCACTGGACCCTTTGTTTAAACCGCGCTCCGTGGCGGTAATCGGTGCGTCTTCGACGCCCACCAAGATTGGCGGGCTGCCGATTGCCTTCCTGCTCGCTCAGGGGTTCGCCGGCGAGATCTATCCGATCAATCCGAAGGCCTCGGAGATCCAGGGTTTGGCGGCGTACCCGGCGATTGGTGATGTGGCCGGCCGGGTTGATCTCGCCATCGTGGCGGTGCCCGCCGCGATGGCGCCGACGGCGGTGGACGATGCTATCGCCGCCGGCGTTAGCGGCATCGTGTTGTTCTCTTCCGGCTTCGCTGAAATCAGCGACGAGGGCGCGCAAGCCCAGGCCGCGTTGGTGGAACGGGCCCGCCAAGCCGGGGTTCGCGTTCTCGGACCTAACTGCCTTGGTTTCATGAATCTGGCGGACAAGGTGTTCGCGACTTTCTCTCCGGTGGTCGGCCAAGGGGTGACGAAGCCCGGTCGTATCGGCTTGGTCAGTCAAAGCGGTGCCTACGGCGCCTATGCCTTTACCCTGGCGCGCGAGCGCGGTCTGGGCCTCAGCTACTGGATCACCACCGGTAACGAAGGCGGCGTCGATTTCGCCGACTGCGTGGCCTGGCTGGCGAAAGACCCGGATACCGACGTCATTCTCGGTTACATGGAAGGGTGTCGCGACGGTCGCAAACTGGAGCGCGCGCTGGCCGCCGCCCGCGACGCGGGTAAGCCGGTGGTGATCACCAAAGTCGGGCGCACCGAGATCGGTGCCCAGGCGGCGGCGTCCCATACCGCCGCTTTGGCGGGTGAGGACGCGGTGTTCGACGCGGTCTTCCGCCAGTACGGCGTTTACCGGGCGCATTCCATCGAGGAGTTCTTCGATATCGGTTACGCGGTATCGGTGGCCGGCCTGCCCAAGGGCAATGAGCTGGGTGTGTTCACCGTGTCCGGCGGCGCCGGCGTGTTGATCGCCGACGCCGCCGACGATGTGGGCCTGACCCTGCCCGCGTTGGCTGATAAAGGCCAACGCCGCATTCGCGAGTTGGTGCCGTTCGCGGCGCCGCGCAACCCGGTCGACATCACCGGACAGATCACCAATGACATGAGCCTGTTCGAAACCAGCCTGGACATCATGCTCGAAGACGGTGATTACCGGATGATGCTGGCCTTCCTTGCCGCCGCCGGTGGTGGGCCCATGGGCGAAGAAATCGTTCGTCAGATTGTGGCGGTCCGAGACCGTTACCCGGACCGTCTGTTCTGCGCGGTGTCGGTATTCAAGCCAGAGGTTCGCCGTCTGCTGGAAGAGAACGGTTGTCTGGCTTTCCAGGACCCGAGCCGCGCGGTGCGCGCGCTTGCCGCCCTGGCCGGGTTTGCCGAGGGCTTTGCCGGCGCCCCCCAAGGGCAGGTTAACGGCGCTAAGGGGCAACCGATCCCGCTGGCGGCGAAAACCCATTCGGAAGCGGACAGCTTCGCGCTGTTGGGGCAGGCCGGTGTGTCGGTGCCGCAGCACCGTTTGGTGACCTCCGCGGAGGAAGCGGCCGCCGCCGTCGAGGCGTTCGAGGGGCCCTTGGTGGCAAAAATCGCTTCGGCGGACATCGGTCACAAGTCTGATATCGGTGGCGTGCGCCTTAACTTGGAAGGGGCTGATGCGGTGGCCCAGGCGTACACGGCGATCACCGCCGCCGCCGCTGAAAGCTGTCCCCTGGCACGGCTGGACGGTGTCCTGCTGTCGCCCATGGAAGGCGAGGGCGTGGAGTGCATTGTCGGCGTGCAACGCGACCCCGCGTTTGGCCCGGTGATGATGCTCGGTTTGGGCGGCGTCTTCGTCGAAGTGCTGGGCGATGTGAGCTTCCGCACCGCGCCGCTGACCGCCGCCATGGCCATGGACATGATCAACGAGCTGCGCGGTCGTGATCTGCTGCTTGGTGCCCGTGGCCGGCCACGGGCCGATGTCGCGGCCCTGGCGGATCTGATGGTGCGTGTCTCCGAGTTTGCCGTCGCCGCCGGCGACGATCTGGAAAGTCTTGATATCAACCCGGTACTGGTACGCCCCGAGGGTCGGGGCGCGGTAGCGCTGGATGCCTTAGTGATTGGCCGTGCCGACGGCCGTGAAGTAACTGAAGAGGAAACCGTATGAGTAACGACTACCCGGCTGTCGATCCTGCCGAGCTGCGAGACCTGGCCAAGCGGGCCTACCTGTACACCGTGCCGCTGGTGATTATGGAGATGACCCGACAATGGCGGCTCCGTAACGGCGCCAACGTGTTCAACCACGCGCGCAAGCTGCTCAATCACCGTAGTCGTTGGGTGACGACACCGAACAACGACACGCTTTATTCGGACGCCTGGCTGGATCTGTCCCGCGGGCCGATCACGATCACCGTGCCGGCCACTGGTGAACGCTATTTCTCGCTCGCGTTCATGGATATGTACACCAATAACTTCGCGATTCTGGGTACACGGACCACCGGCGGCGATGGTGGCAAGTACACTATTGTCGGCCCGGATCATGCGATCCCGGACGATGCCGGCGACGTGGTCCGCGCGCCCACGCCACGGGTTTGGGCACTGGCGCGCGTACTGGTGGATGGTCCGGACGATCTGGCCGACGCCTGCGCGGTGCAGGACGGTCTCTTTATTAATGCGGACGCTGCGTCCCAGGACGTCACGCCGGAAGAGCCGGTACTGCGTGATGCGCCCTGGCGGGAGTACCTGGCCGCCGCCAACACGCTGCTGCGCAGAGAGGCGCCGCCGGTCACCGACCAAGGTGTCCTGCGCCAGATCGCGCCCCTGGGTATCGGACCTGATCAGAATTTCGACGCTGATCGCTTTGACGCCGAGCAGGCGCGCGCCATCGAAGAAGGCGTGGAAGCGGCGAAGGACTTTCTGGTGACCGTGCAAGGCTCCCGTGGCGCCGTCACCGAAGGTTGGACCTACCCGAACGCTCGTACGGGTGATTTCGGCCAGGATTATCTGCTGCGCGCCGTCATCGCTGTCGGTGGTCTCGGTGCCTTGCCGGTGGAAGAAGCCATGTACATGCGCGCTGACGGCGATCAGGAGCGCGGGCTTTTTGACGGCAAGAGTAACTATCAACTGCATTTCCCCGCCGGTGAAATGCCGCCGCTTAACTCGTTCTGGTCACTGAGTCTTTACGAAGCGATGGACGACGGTCAGTTCTTCTTCGCCGATACGCCCCTGCGCCGCTATGCCTTGGGCGACCGGTCTCCGGGTCTCACCTGGAACGACGACGGCTCGTTGGATATCTGGATCGGTGCCGATAACCCCGGCGCAGAACGGGAAAACAACTGGTTGCCGTCCCCCGCTACTCCCTTCGCTCTGGTGTTCCGCGGCTACATGCCGAAATCGGCGCTGCGAGGCGGCCGTTACCGGCTGCCGAAGGTGCAACGCGCGGGTTGAATCGCGTTGTCGAAAGGAGACTTCAGATGACAGAACAAAAGGAAAAAGACCAACCAGAAATCGTTAGTGATTTCCTGTTGGCGCAAAAGGAATCCGTGCCGGTAGCGGAAGGCATCTATCTGGTTGGGGGTCAGGGTAACAGCGTGCTGGTGGAAACCGAGCGCGGCCTGATCCTCACGGATAGCGGCCCTGGCGGCAAAGTGACGCGCGCCATGCTGGAGCAAGTTCGCGCGCTGTCCGATAAACCGTTGCTGGCCATCGTCTACAGCCACGGCCACGTGGGTTACAACCACGGTGTGCATTACTGGCTGGAAGAAGCGCGGCGTCGCGGTGATCCTGAGCCGCAGCGCATCGCTCAGGCGCGCCTGTCGCGGCGTTATCGCCGCTATCAGGAAACCTGGGGTCTGCAAGCGCACCTCAACGGTATTCAGTTCAGCGCGAGCATGCCTGAGAAGCCGCCGGAGAAATGGTTCAACTTTCCTACTGTCGAGTTCGATGAGCGGCATGTTATCGACGGCGGTGATCGCCGCGTGGAAGTGCTGGCGGCGCCGTCGGAAACCGATGACGCCATGGCGTTGTGGATTCCCGACAGTAAAGTGCTTTACGCCGGGCCGGCGTTTATCAAATCGATTCCCAACATCGGCACACCGTTACGTTCCCTGCGTGATCCGGTGCGCTGGGCCGGCACCATGGAACGGTTAATGGCGCTGGAGCCGGAAATACTGATCCCCGAGTTCGGTAAGCCGGTCAATGGCGCTGAATCCGTTCGCGAGGCGATGCAGCTTACCGTGGATGCGTTGCGTTACCTGCGACGTGAAACCGTGGCGCGCATGAACCGTGGCATGAACGAATGGGAAATTCTGCACGACATGGAATACCCGGAGGCGCTTTTCGGACATCGATGGATGCGCCCGAGCTACGGCATGCCGGAATACATCGTCCGCGATATCTGGCGCTCGGAGAACGGCTGGTGGGATCGTAATGCCACGCATCTGCACCCGGCCGACCCCGCTGACGTGAGCGCCGCCTTGCGTGAAGCGGTGGCCGACCCCGACCACCTGCTGCGTTGCGCTGAAGCGCATCGCGATAATCAGCGGCCGCAACTGGCGCTGCATGTTTTGGACTTGTTGTCGCCGGAGTCGCCGGTTGATGACTACGCGCGGAGAGCCCGCGCGCTGAAAGCGGAACTTCTTGAACAACTCGCCGAAGCGTCGCCATCGTTCGTGTCAGGCCAGATTTACCGGTCCGAAGCGGCACGGCTTAACGGCGCCGATTAATGACATAAAAAATGCTCGAGGAGAAAAATGATGACAAGAAAGAAGTGCCTCTTGAACCGCTTGCCGCTTTGCATGGCAGTGTTCGCTGCCGCCACTATGCCGTCCCTGAGTCAGGGCGCCGCGGTGCAGGTTCTGGATCAGGTCACCAACCCGGAACAATCGATCCATAAACCCTTGGAGTTGTACGGTGCGTTGCGCCTGTCAACCGAATACTCGGACTCCGATGTGAGCGCCGAGGAAGCGGACGCCAATCCGGTATTGTCCGATGGTGATATCAGTGTGTCCAGTAACACCAGCATGTTCGGTTTTCGTGGTGAAGTACCGCTGAATGATCGGTATATGTTCCTCTGGCAATACGAACAACAGGTGGACATCGACGACGATGATCCCGGCGACGTCTGGACCACCCGTGACTCTTTCCTGGGCCTGGAAAGTCCCGCCGGGACCTTCCTGGTCGGCCAGATCAACACGCCGTTTAAGAATATGGGCGTGCAGTACCTGGGTTATTTCAACACCACCATCGGCGATACCCACGCTATTCTCGGCGCGGCCGCCAATGGCTCCGGTGCCAGGCTCGACCTGTTGGGTGCCAATAGCTTGAACTGGAAGATCAGGAAAGGCGATGTGTCTCTGGCACTGCAGTACGCCGCCGATCAAGCCGGCTCCATCAAGTCAGTGGACGACAATGACCGAGCCAGCTACAGCGGCTGGTTGCGTTGGCAGCCGGGTCCGCTGGATATGAACGCCGCCTTTATCAACTATGGCGACTTCTTCGGCACCGGCGAGCTGGATGCCTACCGGGGTTCGGTGCGCTACACGGTTGGCCCGGCGATCATCAGCGGTCTTTATGAGAACGTTGAGCCGGAGAACTTCGCGTCGTTGAACCGGGAGGCCTACGGCCTGCAATTGTTCTATACCGTGGTGCCGCGCTGGATCGTGGTGACGCAATGGAACCACGCCGAGGAAAGCGAAGCCGGTGATGACGAGGCCGATCAGTACAGCCTGGGTTTGTTCCACGCGCTTAACGACCGGGTGCTGCTGCACACCATGGTGACCACGACACAGAATGGCGATCAGGCCGCCTATAAAGGGGTTGATTACGCCCACGGTGACAAGCTCGCCACGCTGGCCAATCGCGACCCTTGGTCCGTCTCGGTGGGCGCGCAGTTGAAGTTCTAAAGGCTGAAAGCCTCCACGGTGGGGCCGGTCGATCGGTCCCGGGCAAGGCGTCGAGAAAGCCTTGCTCCGACCGCTCCCCATCTTTTACGCCGGCATTCCCCATGCCGGCTTTTTTTTGTTTTAGCATGGTCACCAACAGCTAGACGCGATGATAAGAAAGAACCCATCGCCCGGTAAGTAACAGTGACGACGAGAGGGAGTGCCGAGGTGATCAGTGCCGAGGAGCTACGACGCCAATGGGCTGACATGGACGCGCGACGGGCTCGCAGGATCCAGGACGACACCGCGGCCCGGGTGTGTTTGAGCAAGAACTTGCCGCCGGTGACGACGGTGGCCGGCGTGGATGTCGGTTTCGAGGACCGGGACACCGCCCGTGCGGCAATCGTGGTGTTGGATTACCGCACCCTCGAGCCGCTGGATTACGCGCTGGCGCGACTGCCGGTCGCCTTTCCCTATGTGCCCGGCCTGCTGTCGTTCCGCGAATGCCCGGTAATCCTGCGCGCACTGGAACAGTTGCGGGTGACGCCGGATGTGTTGTTGTGCGACGGCCATGGCATAGCGCATCCGCGCCGCTTGGGCATCGCCGCGCATTTGGGGGTGCTTACCGGCCTGCCCACCGTGGGGGTCGCGAAGAAACGTCTGACCGGGCGCCACGGTGAGGTGCCGGCCGGGCGCGGCGAGTGGACACCGTTGCTGGACCGCGCGGGTGACACCCTGGGCGCCGTCCTGCGCACCCGTGTCGGCACCCGGCCGCTGATCGTCTCACCTGGCCATCGTACCGATCTGAACACGGCGCTGACGTTGGTGATGGCTTGTACCACCCGCTACCGGTTGCCGGAAACCACGCGTTGGGCGGACGGCTTGGCGTCCAATCGTGGGCAGCGCTGGCTCGCTCGCCTCGACGCCCTGCGACAGGGTTAATGGCGACCTTGTCAAACATTAAGAAATAACATCGGGAGAGTGCTATGAAGAATTCGATAACGTGTCGCTGGGTGTCTCTGGCGGCGTTGATCTTTGCTGTCGCGGCTTGTACCACGGCGCCGCAGGCAGTTTTGGAATACGGTGAACCGGTGGTCGTAGAGGGGCCATTGCCGTACTTGGGTGTGCATGGCCTGGGTATCGCTCCAAGCGGAGATCTTTTGGCGGGTAGTGTGCTGGGGCAATCATTGTCTCGTGTGGATCGGAAAAGCGGCACGGTGACATCTTTTCAAGCGCCGCCGGTTGGCATGGCCGATGATGTTGCCTTCGGTCCGAATGGTGAGACTGCCTGGACCGCGAATCGAGTTGGAGAACTGCGCTTAAGCAACGCCGCGGGTGAAGTGCGCACTGTGGCCAGAGGTTTACCAGGCGTCAATTCGTTGGCGTACACTGACGATGGTCGCCTGTTTGCCTCTCGGGTGTTCATGGGCGATGCCCTCTACGAAATTGATCGCCAAGGTATTCAAAAGCCGCGCAAGATCATGGAAGGAATGGGTGGTTTGAACGGCTTCGAATTCGGGCCCGACGGTTACTTGTACGGGCCGCTCTGGTTCAAGGGCCAGGTGGTTCGGATCGATGTCGACAGCGCCGAGTTGGAGGTCGTCGCCGACGGTTTTCAAATACCGGCGGCGGCGAACTTCGACGGCCAGGGCCGTCTGTATGTGGTCGACACCGGTACTGGCGAATTGCTGCGGGTCAACCTGGGCACCGGGGAGAAAAGGCGCATAGCCCAGCTTAAACCGGCGCTGGACAATCTGGCCGTGGACAAGCAGGCCGGCCTGATCTACGTCTCCAATATGGCGGATAACAGCATTCAGGAAGTGGACATTGCCAGCGGTCGGGTGCGTGATGTGGTGCGTACCCGGCTGACCGCGCCGTCGGGTCTGGCGCGCGTTGGTGATCAGCTGTATATCGCCGATGCCTTCGCGTTCCGGGTTATGGATACGAACAGTGGCGAAATCCGTGAATTGGAGCGTGTTTGGGCCTCGCAGTTGAAGTACCCACTTAACGCCTGGGCCGATGCGCATGTAGTGGTGTTGTCCAGTTGGGCCACCGGCGCCGTGCAGGTATTTGATCGGGCGAGTGGGGAGATGACTCACAGCTTCCACGATTTTAAGGCCCCCATGGATGCTGTGCAGTTGGCGGACGGCGGCCTGTTGGTCGCCGAGCTGGGCGAGGATCGGCTATTGCGTGTTAGCGGCGAACACGGAGAGCAACGGCAGGCGATGGTCGAGGCGCTGGCCGGCCCGGCGGGCATGGCGTTCAGTGACGACGGCAGCCGTTTGTTCGTGACCACCGCGGGCGGTTCATTGTGGGTGGTGGACCCCCAGGATTGGTCCAAACGTCTGGTTCGTGACGGCCTGGCATTACCGGAAGGCATCACCGTCAGTTCGGCGGGCAAGCTGCTGGTGATGGAGACGGGCAAGCACCGCCTGCTGGAAATTGATCCAGAGGACGGCGCCACCCGGGTACTCGCTGAGAACCTGCCGGTAGGATTACCGGTTCTGGAAGGGCTGCCGCCCACCGGCATGTTTAACGACGTCGTGGAGGCGGCCAACGGTGATTTGTACCTCACCGCCGACCGCTCCGCCGGACTGTACCGCCTTCCCCGCTTGTAGCGACGGGCCCGCCGGTGATCCGGCGGGCTACTGTTGCGCGGGCAACGTAATCCAATGACGGCTGTCCGGCGTCTGGCCGGACACCGTCTTCACCACCGCCAGATAGTCGCCGACGAACTCCACGATTTCCACCCGGCCCACGCTTTGTCCGGGGCGGAACGCCACCATCTGACCGGAGGGGGCGCGTACCGC
>MRWG01002065.1_pt1 | contig 15470 bp, 22 predicted proteins | sample 1013341 | NCBI WGS metagenome assembly MRWG01 (sample SAMN06117577, study PRJNA244670) | biofilm metagenome | biome: Water; feature: Cathode Biofilm; material: Biofilm; isolation source: microbial consortium enriched at the cathode of a solar microbial fuel cell | place: USA: District of Columbia ... | reverse complement strand
GGCGACGACATCGCCGCCAACCCCAACGTCTCCTTCGTCATGTTCTGGGGCCCCTTCGACCGCCAACTGATCGTCAACGGCCGCGCCGAAAAAATCCCCGCCCAGCAATCCCGCGACTACTTCGCCTCCCGACCCCGCGGCAGCCAGCTCAGCGCCGCCGTCTCTCATCAGAGCCGGCCCGCTAGCCGCGAGCAGTTGGAAGCGGATATGGCCGGGCTGGCCGAGCAGTATCCGGAAGGTGAGACCATTCCTATGCCGGAGACCTGGGGGGGTTACCGCATCGTTCCCGAGGAGATTCAGTTCTGGCATGGGCGGCCTAGCCGGTTGCATGACCGGTTTCGGTATTACCGGAAAGGGGGTGAGTGGGCGCGGGAGCGCTTGGCGCCCTAAACTCCCCGGCTAAAACCAGCGCGCCCGTACTCGTTTCCCCCGAATCCAACCCTAATAAATCCCCTCAGTCCGTGGTCTGTAATGGCACACTCGGATGGCTTTGCGAAACTGATCAAGGAGCTTTGGGCGCCTGTCACTATCCACTTGCATGGCTGCTCTCATGATACTGCCCGTATGGCCAGAATCATGGCAATTGGGAAATGAAGAAATCAAGCGAACAAGGATAGACGACGTGGAAGGTTTGTAACCTATTTGGTTTTCTGGTTTTATTCGATGAAGTTAAAAAGTATAAAGTGATATGATGCCGGCGCGTTCATTGGATATCCGAGCCGGTGTCCTAATACCTGTTAGATGCCTTTATGAGCCAATTTAGACTCCCAATCTCAGTCCTTGAGCACAACATCATTGATGAATTTGAGCGTCGTGCAGAGGCTAAGGCCCACGATCTCAAATCGTCTGTTGCAAGTGGCAAAGTAAAACCAACCTTGAACTTGATTCTCGACAAGATCCCCCCCCGCGGACCATATACCAATCCGAAAACGCGAGAGATTAGTCTTTATGAATCACATCTTGCCTACTTGTGGGCATTTGTCTATTCGAGCTTTGTTCTTTACGAAGAAGGCATACAAAAGCCTATGCTCGCTGGTAGTTTCAATGCGAAACTAGAATTCAACACTCCTCTTCTCCAGCGAGCAGTAGCGCTTCAGAAATGGGCTATCAAGTTTGTGTGCACTTACTCTGACTGGAAGGTTGATGAGCTTCCGAACCCGGCTAACGTTGATCTCGAGGCTGAGAAATATTACGTGCCGAAGGTGAACAAACTATTTCTGCAGGCCGTAAACTTTATGTTGTTTCATGAGTATGGGCACTTGGTGCTGGGGCATAGCGCAGATGGAGACAGAGACTGGACTCTTGCCCAAGAACAGGATGCGGATAACTATGCAGCGACATTTTTCATCGGGGCGGAAACGACCGAACAAGAACGCCAAATTTCGGGCGTTTCAATCGTTCTTCTGCTTGCTTCCTGCGTATTCATTCCTGAGCGTATCTCGGGCTTGTGGCAGGTAAAGCACCCTCACTTACATGACCGAATCCGCAACGGGATTAGTTTACTGAACTTGGAGGAGGAGAGTTCGAAGTTCTACATCTACTACCTTGCAAGCGTTGCCCTTCAAACATACCTTATTGAGAGGGGTATAGATTTTCCGCAACTTGAAATAGAAACCGCAGAGGACCTCTTCTTTGAGTATTTGGCGAGGATCGATGAGCTTCGAGAAAGTGGCATCTAACAAGTTGCTGCACACGGATAAATCACTCGCTACGCTCCTAATTTACCGGTGAGCAAGGCGTTAGGCATACAGTAGGAACTCGATGAGTGAGTTTATAAACAACCCTTGGGTGGTTGGCATTGGCGCTGGCGTGCTAAGCAGCCTGGTCGTTGCGTTGATAACAAGATCGATATTCTCGCGCCGTGATAATAGTGAATATGTTCGACGAGTAGACCAAGCCAACCAGGAAATTTTATATGCAGTGAGGCCTGGAATATCTGAAGGAGTTATTCCAACAAATGGTGTATTACAAAGGCTCGCCACCGCCACGGCGCGCCGGTATGGACTAGATCGATCTGCTCTTTATGACCTCAATGATTTTGGCGCCGAGCTTACCAAAGAGGTAATGGATTCAAGTTTTATCTCGGCTGCGACAAAGGAAGAGTTCTGCGAAAAGCTGGCAATTATACGTGAAGAAATAACGGGTTTTGAGCATAAAGGTGTAGCTGATGACTATCAGAAGGCAGCACGCTATCGTCGCCAAATGGTTGCAACCATGAGTATGATGGTGGGCATGATGACTGCTGTTGTTGGGTTTGTTACGTCTACAGACTCAGGACTGATTTCCGAGCCTAAACAGCTTCTGTTCTTGGTTATTCCTGCTGTCGTTGCTGTGCTGGCCGCCTTGCTGACGGTCCTAATGAAAGAAAGCAGGCTAAAAATGCAGAATATGGAAGTCAGCTTTGCGGGCTTGCGTGGAAATTTTGATTCACGAACCGAGAGTCGGCGAGATAAGCCTAACAATGACAACGCAGCCGACGCTCGTTCTTCGCGCGACTGATTGCTGCGTTACGTTTCCTCAGAGTCGTACACATGATCACAGGCATCAACCACATCACTTTTTCTGTAAAGGATCTGAATTCATCCATTGAGTTCTATCGCGATGTCCTGGGAATGAAACTACACGTTTACTGGGATTCCGGCGCTTACCTGACAGCAGGAGGTACGTGGCTTTGTTTGAGCTTGGGCGAACCTGCACCCGCCGATGACTATACGCACGTCGCCTTCAGTGTCAGTGAAAAGGCTCTTTCTGAGCTCCGCGCAAAACGTAAAGAGATTGGGTTTGAAGAATGGAAGCAAAACACGAGTGAGGGCGAATCGCTCTACATACTTGACCCTAATAGACATCGGCTGGAGCTTCACTGTGGCACATTGCCAACTCGCCTAGCAGAGCTGGAAAAGTCGCCTTACAAAGGGTTGGTATGGTGCTAAAACGTAACAAGCGGCACCACAGTGACCGCTTTTCCGCCGCTAAGCGGCTACAAACCGGCACGTTGCCGGGCGTTAGCTCTATACAGACTATGCTTTTAGCTAACAACGAAATTGAACTTGAGAGTGTGCTGAAAAGCATAGATATCTCGGTGCCTAGACGATCTGAAGGTCGAATAAAGGAACACACTGAGCGCTACGCTATTGCTCATATGCTTTCTGCGTTATTGGGAAAAACTCATCTATCGTATCCGCTCGAATTAGTCCGGCGGGAACGACCAGACTTCCTTCTAAAAGTAAGCGGTCTTGAGATAGGCATTGAGCATACTGAGGCTGTCCCCCAGAACGAGGCACATAAGGCAGTACTAAGGGATAAGGTTGACGGCCCCGAAGTGCAATTTGTTTTACACCATCACCCGGCTGAGCCTAGCAAGCGTGCCAAACACTTAATTGAAGAAATTCAAGCCAACCATGCTGACTCAGGCTGGACGGGCGATTCCGTTGAAAGAGAATGGTCTGAGGCAATGCTCCATTTTGTTGAGGGCAAGATTAAAGCCCTGGCAAAAGAAGGCTTCGATAGGTTTCAACAAAATTGGCTTCTTATCTATGACAATTGGAGCCTGCCAGCCGTTGATCGAGAAAAATCATCCCAATATCTTTTTCAGGAACTTATAGAATCTAAGTGTTTCGATAATTTCAGCAGTATTTTCATTATCACTGGAAGCCCCATTTTTGAGTTCTCAAACAGTGGTATTGTGCAGCATGAAATCAATGATTTGTGGAAATGAGCTAACAAGGCCAAGCACAGCGGCGGCTTTTCCGTTGCGGCTTCGCCTCCACTAAAAAGCCGCGCGTGTTGGCGGCGTTAGGTGAAAATGCGACTTTTTCAGATATCCAACATTAAGGAAAGACCTTGAGCGTAGACAAAGATTTTAGGGTCCTGATATGTAAGAACGATCAGCTTGTATCGACCTATGAGCTACACGTTGAGTTCGAGGATGGCGAGTGCGTGGACGTTTCATCTTGTCATGCAGCTGGAGAGTCTCTCGATGACCCTCTAGAGGACGAGGGGATTAACGTAATTTTAGAATCAGGTCAAGACTCTGGTGTCGGAATAGCCAAGGGCTTCAAGATTGAATGGAGGTTGATTGGCACAACTGAGGAGTAGACCTAACAAGGCAAGGAAGCGGACGCCTTCGACGCCTCTGCTCGCGAGGTTAGAGGCTTTCTTACTGATACTGAGTTGCTATGGCTGAAAAAATTATTCGAGATAGAGAGCTCTCTGACACACAGCTGGTGCCAGACCTCCTCACCGGAACCGATATCGGCACGTGGCAAGCTGAGTATCTTCTACGGGAGGTTGAATTCGAACGCTTAAAGAATGGAAAACCAGTGACTTATAACTGGGCAAACAGCATTGCTCTAGCAACTTTCGGATTCTGCCTCAATTTGGGTGCGAAAGGCTATTCGGACGTCGCTCGAATCAGTACTGGTGAGTGGGTCGCCTTAGCTTCGGGGTTTGGTATTGCAGCAGTCTTGTATTTAGTCGGATTGGCCTTACCCGATCGAAGAAAAGAGGTAATGAAAAATATCGAAAACCACTTCAAGAAAGCTCCTACCAAACGCCAGATATTTAAAGGTGAGGGTGAATGATCACCAAAGACAAACTACCCGAAGGGTTCACTCCCTATCCCTCTCTTGTCGTCTGCAGCAATACCATTTCGGGCGGAGGTCATATCGTAGCAGTTGGAGAGACCTTGCCTTTGTTGATTGGAAAGGGCGATAAACCCAAGATTTGGTTGCAGGCTGTCCAGAACGCAAAAACGAACAGTTTCGTGACTATAGTTGAAGCTTCGATATCCAAGCACCCCTCCGTAAAAGTATACGAAGAGACCGATCATCTAAGGATAGTGATCTCCGGGGAGGTTGTTCTCTCTGTAATAAGTCCAAGCTCAGAAGAAGCGATTATCGATAAACTCGATTTTCGACCGATCGGTTTGAATATGGTGGGGGACAATTCGAGTCTAATGGTAGGCGGTAGTGTCTTCTCAGGAAACTCGATACATGGCGGGGGTACCTTCATTGGACTGGGCTCTTAATTTCAATGATTGCTCTAACAATCGGCTGCACAGCGACCGATTTTCCGCCGCTTCGCGGCTCCAAACCGGCGCGTGAGCCGGGCGTTAAGTTTTACGAGTATGGGCCAAGCATTGAGCATACAGGCTGACTATTTTCTCTACGGAATAGAGATTGGCATTTTAGATTTCAACGATGCGATCTCTTGGGCTGACTCCGTAATAAAAGAATCAGTTGAACCAAGCGGTGAAATAATCGACCTTGCGTTGAGCCGTCCGCGCGGCCGTAATGGCGTGATGGAGGCACTTGCTGAAGTTCCCGGCGAGAGAAATCCGGAAGTTGCCGGGAGACTTTTGCTTTTGGAGCTAAGTCGCAGACTGCCTTCTGGCAAAGTGCTGAAGACAATATCAAGACAGGCTCTTGATGTTGCATGGGTAACTCAGCAGCCTGAAGAGATTCGATTCGAACTCGATCGTATAGACGACGGCATATATCTCGCCGAGTCAGGCACATACGGTACGATTAATGAGTGTAGGCAGGAGCTGGAAGATGCGTTGTCTGCCTACGGGGGCGGCAATGAAACTTAACAATCGCAAGCACTGCGACGTCTTTTTCGTTGCGGCTGCGCCTCCACTACAAAGTCGCGCGTGCTGCGGGCGTTATGCCGGACCAACTTAGACTAAGGAGTTGACTGAAAATTGGCTGATGAAGTCCAGTGGCTTACCCCCTCAGTAGTCGTGCCCGCTATGTCAGTGCTTGTGGCCTCCGTAATTGTGCCCTTGTTGCTGCACTGGCTTAGGGGCCGCCGTGAGCAAGCAGCTCGCGTGTTTGAGGTGAGGCGTGAAGTTTACAGTCAGTACTTCAAGAAGTATGAGGAGGCCGCTGCAGCCGTTGGCAATGATTATGAAGAATTTTCACAGGTCACGTTGAAGCAAGAGTTCTATAAGCTCCTGCAAGCCGGTAATTCGCCGGAAGCTGTCGTGGCTTTCCAGTCTGCTGTCGGCGAATTCCCTCACAAGATTCAAGATGCTCACAGGCGTGCAACCGAAGAGACAACCGTAGTGAAAATTTTGGGATCTACCGAGCTTTTAAAGCTGACCCAGGAATTCGAGGAGCTCAATCACGAAATTATTAAAATGAGTTCAAAGTGGCTAGCGGAACTCCAGGAAACACTATCCAGTCCCGATATGGAGGGTCCTGTGGCGAAGGAGATGCAGCGTAAAGGCCGGGAGGCCGGAGAGTTAAAAGAAAAAATTATTGCTCAGATGCGGGCAGGGCTAAATGTTGGTAAATAAGCTATGGCATAACAAACCGCTGTTGCCGGACAATTTTTCCGCCGCTTCGCGGCTCCAGAATTGCCGCAAAGTCTCGCGTTAGCCGCATATGGAGATGGTTTTGGAGAACTTCAACTACTTTGCTCTGATGTATTTGAATGACTGGTATTGGTGGGACAAGCCATTCTCTGAGCGCATTGGTGGCCCTGATAAAGACGATAGCCGAGAGGCTTTTCACGAGGCAGCGAAATACTACAAAGTCACGAGAAACTTCTCTGGCTTAGAGAATGAAAAGCGCCTAGCTGCAGCCGAAGCGTTAGTGCTGGGCGTGACGGGACCGATCAGCGACAAAAATGCTTGTGAAACGGTGCAATCTCTTGCGGCAGGGTTTCAAGAGAAATACGGGAAAAATGCCATTTCCGCAGCGTTGAAGTTCTTGTGGCTTCGCTTTAAGTCACCCGTGATCATCTTTGATAGCAGGGCAATAGCGTGGCTGCGCGCCAACAGCTACAAAATCCCTCACAGTGCTGGCTACGATATCTATCGTGAGAGATGGTTGCTTGCTTTCAGTGAACATGAACAAAAAATACGGAAGGCATGCGAAGGTCTCGTTAAGGTTAAGAAGTACTCTATGGCTGCCGAAGAAAGCGATAAGGATATAGAGTCTCTAGTAAGTCAGCGGTGGTTTATGGAGAGAGTCTTTGACAAATATCTCTGGTTTAATGCGGCCGGAGGCTAACCAGTGGCTATTGGCGGACGCACCTACGCTGCGCTCTGATACGCCGCAAAGCCAAGCGTTAGGTGGCAAGGCCTCGAAACTCTCCGAGGCCCGCCTTTCAGCCTCAGCGGCTACAATCTCGAACAATCGACAGCCGTCCGTCTTCAACCGTAATCGATACCGGTGTGTCGATGGAAAAGCCAGCTTGTTCGAGCCAGAGGCCTTTCAGAAGAATGAATGGCGCCACGCGATTCCCGCTAGACGGGGTACTTTTCGGGATATAGTCCCAGTGGCCTTTGCGGACTTTGAGGGTGCGGTTGTTCATGGTTGTGCTCCTGTTGTGCAATTTCTAGGTCGCGTCAGTAAGGCGGTCGGGAGGCTAGAAACAGCAACAGGTACTGCTCCGACTATTCCCTGCAAGCAGGTGTTCTATTCGTCGGACCTCCCGACCATTACATTCCCGGATTTCAGGCACAAAAAAACCGCAGCACTTCCGGGGAGCGGTTTTGCCTGCCCCCGGCTAAGCTCTAAACCTGCGCGTAGCCCCCATCAACGAACACCTCGCTCCCCGTCATAAAGCTGCTGTCGTCGGATGCCAGGAATGCCACCGCGCCCGCGGTTTCTTTGGGATCGCCCAGACGCTCAAGCGGTACGGTCTGTTTCATCTCGCTCAGGGCTTCGGATGGGAGTAGTTCCATCAGCTTGTCTGTTTGGGTCGGGCCTGGGGACATGACGTTCACGCGAATGCCGGTGCCCCTGAGATCATGGGCCCAACTGCGCACCAAGTTTCGGATGGCGGCCTTGGAGGCGCTGTAGATGCTCATGGCGGGGGTGCCCATGCTGCCTACCGTGGACCCGGTGAGGATGATGGAGCCGCCGTTCGTCATCAGGGGCAGGGCCTTCTGGACGGTGAAGAGGGTGCCTTTGACGTTGATGTCGAAGATGTAGTCGTAGTGCTCTTCGGTGATCTGTCCCAGGCTGGCGAATTCGCCGACGCCCGCGTTGGCCACCAGAACGTCCAGGTGGCCTTTTTCTTGCTGGATCGTGTCGAAGACGCGGTCGAGATCCCCAGGCTTCGTCACATCCGCCTGGACGCTCCGGGCGTTGGAGCCCAGTGCCTCAGCCGCGTTGTCGAGGACGTCCTGGCGCCGTCCGGTAATGAAGACAAAGGCGCCTTCTTCGATAAGGCGTTGGGCCGAGGCCAGGCCGATGCCGCTGGCTCCGCCTGTGATCAATGCGATTTTACCGTGTAGCCGACTCATGGTGGGGTCTCCGTATGTGTTGACTCGATTCGCCTTCACGATATATAAGCCACTTACAAATGTTGAAGTATGCACCTTTTGGTAAGTACCCGTTATGGCGAACGAAAACTCAGAAAACCCACGCTTTATTTGCGGCCTGGATGCGACGCTGCACGTGATCTCCGGGAAGTGGAAGCCTTTGATTTTGTTCTTTTTAAACAGAGGCCCGACGCGTTACGGCGAGCTCAAGCGAAGCGTGCGGGGCGTGAGCGACAAAATGCTGATCCAGCAGTTGAAGGAGCTGGAGTCCGACGGCATCGTCCGGCGAACCGACTATGGGGAGATACCGCTGCGCGTCGACTACTCGCTGACGCCCTTCGGGGCGAGTCTGGTGCGGGCCATGGAGCCGCTTTGCGGCTGGGGCGAGACGTACGAAGAGGACATTGCCGCAGCGATGGACCGCCGGAAAGCCAGCCGGTAGAAGCGACGCCCGGCGGCGGTTACCGCAAAAAGGTGCTTTATTCGTCGAACCTGCTGACCTGGATTGATATGGAAATCGAGTACGCCTACAGCTTTACGGAAAATGTTTTCTACACAGGCCTGGGTATGTTGCGTTTTTACTTCTGGCTCATTCCTTTCGGCCTGCTATACAGCTATTTCAAACATGGAAAGTCTCTGCTGAAGCTTATTTCGGCGCTGTTGGCAGGCTTGGCGCTTTTTTGTTGGGAGTATGACTCTCTTGGCGACAGGTTTGGCCGAATCGCATATGACGAAAGCGGAGTGACTCTGGCGAGAAAGAACGGAGAGGTTGTTTCGCTGGCTCCAGAGAAAATCGACCGGTTTTGGTCGATATCCATCGGCCGAAGTGGCGGTTGGTCCTGTTATCTACTGGTCAGGGCAAAGGACGGCGATTATGAGAGCTTTATTGTCCGTAAACGTGAACATTCTTGCGAGAGTGATGCAAAATCGCTGAATTCCTACTTTGGTAAGAGATAGGCTTTTAGGTGCCTGGTCGGTTCCGAAACAGCAAGCACGCGGCCGGGCGCCGTGCCCACTATCGCCATCGACTCTCAAGGAGGAAATATGGCTTGCCCCAAAGACCAGATATACCTGATCGGAACCCTGGCGTTCAGCCTGCTGGCGCTCGCGCTCATGGCGGGGTGCTCTGCTCCTGTTCCAGGACCGGGAGAGTTGGCCGCGCCAACTCGGGGAGGCGATGGCTCGGAGACCACATTAAACGCGCTGACTGCGGAGGATATCAGCGGGGCCAACCTCTCCGGTGAACTGGCGTGCCAGTTCATAGCGGAGCAGGCGGGTCCGCTGCTATTCGCCCGGGGCAACGTCGATTCATCGGATGCGGCCCAGGGTGTGGTCAAGGTCGCCGGCTATGTCGAGCGCGTGTCCGCGCCTGGTGGCTTCGATGGTATGACGGCGTCGCCGACCTTCAGCGGTAAGGGCAAGACGGTCCACATCGAGGTCACCGGTGAGCCCACCGAAGGCGGGGAGTCGCCGCCCAGGCCGGCAACGTTGACGTATGACCGGGCCGACGGTGCTCAGCGTGACTGGCAGGGTGAGTGGCGCTGCGGGCCGTAGAGCGATGAACCGGCGATTTGTGGTGACCGGCGGCCCCGGGGGCGGTAAGAGCATGCTGCTTGAGGCCTTGGCGGAACGGGGCTATCGCGTCGCACCGGAGGCCGCCCGGCGCCTGATCAAGGAGCGGCTGTCCTCAGGACTTCCGCCGCGACCGGATCCTGTCTCCTTCGCACGCGCCATTCTGAATTCGGATATGGAGCAGTACCGGGCCGCGACGAACAATGAAGGCATCACCTTCTTCGACCGGGGCGTGCTGGACGCGCTTTACATGCTGGATCTGGAATCCGCACTCTCGCGGGATGAGATCGCGAGTCTGGTCGGGGCGTTCCCCTACAACGAAACCGTATTCCTGCTGGCGCCCTGGGAGGCGATCTACGCCACGGACTCGGAGCGGGATCAAACGTTCAAGGAGTCCGTGGCGGTGTTCGAGGGCATGAAGCGCTGGTACGCGCGGTGGGGTTACGAAACGGTGGAGGTGCCACGCGCCGGCGTCGCGGCGCGTGCTTCGTTTATTCTGGAAGCTATTGGGCACCCAGGTGTTTAGGTGGATACTGACATAACGGATGAGTGCCCGAGGAGGGTATGGATGTGAGCCTGGTCCATGTTCAAACCATGGCGCGGTACAACCGCTGGATGAACCAGAAGGTCTACGACGGTTGCGCCGGTCTGTCGGATGAAGACCGGAAGCGTGATATGGGCGCTTTCTTCAGGTCGATCCATGGCACGCTCAACCACATTCTGCTCGCGGACCGGATCTGGATGGGGCGGTTCACCGGTGAGCCTTTTTCGGTCCGATCGCTCGACCAGGAGCTGTACGCGGACTTCCATGTGCTGCGGGGTGAGCGGGCGGCGGAGGACGAACGCATCATCGACTGGGTGGCGTCACTCTCGCCGGAAGACATGGAGGGCGATCTGGTTTACACCAGTATTGTGAATCCGGAACCCCGTCGCTATCTGCTCTGGTTTGCGCTGTCTCATTTCTTTAATCATCAGACACACCATCGCGGCCAGATTACCACCCTTCTTACCCAGCTCGGCGTCGATGTGGGCGTTACCGACCTTATCGAATTGAAACCATGAACCAGAAGCAAGCGAATGACTCAAGGTGCTGCGGGGCGTCTCCTGGGTCACGCTCTACTACCTCGGCGCAACAGGCAACGAGGTGGCGGAGACGTTCCTGTTTGACGGCAACGGTAAAGTCACGCAGGTGTTCGCGTCTTACGCCTAGATCTTGGGTAATGATCGGCGGGGCACCCTTCTCTTCCATTTTCAGCGGTTCCGCCATACGGCGTACTCGGCCGTTGCTGCGTACAAGGGCTTTATTTAGTGGTCGGTTATGGTCGTTTCTGAGCCTTGACGGTTTTCACGTCATGTGAGTCGTGATACGCATGAACATTTGCACGTTGCTTATGTACACTATGAGGGGGGAGACGAGATGTATCTTGCTTGTCAGCGGCGTGCGCTGACATTTTCCAGGCGCTAACGGATAAGCCCTGGGACTTGCATGACTCTGGTATCGCAACACCGGAGGGCCATCGGGGATTGATGGCCAGGTTATAAAGAGTGGGGGGGAAACGTTGAAAAAACAATGCCTTAGAGCCGTTTGCACCACTTGGTGCCTGCTTGCCTTGATGCTTGGCGGCGTAGCGAATGCGGATGAGAATGCGTCGCAGGGCGCCAACCGCGCCTACGCGGTCGGTGATGACGATTACTTTGCCGTTGGTGTGGACTATATCGCGCCTAATGTCACCGCCGGTCAATTCAAGGGGGTCTTCGTGCTCCACTTCGCGACCTTCTACAACACGCGGAATAATCCGAACTTCCAGGAGACCGTCGACGGCTCGCTCCGGTTCGCGGAGGGCGCGCAGCCGAAGATGCTGGTGGTGCTGCCGCCGAAGGACCCTCGATTCAGCGATAATTACGACTATCAGCGTGATTTCCCGGCCTGGGCCGCCAGCCTGGCGGATCCCCGGGTCAATGAAAAGATCAACTTGCTGCTGGTCCAGGACGTCGTCAAGCGCGAGGAGATTTTCGGGCACGAGATCGACACGAAGTATTTTGAGCATCTGGACGGCGTAGACGATTTCGGCCTGCTCTATACCGACAATCTTAAGCCCGGCTTGGACGACTGGACCGGTGAGCGTGCGCCTCGTCGCAGCGGATTCCGGTACTGCGATGGGTTCGAGGAACTGATTGATGGGTACGATCTGGTGGTCGCGCCGTTTGTCTGTATCGCCGACAGGGAAGCGATCATCCAGCATGATGGCCTATCCCCCCGCGCGGAGTGGCCGGTGGACCGATATATCTCCCGCAAGAAGCTCTACGAGCACGCGGTGGCTGAGCTGCGCAAGGAAGAGGAGGATTACCGCCAGGCGCTGGAGCAGGCGCCCAACACCTTGTCGCAGCTGACTCTCCCGCACTATCGCCTCTCGCGGAATGATCGCCGGCCGGATGGCACCGAGAATACCGGAAGTTTGTGCTCGGTGGCCGGCGTCGATGAGCTGGACCGGGATGTGGCGAACCTGTATGCCTCCCAGAGCCAGGGCCGGCTTTATCCCGTGGCGGTGCTCGACGACCTCGATGCGTTGTTCATCGATATTCAGGAACGCACAAGCTCCTGCCGCTATGTCGTGCTGCCGGTGAAACAGAAAGAGATGTTGAAGACGGCGCTGGAGCGCAAGAACATCGCCTATGACCTGCCGCACCATGTCTTCGAGTTCGATAACGCCTTGCAAATACTGACGGACTTCTTCGCTGCCCTGGAGATCAAGTCGCGGGAGGAGTACCTGCTTTACAAGGTGCTGGGGTTCGATCAGCAGGTGATTGCCGCCTTCAAATCCGAGGGCATCACCACCTTCGCTCAACATACCAAGTTCAAGCAGCGCTACGAAGCCGACTTCCCGTCGACCGACCTGGGCTCCGTTGACGGTATGCTGTACGCCATTGACGTCAAGCAGAAAGCGGAAGCCCAGGGTCAGAGTGTGACGGCGTATTTGCAGGCGCAGCAGAAGGCTGAGGCAGAGCGCCGCGAGCAACAGCGCATTGCTGCCCGCGAGCGTGCCGAACGCCGGCGCGCCGCGGAGAAGGAGAAAGCCAAAGAGTTCCCCTACTACGCCGAGGTGTCCTGCGGCGTAATGGGAACCGTCGTGGATGTGCGGGCCTGTTTCACCGATACCACCCTGACCGTGTCCATGAACAACATCACCCGGGAAAAGAAAGGCTGGGAGCTGGGCGATCTGGGCACCATGCGGGGCGACGTGCTGGTGATCGATCTTACCGAGGACTTTTTCATCAAGGCGCAGAACTCCCACAAAACGCTGGGAATTACTATTGATGTCAAAGACCGGCTAACGCAAAGAACGGTGGCGTCCGATCAGGCCGGCGATTTGTACAAGTTAGCCATTATTCGTCGTTAGCCGATAATGGATGGGGCCGGTCACCAGACGCCTGGAGGCTGTCACCAGGCGGGCGCGTCACCGCGTTCCGATTGGGCGGCCACGTAGATGAGAGCGTGAGCGATGCATATCCAAGTGATGGCGCGGTACAACCGCTGGATGAACCAGAAAGTCTACGACGGCTGCGCCGGCCTGTCGGATGAAGACCGGAAGCGTGCTGCGGGAGGAACGGGCGGTGGAGGACGAACGCATCATCGACTGGGTGGCGTCACTTTCGCCGGAGGACATGGAGGGCGATCTGGTTTACACCAGTATTGTGAATCCTGAACCGCGCCGTTATCCGCTCTGGTTTGCGCTCTCCTATTTCTTTAATCATCAGACACACCATCGCGGGCAGATCACGACCCTTCTTACCCAGCTCGGCGTCGATGTGGGCGTCACCGACCTTATCGGGCTTAAACCATGAACCAGAAGCAGGCGAATGAGTTCGCGGCGGAGTGGATCGAGGCGTGGAACGCGCACGATCTCGATCGCATCCTTTCTCACTATACCGATGATTTCGAGATCTCAAGGTGCTGCGGGGCGTCTCCTGGGTCACGCTCTACTACCTCGGCGCAACAGGCAACGAGGTGGCGGAGACGTTCCTGTTTGACGGGGACGGGAAAGTCATCCGGGTGTTCGCCTCTTATGCCTAGAACCGGGGGTGATGGGCCTTGGCAGGCCGTCGGTGTCGGGTCCGGCTAGCCCTCGGCCAGTTCTTTCGTTCCGCCCGGGGTGCCAAGTGCGCCTTCGAGGCGATGATGACAATGACCAAGATCGACGTCGCGGCCATCGAAGCGGCCTGTCGCGGTTGATGGACCGAGGTAATCGCGGTGACCTACGAGGAATTTAATCTCTTTTGCCGCTCGTTACCCGCCACCTCGCATGTGGTTCAGTGGGGCGGCGCTCACGTCTGGAAGGTGGGCGGCAAGGTGTTCGCTATCGGGGGTTGGGAAAAGGCCGGTAAACCCGCCTTTACGTTTAAGGCGTCGGAACTCAACTTCGAGATTCTGCGCGATCAGCCGGGTTTCCGGCCGGCGCCCTACCTGGCGTCCCGGGGGATGCGGTGGATACAACAGTACGATGCGCCCGAAGAGACGGATGAGACGCTCCAGTACTACCTCAAGGAGTCCCACCGGATCGTCTCCCTGGGGCTGACCAAGAAGCTGCAGCGGGAGCTCGGCCTCAATCAGAAATAGCCGAAGCGACGCCCGCCGCTACACGGTCAGGTACTTCTTCACCAGCTCATCGCTGAGCGCGCCGATGTCGTCCTCGGCGACCTTGCTGCCTCGGTCGATGATCGCGAAGCGGTCGGCGGTGGCGCGGGCGAAGTGGAGTTTCTGTTCCACCAGCAGCACGGTGAGGCCCTCTTCCTTGTTCAGGGTTTTGATCACCTTGCCGATCATGTCGACGATGTTGGGTTGGATGCCTTCGGTGGGCTCGTCGAGGATCAGCAGGGTAGGGTCCAGGGCCAGCGCGCGGCCGATGGCCAGTTGTTGCTGCTGCCCACCGGACAGGTCGCCGCCACGCCGGTGACGCATATCGTGCAGCACCGGAAACAGCTCATAGATACGCGCCGGGATCTTGCGACTCCGATCGGCTCGCGCCTGCAGCCCCGTCTCCAGATTCTCCTCCACCGTAAGCAGCGGAAAAATCTCCCGCCCCTGCGGCACATAACCGATACCCGCCCGCGCCCGCTCCTCAGCGGCTCTCTTGCTCAGGTCCTTCCCACCAAACTCAATCTTCCCCGTAGCGGCGGGCAACAACCCCATCACCGACTTCAACAACGTGGTCTTCCCCACGCCGTTCCGCCCCATCACACAAAGACACTCCCCTTTCTTCAGGTTCAGGTCGACATCCCAAAGGGTGTGGGATTCGCCGTAATATTGATTCAACCCACTCACACTCAACATGCGCTGTTCTCCCAGGCGGCCCCAGGCCGCCCGCTATTAACTGTTAACTATTCACTCTTAACTGAATTACCCCGTTTCCCCGAGGTAAACCTCAATCACCTTCGGATCATTCTGCACGTCCTGCATCCTCCCCTCGGCCAGTACACTGCCCTGGTGCAACACGGTGACGGTACTGGCGATCGACCGAATAAACTCCATATCGTGTTCCACCACCATCACCGAGTGCTCGCCGGCCAGGCTTTGCAGCAGCTCGGCGGTGCGCTCCACTTCGTGGCGGGTCATGCCGGCGATGGG
>MRWG01001418.1_pt1 | contig 15472 bp, 12 predicted proteins | sample 1013341 | NCBI WGS metagenome assembly MRWG01 (sample SAMN06117577, study PRJNA244670) | biofilm metagenome | biome: Water; feature: Cathode Biofilm; material: Biofilm; isolation source: microbial consortium enriched at the cathode of a solar microbial fuel cell | place: USA: District of Columbia ... | reverse complement strand
CTTGCTCTCTGCACAGGGGAGCGGGCGGGGCGCCTCTTGTGCTTGCCTCGCCCGACCTCTTGAGCGGAGATTTCCAGATATGTTTGCGGCCATTATTCCAGGCGTCTCAGCGGCGCTGGAGGGCTTCGGCCTCGGCGCCGGCCTCATCATCGCCATCGGCGCCCAGAACGCCTACGTGCTGCGCCAGGGCCTGCGCCGGCAGCACGTCTTCGCCGTCGCCAGCCTCTGTTTCCTCATCGACTGCGTCCTGATCGCCTTGGGCGCCGGCGGCTTTGCCAGCCTGCTGCACGCCCTGCCGAACCTGCCGAGCATCGCCGCCTGGGGCGGCGCGATCTTCCTCGCCGGCTACAGCCTGCGCGCCTTCGCCGCGGCGCTGCACCCCGGCAGTCTGAAGGCTGACGGCGCCGCGCCCGGCGGTGCCGGCCTCAAGGCTGCCTTGGCGACGGCCCTGGCGCTCAGCCTGCTCAATCCGCACGTCTATCTGGATACAGTGGTGCTGCTCGGCGGCCTCGCCGCCCAGTACCCGGGCGCAGAGCGCCTGGCCTTCGCCCTGGGCGCCATGGCGGCCTCCGGCCTGTGGTTCTACGGCCTCGGCTACGGCGCGCGTCAAGTGGCCCCGCTCTTCGCCCGGCCCGCAGCCTGGCGGCTGCTGGACGGCTTCGTCGGCTGCGTCATGGCCGCCCTGGCGGTCAGCCTGGTGATCAGCCAGCTAAGCTAGGCGGCCCCTGCCCGGGAGATTGAGGCATCTCACATAAGCTGACCACCTCACTCACGCGCACTGTCCGCCGAAGTCAGCTAAGCACCAATGAGCGGACCCATCCGTGACGGACGACGACAGCCGCTTCGTGCCAGATGCGGAAGTCTGCGCATTTGGCGGGCGGCAGCCAAGCCACCCGTCTCACCGGTTGGCAGATGTGTATTTCTTCGCCGTGTTCGGCTGCTCCGAAACGTCGGCTCCGAGATACTCCCAAGTCGGACCGGCTGTCGTCCCGGGATCGTCCGGGAGCGGTACTCGGATAAGGCGCTGCGTCGCGTCCTTCAGCTGGTACATGAGTGCCACAAGTCCGCCAAGCTCCGACTTCTTGCCGTTTAGGGCCGCGTGCAGCCCGTTGAGAAGCTTGGTCCAGGTCAGGTTGACTTGGCGGGAGAGACCCTCGATCTCCGGGTAGTCACAGTAGTCGCCGGGCATCGGGTCATCCTTCATCGGCCAGACTGCGTTCCAGTCCACCGCGAGATCCCCGCCGCTCGGCGGCGCGTCGATGCGGTCCTCCGCCAGGTAATAGCGGCTGTGCAGTATCTCGTTGAACTTGAAGTAGTGCGCGATGTCCCAGCGTTCTTCACCTTCCGGTGAAGGAATCCGGTCGCCGTCGCCGGCGACGTAGCTCAGGTCCTTTGCCGCCGGGTGAGCGGCCGCTTCGCTCTCCTCGAAATCGGCTGCATAGCCGAAGGTTGCGCCTTCACCTTCTCTCATGACCTCTGTCAGGGCCCTGAGCGCGCGCTCCTGACGCTCATCTGCGCTTCCTTTGATCGCGATGATCTCACCACCGGCGCCGTAATAGTCTTCCGGCCCGATCTGCAGTTCGGGGGAGCCGGTGAAGAGGTTCGCCGCGCCATGCTCCTTACAGGCTTGCTCCAGCCGCAGCCTGATCCAGTAATAAAACCCGCCGATCGTGCGATAGTCGCCCTTCTCGGCGTTGTGCCAGTCGGGCGGTCCCTTCTCCACTTCGCGGAAGGCCTTGATCTGCTCGGGCATAAAGCAGCGGAGATGCAGGGTCGGTCCCTTGCCACAGAGCAACTTGCAGGGGTAGCGCGGCAGAAGGTCCGGATCATTGAGTTTTGGGCTACAGCCGATGGCATTCAGCACGTTGGCGACCAGAACCATGTGCAGCATTTCTTCGACCATCACCTGCCGCAGCACTTCGATTGGCTCCGCGTTGACGATCTGCGGCGCGCTGCGGTCGTATTGGCCCTGCTCCTTGATCGAGTAGCAGGCGGTCGCGTAGGCGGGGATGGTGGACAGCTCGAGCATCAGCGCGCATTGCAGCAGCTGCTGCAGCTCGGTCCGAGCTGTTTCAAGGGTCGCGTTGTGAGTCATTTCAATACCCCCTGGATCGCCTCGGCGGCCATGTAGGCCAGGGCCGCCAGTGTCAGGGTTGGGTTCGACGTGGCGATCGTCGGCATCGAGCCGGCCCCGACCAGCCAGAGGTTCTCGTGATCCCAGGCGCGCATGTCAGGTCTGGTGACCGATGTGGATCTGTCCTTGCCCATGCGGTGCGTGCCCACAAGGTGGCCGGAGCCGAACACCACGTAGCCCTTGCCGTCATGGGTGAAGTACCCGGCAGCCGAGGGATCGTAGGCCGTGTGGTTGCGCACGCCCAGGCGGCGGTAGACCTGCATGCAGGCCTCGTGCGCCAGCGCCAGGCCAGAGCGCGAGTAGTCGTCCACGTCGTAGCTGATTACCGGACGGTACTGCCCCATGGCATCGCGATAGGCGGGATCGATCGTGACGCGGTTCGACGGCTCGGGCAGTTGCTCGACCAAGATGCCGATGCGAACCTGGCGCTGAACCTGGTCGAACAGCTTGCCGCGCAGCCTGCGGCCGAAGAGGTTCTCCTCGCAAACCATGCGGGCCACGTCAGAATTCGGCGCGCCTGCGGCGAAGTTCCAGCCCCAGTTGCCGATCTCAAGGCGGAAGGCGGCTTTCTCCGCCCGGAACAGCCCGTCGCGGAACGATCCGACGCCTGAGGTCGAGCCCGGCCCGCGAAACGGGCCGATCCGGTCGGGCGCCAGACCCCAGGTCATCATGTAGGGATGGTCCATCAGGTTGCGGCCGAGCTCCGGGTTCGAGCGGCAGAGCCCCGAAGCCAGCGCCAGCGTGGCATTCTCGACCGCGCCGCCTGCCAGCACGTATTGCCTTGCCCGCACACGGCCGAGCTCGAATTGCGGCACGCCGGGGAAGGGATAGTACTTGTAGACAATGCCGCTGACCCGCCCCGCCTCGTCGGTCTCCACCTCGCTGGCGATTGCCTGGTTCCACACGGCGAAGCGGTCGCCTCCCTTCGCGCCTGCGTCGGCCAGCGTCTTCATCGCATTGTACTTGGCCTGGATCGGGCAAATCGGGATACAGCTCGAATTACCCTCGCAGCGCTGACCCCTGTAGGCGAAGTCGCCCGTGGCGCCCCGCGGCACGAAATCGGCCTGGCCGCTGGTGGGCCGGCGCGGCGTCGAGTTGCGGCCCTGCGGCGTGTTACAGACCTTTATGTCGACGACGTCGCGTCCCGGCAGCGATGCCTCGTTCCGGCCCTTGCCGAGCCCGGTCATCACCGGCGTGCCGTCGGCGCCTCCGGCGATGTAGTCGGCCACATAGGCGTCGGGAATCTTGTGCATCGGGTAGTCGTAGCCCGCGGCGAAGTAGTCCTTGCCGTCACCTTTCCGCGACGTATGGATGCCGAGTGCCTCCGGGGTCTGCTCCCCGGCCTCGGCGGAGACGCCGATCTCCCACTCGGCCGCCTCGTAGAAGGGGCGGAGCTCCTGGTAGTCGAAGGGCCAGTCGATCCCCAGGCCGAAGCGGCTCTGCATCTCAAAGTCGGCCGGCAGCATGCGAAGGCTGGTTCCCAGCCAGTGCAGCGTGGTGCCGCCATAGGCGCGCAGGTAGTTGCTGCCAAAGGGCATCGGGCCTTGCTGCACGAAGTAGCCCTGGGTGTCCGGCGCGGTGCCGTGTACGGCCGTGATGTCGAGTACCGAAGGCGAGGGCGAAGTCTGCAGGTCGGGATAGGGCGAGTTCGGCGTCTTGGCCAGCGACAGGTAGTACTGGTCCAGGTAGGCCCGGTAGGTGTCCCACTCCCAGCCTCGGTCGGCACCGGCTTCGAGGATCAGGACGGTCTTTCCCGCGGCGACCAGCTGCTTGGCCAGGATCGCCCCCGCGATCCCGGCGCCGACGATCACCACGTCCCAGTGCCGATTGTCGTCCCGTGGAACGGCCATGGCTCAGCCCTCCCGCTCGGGCGGCTTCTGCGCCCAGGCCCCGAAGCCTTGCTGCTTTGCCCCCATGGGGTGCGCGCCGATCGCGTCCCAGACGAACCCCTCCTTGTAGGCGCGGGTCGAGATGATCCGGGCCACGTCGAAGCGCGATGCGCCCCAGATGCGTCGCCACTCCTGCGGCAGGGGGACCCACTGGCCGAGATACCAAAGCTGGATCAGCGCGCGGGCCAGCGGCCCGCGGCTCTCACTGGCGAGGTAGGTATCCCGCACCTTCTGTTCGGCCGATTCGGAATCGGCGGCGAACCCGACCTCGAGCTCGGGCCCGGGTGCAAGAAAATCTTCAAGCAACGCTTCCGGCGTCACCTGCCGGAACTGCTGCCAGTAGTCGGCGGCGCAGCCGGTGGCCTGCAGCTCCGCACGATTGTAGCCGGTCAGCACAGCGCTCACGGCGAGGAAGGCGTCGAAGTCGGCATCGTTCGTGTCAGACATGGCGGTCCCCGTCGATGGCGTCCACGTAGAAGCCGCGCGGCTCGATGCAGGCCGGCGGGCTGTCAAAAACCTGTGCGGCGGCGGCAACCGGATCGCTAAACAGCCTGCGCATGTCCCGGGTCATGACGAAGTCGTTCTTACCGATCTCCAGACTGACCGCCGCGGACTGCTCGGGAGTCAGTATCGCCGTCTGGAACAGGCCGACGATGGTCCAGCGGGTCCAGACCGTACGGCCGAGGCCGGTGGCAAACTCGGGGATCGGCGTGCAGTTGGTCGGCGTCCAACGATAGTCGGTGAAGTTGGTATCGAGGCGGTAGATGAAGTCCTCCTTGTCGTCCGGGTTTACCAGTTCGATCTGCCAGTCCTGCGACTGCACCGGCGGTTTGCCAAACTGCTTTGCGTTCAGCGTGGGCACTTTGTAGTTGAAGGTCGCGAAGAACTTCGGCTCGCCGAAGACCTCCCGTCCGGCCTTCACGGCCACTTGGTTGTCGGCGGCGACGTGCAGGCGCAGATGACCGATGGTCTTGGTCTGATCGCGGCCGTGCAGGTAGTCGACGAGGCTCATCTGCGGTACGCCGGGGACCCGGTTGGCCGGGTAGGCCAGCAGGTTGAACTCGACCTCATTCACCGTACCGAGCGAATTGTCGTAGTGCGCCGTGTAGCGTTGAAAGTTGAGCAGGATCACGGCGCGTTCGCTGCCGTCCGGCAGGGGAAAACGCGCAACGCAAAGACCGGTGCCCTTGACGTAGGGTTCGGCGATCTCGGGGTCGATGTACCAGTAGACCCACTGGCACTGCAGCGAGGCATAGTAGAAGGGGAAGGCGTCGAACTCCTCTGGCAGGTTCGGCATCACCCCGGTCGCCGGAGTCTGGTGGCAGTCGGGCACCTGCTGTGGGCCTGTATCGCTCATGGCTATCCCCCTTTTGTGTTGTCCGCGCGCCCGCCGGCAAATCTATCCGAGCCGGCGCAGCGGCATCGCATGGAGTACCTCTCGGGCTTCTACGGCCGCCGGATTGTCGGCGGCAACCGAGTTCAGCGCGGCGGTCAGCGCCTGAGCCGCCGCCAGTTGGTCCGGCCCCTCTGCCGCACGCTGCGCCAGCACCACGGCGGCCCGCAGCTCTGAGCCATGCAGCCCCATCTCGCGCGCCGTATCGACCGCTTTGCGGAGTCGGGCGACACAGCCAGCATGGTCGCCGCGGGCCAGAGCGATTTCCGCACCAAGGCGGATAATCTCGGGCTTCCAGAAGCCCTCGCCGCTCTGCCGGACAAAAGCCGCGGCGTCTGCAAGGATGGCCTCGGCTTCGCTCTCGCGGCCGAGGGCCAGGGCCGCGTCGGCGTGGAGATAGAGGAAATAGCTCAGCCCCAAGCGCGACCCCGTGCCGCGCCACTCCTGGAGCCCCGTCGAGATTTCCTGGAGAGCTCTCTCGCCAAGCTCCTCCCGCCGTGCCCAGCCGTTCATGATGCGGCCCCAGCCGAGCCAGAACTGAAACGTGTTCTGCTCGGAGAGCTCGATCAGCCGCGACGAGCTGGCCCGCACGGCATCGACGTCGCCGGAGAACTGGTAGACCCAGCCCGAAAAGGCCAGGGCGAAGGACACGCTGAAGGGGTGATCCGTCTCGCGCGACGCCTCGAGCGCCCGCGTCGCCGCGGCCTGCGCCTCGGTGGCGCAACCGCGCAACCACTCGCTGAACGCCAGATAACCGTGCAGCGCGACCTTCAGGTCGACGACGTCGAAGTCGAGCCCGCGAATCCGGTCCTCGAGGCTGAGCTCATACGCCAGGCCCTTTCTCAGCTCGATCACCGCCTCTTCGGGACGACCGAGGTAGGTGAGCACGGCTCCCAGCGAGCGACCGGTCGCCGCCGCCATCAGGGGATCGTCGAGTTCTTCCGACAACGAGACCACCAGTTCGCTGTGCTCCTGCGCGGTAGCGTATTCGCCGCCCAGCAGTGCCGAGCGCAGCTGGCCGTAGACGACCTTGAATAGCCTCTCGACCTCGCCGTAGCGGCGGCAGAGCAGACGCGCGCGGCTATAGGCGGCGCGCACGCTCTGATGCGCATAGCCGTTGACGAAGGCCAGGGGCACGGCGATCAGGATCTGAAGGTCCATCTCGCGCCGGTCGCGTTCCTCGCAGTCCGGCGTGTGGCGTAGGCATTCCAGGGCCCGCTCGAGGTGTTCGATGGCTTCGACATTGGCCGAACGGGCCATTGCCACGCGAGCGGCGGCCAGCCAATACCTCTCAGCCGCCGCGTGATTGCCAGCGAGGAGGTAGTGATGCCCGAGCAGCTCTGGCTCGCGCTCTGTGGTCTCGGAGAAGTCCTCCTCCAGAATTCGCGCTATCCGGCCATGCCATCGGCTGCGGGCGGAGCGCAGCATCGACTGGTAGGCGGCGTCCTGCACCAGGGCGTGCCGGAAGCGGAAGGACGGCGTCTCACCGACGCCGCCCGTCGGCACGATCAGGTCCGCATCGATCAGCTTGCTCAGCGCTTCCGCGACCTCCGCCTCGGGCCGATCCTGGACCCGGCTGAGAACCTCCCCTGTGAAGGACCGGCCGATCACGGCAGCGACTTGGGCCACCTCCTTGACGGCGGCCAGCCGATCCAGCCGGGCCATGAGGGAATCCTGCAGCGACTCCGGAATTGCCAGTGCAAGATTTCCGCGGAAGGCCTGACCCTCGGTCAGGATGCCGGACTCGACGATCATCTTGGTGAGCTCCTCGATGAAGAGCGGCACGCCGTCCGTCCGCGCGACGATCTGATCGAGAAGCGTGTCAGGCGGTCGCCGTCCAGCGATGTTCTCGATCATCGCCACCGTTTCGCGGCGGCCCAGCCGGTTGAGTTCGAGCGACGTCACATGCGCCAGGTTCTTCCAGGGCGAGACGAACTCGGGCCGCGCGGTGATCAGAAGCAGACAGCGCCGCTCCGGCAGCATCTCGATCCAGCGCGATACGAACTCCAGCGTCGAGGGATCGATCCAATGCACGTCGTCGAGCACCATCAGAAGCGGCTGCTCACTCGTCATGGCCGCCGTGAGCTTGAGCAGAGCGCTGATGATCTCCGCCTTCTCGCGCTCCGGCGAAGCGGCGGTCATCTCGCCGAGGGCCTCGTCGAAGCCGAGCAGACGGGCCAGGGGACCCACGGTGGGAATCTGATCCACCCCGAACCGCGTGAGAAAGGCATTGAGCTTCTGTCTCTGAACCTCCGCGGATTCCGCCTCTCCCAGGCGCAGCAGCGCCGCAAGCGCCGCCTTTACCGAGTAGAAGGCGCTGTTCTTGTGCAGGGGCGAACCGAACAGCGTCAGCTGGACCGCCCCTGCATTTTCCTCGGTGAGCTTGCCGCTGAGGGAAAAGACGATGCGTGACTTTCCGATCCCTCCTTCGCCGGTGATGACGAGGACTTGCCCGTCACCTTCCCCGGCGGCCTCCCACCGCGTCTCAACCAGCGCGATCTCCGCCTTGCGTCCGATGATGGGCGTCGAGGGGCGCGAGAGGGTGTGCCGTTCCGAGTCGAAAGCGGCCGTGGAACGGCGCACGAGAAAGAGTTCCACCGGTTCGCTCACACCGGCGAGGGCCGGCCGCCCGAGCGACTCAAAAAGCAGGTGTGGCCCGATCAGGCGTTTGGTGATATCGGAGACGACCACCTGGCCCGGCGAGGCGTGGTTTTGAATGCGCGCGGCGACGTTCGGCGTGTCGCCGAACAGGGCCATCTTCTCACTGTGGGCCCCTTCGCCGCTCTCACCCACCACGACCGGGCCGGTGTGCAGGCCGACCCTAACGGCGGTGCTGACGCCTTGGTCGACCCCGCCGGCGGCGATCGCCGGTGCGGCGTCGGCCATTTCCAGTGCCGCCAGCGCCGCAGCATAGGCGCTACCCTCCTGCACGACCCGGTAGCCGAACAGCGCCACGATCCCGTCGCCAGCGAAGTTGGCAACGTGTCCGCCGTACTTGCTGACGATGTCGGAAACAGCTGCGCGGTAGCGTGCGATCAGGTCACCATAGTCTTCCGGGTCGAGTTGCTCGGATATGGCAGTGGAGCGCGCTAGGTCGCAGAACAGTACGGTGAGCTGCCGGCGCTCGGGGGCCTCGCTTTTCCCGAAGGCCCCGCCTTCCAGGAGAGTGGCCTCCTCTTCCCGCTTGCGTCCGGCGTCGACTGGCTCACCGCAGTTTACGCAGAACTTCGCCCCCGGATTGACCGCTTCGCCGCAATTCGCGCAGCAACCGATCAACGAGGCCCCGCACTCCTGGCAGAACTTTGCACGCGGAGGATTGCCGGTCCTACACGCAGGGCATTGCAGGGTCGACTCAGCCACTTGCGCTCATTCCCAATATGGAAAGCCTTCCCGCCGGCTGACGTTCGACGTCAGCCCTCAATACTTGCCGTGACCCCGTGTCAGCCTACAAACATCTAACCATAGTTGTCGATGCTGTTCCGCTTACTAACCAAGAATTGCGGAGCAGTAGTGCGGAATCTTTCCATTATTCGCGACTTGCGGGCCGACAATTCAATCAGTGATCGAAGCCGGCCATTGGGAGGGACTTTCAGAATTCTTCCATCAAAACGACCGAATTCTCTATGATGTCCCTCAGGCTGCAGGCCAACCTTGATAGCCAGACGACCAACCATGGCCGCCAAATTGCGTGGCCGGTTCTGCATGGCGCTGGGAAATCATGATCTGACACCCGGTCCCGCCGCGTTCCCTTGCGGCCTTCATTCGCGACGCCATTCAACCGACCCGGAAATTGCGGTGCGAGCATCGATCTCCCAGCAGTCAAAACAGCGATTGGCGATCGATCTCTGGAGCATGGGGACAGGACACCAGGAATTTGCAGAATTGAGTGTTGGTAGTCGAAGTCCCAAGACAGAGTCTGATTGCGCTAAGACCCAGACGGTGATGACCGCCTCGGGTCACGACCCGGCCTCAAGCGGCCTGAACTTCACGGCCGGCCAACGCCACGAACCCGACATTCAGGCGTTCCAGCAGGTCAACGTCGGCTTTGTGCCGGCGAACCGACCGGCCCTTCTGCCTAGTGGCACGGCCGCTGAGTGCCAAGTAGAGACATGCGATACGGGAGCAAGGTCATTGACATCTTGCTCTGACTCTTACATTCGAAAAGGCACAACCACCGGCTCTATTACCCCTCGCATCCATGCATCACCCATTTGTTGGTGAGCACCGATGAGGCGCCCTTCCAGAGCGCCGCGGCCCGAACCATCTTGAAGCGCCTTTCTCGAAGATCGATCAGATACAGATCCGGCATAGCGTCATCCCGAACAGGCATTCGCCCTCACCCCAGAATCCATTGAAGATGCGAGCTTGTGTCCACACCACCGGGCGCTGGAACAGGCGCGGTCTGTGCTGATCTTGCCCACCTCCGGGTACCGGGCCGTGGACCCCCTGCTTTCATATGGGGTTGCTGCCGCAACATCGTTGACGGGATCACTATGACCAGCCAAGCCTATGGCTGCTACCTTTCCGCTGTCGGTAATATGAATGTCCGCCAGCCTGGGCAATCACCATCGGGCTCTTTCCCGCCACGGGAGAAAGAACAAAAGGAGATACCAACAAATGTACGACCTGCTTCTTAAAGGCGGCCGTGTCATCGATCCTTCGCAGGATCTGGATGGAGCCCGCGATATCGCCTTTGAGGCCGGAAAAGTAGCGGAGATGAAGGCTGACATTCCTCCGGAAAGCGCCCGGGAAGTCCGCGACGCGACGGGGCGGATCGTCTGCCCGGGCCTGATCGATCTCCACAGCCATGTCTATTGGGGAGGCACCTCGCTGGGCGTTGACGCCGAAATCATCGCCAAGCGCAGCGGCACGACAACCTTCGTCGACGCGGGCAGTGCCGGCGCAGGCAACCTTGCCGGCTTTCGAAAACACATCGTCGAACCTTCAGTGCCCCGCATACTGGCTTACCTGAACATCTCCTTTCCCGGCATTTTCGCCTTCAGCCCCACGGTCATGGTGGGTGAATGCGCCGATCTGCGCCTGCTCGACGCCCGTGAATGCCTGCGGGTGGCCAGGGAAAACCTCGATCTGGTGGTCGGGGTCAAGGCCCGGGTTGGTTTCCGCGCTGGTGAAAACTCGGGCCTGGCGCCACTGACCCTCGCTGTGGAGGTCGCGGAAGAGCTCAACCTGCCGGTGATGGCGCATATCGACTTCCCACCGCCGAGCCGTCAGGAGGTACTTGATACCCTGCGACCCGGCGACATTCTTACCCACTGCTTCCGCCCCTTCCCGAATTCCCCGGTCGGGCGGGGAAACCGCATCCGAAGCGAGATATTGGAAGCTCACGAACGTGGCATCGTCTTCGACATCGGCCATGGCGCCGGCGGCTTCGCCTTCAACACGGCGCGGGCGATGCTCGCCGAAGGCATCATGCCCGACGTCATCAGCAGCGACGTTCACGTGCTCTGCGTCGATGGTCCCGCGCACGATGTGCTGGCGGTGATGTCGAAATTCGTCGCACTCGGCATGCCGCTGGTCGAAGTCGTCCGGGCAGTGACAGAGAACCCGGCAAAGGCGCTACGACGAGAAGATATCGGCACACTTCGTAGCGCCAGCGCCGGTGATGCCACTATCCTGGAGTTGCGCTCCGGCGATTTTGAGCATGTCGACGTCACGGGCGAGGTCCTCAAGGCGAATGAAAGGTTATTCAGCGCCGGCACGATTATCGCCGGACAGTGGTGGGATGGCTGCACCCCCGCCTGAGCCGGCGGCAAGGCCCGGCGTTTCAGAGATTGTGGCAGGCGGCCAAGCGGTTTTCTTCGAAGGACCTCAGCGGCGGCCGCTCGTCCCGGCAGTGCTCAGATGCGATGGGGCAGCGTCCATAGAAGGGGCAGCCCGCCAACTGCTCGAAGCGGCTCGGCGGTTCACCCTTTTCGACACCACCCTTGATGCGGATGGAAGGGTCCAGCTTCGGCACCGAGGTTATCAGCAGCTTGGTGTAGGGATGCAAGGGCTCGGCAAAGAGCGCCTTGCTCTCGGCGATCTCGACCAGGTGCCCCATATACATCACCGCGACACGGTCACTGATCTGCCCAACGACACCGAGGTCGTGGGAGATGAAGATCATGGTGAGGCCCATCTTCTCCTTCAGGTCCGCTAGGAGGTTCAGCACCTGAGCTTGCACCGAGACGTCGAGAGCTGATACCGGTTCGTCGGCGACAATCAGGTCGGGCGGCGGGAGGATGGCCCGGGCGATGCCCACACGTTGACGCTGGCCACCGCTCAACTCGTGTGGAAAGCGCGTCGCGAAAGACGGATCCAGGCCGACCTGGGTCAGCGCTTCGGCAACCAGATCCCTGCGCTCGCTGCGGCTCTTGAATATTCTGTGAATATCCCCGGTCTCGGCGACGGAATCGCCGACTGCCCGGCGCGGATTGAGCGAGGCGAAGGGATCCTGAAAAACCATCCTGACCTTTAGGCGTATCGTGCGCAGGCTGCGGCTGCCCTCGGTCAGGATGTCCCGTCCCTTCAAGAGAACAGAGCCGCTCTCCGGGATTTCCAGGCGCAGGATTGAACGACCGACGGTGGTCTTGCCGCAGCCCGTCTCCCCGACGATACCGAGCACCTCGCCCGAATAGACTGAGAAGGAAACATCGTCCACCGCCCTTATTCGGTACTTCGTGCCAGCCCGCTTGGCGGTGAAGGTGGTGTTGAGATTGCGGACTTCGAGAATGGCATCCTGCGTCATGGCGCGCGTCCCTCGCGGAGCGGAAAATGGCAGAGCGCCCAATGGCCGCCCGAGACATCGACCCGAGGCAGTTCGCCGCGCCGGCAGACATCTTGCGCATAGGAACATCTCGGTGCAAATGGGCAACCGTCCCTGATCTCTCCGGGTTTCGGCGCCTGACCCGGAATGGTCATCAGCCTGGCGTGCCCGGCGCCAGGGTCGGGAACACATGACATCAAACCATGCGTATAAGGGTGGACCGGATTTTCGAAGAGGATATCCACCGACCCCGTCTCGACGATCCTCCCTGCGTACATGACCGCCACGCGGTCGGCCAGTTGGGCGACGACGCCGAGATCGTGTGTGATGAAGAGGACAGCCATGTCGAGTTCGTCGCAGAGCTCACGCACAAGGCTGAGGATCTGCAGCTGCACCGTCACGTCCAAGGCCGTGGTCGGTTCATCGGCGATCAGCACCTGGGGGCGGCAAGCCAGCGCGATGGCAATCATGACGCGCTGGCGCATACCACCGGACAGCTCGTGCGGGTAGGCGTTCAACTGCAGCGCGGCATCAGGGATACGCACCAGGTCGAGCAGTTCCCTGGCCCGGTTGCGCAGCGCCTGGCCCGTCGTCCCGTCGTGCACCCGGACGGCTTCTTCGATCTGTTCGCCTATGCGGAGCACCGGGTTCAGTGAGGTCATGGGTTCCTGGAAAATCATCGCCACGCCGCCGCAACCCTTTTCGACACGCCGGTGCGGCGGCATCGTAGTGATATCGGCGCCATCAAGCTCGATGCGGCCCGCGGTGACGTTTACCTGAGGCTGGGGAAGCAGGCCCATCACCGCCAGCGACGTCATGCTTTTGCCGCAGCCGGATTCGCCGACAAGTCCCAGGACCTCCCCCCGGGTTATGTCGAAGGAAACCGAGGAGACGATCGGGAGGCTTGCACCGGCCGGCTGGAGAGAGACAACGAGATCGTGGACTTTCAGCATCGCCTATTTCCTCTGCCTGTTCCCCAACATCTCCCGGAAGCGGGGGTCGAGCCGATCACGCAGCACGTCCCCGACCAGGTTCAGGGAAAAGGCCGTCAAGACGATCATCAATCCGGGAAAGAACAGGAGCCACGGCGCGCGGGTGATGTAGATCCGCGATTCCGCAAGCATGTTCCCCCAGCTGGGGACTTCCGGCGGAGCGCCCAACCCGAGGAAGTCCAACGCAGCGGCGCCGAGCTGAGCAAAGGCGAATACGAAGCTCGCCTGCACCAGAAGCGGCGAAACCATGTTCGGCAGAATGTGCTTACCGATGAGCCAGAGGATTCCGGAGCCCATACTGCGGGCCGCCTCGACATAGGTCTCCTCCCTCAGCCGCAGCGTGACGCCATAGGTAATTCGGGCCGTCGTCGTCAGGTAGATGACGCCGATGGCGATGATCGCGTTGGCCACGCTCTGCCCCAGAATCACGATCAACCCCAGGGCCAGCAGCAGCGACGGAAAGGCCATCATGACGTCGACCATGCGCATGAGGATCCGGCCCAACTTCGGGAAGAGCGCCGAGGTAATGCCGATAGGCACGCCGGTGGCCATGGCAAAGGCGACGACACCGATCCCGATGAGCAGGGCCAGGCGGGAGCCGTAGATCACCCGGCTCAGCGTGTCGCGCCCGAAGTGGTCGGTGCCGAACCAGTGGGACAAGGTCGGCGGGCTCAGCCGGTTGATCGGCTCGATGTCTGAGGGGCCGAAAGGCGCGATGAACTCCGCCAGAAGCGCCAGCAGAACGATGGTTGCCAGCAGCAGGAGCCCGCCGAGCGCCAGAGGCCGCGCGGCGAAGGGTGACAACCATGAATGGATATGCTCTCTCACTCGAGTTCCACCCTCGGGTCCAGATAGCGGTAGGAAAGATCCACCAGCAGGTTGATGATCAGGTAGAGCGAGACGATGACCAGGATGACGCCCTGGATCACCGGATAGTCACGGCGCAGGATCGACTGCACGACCATGCGCCCGATACCCGGCAGCGCGAAGACCGTCTCGGTTACGACTGCCTCAGAGATCAGGGCCGCCAGGGTGAAGCCGAAAGCTGAGACGACGGCCAGCAACGAGTTGCGCAAGATGTGCCGGACCACCACACGCCGCGGGCTGATCCCCTTGGCGCGGGCGGTACGGATGTAGTCCTCCCGCGCGACGTCGAGCATGCTGGCACGGGTCAGGCGTAGAATCAGTGCCGCATTGGGAGCCGCCAAAGTCAGGCTGGGCAAGATGAGATAGCGCAGGTTGGCCAGCCCACCTTCTTCGAAGATCGAGGGATAGCCCGAGCTGGGAAGCCAACCGAGCCAAGCGGCGAAGATCAGGATGAAATAGAGGCCGACCCAGAACGTGGGGATGGAGGCCATGAACATCGCCAGGCCGGACAGCCCCTGGTCGATCCAGGTACCCTGACGCATCGCTGCGAGAACGCCGACCGGAATCCCGATGAGGACGATCCAAACCATGGTAATTCCGGCCAGAAGCAGGCTGGTCTCGGCACCGTCGAGGACGACAGTCGCCACCGGCGCCTGGAAGAAGATCGAGGTGCCGAAGTCCCCCTGCAGCACACTGCTGACCCAGTGGAAATACTGAATCAGCAGCGACTGGTCCAGGCCGAGGCGGACGCGCAGCGCCTCAACCTGCTCAGGCGTAGCCTCATCCCCGAGCAACACATAGATCGGGTCGCCCGGGATGAGGTGGATAAAGAGAAAGATGATCACCGACGCGGCCACCAGGGTGGCAACGGCCGCGCCGGTTCTCTTCAGGACATAAAGCCACATGCGCGGATGTTAATCCCAGCGAGGGTTTACTTGGATACACCCCAAAAGTGCGGCCAGATCAGGGTGCTGTCACCGAGACCTTTCAGCTTCGGTGAAGCGATGTTATAGGAGTAGACATCACCCACCTTCATAGTCGGCACCTGCTCGTAAATCAGAGCCTGCAGCTTCGACCAGGCTTCCCGGCGTGCATCGAGATCGGACGTGCCGGTGAATTCCGCCTTGAGCTTGGTCTTCTCCTCGGTGATCCACCAGCCGGGATAGCTGTCATTCAGGGCCGTCAGCAGGATCGGATCTGGAATATTGCCGTGGTGGGTCACGAACATGTCCCACTGGTCGGGCTGGGCCCGCTTCTTCAACAATGTCGCCCAGTCGACGACCACCATCTGCACGTTGATGCCCGCGTCGGCAAGCTGGCGGGTGAACACCGTCGCCTGGTCGAAGTGGGTCTTGTAGTTGGTCGAAACGAGAAGCTTGATCGGCGTACCGTCATAGCCTGCCTCTTCCGCCATCTTCCTGGCCTTCTCGG
>MRWG01001417.1_pt1 | contig 15496 bp, 13 predicted proteins | sample 1013341 | NCBI WGS metagenome assembly MRWG01 (sample SAMN06117577, study PRJNA244670) | biofilm metagenome | biome: Water; feature: Cathode Biofilm; material: Biofilm; isolation source: microbial consortium enriched at the cathode of a solar microbial fuel cell | place: USA: District of Columbia ... | reverse complement strand
AGCACGCGGCGCGCGGCGCGCAGCCAGCGGCGGGTGAAGTCGTCGTAGACGGCGAAGCTGTCGAACTGGTCCCAGGCGTCGTCGACGGCATCGACCTTGGTGTTGTTCGGCCGATGCAGCTCGCCCTCGAGCTGCAGATTGTAGGGCGGGTCGGCAAAGACCATGTCGACCGAGGCCTCCGGCATGGCCTCCATCAACGCGATGCAGTCGCCCTGCTTGACCACATCCTTCTGCACCAGGCTGTTCCCCTGCTCCAAGCTGCACCGTCCCCGAGCCGGCGCGAAGCGGGCATCCTGAGTCAAGCGGAGTCGCCCGTCAAGCCCTTTGGCATCAAGAGTCTGAGGGGACTCAAGATGTTACGAGGCTTGCTTAAGACGCCTTCGAGAGAGCTTCGCGGATCGGCCGGAAGGAGCGGCGGTGCAGCGGGGTGACGCCGAGACGGGCGATGCCCTGGCGGTGCTCGGCCGTGCCGTAGCCCTGGTTGCGCTCCCAGCCGTAGCCGGGGAAGTCGCGGGCGAGGGCCGCCATGGTGCGGTCGCGGCTCACCTTGGCGACGACGGAGGCGGCGGCGATGCTGAGGGAACGGCCGTCGCCGCGTACCACGGCCTGGGCCGGGCAGGCCAGGCGCGGCAGCTTGTTGCCGTCCACCAGGGCCATGTCGACGCTGCGCTGCGGATCGCCGGAGCGCAGCGCGTCGGTGAGCGCGGCGGCGGCACGCTGCATGGCGAGCAGCGAGGCCTGCAGGATGTTCATGGTGTCGATTTCGGCAACGTCGGCTTCGCCGACACCGAGCACCGCACAGCCGCTGGCCTTGTCTCTGAGTGCGGCGAAGAGGGTTTCGCGCTGCGCCGGGGTCAGCTTCTTGGAATCGTCCAGGCGCCGCGCCAGGGCCGGATCCAGGCGTGCGGGGTCCAGCCACACGGCGGCGGCGACTACCGGTCCGGCCCAGGGGCCGCGCCCGGCTTCGTCGATGCCGATGACGGTACGCCCCCTGTCTTGCCCCAGTTCCACTTCCAGCACGAAATCCGGCACGGCTTCGCGTCCCTCTGCGACTTTTCCGATTGCGCCCCTAGTCCGCCGAAGGCTCTTCACGGGCTTCCTGGTCGGCTTTCGCCTTGGGTCGGCGCCAACCCGACATCCAGGCGGAGATTGCGCCACGCGAGCGCCCGAGCGCCAGAGCCTCGGGTCCGACCGTGAGGCGCAGCGTCTCGCGCCCCGAGGTGATGCCCAGCAGGGCGATGCGGTGCAGCCGGCGCGCCGCCTCCAGCCAGACCGGACTGACCATTAGCGACAGCACGGTGACCGCCACCAGCAGGCGGTGACTTTCCCAATCGACGGCGGCAACCGCAAGCCCCTGGGCGGCCAGGATGAAGGAGAATTCACCGAGCTGGGCCAGCAGCACCGATGACAGGAAGGCGCGCGGCCAGGTCTCGCCGAGGGCGCGCAGCAGGCCGATGTTCAGGCCGGTCTTCAGAACGGCGACGAAGAACACCAGCATCACCACGATGCCGAGATTGGCCCAGATGTACTGGATGTCGATCAGCAGGCCGATGGTGAGGAAGAACACCATCAGAAGCACCGCCTGGATCGGCTCGGTGTAGTGGATCATGGCGCGGCGGATCGTCGAGTTGCCGATGACCAGGCCGGCGAGGAAGGCGCCGTAGGAGGCCGAGAGGCCGAGCAGGCCGGAGATCGCCGCCGCGCCGAAGCAGAAGCCGAGCCCGGCCAGCGGCGTCAGGTCGTTGGCGCGGCCGACGTCCTTGGAGAACGGCAGGCGCACCCGCTTGCGCTTGCTGAGATAGGCGATCATCAGGCCCAGGAAGACGATCGAGAGCACGATCTTCAGGATCGCCAGGGTGCCGATCTCGCTGTCGCCGCGGAAGGCGCCGACAATGAGGATCATCGGAATGACGGCGAGGTCCTGGGCGATCAGGATGCCAATGGTGACGTTGCCGACCCGCGTGCCCTTCTCGCCGATCTCTTCCAGCATCTTGATGGCGACGGCAGTCGACGAAAGCGCCACCACGAAGCCGACGACCACGGTCAGCGCCAGCGGCCAGTCGAGCAGCTGGCCGAGCAGGTACATGCCCAGACAGGAGACGCCGATCTGGAAAGCGGTGGTCAGCACCGCGACCTTCCAGACGGCGCGGAAGTCACGCAGGTTCAGCTCCATGCCGATGAAGAACAGCAGCATGAGCACGCCCAGTTCGGCCAGCAGCTGGATCTGCTCGCGGTTTTCCACCAGACCGAAACCGGAGGGGCCGAGGACCGCGCCGGCGACGATATAGCCAAGCAGAATCGGCTGGCGGAAATGGCGCATGATCAGGCCGCAGCCGAGCGCGGCGACGACGACAAGGGCGAGTTCGGTGATGCTGCTTGTGTGGCCTTCCATGCGATATGTCTAACACATGGAGGCCTTTAAGTGATTAACCGCGTGTTCTAGAGCAGGTTAAGCTGCCGGTTGTCGGCTTTCGGCGGCTCGAACTGGGTAACGTCCAGCGGCGCCGTTCCGCGGTTGAGCCCAAGACGCCTTTCGGCCTGCTTGAAGCGGGTTCTGATGAGATCCGCATAGACGCCGCTGCCACGCTGGCGCAGCCCGAACTCAGACTGGTAGAGCCCGCCATCCCTGGTATCGCGCACGAGGTTCAGCACCTTGCCCTTGCGGTCGGGAAAGTGCGCCTCCAGCCATTCGGCGAAGAGTTCCTTGATCTCCAGGGGCAGGCGCAGCAGCACGTAGCCGGCGTGCCTGGCGCCCGCCCGCGCCGCCGCTTCCAGCAGGGCCTCGAGCTCGGCGTCGTTGATCGCCGGGATCACCGGGGCGGTCAGAACGCCGCAGGGAACGCCGGCGGCGTTGAGCGTGCGGATCGCCTCCAGGCGGCGCTCGGGGGTCGCCGCCCGCGGCTCCATGGTCCGGGCAAGGCCGCGGTCGAGAGTGGTCAGGGAGATCATCACCCGCACCAGGTTCTCCCGCGCCATGGGTGCCAGGATGTCGAGGTCGCGAAGCACCAGGTTGGACTTGGTGACGATGGTGAAGGGATGCCGCGTCTCCTTCAGCACCTCCAGGATGCCGCGGGTGATCTTCAGGCGCCGCTCGACCGGCTGATAGGGATCGGTGTTGGTGCCCAGCGCGATGGGCTCCGGCTTGTAGGCCTTGCGCGCCAGTTCTTTCCTCAGCAGCGCGCCGGCCTCCGGCTTGGCGAGAATCTTGGTCTCGAAGTCGAGGCCGGGCGAGTAGCCGAGCCAGGCGTGGGTCGGCCGCGCGAAGCAGTAGATGCAGCCGTGCTCGCAGCCGCGATAGGGGTTGATCGAGCGGTCGAAGGGCACGTCCGGCGAGGAATTGCGGGCGATGATGCTGCGGGTCGCATCCCAGGTCACCTCGGTCGGCGGTGTCTGCGGCTCGCGGAAGCCTTCCGGTCCCAGGTCGGCCCCGGGGGCGCCCCAACCATCGTCGGTGGGGACCCGGGCGAAGGGCTCGTAGCGGCCGCTGGCATTGCTGACGGCGCCACGGCCCTTCCTGGGTCGCTCGGGGATGAGATCAACCATGCGGAGAATGCTAGCAACAGAGCAAGAATATAACAAGAACAAAAAGAGAAAATAGTTACTTGAAACCGGCGGTTTCCGTGGCACGACTCGGCGGCCCCGATTCGCCAGGATTGTTTTGGGAAGTGACTACCTCAACTTGCGGTCAGCAAGCCCGGTGCCACAAAATCTAGGGTCCCGGGAAACGGCATGTTCGCCGATGTTCTCATCATCCAGCGTGTCCCGGTCCCGCTGCATACGACGCAAGGTGGCAGCGGAGAGATAATGCGCCACCCGTCCGGCGACATGGGTGACGAGAGCCGGATCACTATTTTCGGCCGACCAGTTCTCGGTGGAGGAACCGGTCGCCCTGCTGTTCTGCAGGGCCCGCCACTTGGCGCACCATGTAAGGGCGCGCAGCACCAGCAGACGGCGCAGCGGCAGCAGCCAGGGTGCCAGAGCGGCGCTCCGCTCGCACCCGGCCGTCGCCGAGAGGATGTCCAGGTAGTCGCGGTAAAACGCGGCGACCTCGGCCGGACTCAGTATGGCGTGGCTGTCCGGATCCCAGGTCGTCGAGGAGTAGACCGTGGCATGGGCGAGGTCGATGCCGGGGGAACCGTAGAGCGCCTTCTCGAGGTCGACGATGACGGCGCGCCCTTGTGGCGTAATGAGGAAGTTGCCGGGGTGGGTGTCGGTCAACACCAGGCTGCGCGGCTGCGCCGGCGCTTCCGCCGCCATCCTCGTTGCAAATGCGCGCGCCCAGTCCAGTTCCGCCTCCAGCAGCTGGCGGCTTTCGGCGGCAATGCCGGCGGCGTCGAGATAGGTAGCCTGGGCCTCGATCTCCGCCAGGGCACCGGCGACGGGGTCGTGGTGGTCGGCCAGCGGCCGGCGTTCCGCCTCGGGTGGCATTGGCAGGGCATGGACGCGGGCCATGGCTTCTGCCAGGGCGGGGAGGTCCTGCGGCAGGCGCGGCGGGCGCCCTGCGATCCGCTCGACGGCCAGCGCCCCCAGGGGAACCTCCGGCGTGGGTGGGAGGGTGCCGAAGAGGCGCGGCGCGTGGCCGCTGACGCTCACCCGTTCGAAGCAGGCGGCCTGATAGGCCAGGTTGTCGGCGGGCGGCAGGCCCCACTGGCTCTGCCGGGGCACGCGCAGCAGGACGCGCCGCCCGGACAGCTCGAAATCCGCCACCTCGACGTGGTCGTGGGCAAGGCCCTTGGTCGTCAGCAGCCGCAGGGCACCGGGTCGCACCGCCGCGAAGGACGGCAGCGCGATCAGGGCCCGATGCAGGGCGATGAGATCCGGTCCGGACGGCAAGGCGGGTCCTCTGCGGGAAGAAGGTGGCGGTTCCGGCTACCACGCGGGCAGGCGGCGGGCAAAATCACAAGCGCTTGTGACGGCGCCTGCGATCCGCGTGGCCGTGCTATGAAGGGGACGTCATGACTGCGGGCCCGCTTTCCATCGTCATCCCCACGCTGAACGCGGCGAACCTCCTGCCGCGCTGTCTTGCCGCGCTGGGTGAGGCACATCGCAACGGCCTGCTGCATGAGATCATCATTGCGGATGCCGGCGGCGCGGAAACGGGGGGCTGCGCGGAGACGGTTGAAATCGCTCACGGCTTCGGTGCTTCGGTCTTTGTCGCGCCCCGCGGGCGGGGTCCCCAGATCGTGGCCGGGGCGGCACGCAGTTCCGGCGCGTGGCTGCTGTTCCTCCATGCCGATACCTGCCTGGAGAGCGGCTGGGCCCGCGAGGTGGCGGCCTTCATCGCCGCCGAGGGCGCCGCCGGGCGGGCGGCGGCCTTCCGCCATCGGCTGGACGATCCGGCGCCGCAGGCCCGCCGCATCGAGCGCCTGGCCAACTGGCGCAGCCGACGCCTCGCGCTGCCCTACGGGGACCAGGGCCTGCTCATTTCGCGCCGGCTCTATGAAGCCGTCGGCGGCTACCGGCCCCTGGCTCTCATGGAGGACGTCGACCTGGTGCGCCGCCTGGGTTCCCGGCGCATCGTTCTGCTGGAGAGCGCCGCGGTCACCTCGGCCGCGCGTTACCGCCGCGACGGCTGGTGGCTGCGCCCGGCGCGCAATCTCACGCTGCTGACGCTGTGGTTTCTCGGGCTGCCGCCGGCCTGGCTCGCGCGGCTTTATGGCTGAGCCCGGGGGTCGCCGGCCGCACCGCCATCTCGTGGTGATGGCCCGCGCCCCGCGCCTCGGCATGGTGAAACGGCGCCTTGCCCGCGACATCGGCGAGGTCGAGGCGCTGCGCTTCTATCGCGCGCTGACCGGCCGGCTGCTGAACGATCTCTCCGGCGATCCGCGCTGGCAGACCTGGCTGGCGCTGACGCCCGACGCGGCCGCGCGCGATCCACGCGGCCTCTGGGGCTTCCGCGGGCCGGTGGTGGCCCAGGGGCCGGGCGACCTCGGCACCCGCATGGTCCGACTGTTCGAAACCCTGCCCCCCGGACCCGTCGTTATCGTCGGCAGCGACATCCCCGGCATCACCCGGGCAAGCGTCTTTGCCGCCTTCCGGGCGCTGGGCGCGCACGACTGGGTCTTCGGCCCGGCCGAGGACGGCGGCTACTGGCTGGTCGGCGCCAGGCGGCGGCCGGTGCTGCGTGCGCCCTTTGCCGCCGTGCGCTGGTCGACATCCGACGCCCTGGCCGACACGCTGGCAAACCTGGAGGGCAGCCGGGTCGCTTTCGTCGACCGGCTGCGCGACGTCGACGACGCGGGGGACCTTGCGCTGCTCTAGAGAAACGTCGCGATCTGCTGCAGCGGCTTCTTCACCTTGGCGTGGCGCGGCACCGTGGCGTTTTCCGCCGCGTGGCCGGCAACGAGGATCATGTAGGGCTTCTCGTTCTCCGGCCGGCCGCAGATCTCGTTGAGAAAGCGCATGGGGTTCGGCGTGTGGGTGAGCGTCGCGAGGCCGGCGCAGTGCAGCGCGGTGATCAGCATCCCGGTCGCGATGCCCACCGACTCACCGATGTAATAGTTCTTGCCGATCCGACGGTTTTCGTCGACGCGGTAGCGCTCGGCGAAGATGACGATCAGCCAGGGGGCGGTCTCCAGGAAGGGCTTGTCGGCGTCGGTGCCCAAGGGCGTCAGGTCGCTCAGCCAGTCCTCGCCCGCCTTGCCGGCATAGAAAGCGCGCTCCTCGGCCTCCGCCGCCTCACGGATGCGCCGTTTCACGGCGGGGCCCGAAACGGCGACGAAGTGCCAGGGCTGCAGGTTCGCCCCGTTGGGCGCGCGCCCGGCGGTGCGGATGCAGTCCTCGATGATGCTGCGCGGCACCGGCGCCGGCGAGAAATCGCGCACCGAATGTCGCGTCTTCATCTCTTCGAAGAAGTGCCGTGCCCGCTCGGCCATCTCGGCGTCGCTGAAGTCGCGCCGATCCGGCAGCGGAATCGCCTCGTAGTCGGGCGCCAGGCTGGCTTCGTTCATCGCAGGCTCCTTATGCCGGCATCTCCGGATCAAGACGCCTCGAGAAGGCAGTAAAGCGACTCCACTCCCCGGTTTCAAAGGGCAAAGGAAGATGACGCGATGAACTTTTCGGGATGAGCCGCCCGGCTCAGCTTGCCGCCTTCAGGTGTTCCTTCAGGCGCGGCATGAGTTCGACCAGGTTGCAGGGGCGGTGGCGCGAGTCGAGCTGAAACTTGAGGATGTCCTCCCAGCCGTCCTTGCAGGCCGAGGGCGAGCCGGGCAGCGCGAAGAGATAGGTGCCGTCGGCGACGCCGCCGATGGCACGGCTCTGCATGGTGGAGGTGCCGACCTTCTGGTAGCTCAGCATGCGGAACAGCTCGCCGAAGCCTTCGATCTCCTTCTCCATCACCTGCTTGAAGGCCTCCGGCGTGACGTCGCGGCCGGTCACGCCGGTCCCGCCGGTGGTGATGATGCAGTCGATCTGGGGATCGGCGATGAGGGCCTTCAGCGCGGCGACGATCCTGTCCTGATCGTCGGTGACGATCTCGCGCCTGGCCACCTTGTGGCCGTCGCCGGTGATCATCTCGACCAGGCGGTCGCCGGACCTGTCGTCGGCCAGCGTCCGGGTGTCGGAGATGGTCAGGACGGCAATGTTGACGGGCAGGAAGGGAAGCTTTTCGTCAATTCGAGCCATGGAGCGCGACCTCGGAGCGGGTTCCGTCCAAGGCTTCGTAGCGCGGCCAGTCCCCGCCTGCAAGTCGTTCCAGCGAGGGGGCCGGCTGGCCCAGGCGCTGGCGGTAGATCCACAGGTTGGTCAGCACGCGCTCGATGAAGAGGCGCGTCTCCTTCGAGGGCAGGGCCTCGATGAACAGCAGCGGGTCGTCATCGGCCTTGATGGCGCGCTCCCACTTGCCCAGGTTGCCCGGGCCGCCGTTGTAGGCGGTGGTCAGGCGGAAGAGGTCGCCCTGCACGCGCTCGTGCGCCAGCAGATAGGCGATGTAGCGCTGACCCAACTCCATGTTGAGGCTCGGTTCGAACAGTTCGTTGCGCCCGTTGCCGCGATGGTAACGGCGGTCGCGGGCGATGTAGCTTGCGGTGCGCGGCATCAGCTGCATCAGGCCGCGCGCGCCGTCCGGGCTCATGGCGCGGGTGTTGAAGCCCGATTCCTGGCGCATCATGGCGTAGATCAGCGCGCGGTCGACGGAGAAGCCGCTCTGCGGCTGCCACGGCGGAATCGGATAGAGCGCGGCATCGACGACGCCGCCGATCTCGTCTGTCATGTCGGCATGTGCCAACTGGCTGCCCATGCGAAAGGCCAGCGCCGGCATCTTCGCATACTGGGCCAGGGCCAGCAGGGCCTCGCCCATTTCCTGGTCACCCCACTCACCGGCGCCGACGAGCTCGCTCTCGGCACGCTCCCGGTCGCCGATCTGCAGCAGGGCCAGCGCGCGTCCGCCCGCCGGGTTGTTGTTGAGGCGCTGGACGACCTGCGGTGCCAGCTGGTGGGTCCCGAAATCGAACTCGAAGGGCATGCCCAGGGCGCGGCGCGCCAGTAGGCCATAGAAAGTGCGCGGATAGTCGGCGGCGCGGCGCAGCAGCGGGCTGCTGCGGTCGGGGCGCTGCTGCTTCAAGTGGGCGCGGGCGGCCCAGTAGGCGCCGGCAGCGGCGTTCCAGCCCGCGACATTGTCGGAGTTGGCGAGAGTCTCGAAGTAGACCGCCGCTTCGTCGATGCGGCCGAGGCGCCAGGCGGCGAGCCCCGCGATCCAATTGATCATCGGCGCGGCGCGGCCGGAGCGCTGTGCGGCCGGCACAGCCAGTTCGTAGGCGCGCTCGGGGCGACCGTAGTAGAACCAGCCGCTGGCAACCAGCGCGCGGGCCTCGTCGAGTTCGACGCTGTCGAGCAGTTCCTGCACGGAGCGTTGCGCGAGCAGATCCTCGGTCACGCTGAAGCGCTGCTTGTGCACGTTGCGGCGTACCTGGCGCAGCACGCGCGAGACCTTGCCGCGGGTGGCGCGGGAGCGCTGGCGCGGCGAGGTATAGTCATAGTTGGCGCGCTGGCCGGCCCAGGAAACCGCGTTGCTTGCGGTGATCGGCGGCTGCGGGCGGCGGTAGTTGGCGGGGCGGCGCTTCAGCGCCAGCTGATAGATGCGCTTGGCCTCGGGATGGTCGGCGTAGTGGTCCATCCACTCCTTCAGCTCGATGTACTTCGAGCGGTAAGCGGTGGGATGCAGATAGCGCTGCGACAGCACGTGACCCATCAGCCGGCGATCGCTCAGCCCGGCGATGAGCCGGTCGGCCTCGCTCCAGCGGCCGTCTTCCTGCAGCACAAAGATGCGGCGGTAGAGGTCGGCGTCGGCCGGCGACAGTACGGCAGGCAGGCCGTCGGGCCCGGACAGCGGTAGCTGCGGGGCGGGCAGAGCGTTCTGTCGCGCGCCCTGCCCCTGTCGCGAACCCTGCAGGGTCGTGGTGATGGATTGTGACTGGCGGGCCTGCAGATCCTGCGGCTGCAGCACCTGAGCCTGTACCGGCCGGCCCGGCAGCGGGACGGCCGCAAGCAGGACCGCGCCGAGGCCGGCGGCGAGCACAAAAGCGCCAAGCCGCGCCTTCGGCTGAAGGCGTGCGGCCCGTTGCCGGGCGCTACTCCTGGATTGCAAGGCGACCCCCGCTCTTTTCATCGACCCTAGCCAAGTGCTCTGCGGCCCGCAACAACCGCCCTGAAGAAGACAGGGCGCGCGCGGCCAGCCGCGGGCGCCTCGAATTGCGGGCCCCCGTGAACCCCTCTCTAGATAGCCATGAGCGGAGTTAAATCGGCGTTAAGTGAGTTATTTAAAACACAATTTAGCGATATCAGCCGCCCTCCAGCGGCCCTGGCCGGCCGCTAGTCGGCGGTCCGCCCGGAGGCCGCTCCGACGCCCTCGCGGTCCATCGCCTCGGCGAAGGACAAGAGGTCGCGCCAGGCCTCGCGCTTCTGAGCCGGCTGGCGCAGCAGGTATGCCGGGTGCAGGGTCGGCAGGGCCGGTATCGGGTGCTCCAGGCGGGGGTGGTGATAGTCGGCCCAACGCCCGCGCAACTTCAAAATGCCCTCGGAGCGGTGCAGTAGCGTCTTGGCCGACATGCCGCCGACCAGCAGCAGCAACTTCGGCTGCAGAATCTCGACCTGGCGCTCCAGAAAGGGCAGGCAGGCGGCGATTTCGCCGGGGGTCGGGTTGCGGTTTCCCGGCGGGCGCCAGTACAGCAGGTTGGTGATGTAGACCTTGGTCCGGTCGAGGCCGATGGCCGCCAGCATGCGGTCGAGCAGCTGGCCCGCGGGACCGACGAAGGGTTTGCCCTGGCGGTCTTCCTGGGCGCCCGGTGCCTCGCCCACGATCATGATCTGCGCTTCTGGATTGCCGTCGAAGAGGCAGAGGTTGGTGGCGGTCGCTTTCAGCGGGCAGCCCTCGAAGCCCTCCAGCGCCTGGCGGACTTCTTCGATGGTCCGCGCGCCGGCGGCGAGGCGCTGGGCCGAGGCCTGGGTCTCGCTCGCCGAGGCGAGGCTGGGCGCCGTCCGGGCAGGTGGGGATTGCAGGTTCGCGGTGGCCTTGGCCGGTGGCGGGGTGGGAGCCTCGCTCAGCCCCGCCTCGCGGCGCGGCGCCTCGACAGCTGCCGGTGCCGCCGTGCGGTCCAGCGGCTGGGCGCCGATGGCTTCGTCGGCGCCGGCCTCGATCTGCCAGGTCAGGGCGTCGAGCAGGGCGCGGTGTTGTTCGGAGTCGCGTTCAGCGGCGGACATGGCGCCAGGATAGCACCGGCGCCCCCAGAACCAAGAGGGCGGGAACCAGGGCCACGAGAAATGGGAAGCGCCGTGTCGGGACGCCTGGTTAGCGGTAGAGGGGGTTAGCGGTAGAGGGGCGAAACCGCCATGACCAGCACGACGTTGCCCAGCAGGATGGCAATGATCATGAAGGCGAGCAGCGTGTAGCGGTGCACGTTGGCCTCGCGCGAAGACTTAATCGCCCGGGTAAACTGCGAGAAACTGGAGAAGTGACTGGAGATGTCGCGCAGCTTCTCGCGCTCGGTGTTCTGCCAAACCTGATAGAGGACCAGCATGTAGATGACCGCGCTGGAAGACAGGAAGCTGATGGCGATCAGGAAGTTGGTCAGGGTGAGGTTGCCGGGGACCGAACGTGCCAGGAGGATCATCGCACCGAAAACCAGCAGCGTGGCACCCAGCGACTTCCACTGATAGGCCTTGGCGAAGCGGATGGAATCGGCGGATTCCCGGTACAGCATGCACATCTCGGCATGCGTCAGCTCGTCCAGCTCGCTCGGGGTGTTCTCGCGGGCTGGCTCGTCGCCTGAATCCTGAATTTCCTGCGCAACCATGGTCTTAGCGTCTCCTATCCCGCCATGATCGCCGGGATTGGTAAACTTTTCGGTAATTGAACGGCTGGTTCGGCCGAAACGGCGGTTCCAGGCGGGTTGGCGGCGCGCCTGCTGGGCTTGGCCTCGGGGGGCGGTGTGTACTATCTAGGCCAGTCACCCGATTCCGGGCGGTGAATGCCGCCGCTCGGAAGAGCCGCGGGCGCCCCCCGGGCAACGACAAGCTGGGCAACGACAAGCTGGGGTCACCTCAGCACGAGAAAGGCGGAGAGGGATCGTGGAACGCGAATTCATGGAATACGACGTGGTCATCGTCGGGGCCGGGCCGGCCGGTCTGGCGGCGGCCATCCGCCTGCGCCAGCTGTCGGCCGAAAGCGGCAAGGAGGTGAGCGTCTGCGTCCTGGAGAAGGGCTCCGAGGTCGGCGCCCACATTCTCTCCGGCGCGGTGCTGGAGCCGCGCGCGCTGAACGAGCTGATCCCCGACTGGAAGGATAAGGGCGCGCCGCTGAATGCTCCCGTCGGCGAGGAAAAGTTCTTGCTGCTGTCGGAAAAGGGCAACATTTCGGTGCCGGTCTGGATGCTGCCGCCACAGATGCACAACCACGGCAACTACGTGGTCTCGCTGGGCAACGTCTGCCGCTGGCTGGCCGAGCAGGCCGAGGCACTGGGCGCCGAGATCTACCCGGGCTTTGCCGCCGCCGAGGTGCTCTACCACGATGACGGCCCCTTGAAAGGGCGCGTGAAGGGCGTGGCCACCGGCGACATGGGCGTGGCGCGCGACGGCGCCCACAAGGACGCCTACCAGCCGGGCATGGAACTGCACGGCCGCTATACCTTCTTCGGCGAAGGCTGCCGCGGCTCCCTGACCCGCACCCTGGAGTCCCGTTTCAACCTGCGTCAGGGCAGCGATCCGCAGACCTACGGCATCGGCATCAAGGAGCTGTGGCAGCTCGACCCCGCCAAGCACAAGACCGGCACGGTGATCCACACCGCCGGCTGGCCGATGAACACCACCACCTGGGGCGGGTCGTTCATCTATCACCTGGAGGACAACCAGGCCTATGTCGGCTACGTGGTCGGGCTCGACTACGACAACCCGCACCTCTCACCTTTCGACGAGATGCAGCGCTTCAAGACGCATCCGGCGATCCGGCCGATGCTGGAGGGCGGCAAGCGTGTTGCCTATGGGGCGCGGGCATTGAATGAAGGCGGCCTGCAGTCGCTGCCCAAACTGATTTTCCCCGGCGGTGCGCTGATCGGCTGCGCCGCCGGCTTCCTCAACGTGCCGAAGATCAAGGGCAGCCACAACGCCATGAAGACGGGCATGCTGGCCGCCGAGGCCGCCTTCGAGGCGATCACCGGCGCGGCGGAGGGCGAAGCGCCGGCGGAACTGGTCGCTTTTCCGCAGAAGGTCGAGTCTTCCTGGGTGCACGAAGAACTCCACAAGGCGCGCAACTTCCGCCCGGCCTTCAGCAAGTGGGGTCTTTACGGCGCCATGCTCTACGGTGGCCTCGACCTCAAGCTGCTGGGCGGTCGTGCACCCTGGACCTTCCATCACAAGCACGCCGACCACGAATGCCTGAAGCCGGCCGCGCAGATGCCGAAGATCGACTATCCCAAGCCGGACGGCGTCCTGACCTTCGACAAGCTCTCCTCGGTGTTCATCTCCAACACCAACCACGAGGAGGACCAGCCGGTCCACCTGACGCTGAAGGATCCCTCGATCCCGGTGGAGCACAACTTGAAGCTCTACGACGAGCCGGCGCAGCGCTACTGCCCGGCCGGTGTCTATGAGATCGTGGAGGAAGACGGCAAGGCGCGCCTGCAGATCAACGCGCAGAACTGCGTTCACTGCAAAACCTGCGATATCAAGGACCCGACCCAGAATATCGTCTGGGTAACACCCGAAGGCGGCGGGGGTCCCAACTATCCCAATATGTGACAGGCGTTCTCCGCCCGGGCCCGCGCAGTGCCCGCAGCCCCCGCCAGGGCTTGTTCGACGGCAGGTCAGGGCTATCTCTACCAGATGGCGCGGCTGCCGGCACAGGCGTCGCGCGCTGCAGTAATCGCAGAACTGTGATTTCGCCATGTCTTTCCGGCATTAAGCCGGTCATTGTGAGGGCTCACGGCGCTCGGCTACACTGGCCCCTTCACACGCCGGGCCCGGCCGGACCGCCGGGCACATCGCAGCGAAACCGCTGGGAGACTGATTTGTCGCACAATCCGCCCCTTCTGCGCCGGGCCGGCTGGTCCAAGACGGCGCTTGCAGCCTTGCTGATCGGACTCGTGCCGGCCGCCTGCAGCGCGGAGCCGCCTGCGCAGAGCGGCGGCCTGGTCGCGCAGCTGGCCCAGGCCGAACTCACACCGATGGCACCGTTGCCGCCGATCGCCTCGCCCTATGGGGCCTATCTGGCGGGGCTGGTGGCACGCAGCGACGGCGACCTGGAGTCGGCGGCCGATTACATGCTGCAGGCGCTGCGCTACGACCCCGACAATCCGGAGCTGCTGTTTCCCGCCATGCATCTCGCGGCAGCGACCGGACGCCGCGAGGATACCGTGCGCCTCGCCAGGCGCATCCTTGAAGCCGAGCCGCAGCACAGTCTGGCCAGTCTGGTGCTGGCAGTCGAGGCGGCGCGCAGCGGCGACCTGGAAGGCGCCCAGGCGCGTCTCGCGGTGCTGCCGGGGCGCGGCTTCGACCAGGTGCTGCTGCCCATGTTGAACGCCTGGATCCAGGCAGGGCTGGGCGATGTCGACGGCGGCCTGAAGACGCTCTCCGTCCTGCAGGGCGAGGGCGGCACCAGCGTGCTTTACGGGGTCCACGCGGCGCTCATCAAGGAGGTCTTCGGCCGCGGCGAGGAGGCCGCGAAGGAGTATGAGGATCTGCTCGCCAAGGCGCAGCGCCCGACGCTGCGCATCACCTGGCTGGCCGGCAGCTTCTTCGAGCGCCACGGCCAGCGGGACCGGGCCATCGCTCTCTACCGTGAATACATCGACAGCGCGCCGGGCTCCGACATTCTGCAGCCGATGCTGGAGCGTGCCGAAAAGGGCGAAGACAGCCCGATCGCCGTGCAGGACGCGACCGAAGGCATGGCCGAGGTGCTGTTCAATCTCTCCGGCCTGCTGAGTCAGGAACAGGCCGACGACGCGGCGCTGATCCATCTGCACCAGGCCTTGGCGCTGAAGTCGGATTTCATGCTGGGACAGGTGCTGCTCGGCGAGATTCTGCAGAAGCAGGGCCGCAGCCGCGAGGCCATCGAGGCCTATCGCGCCGTGCCGCAGAGCTCGCCTTTCGGCTGGATCGTCAGCCTGCGCATCGCCGACGAACTGAGCCAGATGGGCGAGACCGAGATGGCGCTGGTCGAACTCGACCGCCTGGCCGGCGAACGTCCGGACGCTTATGAGCCGTTGGCGCGCAAAGGCAATCTGTTGCGCGAGGAGGAACGTTTCGCTGAAGCTGCCGAGGCCTATGACGGCGCGATAGGCCGTCTTGAGGCGCAAGGCGATCTCGAGCCGCGTCACTGGTCGCTGCTCTACTTCCGCGGCATCGCATTGGAGCGTTCAGATCAGTGGGAGCGTGCCGAGGCAGATTTCAAGCAGGCGCTCGGCCTGCAGCCGGACCAGCCCTATGTGATGAATTACCTCGCCTATTCCTGGGTCGAGAAGAAGCAGAACCTCGACGAAGCCGAAGCGATGCTGGAGCGCGCCGTGAAGTTGCGTCCGCGCGACGGTTACATCGTCGACAGTCTCGGTTGGGTGTACTACCGGCTGGGGCGCTACGAAGAGGCGGTGACCCAGTTGGAGCGCGCGGTCGAATTGCGCCCGCAGGATCCGACCATCAACGACCATCTGGGTGATGCGCTCTACCAGGTGGGCCGCAGGAACGAGGCACGTTTTCAGTGGCACCGGGCACTCAGCCTCGACCCCGAAGAAGATCAGGTGCCGATCATCCAGAACAAGATCGAAAAAGGCATGTCCGTGCCGCCCGAGGACATCTGAGCGCCACGTTGTCTCGAATTTTGCCGTGAGTGACGAGAGCAAAGCCGCCAAGGGCGCGACGGTTGTCGAATCCGCCTGGGCGAAGATCAACCTGACCCTGCAGATCACGGGGCGTCGCGCAGACGGTTATCATGAGCTGGAGAGCGCCGTGGTTTTCGCCGATGTCGGCGACGTCCTGGCCATCGACGCCACAGACGCGAACTCTCTCACGCTGA
>MRWG01001416.1_pt1 | contig 15497 bp, 10 predicted proteins | sample 1013341 | NCBI WGS metagenome assembly MRWG01 (sample SAMN06117577, study PRJNA244670) | biofilm metagenome | biome: Water; feature: Cathode Biofilm; material: Biofilm; isolation source: microbial consortium enriched at the cathode of a solar microbial fuel cell | place: USA: District of Columbia ... | reverse complement strand
GCAGTGCGGCAAGATCTGCATCGCCGTCTCGGAGGACATTGAGCCCAACAACGCCGATGCCATCTTCTGGTCCCTCGCCTACCGCACCAGCATCACCCAGGACGTGGTGATGACGCCCTACCGCTCGGCCGGCCACGGGCCGAAGTCTGGGGGCGGCAAAGGCGACGGCACGCTGCTGATCGACGCCACGCTGAAGTCCGACATGCCGCCGCTGGCACTGCCGGCCGAGCCCTTCATGACCAGGGCCAAGGCGATCTGGGAGGAACTCGGCCTGCCGCGGCTGACGCCGCAGCCGCCGTGGTACGGCTACGACCTGGGCGACTGGGACGACCTCTGGACCACCTTCGCCGAGCGCGCGGTTGCCGGCGATTGGGAGGAGAACGGCCGCCACACCGAAGGGCGCCGGCGCGGCGGCATGAAGCCGGAGACGCCGGTGCGCAACATCGAGAGCCGCGGCGGCCAGGCGGACAAGAAGTAGGATGTACCGCATCGGCCAGTCCCAGTTTCGCCTGGAAGACGACGCGCTGCTGCGCGGCGCCGGCCGCTTCACCGGCGACTGCACCGAAGAACGCGAGGCGGCGATGGTCGTCGTGCGCTCGCCGGTCGCCGCCGGCAGGATCGCCGGCCTGGACGTCGCGGCCGCCCGCGAAGCTCCCGGCGTGCTCGCCGTGCTGACCGCGGCCGATACCGCCGCCCTGGGCTGCCTCTCCCCGCGGCTGCGCCACCAGGCGCCCGGCGGCGGCGAGATGTTCATCCCGCCCTACCATCCCCTGACTGCCGAGGAGGTGCGCTACGTCGGCGACCCGGTCGCGGTGGTCGTCGCCGAGACGCAGGCCGCCGCCGAGGAAGCCGCGGAGATGGTCCTGGTCGACATCGATCCCGCCCCGGCGGTGGTGACCCCGGAGGCGGCGCTGGCCGAGGGTGCGCCCGCGGTCTGGCGCGAAGTGGCGGACAACCGCGCCTTCGTGAAGACCTTCGGCGACAAGGCCGCAGTCGAAGAGGCCTTCCGCAGGGCGCCGCACAAGGTGCGCCAGCGCCTGGAGATTTCCCGCGTCACCGCCGCGGCGCTGGAGCCGCGCAACGCCGTCGCCCGTTACGACCCCGCCACGCAGAGCTATACACTGCGCCTCGGCACCCAGGCGCCGCACCGCGTCGCCATGGATCTCGCCGTGGTCATGGGAGTCGACGCGAAGAGAATCCGCGTCGTCGCCGAGGATACCGGCGGCGGCTTCGGCATGAAGAACGCCGCCTACCACGAGTACGCCCTGCTGCTGCTGGCCGCCGAGCGCACGGGCCGGCCGCTACGCTGGACCGCCAACCGCCTGGAGTCCTTCCTGGCCGACAGCCACGCGCGCGAACAGGTGGTGGACGCCGCCCTGGCACTGGACGACGAGGGCCGCTTCCTTGCCGTCGAGGTGACGGTGCTGGCCAACCTCGGCGCCTACCTGGGCCCCATGGGCACCCACCCCATGGTGAACAACATCCCGGGCATCGCCGGCGTCTACCAGACCCCGGCGATCCACGTCGAGGTGATCGGCGTGCACAGCCACACGCAGTCCATGGCGCCCTATCGCGGCGCCGGGCGGCCCGAGGCGACCTACATCATGGAACGGCTCGCCGACCTCGGCGCGCGCGAGCTGGGCCTCGACCTGGCCGAGATCCGCCGCCGCAACATGATCCGCGCCGCGCAGATCCCCTACCGCACGGCGCTGAACTACACCTACGACAGCGGCGACTTCCCCAAGGTCATGGAGACCACGCTGCAGGCGGCCGACTGGACCGGCTTCGCCGCGCGCCGCGAAGAAGCGAAGCGGCGCGGCAAGCTGCGCGGCCTCGGCATCGCCAATCCCATCGAGATCGCCGGCGGCCCGCAGGGCAAGCCGAACCCGGAGTTCGCCGCCGTCAGCATCGAAGCAGACGGCAGCGTGACGGTGAAGCTGGGCTCCTGCGACAGCGGCCAGGGCCACCGCACCACCTACAGCCAGGTACTGGGCGAGAAGTTGGGCGTGAACGGCACCGATCTGCGCATCCTGGAGGGCGACACCGGCGAGATCGCCCAGGGCACCGGCACCTTCGGCTCGCGCTCGACCGGCGCCATCGGCGCCAGCCTGATCCGCGTCGCCGAGGAGATCATCGCCCAGGCCATGCCGGCCGCCGCCGAGGAACTGGAAGTCTCGCCCGCCGACCTGGTGTTCAGCGAGGGCCGCATCATGGTGGTCGGCAGCGACCGCGGCATCGCGATCCAGGAACTGGCGCGCAGGCAGTCGCGCCGCTTCGCCGCGGAGACCTTCAGCGCCGCCGACAACTGCAGCTTCCCCAACGGCTGCCACGTTTGCGAGGTGGAGGTCGATCCGGAGACCGGCGGCCTGGCGATCATCGGCTACTGGGTGGTCGACGACGTCGGCACCGAGCTGAACCCGCTGCTGGTGAAGGGACAGATCCACGGCGGCATCGCCCAGGGCCTGGGCCAGGCGGTCATGGAGCGCGTCGTCTACGACCCGGAATCCGGGCAGCTGCTGACCGCCTCCTTCATGGACTACGGCCTGCCGCGCGCCGCCGATCTGCCGGCGCTGCAGATCGCCAGTTATCCCGTACCCACCGCCGCCAATCCGCTGGGCGCCAAGGGCGTCGGCGAGGCCGGCACGGTGGGCGCGCTGTCGGCGGTGGTTTCCGCCGTCTGCGATGCGCTGGCGCCGCTGGGCATCCGCCATCTCGACATGCCCGCCACGCCGGAGCGCATCTGGCGCGCCATTCAGGCAGCCGGGCAGACAGCCGAGGCGGCGAGGTGAGTCATGCGCCATGACAGAGCCCGACGGCCCGGCCCCTGCCCCCGCCGCCAGTCCGCCGCCGCTCTCCGGCCCGGCGAAGCTGGCGCGCATCCTCTTCGCCCTGGCGCTCGGCGCGCTGGGCGGCGTCCTCTTCAACTGGCTCACCATGCCGCTGCCCTGGATGCTGGGCGCCATGGCGTTCAACACGGCGGCCTCGGTGCTGGGCCTGCCGGTGCTGCCGCCGATGCGGGCCAGGCCCTACGTGGTGGCGGTCATCGGCGTCATGCTCGGCTCCGGCTTCCGGCCCGAGGTCATGCAGCAGGCCGGCGGCTGGGCGCTGTCGCTTGGCTTCCTCGCGCTCTACCTCGCGGTCTCCGGCGCCCTGGTGGTGCCCTACTATCGCAAGATCGGCGGCTTCGATCGGGTCACCGCCTACTTCGCCGGCATGCCCGGCGGCCTCAACGAGATGCTGCTGATCGGCGAGTCCATGGGCGGCGACGACCGCAAGATCGTGCTGGCCCACGCCAGCCGCATCTTCACCGTGGTCTGCCTCATGGCGGTGTGGTTCCGCCTCGTCGCCGGCTACGACCTGGGCGACCGCTCGCGCTTCGGCGTGCCCTTCGAGCAGGTGCCGCCGCTGGAACTGGGCGTGCTGGCGCTGTGCGGCGTCATCGGCTTCTTCCTGGGGCGCAAGCTGCGCGTGCCCGCACCGATCCTCATCGGGCCCATGGTGCTGAGTGCCGCCGCGCACCTGAGCGGCCTGGCGCACACGCCGCCGCCGCAGGAACTGGTCATCGTCGCCCAGCTCTTCCTCGGCACCATCATGGGCTGCCGCTTCCTGGGCGCCGCGCCGGCCAGCATCGGCCGCGCCCTGCTGCTGGGCCTCGGCGCCAGCGTGATCATGCTGGCGGTCACCGCCGTCTTCGCCGTGCTGTTCCACGGCCTATTCGGCCAGGCGACCGAACAGGTGCTGCTGGCCTACTCGCCGGGCGGCCTCGCCGAGATGAGCCTGGTCGCCCTGGCGATGAACGCCGAAGTCGCCTACGTCGCCAGCCACCACATGGTGCGCATCATCCTGGTCATTCTCTTTGCGCCGCTGGCCTTCGCGCTGCTCGACCGCTGGCGCCGCGGCGGCAAGGGCCCACCGACAACCTGACGGGAGGACACCGGGGATGAAGGAAGTGGTTCAGCAGGGCCTCTCGCCGATCCGCCAGGAGACCGCGCCGCTGCGCCTGCGCATCATCGAGTCGATGCGCCGGGCGATCGAACGCGGCGTCCTGCTGCCCGGCGCGCGCCTGGTGGAAAAGGATCTCTGCCAGCAGCTGGGGGTCAGCCGCACCTCGCTGCGCGAGGCGCTGCGCGAACTGGAGGCCGAGGGCGTCATCGCGCAGACCTCGCCGCGCGGCCTGACGGTGGCCACGATCTCGCGGCGCGACGCCGAGAACATCTACCGCATCCGCGGCGACGTCGAGGCGCTGATCGTCGAGCAGTTCATCCAGGTCGCCAGCGACGCCCAGGTCGACACCCTGCTGCACCTCAGCCAGGGCCTCATCGACGCCTACCGGCGCGGCGACTTCGTCGCCATCGTCGAGGCCAAGCGCGTCTTCTATGGCCATATCTGCCAGGTGGCCGACAACGACATTGCGCTCGACCTGCTGGCCCGCCTGACCCTGCGCACGGCGCAGCTGCGCAGCCGCTCGGTGGTGCGCCCGGAACGCCAGGCCGAAAGCATCAAGGAGATCGAGGCCCTGGGCCGCGCCATCCGCAAGCGCGACATCGAAGCGGCACGGCGCGCCGCCAAGGCCCACGTCGACCACGCCGCCGCCTCCGCCCTGCCCTACGCCGCGCCGTAGCCTACGCCGCGGAGATCTGGCTTACCGCACCAGGATGTTGCGGAACTGCCAGGGATCGGCGGTGTCGAGATCCTCGGGGAAGAAGCTGACGCGCTCGCTGAGCGGGGTCCAGTCGGTGTAGACGCCGACGACGGGGCCGAGGTAGGGCTTCTGCACCTTGAGGCAGAGTTCGTGATCCATCTCGTCGGTCTCGACGATGCCGGCCTGAGGATTCTTCAGTGCCCAGACCATCCCCGCCAGCACCGCCGAGCTGACCTGCAGGCCGGTGGCGTTCTGGTAAGGCGCCAGCGCGCGGGTCGCCTTGATGGAAAGCTGCGAGCCGTACCAGTAGGCGTTCTTGGCGTGGCCGAAGAGCAGCACGCCCAGCTCGTCGATGCCGTCGATGATCTCGTTCTCGTCGAGGATCTTGTGCACCTTGGGCGCGTGGCCGCCGTTGCCGAACATCTCGTGCAGGCTGAGCACGGCCACGTCGGCGGGGTGGTAGGCGTAGTGGCAGGTCGGGCGGAACACCGCCTTGCCGCCTTCGCGCACCGTGAAGTAGTCGGCGATGGAGATCGACTCGTTGTGGGTGACGAGGAAGCCGTACTGCGCCTTGGCGGTCGGCGTCCAGGAGCGCACGCGGGTGTTGGCGCCGGGCTGCAGCAGGTAGGCCGCGCACTGCGGGCCGTGGTCGAAGGTGCGCCCGTTCTCCGGCAGCCACTTCTCGTGGGTGCCCCAGCCCATCTCGGCCGGCTGCAGGCCCTCGGAAATGAAGCCCTCGACCGACCAGGTGTTCCAGAACTGGTTCATCGGCCGCGGCTCGCGCGCGCGCTGGGTGTCGCGCTCGGCGATGTGGATGCCCTTCACGCCGAGCTTCTGCATGAGTCTGGCCCAGTCCTCGCGGTTCGCCGGCTTGCCCGCCCCCTCTTCTACCGGCACACCGGTGTCGCGCGCGATGTCGAGCAGCGCCTGCTTCACGAACCAGGAGACCATGCCCGGGTTGGCGCCGCAGCAGGAGACAGCCGTGGTGCCACCGGGGTTGGCGGCCTTTTCCCGGCGCACGGTCTCGCGCAGGGCGTAGTTGGTGCGCTCGGCGGCATCGGCGCCTTCGTCGAAGTAGAAGCCGGCCCAGGGCTCCACCACGGTGTCGATGTAGAGCACGCCCAGCTCGCGGCAGAGCTTCATGACGTCCAGGGAGGAGACGTCAACCGAGAGGTTCACGCAGAAGCCCTGGCCCTCGCCGGCGGTCAGCAGCGGCGTCAGCACCTCGCGGTAGTTGTGCGGCGTCAGCGCCACCTGCTCGAAGCGGATGCCGCGCTCGTCGAGCAGCGCCTTGTCGTTGTCGTCCGGTGCGACGACGACGAAGCGGCTGCTGTCGAAATCGAAGTGCCGCTCGATGAGCGGCAGGGTGCCGCGGCCGATGGAGCCGAAGCCGATCATGACGATGGGGCCGCTGATGGCGCCGTAGTCGGGCCATGGAGTGGTCATAGCAATAGTCTCCCTGTATCGGTCCGGGCCCCTCTTCTGAAGGTGGAGGCCCGGACTGAAGTACGGCCGGCAGCTTGCGCGATCCGGCGACTTAATTCAAAGGCGGATGGATGACGGCGGGATTGCGGGACGCCAGCTCGGCCTCTGCGCTCCAGGGCTGGAGCAGGCCGGCGGGACGCACGAGGCCGCGGGCACCCGAGAGGGCGCCGGCCCGCAGTTCGTGGCCGAGGAAGCGGTGACGCTCCACCGGCCCCGGCAGATCCAGGCCCCCGGTGAGGGCCGCGGAGAAGCCGAAGCGCGCGTAGTAAGGCGCATCGCCGACCAGCAGCACGGCACTGTGGCCGGCCACCGCCGCGCGGTTCAGCGCCGAGCGCATGAGCCGGGCGCCGAGGCCCTCGCCCTGGCGCGCCGGATCCACCGCCAGCGGGCCGAGCAGCAACGCGGTGTGCCGCAGGCCCGCCGTGACGGCCCAGAGCCGCAGGGTACCGACCAACTCGCCGCCGTCATGTGCGGCCAGGGCCAGCACCGGCAGGCGTCCCTCGCGCAGCCGCTCCGACGTCTTGGCGAAGCGCGCCGGGCCGAAGACCCGGTCGAGCAGCGCCTCGCGGGCGCCGGACTCGCCCGGCGCTTCTTCATCGATCCTGAACATCGCCCGTCCCCGCGGGGCGCTGGTCAGATCACGTAGGACTTCAGCGGCGCGAAGCCGTTGAAGCCGATCGAGCTGTAGGTGGTGGTATAGGCGCCGGTGCCCTCGATGAGCAGCTCGTCGCCGATCTCCAGCGACAGCGGCAGGACGTAGGGCGTCTTCTCGTAGAGCACGTCGGCGGAGTCGCAGGTCGGGCCGGCCAGCACGCAGGGGCCGGCCTCGCCGCCGTCGCGCGGGCTGCGGATCGGGTAGCGGATCGCCTCGTCCATGGTCTCGGCCAGGCCGCCGAACTTGCCGATGTCGAGGTAGACCCAGCGGGTGTCCTCGGCGGGATCCTTCTTCGAGATGAGCACCACCTCGGTCTTCAGGATGCCGGCGTTGCCGACCATGCCGCGGCCCGGCTCGATGATGGTCTCGGGCACGCGGTTGCCGAAGTGGCGCAGGATCGACTCGCGGATGGAAAAGCCGTAGCGCGCCGCCGCCGGCTCGTCGCCGCGGTAGCGGGCCGGGAAGCCGCCGCCCAGGTTCACCAGGGTGAGGCGGATGCCGCGCTCGGCCATGGTGCGGAAGATGGCGCTGGCGCTGGCGATGGCCGCGTCCCAGGCTTCGGTGTTGCGCTGCTGCGAACCGACATGGAAGGAGATGCCGGCGGCGGTCAGGCCGGCGCGGTGCGCGGCCTCAAGCACTTCCGGCGCGTGGCCGGGGGTGCAGCCGAACTTGCGCGACAGCGGCCAGTCGGCGCCGGCGCCGTCACAGAGGATGCGGCAGAAGACGCGCGCGCCCGGCGCGGCGCGGGAAACCTTGGCGACCTCTTCGATGCAATCGACGGCGAAGAGGGTGACACCGAGGGCGTGCGCGGTGGCGATGTCGCGCTCCTTCTTGATGGTGTTGCCGAAGGAGATGCGATCGGCGGTGGCGCCGGCGGCCAGCACGGACTGGATCTCGACGACCGAGGCGCAGTCGAAGCAGGAACCCATGGCGGCCAGGGCGGAGAGGATCTCCGGCGCCGGGTTCGCCTTCACGGCATAGAAGATGCGGCTGTCGGGCAGCGCGCGCTCGAAGGCCGTGTAGTTCTCACGCACCTCCTGCAGGTCGACCACGACGCAGGGGCCCTCGGGGCGGCGGGTACGCAGGAACTCGCGGATACGATCGGTCATGGCGGGATCTCCCGTAAAACGACGTCCAAGAAGTGCCGATGCCGCTTTGGCTGCCCGGCGCTGTGGAAGACGACGGACCGCTGCGGTATCAGCCATCGCGCGACCGAGCCGAACACACGGCAAGGACGTCACGACCCTCAAGTGCTGCCTTGGATTGGAGCGGGAGACCCGTTCCGCACGGCCGGCAAGGATGTAGCTGCCTCTTCAGTGACCCCGCCCTTTGGAAAGGCGGCAGAGACCAAAAAAGCCCTCTACGTCGTTGCTTTAAGCCGCTCGGCCCTCCGTAGGGGTGGAGAGCCCCGTCATCCTGACGTCGTGGGAGCGACCACGGGCACGTGCGAATTTGGGCAGGGGGTAGATATGCCCATTCGCATTTTGGTGCAAGGGGGTTTTTCAAAAAATTTCGTGGCGGATTAACGGCTTGTTGAGGGTTTCGGCCGGCGCCGTCTTTGGGGCTCCCGCGGGAGCCCCCGCTTCAGGCCCCCGCTCCGGCTTCCGCTTCCGAAGCGGCCGTCTTGGGACCGGCCGTCTGCAGCTCGCTGCGGGCGATGCGCCGGGCGATCTTAAAGACACCGTCGAGGATCTCCAGCAGCTCGACCTCCCGCACGTAGGAGAGCACGCCGGCCGCCTTCTGCCCCGGCAGCAACTGGCGGAAGCTCTCCTCCTCGATCTGGCGGGCGATCTGCGACACCTCCCGTTTCATGCCGCGGACCTCCGTGGCGACCTCCAGGTCATGCCGCCGTACGGCGTCCAGCGCCCCGGCCAGGGCCTTGGCGACCTCGCCGTGGAAGGTCCGGACATGGCCGGCGGCCTCGGGACGGATCGCCGCGTGCTCGTCAATGCGCTTGCGCGCCGAGATCACCATGTCGGCGGCGATGCGGTCGGCGACATGCTCCAGGTCGTTGGCGATCTCGACCAGTTGCATGAGAACGCGCGCCTGGTCCGGCGAAAGCGAGGCCAGCGAGATCCGCCCCAGATAGGCGACGATCTCGCGGTGCAGCCGGTCGACCGGCCGGTCGAGCGCCGCCAGGGCTTCGAGCTGCCGCCGGTTGCTGCCGAGAATGGCAGGCAGCGCCTGGACCAGCATGTCGTGGACATAGTCGCCCAGCCGCCCGATTTCGTGGCGCGCGTTCTCCAACGCGATGGCCGGCGTCGAGAGCAGATTGTCATCCAGGAACCTGGGAGTCAGCGGTTCCTCGGTGCCGAGCGGCCGGTCGGGAACCAGCCACTCCACCAAGCGGGCGATCTGCGGCGTGAAGCCGACGAAAAGCAGGGTATTGACGACGTTGAAGATGGTGTGCGCGTTGGCGACCTGGCGCGGCGTCCCGGCGGCGGCGGCGGCCGCGTCTTCCAGGCCCGCGGCACCGCTTGAGATCGCCTGGACGAGAAAGGCAAGCTGCGGAATCAGGCCGATCCAGATCGCCACGCCGGCAACGTTGAACAGGACGTGTACCACGGCGGCGCGCACCGCCTCGCGCGGCTTGCCGATGACCGCCAGCCCGGCAGTGGCGCAAGTGCCGATGTTGGCGCCCAGCGCAACGGCGATCGCCGTCTCCAGGTCGATCAGCCCCTGGCCCGCCAACACGATGACGATGCCCGTGGTCGCGGCCGAGGACTGGATGACCGCGGTGAAGGCAGCACCGACCAGGGCCGCGCTCAAGGGATGCGACAGGGTGGCGATGAAGTCTATGAAAGGCGGGTGGTTGCGCAGCGGCGCCATGGCGTCGCTCATCACCCCCATGCCGTAGAACACCAGGCCCATGCCGAGCAGGACGCGCCCGTACTCCGCCCAGTTGTCCCAGCGGGAAACGAAGGACAGCAGGAAGCCGAGCGTGATCATCGGCAGGGCGAACTGGGTCACCTTGAAGGCCAGGATCTGCGCGGTCACCGTGCTGCCGATGTTGGCGCCCATGATCACGCTGACACTCTGCGACATGGACATGAGGCCGGCAGAAATGAAGCCGACCAGGATGACCGTGGTCACCGAGGAGGAATTAACCACCCCGGTGATGAGCGCCCCCATGCCGACGCCGACCAGGCGGTTACGCGTCATCTTGCCCAGCAGTTCCTTCATGTGGTCGCCGGCCGCGCGCTTCAGCGCCCGCGTCATGAGGTCCATACCGAAGAGGAACAGAGCCAGGCCGCCGAAGAGGCCGGTCCAGAGGTCGAAATGGCTCAGCCCGCCGTCCATCAGGGACCGCCCTCTGGCTTGGCCTTCACGACCACGACCGGCATGGAGGCGGTCTGCACCACCCGCTCGGCGACCGAGCCCAGAAGGATGTGGGCCAGACCCGTGCGGCCACGGCTGCCGATGACGATCAGCAAGGCACCGGCCGCTTCGGCCACCTCGACGATGCGTCCCGGCGGCAAGCCCGGCACCAGGCGCGTTTGCGCTGTCTGGAGGACAGCACAGTCGGGGCGGGCGGCGCGGCAGGTTGCCAGGAACTCCGCCAGCATCTGCTCGGCGGCCTCCGCCATGGGACGGATCCAGTCCTCCTCCAGTTGATGGTAGAAGCCCGGGCTGGCCGCGGGGTCGTGGATCACGTGGAGCACGAGCAGCGGTGCCCCCCTGCTTTCCGCCTCATCGCAGGCCCACTCAAGCGCCGCCCGCGAGTCCGCCGAGAAGTCGACCGCGCAGAGGATCGGCGCGATCATGGCAGCATGGCCCCGCGGATCATGAAGAAAACCATGGCGCCGGCTACGGCGGAAACCGGCACGGTGATGAGCCAGGCACCGGCGATACGAAGCAGGATGGAGCGCTTGACCAGCTCCAGCTTGTGGATCTTGCCCAGATCCTTGCGCTCGCGCTTGTGCAGCAGGCGCGGTTCCGCCTTCTTCTTCAACTCCGCCAGCATCTCCTGCTTTTCCTGGACGCTCGCCACCTCGAAGCGGGCGAGGAAGGCGTCTACCGCCTCCGGCTGGTCCTCCCGGTGGTGCAGGCGGATCTCCTCGATCTTGCGCGCGTAGCTGACCTTCAGATATTCGCGCAGAAAGCCGACGCCGAAGACACCGCCGACGGCGATGTGGGTCGAGCTGACCGGCAGGCCGAGCTGCGAGGCGATGATCACCGTGATTGCGGCGGCCAGCGCGATGCAGAAGGCGCGCATCTTGTCGAGTTCGGTGATCTCCGAGCCCACCGTGCGGATCAGCTTCGGGCCGTAGAGCGCCAGGCCGAGCGCAATGCCGAGCGCGCCGACCATCATGACCCAGAGCGGAATATGCGCCTTGCCGGTGATGCCGCCGGAAACCACGGCGTCGTAGATGCCGGCCAGCGGCCCGACCGCGTTGGCGACGTCGTTGGCGCCATGGGCGAAGCTCAGCAACGCAGCGGCGAAGATCAGGGGGATGGTGAACATGCCATTCACCCCCTCCTTGCCGTCGGACACCTCTGCACCGCTGCGCGACAGGACCGCGCGCATCACCAGGTAGACGACCGCGCCGACGATGACGCCCAGGAAGGCGGCCAGCGCGAAGTCGACTTTCAGAAGATGCTTCAGCCCCTTCATTGCCAGATAGGTGGTGAAGGACCAGGCCATGATGGCGATCAGCAGGGGCACCATGCGCCGGGCGGCGGCCAGCACGTCCTGCTGGTAGGTGATGCTGCGCTTGATCAGGTAGAGGAAGGCGGCGGCGATCAGCCCGCCGAGTACCGGGGAGATCACCCAGGAGGCGGCGATGCGCCCGACCTCCGCCCAGTCGGCGATGCCCCAGCCGCCGGCCGCGATGCCCGCGCCGAGCACGCCGCCGACGATGGAGTGGGTGGTGGAGACCGGCGCCCCCATGGCCGTGGCCAGGTTCAGCCACAGGGCCGCGGCCAGCAGGGCGCCGGTCATCAGCCAGATGAAGGTCTGGGTGTCGCCGATCAGCGCCGGGTCGATAATGCCGTTCTTGATGGTGCCGACGACGTCGCCGCCGGCGATCAGCGCGCCAAGGGCCTCGAAGATGGCGGCGATGAGGATCGCGCCGGCCAGGGTGATGGCCTTGGAGCCGACCGCCGGCCCGACGTTGTTGGCGACATCGTTGGCGCCGATGTTGAGCGACATGTAGCCGCCGATCATGGCGGCGATGACCAGCAGCGTGCCGTCCGGCCCGCCGATGTGGCGCGACACCGCGAAGATCATGACGGCGACGATGAACAGCAGCGCCGAGCCGAGGCGGAACAGCTCGGCCCGGTTGACCAGCAGCGCCTCTTCGACCTTTTGGACGTTGACCATGCCCATGACCGCCCCTGCCCCCCTTCTGATTTTTCGAAAGGCCCGGGCCGCCCCGCGGACGGCCAGCGCCGGAGGCAGTGAAACAAAACCGTCATAAAAGTGAAATGAGACAGGTCAATCGCCCCTGCCCAGGCGCCGGGTCGGAAGCCCAACCCGCGGCCCAGAGGCAATACGAACGTCCAACGCAAGAAGGCCGGACAGCCGCCAGGGGCGACTAATTTAAGTGTCTGTTATGTCTGGGGAAATGGTGGGCGCACAAGGACTCGAACCTTGGACCCGCTGATTAAGAGTCAGCTGCTCTACCAACTGAGCTATGCGCCCCCAGGGGCCCTCGGGCCGCCGAAAACCCGGTGGGTCCGCCGGGAAGCGGGGTAATAGCAACTCCGCCCCCCTTTGTCGAGGCCCTAATGGCCGAAAACGGCGCGGAAAAGCCACCCGAAAGGGCGCAAGCCAGCGGCCCGCAGCGGGCCCCGGCGGGAGGCCTCAGACCTCGGCGGTGCCGCGCCGGGAGATGCGGGTATCGCGGTGGATGTAGCAGGACATGATGAGGCCCATGGCGGCCATCACGGTCAGCAGGACGGTGCCGCCGTAGGACACCAGGGGCAGCGGCACGCCGACCACCGGGAAGATGCCCATCACCATGGCCATGTTGATGAAGACGTAGAGGAAGAGGTTGGTGGTGAGGCCGATGGCCAGCAGCCGGGCGAACTGATTGCGCACCCGAAAGGCGATGGCGAAGCCGTAGCACAGCAGCAGGAAGTAGAGCCCCAGGAGGGCGAGGCTGCCGACCAGGCCGAACTCCTCGGCCAGCATGGTGAAGATGAAGTCGGTCTGCTTTTCCGGCAGGAAGTTCAGGTGGCTCTGGGTACCCTGCATGAAGCCCTTGCCGGTGATGGCGCCCGAGCCGAAGGCGATCATCGCCTGCAGGCTGTGGTAGCCGGCGCCGAGCGGGTCGTTCTCCGGGTTGAGGAAGGTCATCACCCGGGCCTTCTGGTATTCGTGCAGGAACTGCCAGGCAACGGGCACCGTGGCGAGGCCGGCGACGATGACCAGGGCGAACTTCCACCAGCGCACCCCGGCGCAGAAGAACAGCGCGCCGGCGGCGAGGAGCAGCATGCCAGCGGTACCGAGGTCGGGCTGCTTCATGACCAGCGCGGCCGGCGCCAGCACCATCCCCAGCGGCAGCAGCAGGAAGAGCGGGCGGCCGATCTCCTCCATGGAGACGCCGTGGAAGTAGCGCGCCAATGCCAGGATCAGCGCCACCTTCATCATTTCAGAGGGCTGCAGGCGCACGAAGCCGATGTCGATCCAGCGCTGCGCGCCCATGCCGATGTCGCCCATCACCTCGACGGCGCCGAGCAGCAGCAGGCAGCCGAAATAGATCAGATAGGCGTAGCGGAACCAGAAGCGGATATCGATGAGGGCGGCGGCGAACATCACCACCAGGCCGATACCGAACCGCATCAGCTGGCGCGAGGCCCAGGGCTCCATGGAACCGTTGGCCGCAGAGTACAGCATGGCGATGCCGAAGGCGGTGACGAGGCACAGCAGCAGCACCAGGCCCCAGTTCAACTGCCAGACCTTCTGGCGCAGCTTCAGCTCGGGATTGCGGGTGGAGAGGAAAGTATCCGCCGGCATCAGCCCTGCTCCGAGGTCTGGGCCATCGCCATGATCGGCAGCGAGCGGCGCCCGGCCGGGTCGCGGCGCTGGGTCTCCAGCAAGAGGTCGCGGGCGATCGGCGCCGCCACGGCGGAACCGCCGCCGCCGTGCTCGACCACCACCGCGCAGGCGTAGCGCGGCTTGTGCACCGGGGCGAAGCAGACAAAGAGCGCGTGGTCGCGGCGGCGCCACGGCAGCTGCTCGTTCTTGGTCACGCCGGCGGCGCGCTCGGCCAGGGTGATGCGGCGGACCTGGGAGGTGCCGGTCTTGCCGGCCAGTTCCAAGCCCTCTTCCTCGATCCGCGCGCGGTAAGCAGTGCCGCGGGGATGGTTGCTCACCAGGTCCATGCCCTCGCGCACCATCTTGAGGTGCTCCGGCGAAACGTCGAGCGGCGCGAAAACCGGCTGTACAACGCCCTCGCCGTTCTGCGGCGCCTGATCGGCGCGCACACCGCGGGTCAGCCGCGGCACGACCTCCTTACCGCTGGCGATGCGCGCCACCATGGTGGCGAGCTGCAGCGGCGTGGTCAGCACGAAGCCCTGACCGATAGAGGCGATCAGCGTCTCGCCACCCTGCCAGGCCTCGCCGATGTTGGCCAGCTTCCAGTCGCGCGTCGGGATCACGCCGCCCTTCTCGCCCACCAGGTCGATGCCGACCCGCTCGCCGAGGCCGAACTTGTTGGCCATGGCGGCGATGTTGTCGATGCCGACCTTGCGCGAGATGTCGTAGAAGAAGACGTCGCAGGAATGCTGCAGACCCTCGTGCATGTCGACCCAGCCGTGGCCGTGCTTTTTCCAGCAGTGGAAGCGCGAGCGTCCGAGGGTCACGTAACCCGGGCAGAACACCTTGTGATCAGGGTTGATGCCGGCCTTCTGGGCGGCCAGGGCGACCATCATCTTGAAAGTCGAGCCCGGCGCGTAGAGCCCGGCGATGGCCTTGTTGGTCAGCGGATGCAGCTGATCATTGATGAGGTCGTTCCATTGCTTGACCGTGAGGCCGATATTGAAAGCATTGGGGTCGTAGCTCGGCACCGAGGCCAGCGCGAGCACGTCGCCGTTCTCGATATCCATCACCACCGCCGCGGCGCTCTGCTCGCCCTGCAGGCGCTGGTGCACGAAGGTCTGCAGGCCGCCGTCGACGGTCAGCACCAGCTCGTCGCCGGGCTTGCCTTCCTCGCGGTTCAGCTCGCGGATCACGCGGCCGTAGGCGTTGACCTCGATCTGGCTGGTGCCGGCGCTGCCGCGCAGCGAGAGGTCGTACTTCTGCTCGATGCCGTTCTTGCCGATGCGGAACCCGGGCAGCTCCAAGAGCGGGTCGCCGGTCAGGTCACGCTCGGCCACCGCGGCGACATAACCCAGCACATGGGCCATGGAGTCGGCGAAGGGATAGTCGCGGATCTGGCCCATCTCGATGGTCACACCGGGCAGCTCCGGCCCGTTCACCTCGACACGGCTCACTTCGTCCCAGGTCAGGTTCTCGCGCACGGTCACCGGCACGAAGCTGCGCTTGCGCGAGACCTCGCGCAGCACCCGCTTGTAGTCGTGCTCGTCGAGCTCGATCAGCTGCGAGAGGGCGTTCAGCACCATCTCCACGTCGCCGGCGTGCTCGCGCACCAGAACGACGCGGAAATTCTGGCGATTGCTCGCCAGCGGCAGGCCGAAGCGGTCGAGGATGCGCCCGCGCGGCGGCGGCAGCAGGCGCAGGTTGATGCGGTTGTCCTCGGCCAGGGTCTT
>MRWG01001415.1_pt1 | contig 15501 bp, 14 predicted proteins | sample 1013341 | NCBI WGS metagenome assembly MRWG01 (sample SAMN06117577, study PRJNA244670) | biofilm metagenome | biome: Water; feature: Cathode Biofilm; material: Biofilm; isolation source: microbial consortium enriched at the cathode of a solar microbial fuel cell | place: USA: District of Columbia ... | reverse complement strand
GTTCCCACAGGTGTCCGGCATTACTCCTGCTCCATGCGGGATAAGTACGCTTCAATGTCCTCTTTGGTCACCGTTAGTTCGCCGGGGTACCTGGCAAACCAGGCCCTGTACTCATTTTTGATCGTATCCGACCAGTCTCCATGGATCTCCCCGCTTGGATATTTCCCCTGCTGCAGCAAATGCCGTTCAAATTCGTCCCTCAGGGCGGTAAGCTCAGAGGCAGAGACCAGTGCCTGCACCATATGCGCGGGAATAAAGGCAACGCCGTACTCATTGGCAAATACCACATCGCCCGGGAAAACCGTCACTTCGTCAATGCGGATGGGCATGTTGATCGAGGTAGGGGTCATGTCTTTGATATACGAGGGGTGGTGCCCTTTGATCCAGGCGTTGAACCCTTCGGTATCTTTTAATTCCTGCATGTCGCGGACGGAGCCGTAAAAAATGACGCCTTTTCCCGTTCTGCCATAGACCGCGTTGCCCAGGCTGGAACCAATAAGGGTACCGTCCTTTACCTTGCCGTAGCCATCGGCCACGTATACATCGCCCTTGGTCAATATGTCTATGGGCCAGATATTGATACCCCCATGCTGGGACCGGCCTTCGGCTTTGCCCTGTGCCTTCACGATACTGTCCAGGTCGGGCCTGGAGGGCATGAACTGCGTAGTCAGCACGCGCCCGGTCATGGTTTCTCCCGGTTTCAGGATGATCCAGTCTTTGGCTACCTGGTTGCGGTATCCCCGATGGTACATATACCCCCATATTTGTTCGAGGGTGGCGCTTTTTAAGCGTTCCAGGACCAGGTCCGAAACCTTGGGACGCCCGTCAGCAAGGCGTTCGCCTTGCCACTGTGAGGTGATGGCCTTTACGTATTCTGGGGTGGCCCCGACCCGCTGGGCCCCTGCCACCCAGATACAGGCCAGCAGTGCGAGGAATAGACTAATGTATTGTTTCATAATAGGGTTGCTTTTTATAAAATTATGCTTTTGTAATGACTCCGTAAAGATCTTGGCGTACATACCTTCTAGCGTTATCTTCCCTCCTGTTCCATCGTTTTTCCATACAAGGTTGCATATATCGCATGGTGCCTATCGCCAGGTGCTCTGATGGCCTTAATAGGAATAGCCCCGGGAGGGATACTCCCAGGGCTTCCTTGGATAAAACTAAACTAACACTAACTCAAAAATCTTAAAGGTGATCAACGATCAATCACGTTGGAAACCCGTGTTTCCGGTATTAACTATAGGTCCTGTCATGCGACCTTAGTTCGTTCCACTCAGGGGTAGGCCTGAAAAAGCTTGTGTCCCGTGGATCCAGGTGCTTCTTGATGACCTCCTCATTGAGGTCGATCCCCAGGCCGGGGGCTGTAAGCGATACCGGCGCAAAGCCTTTATCGATCATTTTCCCGCCGTCGACCATGGTCACCAGGTCTTCCCACCAGGGCAGGTCTACCGAATGGTGTTCCAGGGCCAAAAAATTCTGGGTGGCCGCGGCACAGTGGACATTAGCCATAAAGGATACCGGGGTACCCGCCTGGTGCATGGCCATGGCGATGCCGAATTCCTCGGCATAGTCCCCGATACGCTTGGTTTCCAGCAAGCCTCCGGAGGTAGCCAGGTCCGGGTGGACGATATCCACGGAGCGGTTGTGGATCAGGGGTTTGAAATTCTCGAGGAAATGGATGTCCTCCCCTGTGGTGGTTGGGGTTTCTATGGCCTCCGAAATGGTCCTCCATTGTTCTGTATACTGCCAGGGGACCATATCCTCAAACCAGGCCAGGCGGTATTTATCCAACGCCCTGGCAAGCCTGATCCCGTTGTTCAGGTCGAAATGCCCGTAGTGGTCTGTGGAAATGGGGATCTCATAGCCCACCATGTTCCTGACGTCTTCCACGACCTTTTGCAGGTGCTCCAGGCCTTTTTCGGTGATCTGGATTTGGGTGAAGGGGTGCATGGTATTGCCGTAAGACATGTAATTTTTACGGTCGCCCCACTGCGCCAGGTTTTGTTCGGAATTCTCCCAGAACTTCCCATTGACCACGGTGCCGGGGATGCCTTTCAACTCTCCAATGGACACGTCCATTTTTAGCCAGGTGTAACCTTGTTCCTGCACCCTGAAATTGATAAGCTTTTGTTGTTCTTCAGGGGAAGAGGCCTCCGGGGTATCGGCGTACAATCGGACCTTGTCGCGGTATCGTCCGCCCAGCAATTGCCATGCGGGGACATTATACGCCTTGCCACAAAGGTCCCAGAGGGCCATTTCCACGGCACAGACCCCACCGGCCTGCCGGGCAGGGCCACCAAATTGTTTGATGCTCTTAAAGATCATTTCCACATTACAGGGGTTCTGGCCCAGGATCCGGCTTTTGAGCATCAGGGCGTAACGGACATCTGCGGCATCCCGAACTTCCCCAAGGCCATAGATGCCCTGGTTGGTATCGATACGGATGATGGCGGTGCCCCCCATCACTTTGGTCAGCGCATAGCGCATGTCTGTGATTTTAAGGTCGGAAGGGGCCGAGGCCCTGGCCACCTTCGAAGTGGTAGCCGACATCTTATCTTCAAAGGAATACCCCATAAAACTTGATAATGCAATCCCTCCCAGGGCTGTTTTCTTTAAAAAATTCCTGCGGTCGGCACCCGAAGTTGGCGCCTCCATGTCCCTCTGGAGTTGGGCCTTATAGGCATCCTCCTCCCTCTTTTGTTTCGCGATGATGTTCTTCAATATGGTCTTCATGATCAAAAGTTGTTATATGGTTTAGTACAAACGTGGTCCTATGGTCATTGCAGGTTCTTACAAGATTACCCGCTTCCCGGTTCGAACTGCCTCATAAATGGCATCTATGATCCTGAGGTCTTTTACCCCTTCTTCCCCGTCAACCGGCACTACCGCCTTATCACCATCAAGGATGATCCCTGCCATAGCATCCATCTGCAGGGTCTGGTGGGTTACATGCGGATGTGGCAAAGGCCCTTTATGCGTTCGGCCTTTAATGGGGCCGTATCCCGTAGAAGGCTGCATTTCGGCAAATCCTGAGGTTCCGTTCAGGAAAAAGCGGTCCAGGTTGTTCATGGCATAGGTTGACAGGCAGGATGCCACCGCCCCGCCCGGAAAGCCCATCTGGAACTGGATGGTTTCATCGATACCTTCCTTGAATTTTACAGGGTCGTTCTTGGTTTCCTGGGCAGTGACCCATACCGGCTCTTCCCCGATCATGTAGCGGGCCCCGTTGATGGAATAGATCCCTATGTCCATCATGGCCCCACCCCCGGACAATTGTGGCTGTAAACGCCACTGGTTGGGGTCGCCAATGCGGAAACCCGACTGCCCCTGGAAAAAGAGTACTTTTCCAAAATCCCCCTCGCGGCGCATTTGTACCACCTCCAGGGTATTGGGTTCAAAATGCATGCGGTACCCCACCAAAAGCCGGACCCCTGCCTCTTTGCAGGCCTGTACCATTTCTTCCCCTTCCCGGGCATTTATGGCCATTGGTTTTTCGCAAATGGCATGCTTGCCGGACTTCGCCACCCGGATTACCTGCTCTTTGTGCAGGGCATTGGGGGTAATGACGTACACCGCGTCTATGTCCGGGTTCTCTTTGATACGGTCGAAGTTTTGATAATTGTAGCAATTCTTCGTTGGAATTCCATACTTCTTTTGCCAGTCGGCCACCTTGGAAGGGGTGCCGCTTATGACCCCCACCAATTTGGCCCTGGTGCTTTGCTGCATAGCTTCTGCCACGCGGGTCCCATAACTCCCCAATCCCATAATGGCTACCCGCAGTACGGGCCCCCGGGTGGTTTTCGGGGGCATAGCCCACAAAGGTGAGGCATGATACATTAGTGGCAATCCGACGGTGGATACCGTCACTTTATGCAAAAAATCCCTTCTTGATTTCATAGGTCCTGGTTTAATGGTTAGTGGTAATACGAAATGTACCTGCAAATACCCTTAAAAATAGGATTAAAAATCCCCCGCCACTTGTACGATTCTGTCTAAATGGGATACAAAAAAACAAGAAGGGCGTTGCTTTTCGGCAAGCCAGAAGGCCTATTTTGACGGATGTATGGAAGTTCACCTACCGTAGGTATGCCAATTTTGCGAAGGCACAGGTCGCGATAGCACTGATAGCCAATTCCAGGCCGCCATCTCGTGTATCATATCACAAAATTGCTCAGATAATGTCAATTTGTATACCCATAAATTCAATTTCAATGCGTACATTCCGCCCTACTTATCCCATCAAGATGCAACCAAAAAGCTTACTCCCCTTTTGTGTGCTGCTGATTGCCAACACCCTTTGCGGGCAGCAGGGCCATGGACTCTTCGATCGAAGTACAGACATCGGCGACTGCAAAACCCCCGGGTTCGCGCAGTACAACCCCGAAAACCAGACCTACCGGATTGGCGGGGCCGGCACCAACATGTGGTTTGGCTCAGATGAATTCCATTATCTCTGGACCAGTTTGCAGGGCGATTTCATCCTAAGGGCCGAAGCGCATTTTGAAGGGACGGGTGTGGACCCGCACCGCAAACTGGGCTGGATCGTAAAAAACAACCTCGACCCTAATTCCATGCATGTGAATGCCAGCGTACATGGCGATGGGCTTACGTCCCTCCAATACCGGAAAGCGGTAGGGGCCGATACGGAAGAACGCATCTCGCCCGCCAAAGGGGCCAATGTCATTCAACTGGAACGCAGGGGGGATACCTATATCATGTCTACGGCCATGTACGGGGAGGAATTTACCAGCGTGGAACTGGACGGCGTGGTATTGGACAACGAAGTATATGTAGGGATCTATGTGTGCTCCCACAACCCCGAGGTACTGGAAACGGCAGTTTTCAGGAATGTGAGGATCATTCAACCCGCCGCGCCCGATTTTACCCCCTATAGGGACTACCTGGGGAGCAACCTGGAAATCATGGATGTGGCAACCGGCCACCGGCAAATCCTCTACCGCTCTGCCCACTCCATACAGGCACCCAACTGGACTACCGATGACAAGGCGCTTATCTATAATTCAAAAGGGCATTTGTACAGGTATGACTTGTCTGACCACAATATCCAACCCTTGAATACCGGATTTGCCACGAACAATAACAATGACCATGTGCTGAGCTTTGACGGCACCCTGTTGGGGATCAGCCACCACGACCGGGAAACGGATGGCGCATCGGCCCTGTACTACCTGCCTTCCTCCGGAGATTCCCTCCCCAGGCGGGTGACCAAACCGGGCGTTGGCGCCTCCTACCTGCATGGCTGGTCGCCCGATAACACCAAAATGATATTTACCGGGAACCGAAAAGGCGTCTACAACATTTACGAAGTGACGGTAGCTACCGGCAAGGAGAAAAAACTCACCGATGAGCGTACCCTTGACGACGGGTCGGAATACAGCCCGGACGGGAAATATATCTTTTTTAATTCCATGCGGGCGGGCGATATGGACCTCTGGCGGATGGAAGCCGATGGAAAAAATCCGGTACGGCTGACATCGGACGGGTATAACGACTGGTTCCCGCACGTGAGCCCCGATATGAAATGGATCGTCTTTATTTCCTTCCCGAAGGACATTGATCCTGCCGACCATCCGTTTTACAAGCACTGCCTGCTACGAATAATGCCCTACGAAGGAGGAACCCCCAGGGTGATAGGATACCTTTACGGGGGACAGGGATCGATTAACGTCCCAAGCTGGTCGCCCGACAGCAAAAAGATTGCCTTCGTGACGAATACGGGGCTGTAGGGCATTTATCGCCCTAAAATGGCTGCACCACAGCGCCGGTTTTACGGATCAAATCGCTGGGCTGGCACCACCCCTATCCCATCCTTCCTGATTTTTTGTAACAAAAAGTTATATTCTAATACTATATTGTGTATCTTTGTTGTCTATTCGTTAAACAAATATTTGTTCTTAAAATACGCAGCGGATTATGCCTTGTGAAAAGAAACGTACCCCCCCCTTACTTAGCTGGGATATTGCCCAGCAAGGCTACTGGAACCTACTGGAGCATGGAAGGCGCCAGCAGGACCACCTGGTACTGGAACAATTCGCTCAACGATATGGGTGGACGAGCAACGCACGCGAGCTGCTGGACGCCCCATACCAGGCCCTGGTATTAACCGATTCCAGGCAAATCATCTCCTGGGTCAATCCAGGCTTTAAAGAGATGACCGGATACCCCGGCCAATACGCCCTTGGCAAGTCGCCCAAATTTTTACAGGGCAACCGTACAGATCCCAGGACCCGACAGGAAATCCGGGAACGTCTCTCACTCCAAAAACCCTATGCAGGGACCATTGTGAATTACCGCAAAAACGGGGAAGCCTACAAATGTGTTGTAAAGATTATTCCCCTTTTCAATGAACAGGATGCCCTTAGCCATTATCTCGCCCTGGAAAGGGAAGTGGCCTGAGTTTTCCCTGGCTTTACCCCGTACCTTTATTGCAGCCCCCCCCTTGTTTGACAGGTAAGGCGCCCGATACGGGCTATGGTCTTTGTGCGTTGTCCCGGGTTATTTGATCTGCCTCCCGTTGGAAGAAGGTGGCCAACCTATGGCTCCCGTAGCGCGGCGCAATGGCATCTTCGGCCATCATGGTCATGAAAAATTCATAGGGGCCATAGGTCTTTACCCCGGTGAAGGCGCGAAGCGCTATAATGGTCCCTTTACGTACCCAATGGGGGATGTGTACTATTTTTCCCGAAACCTGGCAGGCTTGCAACGCCATTATAGCCACCTCATTATGGGTCAGGATATCCGGCCCTCCAACATTTACTTCGAGCTGCTTGCCTGTTATCGCCTCTACACAAACATTTGCCAGGTCTTCCCCGTGGATGGGGTTGAACTTCTGCCGCCCGTCCCCAAAAAGGTAGACGCGCCCCTTTTCAGCCATTTGGAGAAAATCCTTCATGTCTGAAAAAAAGCCATTGGGGCGGATGATGGTATACGCAAGTCCCGATTTTTTCAATGCATCGACAAATGCCTCCTTGGCTTCCAGGATTTTCACATGCCGGTGCGCATTGCCATTCAGTACCGCCACATAGACAAATTTCCTGACCCCGGCCCGCCGGGCTTCATCCAGTAGGTTCATGTTGGCCTGGTAATCTACCTCCCAATAGGTCAGGCCGTCTTTTTGACGGGTGATCCCCAGGGTGGAGATCACCGTATCTACCCCTTCCATCGTCCCCAGGAGCATAGCCGGGTCTGTGGCTTTTGCCCTGCGTACACAATGCCCCCATTGGGCCGGAAAAGATACTTTTTCCGGGTTTCGGACCAATAAGGTCGCCGGTATTTTCCGGCAAGCGAGCTCTTTGGCTATATACCGGCCCAGGTACCCCGAGGCGCCTGCCAGCAATATTGTTTTGGAGGTGGTTTGCTCTTTCATCTGCTACCTATATTATTATGGATATCAAAACGAGGGGCATGGCGACAGGCCATTCCACCGCGGTGCGCGAGTAGTTGGCCTTCTGCCCCGTGCAAAGCACCCTGGCCGGGTTGCCAATGCCCCCGCTAACCACGCTGTCCCGTATCTGTAGGTTACAGGCCAAAAATAGGTATTCACCAGAGGCGGGTCGTTCCGGATTATAAGCACGAACATTTTCCCAACGGCGAATACGTTTGTTGCATAAAGGTATAAGCTAACCGTCCATACGTGCACAAGGGGTTGCTGCGTGGTACAGGCCGGTAGCCGCTCAGGAGTGTGTTTTAACCCATTGTTTGGGGGTCATGCCCGTATCCCGCTTAAAAAAGGTGTTGAATACGGTTTTGGAATTGAACCCGCTATCATAGGCAAGGCCCAGCAGGGTAATCTGTTTGTTTTCGGGCATGAGTGCCAGTTGCTGAAATTTTTGTACCCGGTAGGTATTGACAAAGTCATTGAAGTTCTTGCCAAAATGGTTATTCAGCAACCAGGAAAGTTTATTGGGGTGCAATGCCACGGTAGCGGCCATCTTCTTCAGCGATAGCCCTGGGTCCAGGTACAACTCCTCCCCCATTGCTTTGGTCACGGCCGCCGCATACTCTTCTTGTTCTTCCCCGCTCAGGGGACAGGGGGGGTCTACGGGGGGCGCAGACCCTTCGAAGACGGGCATTGCCGATGCCTCAAAAACGGAGGCTTCGAGTTTTTTGTACAAATCAGACTCGCGTAGTGGATCCAGGAACGGATCGTTTTTAAAATTAAAAAGTTGCCCGGATCGTTGGCGTAGCTGTTCCTCCAGCATTTGCAACGCTTTCGGTTGGTTCCCCCGGTAAATTTCCAGGTAGAGTTCCCAGGCACGTAAACTGCGCGTAGAAGCGGTATCCAGTTCTTCCCTTAGTTCTTCCTCCGTAATATTGAAAACTGTGGTGTGGTGAATGGCATCGTACAGGAACTGGCAGATTTTGGGACGTTCGAGTCCCCGGGTATTTCCACTGTAAATTGCAAACTGTTCCTGTTGCCCATCCCAGATTAGGGCTGCCGCTTTCATTTCCAGGGCTATCGGGAAACCAGGGTCCAGGCGTAATGCCTTTTCAATATGGAAAAGGGCATTCTTATAGTCCCGCTTAAAATAAAGCAGGTTCCCCCTGGTAAAATGGAGGTTCGCAGACAGGGGGTTTAAGACCAGTGCCTTCTGGTTTTGCTCCAGTGCCCGGTCTATTTGGCCCAGGGCCGCAAAAAAGTCGGCCAGGGCATCCCGCACCTCGGCTGCATTGGGGTTGATCTCCAGGGACTTACGCAGGAATGTATAACTGTCCCTGTAATTCCAATACCCCCAAAAACTGATCGTTCCTTTGGCGTAATACCCCAGGGACGAATTTGGGTCCAGTTCGAGCCCCTTGTTTATATGGTTGTAGGCTTCCCCCAGTCCTTTTTCCTTTTCCCTGTAGCCCCAACTGCTGAGCATACCGATGCACCAGCCTTTTTCAAAATAAGCCCTAGAAAAAGAAGGGTCCAACTCGATACATTGTGTGAAGTAGGTGATTGCCGAGGCCACATCCGCGGCATTCCACCGCATCCTCAGCTGTAACCCTTTTAAATACTGTTTGTAGGCTTCCACGTTCGATGCAGGCGTCTCTATCAGGTGGTCCTGAATGTCCAAATGCCCGTAGTGCTCCCTTATACGCTCGGCAATATTCAGGCTGATCTCATCCTGGAGCGCAAAAATATCGGAAAGCTGCCTGTTGAAGTTTTCAGACCACAAATGAAAGCCGGTATCTGTGCGTACCAACTGGGTGGTTATCCGGACGCGGTCGTTAAAAATACGTATACTCCCTTCCAGCAGGGTTTCTACCCCCAACTCATTACCGATGATACGGGCATCGATATTTTTATGCTTGTAGTAAAAAGAGGAGGTGCGGGCGGTAACTTTGAGCCCCCCTACCCTGGTAAGGGCATTGATAATTTCTTCTGTGATGCCATCTGCAAAATATTCATTTTCCACAGGGCCAATATTCACAAAGGGTAAAACCGCTATGGACTTTATGCGCTCTAACATGGAATCTGAGGACATCGGGGGCCTTTTCTGGATCTTCGGTAAAGATAAAAAAGGAAATATACCCGGGGGGGTCGCCCGGGTTAAAACCGGGCATTTTATTGGAGAGGGTGCCCATTTTGGTGTATTCCAGCCGGCTGCCGGTAACCGCTGTACAGGCCCGTTCAGGGCCAGGATTTCGCCTGCATCATAGCACGGATGAAATACGCAAACGGTTCCCGGGCCGGCTATGATAGCGCTTCTTTCTAACATTTGCACTACTTTTGAGGCCGAAAAACGCAGGAAGCCCACAGCTTCGGAAAAAATGGGATGACCGTGCGCGAGCATAAAAATAAACCGATAAGGGAAGGCTTTTGGAAGTCACAGGGGAATAACCTGTTCTGGCTCCGCATCGTTGGGGAAGAAGTCTATTGGCTTGGCATGAACGGTATGGCGGCAACCCATGATTTGGGTGAACGCTGGTGCCATGTAGGGCATGGAAAGCAAAGCGGGAATACCATTCAACTGACATGGGCTGATATCCCTGTCGGAGAGGATCGGTTACATGGGAGCATCACCATTGAAATCATCGATGAAACCCGGATGAAGGTCGTGGAAGATACCGGTGATTTTGGCCGGTCTGAATGGACCTGGCAGGCCACGCATAAGAATTTTAGTGAATTGGGCCGGTGAAGCCGGCCCATACCGTACACACCTAACTTTTTAGCCATGGATAAAGAACAATTCCTTCGGGAGTTTATGGAAGAGATCTGGAATAAAAAACAAATGGAAAAGGTCGGAAAATATGTCCACAAGGCATACACCATCCATCTCGATACGGCCGATCCATGGGAGGGGAAAACCTTATCCCATCCTGAATTCAAAGCGCGACTGAATTTTTCGTTCCAATCTTTTCCCGACATGCATTTTGAGATCACCTCTGCCATCCCCGAAGAAAACCATGTGGCCATCACCTGGATCTTAACGGGGACCAACCTGGGCATGATCGGGGAATACCCCCCCACCAAAAGGGCCATAAAAACCACCGGGATGACCATTTACCATTTTCAGGACAATTTGATCAGCGGGCATACGCAGGTTTTTGACCGGCATACCGTGATGAAACAACTAGGATTTATTCAAGGATGAAGACCAGAAAAGAACTCAAAGAGGCCTATAAACAAATGAAGCCACAGATGGGCGTATTTCAAATCAGGAACGTCACCAACAACCGGGTCCTGGTAGACGCCAGTACCGACATGCTATCCAAATGGAACAGGCATCGAATGGAGCTTACATTTGGAAACCACAGAAACCGAAGTTTCCAAAAAGACTGGAATGAAACGGAAGCCGCTAGCTTTGTTTTCGAAATCCTTTCGGAATTAAAACCCAGCGAAGAAGAAAACCCCAACTATCAAAAAGAGCTACAGGCGCTCCGGGAAATGGTCCTTGAGGAACTAAAGATCCCGAAAGACCGGCTTTATTCCTAAGGACTTCTGCCGGCACATTACGCCAAACCGGCAGCCACTCCCCTTTCCTTTCCGGGAAAAACCCCTGCCCTATCGCTGGTAATCCGGGTAATACGGTTACGGCCTATGCTCCCTATCCTGTAGTTACAGGAATAATAATCGCCTCACGCAAGCGGCTTTCTTAACCAAAGTCAATGAGACCCGGCCTGCACCCTCCTACATTTGACCCCGAACTTTCAAATGTTTCAGCACCATGAATACCGCACAAAAATCCTTCCTGGGAATCTTGTTAACCGCCAGCATTTCATCCTGTTCCGTACAGCAATTTCCGGTCAACACCGAGATAGCCCCTTTTGAGCATGGAGGCCATTTTTTTGGTGAAAAAACCAAAGATTTGGAATTCAAAAAAAGTGGTGACCTGCACCTGATTGGCATCAACGTACTAAAAAGTGACGTAGATGCATTGGTGGAGCAACTACATACGGAATCCTACACGATTGAAACCAAATCCAATTTATGGTTGAACATTGTAACATTGGGCCTGGTGGATTATAAAATTGTCAAGGTCATTAACAGGGCGCCCTAATCAACGCCTGATCAGGGATCCTAAATGCACCCGGCTGCTTTCCTTCTTGCCGGACGTACACTATTGCCTGCCAGCCGTTCTGGATGCGGTTAGTCCCAATGCATCTTTTGCAGCCTTACCGCGTTCAGAATGGCGAGCAATGCGACACCCACATCGGCGAATACGGCTTCCCACATGGTTGCCACGCCCCACGCGCCGAGGAGCAGGACCGCGAATTTTACACCGAAGGCCAACGCAATATTCTGCCAGACAATCTGCCTGGTAGACCGGCCTATGGCAATGGCCCGTGCCGCTTTAGAAGGATGGTCTGTTTGTATGATGACATCTGCCGCCTCTATGGCCACATCGCTCCCCAACCCCCCCATGGCAATTCCCACATCACTGGCCGCGAGAACCGGGGCATCGTTAATGCCATCGCCCATGAAAGCGACTACCGCGTCCGGATCCCTTTTCAGGGTCGCTACTTCCCGCAATTTGTCTTCAGGGAGCAGCGCCCCCTGCACTTTGGTGATTCCCAGATCGGTTGCCAGCTGTCGGGTAATGGCCTCCTTATCTCCGGAGAGCATTATGATATTTGAAATCCCCGAGGCACGAATTTGCCGTATCGCGTCCCGGGCATCCTCCTTGAGCTCATCGGCGACCACCACATACCCCTTCAGGGTGCCATCCACGGCGACCATGACGAGTGATTCGGCCAATACCGTTGTTTCTTTGGGCAGGCTTACCTGCCCGGATGCCATCAGCGACTCATTCCCAACCAAAACCCGTTTTCCGTTAACGATGCCAGTCAACCCACGGCCTGCCACTTCCATTACCTCAGTGGCTTCAAATCCGTCAAGCTGCGGTTGGTATTCAAGGATAGCCCCGGCAATAGGGTGTGTGGAATGCTTCTCCATGGCGACCAGGTACCCCATCAACTCCTGTTCGCTTATCCCGAAGGTTTTGATATGCTTGATTTTAAATACCCCTTTGGTTAGGGTCCCCGTCTTATCGATCACCATGGTGGTAATCCGCGTTACCACATCGAGAAAAGACGCGCCTTTAAACAGGATACCATTGCGCGAAGCCGCTCCCAATCCTCCAAAATACCCCAGTGGGATAGAGATAACCAGGGCGCAGGGGCATGAAATAACCAGGAATATCAATGCCCTGTACAACCAATCCCGGAAAACGTAGTCCGGTACAAAAAAATACGGGAGCAGTGCCAGGCCCAATGCCAGGTATACCACGATGGGGGTATACACCTTCGCGAACTTCCGGATAAAGAGTTCCGTTTTGGATTTACGCGCGCTAGCCTCCTGCACCAAATGCAGCATGCGGGCGATGGAGCTGTCCTTGAATTCCCTGGTGGTTTCGAATTCGATCACCCCTTCGAGGTTGATACTTCCGGCCAGGAGCTTGTCGCCCCTGTAAAGGGTTGCGGGCTTGCTTTCACCGGAAATGGCAGCGGTGTTCAACGACGCGCGTTCAGACAAAAGCGTACCGTCCAAGCCGACTTTCTCTCCCACCCGTACACGGACTTTCTCGCCGATCTGAACGCTTTCAGGCCTCACGGGCGTGTATTTCTTATCCCGGTACACCATGGAAGTCTGGGGCCTGACATCCAGCAAAGCCCTGATATTGCCCCTGGCTCTGGTGACCGCCGCGTTCTGGAAGAGTTCCCCTACCGCGTAAAAGAGCATCACCGCCACCCCCTCCGGGTATTCGCCAAGGGCGAAGGCACCCAGGGTTGCTATGGACATCAGGAGGAATTCGGTAAAGAAATTTCCCTTTTGGATACTTTTCCACCCCGCCATAACAACCGGCCATCCCACAGGGATATAGGCAATCAGGTACCAGGTGGCCCGGACCCAGTCCCCGAAAAATGACCCGACGGCCAAATAATCCATAACCAAGCCTGCGCCCAGTAAGATAAAACTGAAGACGGCAGGGAGATACACTTTAAAGCCTGACATTGAAATGCCCGGGGGGCGCATTGTGCCTGGTGTAGTGCCCTCCAATTGGCCCGGGTCCGACTTTTGCTTTATCATGCCTGCAAGTTCTCACTTTGAGCAATGCAATGGAAGTGCATTTTTAAGTACTGCATTTCTCGCACAGGCCTGTAACCACCAGGTTGACGTCTTCCGCCAGATAGCCTTCCGGCAGGTTGATCTGCGGAATTTTATGCTCGGTCAGACACACCGTTTCTCCACAGTTGCTGCAATGGAAATGCAGGTGCAGGTCCTGTTCTATGCTGCAATTGCAGCCGGGTTCACAGAGGGCGTACTTTGAAATCCCGGTACCGTCCTCTATCTGGTGAACAACCCCTTTCTCCTCAAAGGTTTTCAGGGTGCGGTACAGGGTGGTCCTGTCCACTTTGGTAAAGGCATTTTCAATATCGCTCAAAGCCATGGCCGCGTCCCGGCCTGCCATATACCTGTAAATAAGGAGGCGCATGGCCGTGGGCCGAATTTTTTTCGTTCTCAGGAGTTCTTCTATCTCGCTCATTATTCAAAGTTGCAAATAAAATTCCCATCGGGGAGCAAGCCAGATTGCACTGGTAGCCTGCAATTGCCGGAAGCCTAGCCAATTCCAATGCGCATTTTGCCGTCTTGTATACGCGCTACCCAACCGGGTATCGCTCTCGCATCTTAGGTGTAACGACATTTTAATCGGCAAAGCACTCCTGCATCGCGGTTAGCACCAAGGCCGCAAATTCCTGTAATTGCTCCGCATCAGGGGGCAAGCCAATCAGGCAATGGATCTGTCCCGGAAAACACTTGTCCCACACCTTTACCCCGGCTTCCCTGAGTCTGGCGGCATACAAGAACCCATCATCCCTAAACGGGTCAAACTCCGCGGTGATCATCACGGCAGGTGGCAAACCGGCCAGGTCTTCGGTCAGAATGGGTGACACTTCCGGGTGGTCATATGCACCGGGGGCATAGGTTTCAATCGAAAAATAGGTGGCATCTTTGGTCTGAAAATATCCCCAGGCGTTTTCCCGGTAAGAAACAGAGGTTTCCAAATGGCCCGGGCGCAGGTCAACAGGCAGGCCATTTAAGACCTGCAGTTTAATTTTGCCCGCCAGGCCTTCTTTCCTGGCGCGGTGTGTAATCACCGTCACCAGGTTGGCCCCGGCACTGTTGCCCATCAGCACCATCCGGTTGGTATCCCCGCCAAATTCACCGCCATGCGCAGCGATCCATTGGAAGGCATTATAACTATCATCTACCGCTGCGGGAAACTTGTGCTCCGGGGCAACCCTGTAATCGACCGCGAAAACAATGGCCCCATAGGTCCGGGCTTCCTGCCACAAGCTGTGTTCCAACCCTTCCAATAAAGGCGAAATAAACCCACCCCCATGGTAATTGATGATGATGGGTGCCTCACGCGCATTCGTTGGGTTAAAGACCAGGACGGGAATGCTGTCTTCCGTAATTTTAATACGCCTGACATCTTCCTTTGGATACGGCATGGGAGGCGGGCCGGCGTACTTAATATTGTCGATGGGCATGGCACGTAATTCCTCCAGGGTAAAATCCTGATATCCTATCAACTTTAAAAAATAGCTGATCCTTGGATCCAACTCCCCCGTACCGCATGTTTGGGCTATAAGCCCCTGTGGCATCACCCACAGAACGATGCCGAGAAGGGCAACTACTATTGATTTTTTCATCATAACTGGCGTATTAGCTCCCGGAAGAAGGTGCCTTGAACCAGGAGCCCCCCATTTGATGCGACGTACTTTAAGCCCCCACTTCCCGTAGCATCTAATTTACGCAATTGGCGGAATGATTTTGAAATTATGTTTGATGTTTACACCCCATCCTGCATTGGGTGATACATATTGGAAGTGGGTACGGGCTTCGCCCAACCCCGCCCCGGGTGTAAGTTAGGCCCACTCCCTGCAACAAGCTTGCGGGTACCAAATAAAAATCCCCGGGAAAAGCGCTAGCGGATATGGATAGCCATCCCCAATGCCTCTACGACCGGAAAACTGGCTTCCTGC
>MRWG01001414.1_pt1 | contig 15535 bp, 14 predicted proteins | sample 1013341 | NCBI WGS metagenome assembly MRWG01 (sample SAMN06117577, study PRJNA244670) | biofilm metagenome | biome: Water; feature: Cathode Biofilm; material: Biofilm; isolation source: microbial consortium enriched at the cathode of a solar microbial fuel cell | place: USA: District of Columbia ... | reverse complement strand
TCCCTGTTAACAGGCCTCCTGCTGCTCATTTTCCACGCGGCGATCGGGCAGGAACGTTCCGAATACTACGCGGTACTCCCCTTCTGGGAATCGCCCATTACCCCTTTTAAGGGGGCTTGCCCCATCACGGCTGAGGAAGCCATGAACCTGGTACACCTGCAACTGGATTACGACCGGGAGAACCGGGTGATTGCGGCACGTGTGCAACTTGGGGGGCACCTCAAGGACTTTGAAGGGTTTTTTGGCCACCTCTACATCAACGCCCCGCTAACAAAAATTACCTATGAGGGCGATAAGGAGGTCCATCGGTTCTATGACCGATTTGAGAACCCTATAATGGTCATGGACGGGGTCTTTGCCAAAACCTATGAAAAGGATGAAAGGGGGCGGAACATCCGGCTCAGTTTTCGATCCCGTACAGGTGAAATCGCCTCAGATACCTTCGGCGTGGTCGAATACCTCTGGGAATACCTGCCCGGGGGCGGTGTCCTTGAGCTTCGCAGGGATGCCAAGGGCGCGCTTGTACCCCTGAGGGCCGACTTCCAATTCCTGCGCACTCGGATGCATTTCGCACCCGATGGCTATGTCTCCCTGATAGAAAACATCGATACGGCAGGGCAGTTGGTAAACGGCCACTCAGGTGCGGCTTCCTTTCGCTACTTCTACAACCCGCAGGGCCGGTTCCTCCGTTGGGAGGTATATGACAAAGCGGGGGAACCTGCGATTGGCCCTTCACAAACTGCCGGGGAACAGAACAGTTTCGACGGTTGCTACCTCAGCGATATCGCATTTTTTGACCGGGACGGCAACCCGGCACTCCACTGGTCCGGGGCCGAAATCTGGCATTTTGAATGGGACCGCTTCGGGAATACCACTTCCCTTTCCTTCCTGGACCGGAACAGGGCCCTTATGAACAGCTCAAATGGGTATGCACAAATACGATTTAAATGGTCTGAAGACGGGAGGTTCCTCCTTTCCCAGGCCTATTTTGACGCCAGTGGCTCGCCTGCAGTACATAAGAATACTGGTTACCACCTGATGGAAAACCACAGGGACACTCTCGGATTGATTCGGGAAACACTGTACAAAGGCACGGGGGGTGCCGCCGTAAACCGTACGGATACCGGCGAAGCACGACGTAGCTTCCGGTACGGCGATACCCATGCCTCCTTGGGGTACCAATCCTTCGATACCGCCGGGAACCTGCTCAGGTAGCCGCCAAGCACGGCTACCCACCTGCCGGTTGGCTAGCCGGGGTATGCTTTCACTCAGTGAAACAAAAGGTTCACGAGCCATTGCTTTTAGGATTGAAGGAGAAATCATAGCTTCGGCAAAAAATCCAAAACATGAACAAATATCTGTTAACCCCTTTGCTGTTACTGGCGCTTTTAGGCCTGGGCATCCATAACCAGCTCAGCGCCCAGGAAAAGAATTTTATAGACCAACCCTACCTGGAAACCAATGTCAGGGTAGATTCACTGGTAGTACCAGACCGTATTTACCTGGGCATTGTAATCAAAGAAGAGGATACCAAAGGCCGCATTTCGGTAGAAGCGCTTGAAAACCAGATGGCGGCCCAACTTCGATCATTGGGTATCGACCTGGAGAAGCAATTAACCCTCATGGACCTTTCCAGTAATTTCAGGGACTACTTCCTCCGTAAAACCGATGTGCAAAAGACCAAGTCTTACCTGCTCCTGGTATATGACGGGTTGAGTGCCGGGAAGGTCATCAAGGAGCTGGAAGGCCTTGGTATTTCCAACATCCAGTTGCAAAGAACCGAATATTCAGGAATGGAAGCCCTTAAAATCACCCTGAGGCAGCGGGCTATCCGCAAGGCAAAGCAACAGGGGGAGGCCATGCTGGCACCCCTGGGACAAACCCTGGGAAAAGTACTGTACCTATCGGACTTAAGTACGGATTATACAGGGATACAGGGCAAAGCCGGAGGGGTTTTGGTACGCGGGTATGCTATGGAAGCCGCACAGGAACCCCTGGATGTCGACTTCGAGAAGATCCGGGTGGAAGCCAGCCTCAATGTGAAATTTGCCATACAATAGTGGTCTACAGGGGGCTTCAGGGCCCCCTTCCGGATTATATCCGGTCTAACAATACCTTGTAGGTGGGGTCTTCGAGCACGTTTACCTCGATGATCTTGTCGGCATCCGTCAGCAATTGGCGGCAGTCCTTGCTCAGGTGTTTCAGGTGTACTTTCTTCCCAACCTTCTGGTAGCGCTCCGTGATCTTGTTCAGGGCCTCTATGGCTGACATATCGACGACCCGGCTTTCTTTAAAGTCGATAATCACTTCTTCAGGGTCATTGAGGACATCAAACTTCTCATTGAACAGGGTGATTGATCCAAAGAAGAGGGGCCCGTAGATCTCATAGTGCTTTACCCCCCCTTCATCCACATATTTCCGGGCACGGATGCGTTTGGCGTTGTCCCAGGCAAAGACCAGGGCGGAAATGATCACCCCTACCAATACGGCCAGCGCCAGGTTGTGCAGGAAGACGGTCACCAGGGTTACCAGTACCATGACCAGCACATCAGATTTGGGCATCCTGCGAAAGGTCCTCAGGCTGGCCCACTCAAATGTCCCCAGGGCCACCATGATCATCAACCCGGTGAGTGCGGCCATGGGTACCCTTTCTATAAGCCCTGCCCCGAACATAATAAAGATCAGCAGCATCACTGCGGCCACGATACCCGAAAGCCGGGCCCGGGCACCGTTGGAGGTGTTGATAAGGCTCTGCCCTATCATGGCACAGCCCCCCATGCCCGAAAACAGGCCAGACAGGATGTTGGCCGTGCCCTGGGCCACCGCCTCCTTATTGCCCCGACCCCGGGTTTCGGTAATCTCATCCACAATGTTCAGGGTCAGCAGGCTTTCTATCAAACCAACGCCGGCCACGATGGCCGCATAGGGGAAAATAATCTTCAGGGTCTCAAAAGAGTAGGGAAGGTCCGGGATATGAAAAGGTGGGAAGCCCCCCCGTATGGAAGCGATATCCCCGATGGTACGGGTATCAAGGCCGAGTGCGAGGACTATCCCAAATACCAGCAGGATAGCGGCCAGGGAAGAGGGAATGGCCTTACTGAGCTTGGGCAGGCCCCAGATCACCACCATCGTGAGCAATACCAACCCCAGGAAGGTGTACAAGGTGGCCCCGGACATCCAGTTTCCCTCAGGGGTTTGGAACTGTACCAGCTGGGACATGAAGATGATGATGGCCAGGCCATTGACAAACCCGAAGATTACAGGGTGGGGTACCAGCCGCATAAACTTCCCCAGGCGCAGGAAACCTGCCCCCATTTGCAGGATCCCTGCGAGTATGACCGTCGCGAAAACGTACTCTACCCCAAAATCTCGTGCGAGGGAGACAATAACAACGGCGATGGCACCGGTGGCTCCGGAGATCATCCCGGGCCGCCCCCCCAGGATGGAGGTCACCAACCCCATGACAAAGGCGGCATATAGCCCTGTAAGGGGAGAGAGCCCGGCGATCAGGGCAAATGCGATGGCTTCGGGGACCAGGGCCAGGGCCACGGTGAGCCCCGAAAGGATTTCGGTTTTATAATTGACTTCCTGTGTAAAATCGAACAGATTCAGGTACTTCTTCAAACCTTTGGAATTTTAAGGGCGCAAAAATAGGGCTATTTGGCGGGAATGCCAGAAAGGTTCCAAGAATTAAAGATTTGGTAAATTACCAGCGCTCTAGTCCCAGTAATCGCTCTCCCAGGGCAGATAATTTAGCAGTTTCGTACCGGGTTTGCTCCCAATTACGGGGGTCGCCAGGAAAAGCATAGCCTTCGGGGGCAATGCGGTGCTTCCATGAATTAATCCGCCACTGCCGCAATTCCTCATGATCTTCCTCGGCCGGCATCATGGAGATGTACTGCGCGATCCGCACCTTGTCCCCGGATTTATTGGGACGTATCCCGTGGGGTTGTGTACTGTTGAAGATCAGCAGGTCTCCTGCTTCCATTTTCACCTTGACCAGCTGGTCCTCCAGGCCAGTGATATCGGGCTGAAACCGGTCCCTGTCCGGGGGCTGGGTCTGTTTCCAGGTCTCGTAGTTGCGGTAGAGCCATGGAATGCACTGGAAACCACCCATGTCCTCATCGGTCTGGTCGGCCAGGGCCAATACCCCCTGCACGTTCTGCGGCCTGGTCTCAGGGTCGTAATCCCAATGGATAAATCCTTTTTGCTCAAAGCCGGGACGGTTTGGAAAGTTCAGGTTGGCCCGATCTATTGTGACCCAAAGCTTCTCTGTACCCCAGATATCGACAAAGGCATCATAAACACGCGGCGTCTGGCGGTTGTTCCATAAAAGCTGGTGGTTGTACACTTCGACCATCCCGGTGCCCGTAAGCTCTTTCATTTGCATCTCTGCCCGGGGCGGCGTATACCAGGTTTCAGGGTTTTTGGGGTCCTTTTCCTCAAATTCCCAAAGGAAATCGGCCGTAGCCTGAGCCTGTTCCCGGGATACCGCGTTTTTAACAACGATATACCCCTGTTGCCTCCAGAACGCCCAGTCAGCCTCGCCAAGCACCCGCAATGGGCGCCCGTTGGTGCGGTCATTCAACCGCTGCTTACTGCTGGTAGCCGTAGACGGATTGCCTGGGATTTCTGCATGGGCCTTATTCGCCATCTCTTTGTTCCGTTTCAAATCCATACGCGGGGAATTACCTCCTTAAAGTACGCATTTTTCTTCAATCCCACTCCATGCCCAACCCACTTGGGGGGGGGTGGGCCATATACGGAAAAAACCGCCCCGGCGAAGTTGCCGGAGCGGTTTTCATCAAAAAATAACCAACCAAAAAAATCTTTCTAACTACCAACTCAGTCGCACTTCTACCCTGGTACTTTCTACTTTAACAGATATTTAGCACTTTTAATACCCCGGGAGGGCCAGCTTCCCCGCAAATCCACGGCTTTTATACAGTGATTTCCACTCAATTTTAGCTACTTTTAAAGCCCAAGCGCAGGAAATTAAAGCATGGATAAAAACACCACATTTGCCGTTCTGGGCGGGGGCAGCTGGGCGACAGCCATTGTTAAAATGCTCTCCGAAAACCTTGACCAGATTACCTGGTACATGCGCAACCCGGAAGCCGTAGCCTACATTCGTACCCAAAAACACAACCCGAATTACCTTACCTCGGTTGAATTCCATACCGAAAAACTGTTCCTGACCCATTCCATCGATGAAGCGGTTTCCCGGGCGGACGTCCTGATTTTTGCCATCCCCTCCGCCTTCCTGGTTCAGGAACTCGAAAAATTAAAGGTGCCATTGAAGGACAAGATCATCTTTTCGGCCATCAAGGGCATCGTCCCGGAGAGCGGAAAAATAGTCGGGGAGCACTTCCATGAAACCTACGGCATCCCTTTTGAAAATATTGGCGTCATCACCGGGCCCTGCCATGCTGAAGAGGTGGCCCTCGAACGTTTGTCCTACCTGACCATCGCCTGTGCAGACAGTTCAAAGGCAAAGTTCCTGGCCAAAAAACTCCAAAGCGAATACATCAGGACCAAGGTCACCCAAGACATCATAGGGACCGAGTATGCCGCCATGCTTAAGAACATCTATGCCATAGCCGCAGGGATCGCCCATGGCCTGGGCTATGGAGACAATTTCCAAAGTGTGCTGATGAGCAATGCGATTCGGGAAATGAAACGTTTTACCAAGCGGATTTACAAGATAGACCGCAACATCAACGATTCAGCCTATCTGGGCGACCTGCTGGTCACCGGTTATTCTACCTTCAGCCGCAACCGCATGTTCGGTAACATGCTGGGCAAGGGATATACCGTAAAAAGCGCCATGATGGAAATGAAAATGGTCGCCGAGGGATACTATGCCTCCAAAGGGGTAAAGGCCCTGAAAGGGCGGTTACAAAAGAAGGTGAAAACGCCCATCCTCGATGCCGTGTACACCATACTCTATGAGGGGAGCCCCCCTAAAAAAGTATTTGAAAAACTAACAGAAAAGTTGGATTGACCCCGGAATTAAGGTATCTCCCAAAGATGAAAAAATCGTATATTCCCTCCATGAGATTCCATATAGTCGCCCAAAAGGGATGGAAATACGTCCCAAAATCCCTTTTGTTACTCCTGATAGTGCTTTTTGCGGTGGCTTTTCGGCCCCTTTTGCAGGATAAAAAGCTATTTGAAGCCTATGAAGAACCCCTGGAAGGCAGTGGGGAGGCCATCTCCCTGGTACCGGTGAAAGGGGGGCGCTTCCTGATGGGTGCGGACGGTGGCGCGAAAGCTGAAGCACCGGCCCATGAAGTAGTGGTTGGCGACTTCTGGATGGGGGTCTATGAAATTACCTGGGACCAGTATCTGCAATTTTCAGAAGAGCGGAATAACCAATTAAACCCCCAACGTGGCAATGAGGTGAATCTGGAGGTAGACGCTATCGCTTCGGCCACCACGCCCTATGTAGATATGAGCCACGGGATGGGTAAAAAGGCATATCCGGTGTCCAATGTCACCCAACACGCCGCCCTGGCCTTTTGCCAATGGTTGAGTGCCAAAACCGGGCGGTTCTACCGCCTGCCTACTGAGGCTGAGTGGGAATATGCCTGCAGGGCCGGGAGCCGGGAGCCCTATTCCTTTGGTTCGGACACCACCCTGCTGGGAACCTATGCCTGGTATGATGGCAACAGTGAAAAGCGCTACCACAAAGTAGGCCAGAAAAAACCCAATGCCTTTGGCTTGTACGATATGCACGGCAACGTAGCAGAATGGACGATGGACGCCTATAGGGAGGATACCTATGCGAACAGGGAAGGCGCCCCTGAAAAAGACCCATGGGTGGTTCCGGAACAATTGTACCCCCGCACGGTAAGGGGTGGTTCCTGGCAGGATAAAGCCACGGCCCTGAGGTCTTCGGCACGCACAGCCTCTGACGCCCGATGGAAACGTATAGACCCCCAGATCCCAAAAAGCAGGTGGTGGTTTACCAATGCCCCCCATGTGGGCTTCAGAATTGTCCGCCCCAGGAATACCCCTTCGCCCGAAGCAATTAAAGAATATTGGCTGGAAGCCATAGAAGACTATTAAAAACCAATTCCCATGAAACAGAAGACAAACCCCTCCCGTAGAACGTTTTGTAAAAACACCGCCCTGGTGGCCGGTGGAATGTTGGCCATGCCACTGGATATTGCGGCTTCGGCTCATGTCCTGGGCGATGATGCCATTAAAATTGCCCTGGTAGGCTGCGGTGGCCGGGGGACCGGTGCCGCCATACAGGCGATGAGTACCAAGGAAAACGTAAAACTTGTAGCCATGGCCGACGCCTTTCGTGACCGGCTGGATGATTGTTACAAGATTCTTTCGACCAAATTTGCGGGAAGCGACAAACTACTGCTGAAGGAGGAAGACAAACACGTAGGGTTTGACGCTTATAAAGCGGCCATTGACAAGGCCGACGTAGTCCTGCTGACCACTACCCCCGGCTTTCGGCCCATACATTTTGAATATGCCGTCAGCAAAGGCAAACATGTGTTCATGGAAAAGCCCGTGGCCACTGATGCCCCTGGGATCAGGAGGGTACTTGCCGCCGCCGAACAGGCAAAGGCCAAAAAGCTGAACGTCGTCGTAGGCTTGCAAAGACGGTATCAGAAAAGCTACCTCGCCTGTCTGGAGCACATACGCGCTGGCAAAATTGGACAGATCGTATCAGGCCAGGTATATTGGAACAGCGCCGGCGTCTGGGTGAAGGAACGGCAGCCCGGGCAGACAGAAATGGAGTACCAGATGCGAAACTGGTACTATTTTAACTGGTTGTGCGGCGACCATATCGTGGAGCAACATATCCACAACATAGACGTAGCCAACTGGTTTATTGGTGAATTCCCGCTGCATGCCCAGGGGATGGGAGGCCGCGAAGTTCGAAAAGACAAAAAGTACGGACAGATATTCGACCACCACTTTGTGGAATTCACCTATCCTTCAGGGGCGGTGATATCCAGCCAGTGCAGGCACCAGCCCGGCTGCCTGGACAATGTTACCGAAAGCTTCATGGGGACCAAGGGTAAGATCTATACCGACTCGCAGAACAAAGGGATCATCAAAGGCTATGATGGCACCAGCCTTTACGAACACCAGGGAGAAAATGACCCCAACCCCTATCAGACGGAACACGACGTATTGTTTGCCAATATCCGGGAGGGAAAAGTGACCAATGACACCGAACATGCCGCAAAGACCACCATGTCTGCCATCCTGGGTAGAATGGCCAGCTATTCCGGCCAACTGGTCACGTTTGACGACGCCCTCAACCGCGGTAAAAGCCTCATGCCGGATACCTATAGCTGGGACGCCATGCCAAAGGTCGTACCCGATGCGGACGGGAATTATCCGGTACCGGTTCCCGGACAGACCCAGGTATTGGAATCCTGAAAATACAACACGATAAGGGGGGAGGCGTCCATTTTCCACAGCGGTCCCTTGAAAGACCTTCTCAGGAGCTAAGGGCTTCATCGCTTATGCCCTTGCCCCGGGGTATGGCACTGTTTTTTACCGCGATGCTGGCCGCGTCAAAGGATTTTATGTGCCTTTTGTTCACGATGTAGGATTTGTGCACCCTGATAAAATTTGCCGGCAGGGTGTCCAGGGCCCTTTTTACGCTCCCGTAGGTGGTAATCTTGCTCCCATCAACCAGGTGGTAGTTCACATAATTCCCAAGGCCTTCCACAAAAAGGATGTCGGTCAATGCCACCCGGTGAATTCTCCTGTTCGATCTAAGTTCCAGGATCGGCTGCTGCTCGTGCTTCTTTTCAAAAGCCACCAGCCAAAGCTGAAACAGTTTTATCCCCAATACGAAAAACACGGTAGTATTGATAAGTAGGACAGCCCTGGCCAGCATCCTAAGGCTGAACAGGCCGGAATCTGTCTGGTTTAGCAGCAGGTTTTCGTAGAACAGGTGTATGAATACGCGCTGCAACACCCCTGCCAGCAACAGTGTCAGGGCATAACCCCAAAGAAACCGGCCGTATGTTCGTTCCAGCAAATACTTGGGGACCAGGAAATAGAGCGTTACATACACGGCCATCATACGGGTGGGCAGTAATATGAACTCCAGGTAGAAAGAGGCCAGGTAGCCTTCATCGGTTTTCCAGATCAGGCTAAAGAACACGTAGTACAGTATCCAGAATACCACGTGCGTAAGCGTACGCGACCCCAGGAGGTAAAAATCTTCTGTTTTTCGCAACTGCCTGTAAAAACCACTCATGGATTATCGCCTTTTCATATAATAATCAGCGGTATTCGTATAAATCTGCCCCCAATTAAAAGTAGTGATTCTACCTTTATAAAGATCCCAAAAAAATAGCGGCGATGAAATCATATACTTTATTCTTACTTGGCTTTTATGCCTCTTCCTGTATGGCCCAGCAGCCTGACCCGGGCCGAAGGGCCCTTTGGGAGGCCACTTTTTCCCGACCCGGGGGACCTGGCCCGGGCGCCAGCATCACCCACCTGGACCAGGGCAGTCCCCTGGAAAAATCGGGATTCCTGACAGGGGATATCCTTATCAGCGTCGGCGGTACGTTCATCCGGGATGCCGAAGTTTGGAGCCAGGTATATGACGGGCTTAAATCGGGCGTCCCTGTCCCGGTGGAAGCCGTTCGTGGGGCAAGGGCCGTCAGGGCCGATGTCGTCTTTAACCCGCGGCCCAAGGAATCACATCCCACAGTGGATACTTTTTACGAGTCTGTTACCTCCACTTATGGGATTACACACCGGACCATCATTACCAAACCAAAAAGCCGGGGACGCCAGCCGGCCATTATGATCCTGGACGGTTTAAGCTGTTCGAGCATCGAAGTGTATCCGGGAAGGGATGACAATTGGGGGAAAACCCTTTCCGACATTGTTGAAAAGTCCGGCATGGTGGTCATGCGGGTTGAAAAGGCCGGCGTGGGCGACAGTGAGGGAAATTGCGGGCAGACCGATTTCTATATGGACCTCGCCGGCTATGAAGCGGCCCTTTTGAGCTTAAAGGCCAAACCCTATGTGGATCCGGCCCGGGTCGTGGTGTACGGGTCGAGCATGGGCAGTGCGCTAGCCCCGTATATAGCCAATACCTTTGATCTGGCCGGTATTATCTCGGACGGTACATTTTACAAGACCTGGTATGAACATATGCTGGAGATTGAACGTAGGATACGGCAATTTGAAGGCGACACCGAATCGGAAATCGTGCAAAAAATGAACCGTTATTATATCCCCCTTTACTATGGGATGCTGATAGAGCAAAAAAGCTACAAAGAGGTGGTAGAACGTTATCCTGCCCTGGCTGCCTTCAACTACCACGGGGACGCGCATATGTACGGAAGGCCCATGGAATACTACCATCAGTTACAGCGCTTTGACCTGGCTGGAGCGTGGGAAAAAGTAAAAGTCCCTGTACGGATTCTGAGGGGCAGCAACGACTGGATCATGAGTGCGGAGGACAATCATATGATTATCGAGGTCCTGGAACGGCATGGCCACCAGGACCATGAATTGCTGATTTACCCCGGGCTGGACCACTGGAATACCATCCACCGTTCCGCCAAAGATTCTTATTCAGGTAACCCCGGGCAGTGGGACGGGGCAATGGTCGATCAAATCATCCGCTGGGCCAGGGAAATGGTAGCCCTGAAAGGCTAAACACGCTCCAGGGAGAAGTGTGAGTGCGTTTCTACCTCCGCCTGTAATTGCTCCTTCCAGGCGTTGATCTGGGCCTTATCCACCTTGGTGAGGGTCCGGAATTCCTCAAGCACCGGTTCTAAATACGTACGCAAACTATCGATATCAAAATACAGCCGCCCGGTGCGCCGGATGAAAAAGTCCATAGGGGTCTGCACCATTTCAAAACGGATCCCGAAATGCAGTTCTGCCTTGATCATGCGCACTGCCGGGTCTTTGTCCTTCAACCGGGCATAGGTCTCCAGGATGGCCTCGGTTTGTTTGCCGTAATTGGTCACCAAAAACCAGGCATCGTATTTTGTAAACCCATCGGGGAGGATGCGCCCCTCGACCTCTTTGATATATTTTTTAACCTGTTTGTAATTTTTGAACGCATTCCCGCATAGGGGTATCTGGTCAGTGCTGCATTCCTTCAACGTGGAATGGTATTCTTCTTCCATCTTCCTGGCAATGCGGTTTACCACCCGTTCGGCCATTTTGCGGTAACCGGTAAGTTTCCCGCCAGCTATGCTGATCAAACCGGTATCCGAGGTGAAAATCTCATCCTTCCTTGAAAGTTCAGAAGCAGATTTTCCTTCTTCGTGTATCAGCGGTCGCAGCCCTGCCCATGACGACTCTATGTCTTCCATCCCCAGTTCAATTTTGGGAAACATATTGTTCACCGCCGAAATCAGATAGATAGCGTCGGCCAGGTCTGTGGTTACCTTGTCCTTGTCCTGGTTGTAGTTCGTATCGGTAGTTCCCACATAGGTGACCTTTCCCCTGGGGATCGCAAAAATCATGCGTCCATCCGGGACATCAAAGTATACCGACTGTTTTACCGGTAGCTTTTTATGTGGGAAAACCAAATGCACGCCTTTGGTGAGGTGCAGGCGCTTTCCTTTATTTGAATTATTGGTGCTGCGCAACTCATCTACCCAGGGCCCGGCAGCATTGATAACATATCGGGAGGACACGGAAAACTGCTTGCCCGAAACCATGTCTTTTACCTTAACACCGGCCACCATATCCCTTTGGTAGAGGAAATCGGTTACCTCGGCGTAATTAAGCGCACGGGCGCCAAATTGCAGGCTGGTCTTTATATTCTCAATGGTCAGGCGTGCGTCGTCCGTACGGTATTCCGCATAATAGCCGGCACCTTTAAGGATCTTCTTGGGCAGGAGTGGTTCCAGGGCCAGCGCTTCTTTTTTTTCCAGCATTTTCCTCTTGTCATCCCCACTTACCTGGGCGAGGATATCATACACCTTTAAGCCAATAGAAGTGAGCCATTTGCCATAGGAACCGTTTTCTATGAGCGGTAACAGCATTTTCTCCGGCAAAACCAGGTGGGGTGCCAATTTATGGACAATGGCCCTTTCCGAACCCACCTCCTTCACCAGCCAGAAGTCAAACTGTTTCAGGTAACGCAGTCCGCCGTGTATGAGTTTGGTAGACTTGCTACTGGTCCCGGAGGCAAAATCACCTTTTTCAAACAGGGCAACCTTAAGGCCCCTGGAAGCGGCGTCTAGGGCAATGCCCCCTCCGGTAATCCCGCCACCGATGACCACCAGGTCATAGGTTTCCTTGCCAAAGGTGTTTAGGAGTTCCTGCCTGTCCAGGCTGGAAAATGGAATGTTCTTTTTCATAGTATGGCGTTTTCTTTTTGGATGCACCCCGGGCCGTAAAGCGGCCCCGTTTTACAAGCTTCTCAAAGTTAAGGCTTTACAGGCGTATGGCAAATTTCGCATATGATGCTTTTGTTATCAATCGGGATGTGTTTGACTATTTCATGTCTCGGCCAGATCCGGGGCCATAGGAAAGATGCAGTCCCGGGGCTTCCTGGGCCTACCGGTTAAACTCATACTCCCGTTCAACCCGGCAAATCCGTACCTTGTACCAGCTATACCAGGCCTTCCTGCCAGATTCCTGTGCCATCAAATGGTCTGTTTGGGCTTTCCAGTTGGCAATCGCTGACGGGCTTTCCCAGTAACTGACGCTGATCCCAAGCCCATCCCTGGCACTTTCAAAACCCAGGTACCCGGGTTGGCGCCTGGCTAGTTCCTCCATCTTTTCGGCCATTTCGGCATAACCGAAATCCCCCTCTGTGCGGGTGTTGGTGAAAATTACAGCGTAATAGGGTTTTGTAAGGTGCATAGGGTTTAAATTATCATGCCCATTCCGTCCCGGGCTAAGCGACCGTGTTGGCTATTCAATGTAATCCCGTTCCAGGAAATAATTCACAATGGCCTCCTTCATCAAAACAGACTGTTCCCCTGCCTTCAGGGGCGGTAATTCGTCCTTAAGCCGGTAATGCGGCCAACCGTCCTCGTCTACGTAATCAAAGGTGTAATACCCATAAGGTTCCAATAAACGGCAGATGGCAATATGCATCAGGTTGATCTTTTCATCCTTTTTATAGGTCCGGTGGTACTGTCCCAACTCCTGTACCCCTACCAGGTAGATGATGGCATCCAGTTCCAGTAAATCCCCATCGGCAAACTGGGCCGATAATCTGGCGACCAGCACCTCCCAGCGTTCCCGTAATTTTATATCACCCACCATATCATATGGCTATTATACATTTCTCAATAACGGCTAAAGCACCGGGCATCCAACGCTTTGGCGGTATGGGGCCCGGGCTGTGCAAAGGTACAAATCTAAGTGCTATCTTTGCCAAAACACCGGGATGGCATTTTTGGATATCATATTGGGCCTGCTCCTGCTTTGGGGGCTTTTCAGGGGTCTCAAAAACGGACTCCTCATTGAACTGGCTTCTATAGCCGCCCTGGTCGCCGGGCTTTATGGCGCTTTCCATTTTTCCTATATCGCGGCCGATTACCTGTCTGAACACTGGGCCTGGGACGATGCGTACGTGCACCTGATAGCATTCCTCTTTACCTTTATCCTGATTGTCATCCTCGTGAACCTGCTGGCTAAAATACTGACAAAAATCGTGGACATTGTCATGCTCGGGCTGCTGAATAAAATAGCGGGGGGCTTCTTTGGCATCCTGAAGGTCGCCGTGATCCTTGGGGCCTTCCTGGTATTTTTTGACCGTGTGAACGCGTCCTTTGAATTCCTGGGGGAAGACACCAAAAAAGAGTCGGTGCTCTACACCCCCCTGCGGGACATAGGCGCCTTGGTATTCAGCAAGGTTTTCCGGCCGACGGTCCCAAAAGACGAAGAAGGGGAGACCCCCCCCTATATAACAGCGCTGCCATACCATGACCATGTGAAAAACAAGGCCCTTTCGGGCTGGATTGCCCGGGCAGCAAGCCTTTGAGATAGGGTTCGGATATCATCGTCCAGATGTGGTATTTCATCGAATAAATCGAACATATCAGGGTAATACCCGGAATATTAAGTAATATTATCCCCCCGGTCATTCCTGTTAAAGATCGGCATTGTTTCCCCAAAAACGACCACCACTTAGCCTTCATGCAAAGAGAACACTGCATGAAACGGCAATTTTACTATTTACTGGCAGGCATATGCCTGTTGGCCGCAACCTCCTGTAGCAAGGAAGTTTTGGACAACGGCCCCCTGCCCTCTGCAGACAACCACCCGGCCATGGAACAGGAATTGCTTGGGCTGGTCAATTCGCACCGGCTGTCGCTGGGATATGCCCCCCTGGAGTTCAGTGCGGTGGCCTATGAATATGCCAACCAACATACAGATTACATGATCGCCAAGGGCAGCCTGAGCCATGATAATTTTAGCGCCAGGGCTTCCGGTATCAGCAAGGAAGTAAATGCTGAATATGTAGCCGAGAATGTGGCCCGGGACTACAGCCAGGCCATGCAAGCCTTTGAAAGCTGGTTGGATAGCCCCAGCCACCGTAAGACGGTAGAAGGTGATTTTTCCCATACCGCGGTAAGCGTCAAACAAGATCCTTCTGGCAATTTCTACTACACCCAACTCTTCTTCCGCTAATCCTTATAATACCAGTTAGATTTCGTATTTTTGATACGGCCGTTTACGGCTCCTTTTTACCGTATGGCATGCCCTTATGCCTTGCAGCAAACGGGAGGTCAACAGGCCAAGGCGAAACTAACCTGATGATAACAAGGCAGCATGCGTATTTTACCCCCTTTTAACCTCCTACAATGGATCGAAGCGAACCGGGATAGCCTCAAGCCCCCCGTGGGCAACAGGAACCTTTACAAGGATGCCGAAGACTATATCGTAATGGTGGTTGCCGGGCCCAATGCCAGGAAAGACTATCACTATAATGAAACGGAAGAACTCTTTTACCAGATAGAGGGGACGATAGAAGTTCATATACAGGAAGAAGGGCGTAAAAAGACCATGAAACTGGGGCCTGGCGACATGTACCTGCACCCTGCGAAAGTCCCTCATTCCCCGGTAAGGCACGAGGGGTCTATTGGCCTTGTAGTGGAAAGGAAGCGGGCCGACATGGATGTAAAAGACGGGCTGCTGTGGTTCTGCGACAACTGCAACCACAAGCTTTACGAGGTGTACTTTACCCTGGAGGACATTGAAAAGGATTTCCTTAAGCACTTTGAGGAATTTTATGGCTCCGAATCGCTAAGGACCTGCAGCAATTGCGGGACGGTCATGGCGGCCGATAAGCGGTTCGTCGCGCAGGAATAAAGGTTCCGGGGGTACCATACCCACCTATATACAGCTACCCCTGCTTTCTGAAAACCCATGGCAGAGGGTGAGATGCCCTCACAGCCTGCCATGGCCGGGGATGCCCGCGCCCTGCCAGCGCAAGGAAAGGGGTATTTGGGGGAGCCCCCTGAGGCTTATTCCACGCCATCGGGTGAACCCCTGTGGCCTGCCCGGGGTCCGGGCCATACAGATGCGTCTGTCCTTACGGCCAATATAA
>MRWG01001413.1_pt1 | contig 15535 bp, 10 predicted proteins | sample 1013341 | NCBI WGS metagenome assembly MRWG01 (sample SAMN06117577, study PRJNA244670) | biofilm metagenome | biome: Water; feature: Cathode Biofilm; material: Biofilm; isolation source: microbial consortium enriched at the cathode of a solar microbial fuel cell | place: USA: District of Columbia ... | reverse complement strand
ACAAACCTGTCCTGGACGTATACTTCAACAAAGTAGCCTCCAGGGACGAATCGCTCACCACCCTGAACACGGCCTTCAGCCGGGAAGGGGCGTATATCTATATCCCCAAGCACAAAGCCCCGAAGAAACCTGTAGAGATCCTGCACTTTTCTACCGGGAACGAGGCTTCCCTGCTCCTGCAGCCCCGCAACCTGATCGTGGTTGAGGAAAATGCCGAATTGCAGGTCATTGAACGGCACCAGAGCCTGACGGCCAACGAGGTGCTTACCAACTCGGTCACCGAGATCTTCGCGGCCGAAAGCGCCATTGTGGATTATTACAAGGTGCAGAACAACATTGAATCGGCTTCGCTGATCGACAATACCTATATCTCCCAGAAAGATAAGAGCGTGGTAAAGGTGCACACCTTTTCCTTTGGTGGGAAACTGACCCGCAACAATTTGAACTTCTACCAGAATGGGGAGCATGTAGACTCTACCATGAAAGGGGTTACCATCCTGGGCGCCAAACAGCATGTAGACCACCATACCCTGGTACACCACCGCCAGCCCAACTGTCAGAGCCACCAGGATTATAAAGGCATCTACGGGGAGAATTCCACCGGGGTGTTCAACGGCAAGATCGTCGTGGATAAGATCGCTCAGAAGACCGATGCCTTCCAGCAAAACAACAACATCCTCATCAGCGATAAAGCGACCATCAATTCCAAACCCCAACTGGAGATTTTCGCCGATGACGTAAAATGCTCACACGGCTGTACCATCGGGCAACTGGACGAAGAGGCGCTCTTTTACCTGCAGACCCGCGGGATCCCTAAAAGAGAAGCTTCTGCCCTCTTAATGTACGCCTTTGCCAACAACGTGCTGGAAAGTGTTCGCATCCCCGAGCTTAAAAAACGCATCAACAAACTGATCGCCAACAAGCTGGGCGTCCGACTTGGGTTTGAACTGTAACCGCTTCAAAGAACAACGCTGAGGATACTTCCCATGATTGACACCGGACTGAACATAGCGGCAATAAGAAAAGACTTTCCCATCCTGCAAAGGAAGGTAAACGGCTACCCCCTGGTATACCTGGACAACGCCGCCACTTCCCAAACCCCCAGACAGGTCATTGACGTCATCGTAGATTACTACAGCAACTACAACGCCAATATCCACAGGGGGGTGCATGCCCTTTCACAGCAAGCCACGGATGCCTATGAACAGGCCCGGATAAAGGTCCAAAAACATTTTAATGCCGCCCTGCCCCGGGAGATCATTTTTACGTCGGGGACTACCCATAGTATCAACCTGGTGGCCAGCGGGTTTACCGGGTTTTTAAAAGAAGGGGACCAGGTTCTGGTTTCGGCCATGGAGCACCATTCCAACATAGTACCCTGGCAAATGCTCTGCGAACGAAGCGGTGCCACCCTGAAAGTCATCCCGATGACCCCGGAAGGGGAACTCGATATGGAAGGTTTTGCCTCCCAACTGAACACCCGCACCAAAATGGTGTTTTGCAACCACGTTTCCAATGCCCTGGGGACCATCAACCCCATAGAAACCATTATCCGGAAGGCCCATGAAGTGGGGGCGGTAGTCCTGGTGGATGGCGCGCAGGCAGCTCCGCACATCAAGGCCGATATGCAAAAACTCGACGTGGATTTCTATACGGTTTCGGCCCACAAAATGTGTGGCCCTACCGGCGTTGGGATTTTATACGGGAAAGAAGAATGGCTCCTAAAAATGCCCCCTTACCAGGGAGGTGGAGAGATGATCGAAGAAGTCCGGTTTGAGAAAACCACCTATGCCGGCCTTCCCCATAAGTTTGAGGCGGGGACCCCCAATATAGCCGGGGGCATCGCGTTTGGCGCTGCGATTGACTACATGAACGGGATAGGGATGGAGGCCATCGCCCACTATGAGGCAGAGCTGCTGGCCTACGCCACGCAGAAGCTTCTGGCGATCCAGGGCCTCAGGATCTATGGTACGGGCCGGGAGAAAACGGCCGTCATCTCGTTTAACATCGAAGGGATCCACCCCTATGACATCGGCACCCTGCTGGACCAGATGGGCATCGCGGTGCGTACCGGGCACCATTGCGCCCAACCCATTATGGATTATTTCAAGATACCGGGTACGGTACGGGCAAGTTTTAGCTTTTACAATACGGTGGAAGAGGTAGACCGCCTGGCCGCCGCGGTGGAGAAAGCACGGCAGATGCTTTCCTAGCATTATTGTTATCATTTTCCCAAAGCCTTGAATACCATGCCTACTTATCGTAATTTTACGGAAAAGCCATTGATGAGCATACAGGAGATACAAGCAGAAATCGTTGACGAATTTGCGTTATTTGACGATTGGATGCAGCGGTACGAATACATGATAGAACTTGGGAAATCGCTTCCCCTGATCGATGAGAAATACAAGGACGAAGACCATATCGTCAAAGGATGCCAGAGCAAGGTGTGGGTACATGCCGAACTAAAAGATGACAAACTGGTGTTCACGGCAGATAGCGACGCCATCATTACCAAAGGGATCATCGCCATCCTGGTAAGGGCGTTTAGCAACCAGAAACCTGCCGATATCATTGAAGCCGATACCCGGTTCATTGATGACATTGGCCTGAAAGAGCACCTGTCTCCCACCAGGGCCAACGGCCTGGTGAGTATGATCAAGCAGCTGAAACTCTACGCGGTCGCCTACCAGACCCAGCTGAATTAAGGTCGGGCCCCGTCTTTTTTGGAAGCAGAAGTGTATAAAATAAAGAACCTATGAACGAAACAACCATAGATACCCAGGAATTGGGAGAAAAAATAGTAAAGGTCCTCAAGACGATTTATGACCCGGAGATCCCCGTAGACATATACGAACTCGGGCTGATCTACGATGTCTTTGTCAACGAAGACCAGGAAGTGAAGATCCTGATGACCCTGACCTCCCCCAATTGCCCGGTAGCCGAGTCACTCCCGGTAGAAGTGGAGGAAAAGGTAAAATCCCTGGACGCCGTGTCGGATGCCGAAGTGGAAATCACCTTCGATCCTCCCTGGACCCAGGAGCTCATGAGTGAGGAGGCCAAACTGGAGCTGGGCTTGCTCTAACCAGGAAACGCAAAACAAATGGCAGGAGAAATCATCAACAGGGTTGCCCAAAGCAAACTCATCACATTCGACCTGGAAGCGTATTATCCGGAAGGGAGCCGCTTTGCCATCGATATAAAGGACTGGCTGTATGAGGGGCTCATCCTGAAAGAAAAGGATTTTCGCGCAGCCGTCGCGGCCCATGACTGGACGCAGTACCAGGGGGCCTATGTGGCATTGTTTTGTTCTACAGAAGCCATAGTGCCCACCTGGGCCTATATGTTGATAACTACCGCCCTGCACCCCTATGCGAAGCAGGTGGTCCTGGGGGAACCAGAGGTGCTGGAAACCCTCCTTTACGGGGAAGTCCTGGAAGGGATCAACTGGAATGAATACCGCGATAAATCCGTGATTATCAAGGGCTGTAGCCAGAAGCCCGTCCCCCCCAATGCCTACATACAGGCCACGTCCCACCTCCTGGGGGTCGCCAGGAAGATTTTCTATGGGGAAGCCTGTTCCTCGGTACCGCTCTACAAGCGGAAATAGTGTTGATAAACCCCGTTCTTATCAACATTCCCTACCTTTGTTGTTTATAACTATCTAATAAACACTACCATTATGAAAAAATGTATCTGCATGCTGGCCGCCATGGCTGGCACGTGGTTCACCGTTGCCCAAAGCGCGGATGAACTCAAAGCCGAAAAGGCAGCCAAGAAAGATTCTATTGCGGCCATACAGGGTCGCGTAGATGCCCTACAGGCAAAGTTGGATGCCATCCCCGGGTGGAAGACGGGCGCTTTCGGGACCATCGGGGGAAGTTTTTCCAGTTTCGACAACTGGTATGCCCAGGGTATCCCGAACAACGCCTCGGGGGCTATTGGATTTACCGTGAACGCCTTTGCCAACCTGAAGGAAGAAAAGTTCTTTTGGCGCAATGCGGCCAACCTCAACCTGAAGTGGGTGAAACTGGACGATAAGGACGACCCCACGGACGATGACAGTTTCCGGGAAACCACCGATGTTTTTAACCTTAGTTCCCTGTACGGCCGGAATATTACCAAAACCCTGGCGGCATCCGGCCTGATGGAATACCGGACCACCATCCTGAGCAACATTAACGACCCCGGCTATCTGGACCTGGGGGTGGGAGGGACCTGGACGCCGATCCCGGACCTGGTAGTGGTGGTGCACCCCTTGAACTATAACTTTGTCTTTAGTAAGGAAGACAATATTTTTGACTCTTCCATGGGGGCGAAGATCGTCGCGGACTATACCAGGAAAATAGGCGCGGTCAGTTTTAAAACCAATTTCTCTACCTTCCAGAGTTATAAGAACTCGGACCTTTCCAACTGGACCTGGACCAATTCCTTTGCCTATACCCTGTGGAATATGATCGGGGTAGGGTTCGACTTTGGGCTGCGGAGCAGCAAGCAGGAAGCGTTGAACTATGCCATCAATACCCTGGGCGACACGGGGGCTACTTTTGATACTATCGATAACGATTTGCAGACCTACTATACACTTGGGCTGAGCTATTCTTTCTGAGCCTGGCAGGGACGCCTGGCGGAATGCATAAAAAAACCCCTGGGATCCCAGGGGTTCTTTTGTAAGCAGGTTTGTTCAATTGGTCCCGAATTTTCGGGCTGGATCTTGTTATGCGCAGGGATTTGGGGAACCCGTCACATCAAATTAAGTCATGGGGTTGATTTGGGGATAAACACTATCACTTAATTCGAAGGTAAAGATACGGATGACCATTTTAATCCCCACAATTTATGTTGTGAAGCGCCGGCAAAATGTGGTGAAAAATATGAGCGGCAGATTTATCCGTTGAACTACCCTTTTTTAACCGTTGAGAAAACGAAATGAGCAAGCCTTTTGGAACTATCCTATTGCTATTTGGAACCTTCCTGTTAGCGTAGGTTCCCTTTCAATGGCTATCCTTAACGGGCGGAAGGTTTCTGAAAAATTGGTACCTTACTGGAAACTTGCCACTTGATAGGTCATACCAATGGCGGTAAAAGTTCCTCCCGTGGCTACCCCGGCCAACCATATAGGAAAGGACCATGGAGGATGCACTGCTTACAGGGCGAAAACCCATAGAGATATCGCTAACGGGCCCCGCCGGACGCCTCGGCCTGGCCCTATGCCTGCTATTTTCAGTATACTACCCGCTGTATTCGCAATTACGTTACCAGGAGAAAGGATACTACCCTATAGAGAATTATGATCACGAATCCTATAAGGCCCACCACCAGAACTGGTTCATCACCCAGGACCGGGCGGGTTTTGTCTATTCGGCCAATGGACAGGGGGTGCTGGAATTTGATGGGGCTTCCTGGCGACTGATAAGCGCCCCGGGCCTGTCGGCCGTACGTACCGTAGTGGTTGACACTGACAATGTGAAGTGGGTGGGGGCCGATAGGGAACTGGGCTACCTGGAACCGGATTCCCTGGGGTTCCTGCAATACATATCCCTTAAGAGCCTTGTGCCGGAGTCCGATCCGCTGGTGGGGAACATCTGGCAGATCTTCCCGGAAGGCAACCGCATCCTGTTTGTAACGGATCGCTTGATCTATTGCTGGGAAGACGGGGCTTTTCGTATGATCCCTACTCCCGGGAATATTTACAGGGAATACCAAATTCATGGGAGAGTGTATTTCCAGATTACCGGCAAAGGCATGTACGAGTTGGTAGGCGATTCCCTGGAGCTTATTCCTGGAGGTGAGGACTTCAGGGACCGCAGGGCCATCACCGCCATGCCCTATGGCGATGCGTCAGTGCTCTTTACGACCCGGGAATCCGGGATGTTTGTTTACGACGGAAATACGATTGGAAAGCTGGAGAACGAGGTGGAGCAGTACCTCTTTGACAATAACTACTATGCCAACTACCGGGTAAACGATTCTACCTATGCCTTTGCCACCCTGAGGGGCGGGGTGGCCCTTATGAATGGCCATGGCGATTGGCTGGGAGCGATCACCGAAGACCAGGGCATCCTGAACAACCAGGTCCACTGCCTTGCCATTGACAATGAAAAGGCCATGTGGGCCGCCACACAAACCGGGATATCAAGGGTGTCCCTGCAATTGCCCTATCAGTTGTTTGATCAACGGAGCGGCCTCGAAGGAACCGTTTCCTCCATTGTAAGGCATAAGGACACCTTGTATGTAGGCACCTATTACGGGCTTTTTTCCCTGGTCCCGGGGGAGGGGGTTGCCCCTGCCCGATTTAGGAAAATTGAAGATATTCACGGGGGTTGCCACGCCCTGCTCAGTACGGGCGGGGACTTGCTGGCAGCTACTTCCGATGGCGTTTTCGCAATAAAGGGACTGGAGGTACAAACCATATACCCCCTGGCGGGCTGCCGGGCCCTGCGGCAATCCAAAAGGGACCCAAACCGGGTATTTGTGGGCCATATGCACGGACTTTCCAGCCTGTACCTGTCTGATAGCCACTGGCGGCCCGAAAAGGATTTGGAACAACTTAAAGACGACATCTTTTCTATCACCTCTGATGCCAGTGGTACGCTCTGGTTGGGGACCTCCCTGAACAAAGCCATTGAAGTGAATATTCCCTTAAAGCAGGGGGTAGCTGCCGACCCGGATTTTGGGCAGGTGCAGGTGACCGATCATGCCCGGGGTTTGCCTACGGGAAATGCCACGGTATTTCTCATAGAGGGGAAAGTCTATGTAGTGACCACTGCCAAAGGGGGGCCATTGTTCGTGTTCGATAAAGGGAAACAAAGCTTTGTTCCTGAGGCCCGGTTTGGTAGCCGGTTTGGCCTGGATAGCTTACTGGTCTACCCGGCTGCCCTGGCGGACGACGGAGCTTACCTCCTCCTTGAATCGCTGCCGGTGGCGGGGAAGGTCTATCGGTTTTCAGCCAGGAAAACGACCCATGGGGACTACGCTGTGGAACGCATTTACGATGAGGCGGCACGGAGTACCACCCAAACCTCCCTGTATTGGGATGAAGACAGGCTGCTGTGGCTTGGGGGTGAACAAATGGTCAAATACCAAATGGGCCATGGGTATGACTTTCACCGCCCCTTTGCCACCAACATCCGCAGGGTAAGTGTGGGCCAGGACTCCTCTGTTTATGGAGGCGCCTTTATGCCCGGGAGCATTCCGGAATTCCCATTCAGGAATGGAGGGTTGCGGTTTGCGTATGCCGCTACCTCCCTGACCAACCCCCATGCCAACCGCTACCAGTACCGGTTGCAGGGGTTTGAAGATGAATGGTCTGACTGGACCCTGGAGACGCACAAAGATTACACCAACCTGTCCGAAGGCAGTTACCGCTTTATGGTAAGAGCGCAAAACCTTTACGGCGATATAAGTGAAAGCACCTCCTTTGGTTTTGACATCCTCCCGCCATGGTACCGCAGCTGGGGGGCCTATTTGCTCTATGTCTTCCTCTTCCTGCTGCTGCTTTGGTTGCTTATTCAATGGCGGTCCAGGCAATTGATGGCCAGGAATGAGGAACTGGAACGGGTCGTGGCCATGAGGACCGCAGAAGTACAGCACCAGGCCAACCAACTAAGGGTACAGGCCGAGAAGCTACAAGTGCTGGACAAGGCCAAATCACGCTTTTTTGCCAATATCTCCCACGAGTTCCGTACCCCGCTGACCCTGATCAAGGGCCCCATTGAACACCTGGAAGAGCATTCTGAGGAGCACCTGGGTATCGATACCGTAAAAATGATAAGACGCAATGCCAACAGGCTGCTACAGTTGGTGAACCAATTGCTGGACCTGTCCAAAATAGATGAGGGCAGCTTAAAATTAAGCCCTACTGAAGGGGATGTCTTTAAGTGCCTGAGGGCCGCCACCTCTTCCTTTAACTCCCACGCGGCCCAGCGCAACATCGATTACAGGGTACAAATACCCCAGGGAACGCTGTGGGCCTCTTTTGACCGTGATAAACTGGAGAATGTGATCTACAACCTTTTGGGCAATGCCTTTAAGTTCAGTAAAGACGGTGCCAGCATCTCTTTCCTGGCCACTTTTTTGGATGCCAGCCTGCAGGTACTGGTCGCCGACAACGGGAAGGGCATCCCCGAAGCGGACCTCCCCTATATTTTCGACCGCTTTTATCAGGTAGACAGCAGCACCACCAGGGATAAGCAAGGGTCTGGGATAGGGCTTTCGCTCTCCAGGGACCTGGTGGAATTAATGGGGGGTACCATAGCGGTCAATAGCGAGGTGGGCAAAGGGACCCGGTTTAAGGTACGCCTTCCTGTGGAAGAAATTAGGACGAAGAGCCCCAAGGAAGCGCAAGCCCCGGTCCCAACCCCCCCAATAGCTCCCAAAAAAACATTGACACGCTCCAAAGCCGATCAACGGAAGCTTCCAAGGATATTGCTGGTGGAAGACAATGCGGATATGAGGCACTTTATAAAAGACCAGCTACTGCCCCATTACAGGGTGTCGGAAGCGGTCAACGGGGAAATTGGTCTGCAAATGGCTATGAAACTCCCCCCTGACCTGCTCATCACAGACCTGATGATGCCCCGTATGGACGGGATTGAACTTTGCCGCCAACTAAAGACCCACCTGCATACCAGCCATGTGCCCGTAATCGTGCTGACCGCCAAAGCGGGAAGGGAAAACAAGATTGAAGGCCTGGAGACCGGGGCAGACGACTACCTGACCAAACCATTTGACGGCAAGGAACTGCTGGTACGGATCAAAAACCTCATAGAACAGCGCAGGCAGCTTCGGGCGCTCTACAGCCGCAAAGACCGTAGCATAGATCCCAAGGAAATTACCGTCACCTCTATAGACCAGCGCTTTCTCGGCCAGCTTTTGGAACTGCTGGAAGTAGAACACCCCAACCCGGACTTTGGGGTACCCCAAATGCAAAAGGCACTGGCCATGAGCAAGACCCAGCTGCACCGGAAGCTCAAAGCCCTTACCAACGAGGCCCCGGGTGAATTACTCCGGAATTTCAGGCTCAAAAGGGCTGCCCAGCTACTGCGCCAAAAGGACGACAGCGTTACCCAGATAGCCTATAAAGTGGGCTTTAACAACCTTTCCTATTTCGCCAAGTGTTTTAAAGAGCTCTTTGGCCAATCGCCCTCTAACTACTAACCCCACCAGGCTAATTACCACCTTCCATTTAAGAAAGCGACCCCATGGGACCAGGCTGTTAAGATTGGGAACCCTGCTATTAGCTGATAGGAGTGCGCCATGGTAGCTTTGGGGTATTGCGGAAAAATAATTCCCGGTTATGAGAAAGCTTCAAGAACATCCACTGCCCGAGATAAGCACAGAGTTTTTGGATTGGCAGATCAGGAGCATTTTTGGATTGTACCTGGTCGTGGCGCTCATATGGATCGCCCTCGCCCTTTTTGGGTAGTGTTGCCACTGCCGGGGTTTTTCAACACTTTGTTGAACCCGTTGAAAGCACCATGCCATCTGTATGTTTAAAAGCAAAATACAGAAAGAAGTTCTCCCGATAAATCACTTTTAAATCTATGACAATGAGAACACGTAAAAACAGCATCGCAAGAGACAACACGGGCCTGTGGGCACCGGGTTTAACCCTCCTTATTTTGGTAGTGATCCTGGGGTGCAGCAAGGATGACCCCGCGGCCATGGAGCCCAATCCCAACCCCAACCCCAATCCAACCCCAGTGGTGACCACCATCAGCGGGATTGACCCGGCCGGTGGGACGGTGGGGACCGAGGTGACCATTACCGGCACCAATTTTAGCAATACCGCTGCGGATAACCAGGTATCCTTTAACGGGGTGGCCGCTACCGTGTCTTCCGCTACAGCCACCCAGCTGGTGGTGGAAGTACCCGCCAACGCCACCACTGGAGTAGTAAGCATTTCGGTAGACGGCAGGAATGCCCAGGGCCCCACCTTTACCGTAATAGAAGGCAACATCTTTGCCTGCGGGGACAATGTGATCACCGAGAACCGCACCCTGGAGGACCTGGAACCAGGAGATGCTATTGACTACATAGTGCAATGCGAAATCCTGGTCACGGGCAATGCCCTGCTTACCATAGAACCCGGGGTGGTCATCGCCTTTGAAGGGGAGGAAAGCGGTATATTCACCACCGAGGGCGGCGGGGTAAAGGCCGTTGGCACAATGGCAAATCCCATAAAACTTATCGGCACCAGTGAAAACAAAGGGGTGTGGAAAGGCATGTACTTTGGCTCCAGCCACCCCGAAAACCGACTGGAATATGTAACCGTCCGGCATGCCGGCAGGACCGCCTCCGGGCAGTCGGGTGAAAAAGGGGCGGTTCAACTGTCTAAAGGAGTCGAATCCAAAGCCGCCATTGTGAATTGTACCATTGAAAATAACGATGGGTATGGAGTCTTCATTACCGACCAAAGCGTAATAGACGCCTTTGGAAACAATACCATAACCGACAACCAGTTGTCTCCGGTTGGTCTGTTCTTCAACCAGCTTGGGGCACTGGATACGACCTCGGATTACCTGGGTAATTCGGGGAATTATGTGGAAGTTCGTGAGAACGACCTGCAGGACAGCCCGGTAGCCATGGCCAAGATCAATGTGCCCTACCGTTTCGTGGAGAGCAGGCGGTATAACATCAACAATGCACTGACCATAAGCCCCGGGAATATCCTTGAATTCAGCGCCGGGGCAGGCTTCAGGCTGGGAGAGCAGGCAGCAGACTGCCTTACCGCCACCGGTAGCCTCAATGCCACCGGTACCGCCGGGGAACATATCGTTTTCAGGGGGGTCACCCCCGGTAAAGGGACCTGGCTGGGAATCGGGATCAATTCCTCCAACCCCAACAACCAGTTGATTTACTGTGACATTTCGGGCGGGGGCAGCGATGACCTGTACAATGCCTCGGCCTTTGCGGCCAATATCACCCTGCAATGCGAGAGTAGGGTCGCCATACAGCACACCACGATACAGGAAAGCGGTGGATTTGGCATCTACATGCTCGAAGAAGATGCCCGCCTGGTGGACTTTGAAGCAAACGAATTCAGCGACAACGAATTGGCACCCCTATTGCTGCACTTTCCCCAGGTGGCTGGGCTGGATACCGCTACCACGTATGGCGGCGGCAATGGGCGGGAATACGTACAGGTATACGGACAGGCCATCGTGGATGACGACCTTACCGTACAAAAACTGGACGTCCCCTACCGCATCAGCCAGGACCGTGCAGGCAGGGAAACCTATGTGGAAAAGGCACTGACCATACAGCCCGGGGTTATCCTGGAATTTGAAATGGGAGCAGGGATTGTCCTGGGATCCCCCGGGGTAGACTGTATCCCTGTGACCGGTTCCCTGAATGCCGTGGGGACCCCCGATAACCCGATTGTTTTCAGGGGGGCCACAGAGGGCCAGGGTACCTGGCTGGGCCTGGGCATCAATTCCAGCACAGCGGCCAACCTGATGGAATATTGCGAGATCAGGGGCGGTGGTGCCAGCCAGATGTATAATGCCGGGGGGCAGGGCAACGTGGTCATGACCTGCGGGGCAAGCCTTGAGGTCAGTAATGCCACCATAGCCGATAGCGGTGGGTGGGGGATAGATTTTGTGCAGGGCGCCAACAGCCTCACCCAGGCAAATACTACTTTCAGCAACAATGCCGATGGGGATATCGCGCCATAATCAATCTATATTGACGAGGAAGAAAACTCCGGGTTACTGCCCGGGGCTTTTTCGTTGCCATTGTATGGTGTTGTAATACAGGGAAACCCCGGGGATCTAGGAATATTCATCCAGGTGTTCCGGGTACAGGAAGTTGTTGTAGGGGAAACGGCTGATATGGATTTCCCGTACCGCGTGGTACACCCTTTTCCGGAACTCGTCCAGGTTTTCCTTGTTGAGGGCCGATATAAAAAGCGCGTCGCTCCCTACCCGTTGCATCCAGGTGTGCTTCCATTCATCAATGGTAAAGTGCTTCCGGGTCTTGATCGTCACAAGGTCGTCTTCCGCGATGACCTCGTGTTCATACAGGTCGATCTTGTTAAAGACCATGATGGTCTTCTTCCCGGCAATCCCAATCTCATCCAGGGTACGGTTCACGGTATCTATGTGTTCTTCAAAGTTGGGGTGGGAGATGTCCACCACGTGCAGCAGCAGGTCGGCTTCCCGCACCTCGTCCAAAGTACTTTTAAAACTTTCCACCAGTTGGGTAGGCAGTTTTCGGATAAAACCCACGGTATCGCTGAGCAGGAAGGGAAGGTTGCCCAACACTACCTTGCGCACGGTGGTATCCAGGGTGGCGAATAGTTTGTTCTCGGCAAATACCTCGCTTTTGCTGATCACATTCATCAGGGTAGACTTCCCAACGTTGGTATACCCCACCAGCGCAACCCGGACCAGGGAGCCGCGATTGCCCCGCTGGGTTTCCATTTGCTTGTCGATCTTGGTGAGTTTTTTCTTCAGCAGGGCGATACGGTCGCGCACGATCCGGCGGTCGGTCTCAATTTCCGTTTCCCCGGGGCCCCGCATTCCAATACCCCCGCGCTGCCGCTCCAGGTGGGTCCATAACCCGGTGAGGCGGGGCAAGAGGTATTCGTATTGGGCCAGTTCTACCTGGGTACGGGCATAGCTGGTCTTGGCCCGTTGCGCGAAGATATCAAGGATCAACCCCGTACGGTCCAGCACCTTGCAGCGCAGCTGCTTTTCAATGTTGTTCTGCTGGGCCGGGGAAAGTTCGTCGTCAAATATGACCGCGCTGATATCGTGGGCCTTGACATATTCCTCCAACTCCAGCATCTTTCCGCTACCAATGTATGTTTTGGGATTGGGGGGGTCTATACGCTGGACAAACCGGTGGGATACCTCGCCCCCGGCCGTGTACGCCAGGAATTCGAGTTCATCCAGGTATTCATTCACCTTCTCCTCCGGTTGTTGCTGGCTGATCACCCCTACAAGGATGGCTTTCTCAAGGTCTGTGGTTTTCTTTTCTAACATAGGTATATAGGATATACAAAGCTAAGGAATAGAAAGCAAATCGCTAGGGATTCCTTTCCTGCAGTATAGCCTGTGAGTTGCCTTGATCCCGCTTCGGGGGCCGGGGGTAGCCGCAACTGCCCAGGGGCGTTATTTTTTGGCAGCGGGCATCCAATTTTCAGGATTTGTGTAACATTGGGGCAGGTTGCTCGTCTGTCTGGCAAACCCTGTGATACCATGTATAGTTTCAAAATCCTCCTGTTGATTGCCCCTTTTTTTGTGTTCAACCCTGAGCCGGGTGATACCGTAATCAAACGGGAAAGCACTTTGCACATCAGTTTCAAGGAGGGCCGGGAAGGTTTTACGGATGCGCAGCAAGCGCTGATCAAAGAAGTACTGATCCAATCCGAGCACGATGTACGGGACCTTTTGCCGACACTGCCCGGTGAGATACAAATAGCAGTGGAAAAGGTAGATTGGGACCTGACAACGGTGGGCGGGGTGACCGGGCGGACCGAGTCCAATAGCCCGCCACGGGTAAGCATACAGATTTCCGGCGAGTTTCCGGGGGGCGTTGGCCAGGCCGTTAAGGCCGGCCTGCGTGAAACCGCTTACCATGAACTGCACCACCTGGCCAAAGGATGGGCCATCAAAGACAACCGGTGGGAGCCGGGTATCGCTACGGCTGCCGTAATCGAAGGCCTGGCGGTGGTTTTTGCCGAGGAATACCTTGGGACAAAATTTGAAGCCAATCATTATCCGGCGGAAGCAGATGCCTGGGTCCGTGAGATCCTGGCACTGCCCCCCAATGCCAACTACCAGCACTGGATGTTTCAACACCCCGATGGGAGGACGTCTATTGGCTACCGGACGGGGAATTACCTCGTACGGCAGGCCATGGAACATACTGGATCTGGCATACTGGAACTGGGCAGGCTCACCCCCGGTGAAATCATTGAACTGGCAGGATACCAATAGGTATATTACACCCGTTTCACCTCTGTTTCCTCCGATGGGGAGGGGTCGTTCCGCATACGCAGGAACACCTGGGCGAGGGTTACCACATCCGGTTCACAATACGAAATGATGCGGTCCAGGTCCTTGTAACAGACCTTTCCTGCCATGCTTCCATCCATGTCTTCCTTGGGAGAAGGGATGCCCGGTACAAGGGCGAGCAGCTTCAGGGACGGATAGTGCTTGTAATCCCAAACTTCCGGACGTTTTATTTTTCAATCAAGTTTTACTAGTTCCAATATGGTATTTAAGGCTTCGTCAGTTCCATTAAAGTAATCTGTTGATGACATATTTATGGGAATATGTGGCGCAATCCATTTACGATTGTCTTCTGCTTTTGAAGTCTGATGGAATTGGGTAGAAATTAGCCCCATTAATCCGGAATAGGGTAACTTAAACCATCCAGCTTCTCCAATATGGTTAGGCATAGAACCACTAGGTTCACCCACAAGGATGGGGGTCGTATGTTTTGTAACATCCGTCAATAAATTTTGCCCTGCAGAAAAGGTTTCGCGTCCCATTAACACAAAAATTTTTCCATCTGGATTCATCACTTCAAAATTTATAATAGTTTTTAGCATTGGTGGTAATATGGAACCATCTCCACCGTGATTGTGCCTCAGATCTAAAATCAAGTTTTGGATTTGATTCTGGTTTATTTGACCGCGTACTTCTGCATTAAAGGCTATTAATGATTGCTCTTCTTTTTGTGTTACCGCATTAAACTGAACATAGATTGCATCGTGTTCTGGCTGTAATTTATACCAATAAGGATCGTCAATTTTGGATAAGAACAAAGGTTGCTCAACACCTTTTAACTTTGGCATTTTTGGAAAGCCTTTAAAATCCCAATCAAAAGCATTCATAGTTACTTTTTGGCTTTTTCCCTGTGCATCACTCAAAGTAAGTGTAACGCTATCGTTGTTCCTGGTAATTCCTAATTCCTTTAGAACATCAGGTAAAGTCAAATAATATGGGCCCAACCATAAAGTTTGCATACTGTTGTCTCTGGCATTTACTGCATTTGTTTTTTGAAGAGCTACTTCAGCAGGCATATTATCAAAGGATGCTACTTTAAAGCCAATCCATTTTTCGAACCCTAATTCAGCATCAACAATAAAAAGCCCATCCTTAAATTGATAAAACTGGACAGGAAGTTTTTTTAAGGCGTCATTGGTTGGAGATGTTGGGATAATCAAATTATGCCCGTTGCCTAAACTACGAATGATGCCCATTAATTTTACGATTATTTGAAGGTCTGACAGGGAGGTTAAATCTGATTTTATTTTTGCTAATTCATTAGATAATCTTGTTTTACTTATGGCGTGGTTTGGACTATAATGTAACTCATAAATCCGTTTTTCTAAATAATTGATATCTTTAGTCCAGGCTTCCTCTTTTGTGATTTTTTCTTGCGTATCAATCCCAAACAAGGCTTTAAAATCTTTATCCTCACCTAGGCTTGTAAAAGCAGAATCGCCTATTAGAAATGGTTTTTCATCATAACGCGACGCAAATCCTCTTTGCAGCCATAAAAGAGCGTTACTCTTGTC
>MRWG01001412.1_pt1 | contig 15536 bp, 14 predicted proteins | sample 1013341 | NCBI WGS metagenome assembly MRWG01 (sample SAMN06117577, study PRJNA244670) | biofilm metagenome | biome: Water; feature: Cathode Biofilm; material: Biofilm; isolation source: microbial consortium enriched at the cathode of a solar microbial fuel cell | place: USA: District of Columbia ... | reverse complement strand
GATCAAGACGACGACGGATGGCGGCTAAGGCACCACCGCCGCTCCGCGAGCCGGCCCCCGCGAAGCTCAATCTCTATCTTCACGTCACCGGCCGGCGCGATGACGGCTATCACCTGCTGGACAGCCTCGTCGTCTTCGCCGATGCCGCCGACCGCATCGACGCCGCGCCCGCCGACGTCGTCTCGCTCGACTATGCCGGGCCGTTCGCGGACGGCTTGCCCGCCCCGGAAAACAATCTGGTCATGCGCGCGGCCACGGAACTGGCCGGGGTGTTCGAGGTCGACGCGGGGGCCCGTCTGACGCTCACCAAGAACCTGCCGGTCGCCAGCGGCATCGGCGGCGGATCCGCGGACGCGGCGGCGGCGCTCCGGGCGCTGATGCGGCTCTGGCAGTTGCCGCCCGACGACGGGCGCATTTCCAGGCTGGCGCTGTCGCTGGGCGCCGACGTGCCGGTGTGCCTGATGACGCGGCCGGCCGTGATGCGCGGCATCGGCGAGGAATTGAACCCGGTCGGCGCTTTTCCCGAACTGCCGCTGGTGCTGGTCAATCCGGGCGCCGCGGTTTCGACGCCGGCGGTCTTCAAGGCGCGCTACGGCGACTTTTCCGCCCCCGTCGACTGGCCTGGTGCGATGACCGAGGCGGCGGACGTCATTGCCGCGCTGTCCGCAACCGTGAACGACCTCGAGACGCCGGCAAAGTCCGTGGCCCCGATCATCGCCGATGCCCTGGCCGCGCTCGAGGCGCAGCCGGATATCCGACTCGCTCGCATGTCGGGCAGTGGCGCCACCTGTTTCGGTATCTTCGCATCGATGGACGCGGCGGAAGTGGCGGCGGAAACGATTTCCGGGCAGAATCCGGACTGGTGGGTCCGTCCGGCCAGGAGTTACGGCGCCTGAAAAGCCGCGAAATTACGGCTTTCCCGGACTTGCCCCTCCCCCGCCCATCGACTAAATTCTGCCTCGCTCGCGTCCGCGGGCACCTGGATGGGGCGTGGCGAAGTGGTCTAACGCACCGGTTTTTGGTACCGGCATTCCTAGGTTCGAATCCTAGCGCCCCAGCCAATACAAGGCCCGCTTCGTGCGGGTCTTTTTATTGGCTTGCGGTTGCGGGAGACGAACCTTTCGTGCGCGAGAAACCGCAGGTTTCGAAGCGGGCGGCGCAGCCGCCAATCCTGGCGCCCCCGTCCCGTCAGTTGACCTGCGGCGAGAACAGCAGTTTCACGTAGGAACGCAGCATCAGGATCTGCTCGGCGGTCACCTTCGGTTCATTGACGGCGCGGGCCATGACGATGCCGCCCTCGACCACGGTGCTGACCATGTCGGCGAGGTGGTCGAGGTCGACCTTGTCGCGCATCGGATAGACGGCGGCGACCGCTTCGAACATCTCGCGAAAGCGCTTGCGCCAGCCAATGACGGCAAGCCGGTTCGCCTCGTGCACATTGCGGTCGAAAAGCCGGTCCTGATAGACCGTGGTCGCGACGACGCAGCCGGGGTGCCCGTTCGGCATGTCCTCTATCATCTCCGCAAGGAGCTTGAAGGTGATCAGTACCGCCTGCAGGGGATCGTCCGTCAGTTCGCGGGCGCGATCCACGAGATCGTCGAACAACCTGTCCTCGAACGCCACGTGGCGCTCGATCAGCGCCGCCGCCAGCGCGTTCTTGTCGCGGAAATGATAGAAGAAGCCGCTCTTCGTGATTCCGGCCGATGCGACGATCTCGTCGATGGACGTGGCATCGAAGCCCTTCGCAAGGACCGCGTCCTGCGTCACATCGAGAATCTTCTGCCGTGTTTCCTCGCCACGTGTCATGGCACATCCCCCTCGAAACTGTACCGACGGTACGGAAATCCGGCCGGCAGCGTCAGCCGAGACACCGCCGACCCTGTAACCCACTGATTCAATTTACTAATAAAAAGTCAGGCGACTGCACCACGAGTGGACTATCGCCGGACCGCCACTGCATATACATCCATCGCGCCAAACGCAACCCAAGATGGAGACACGGCAATGACCGATATCGATAAACTGATGACCACGACGCGGCCGTTTCTGACCGACGGCGGATTCGAGACCTGGATGTTTTTCGTCGAAGGCTTCGAGGCGCCCGAGTTCGCGGCGCTCGTGCTGATGGACGATGCGCAGGCGCGCGAAAAGATGCAGGCGTACTTCGAGCGCTTCCTCGGCATGGCCGAAAACGCGGGCACCGGCTACATCCTCGACACCAACACCTGGCGCGGCGCCGTCACCTGGGCGGACGCCCTGGGCCTCTCCGGCGACGAGATGCTGCGGCTGTCACGCGACGCGGTGACGTTTGCGCACGGGCTTCGCGCTGCCTGGGCGGGGCGGGTCAATCCGATCCTGGTCAACGGCGTGGTCGGCCCGGCGGGCGACGGATACAGCGCCGAGGGCAGCCTCAGCGCGGAGAAATACGCGCACGTGCACCTGCCGCAGATCGAGGTGCTGGCCGATGCCGGCGCCGACATGATCTCGGCGATTACCATGACCAACTCGGCCGAGGCCATCGGCATCGCCCGCGTCGCGGCGCGCGCGGACGTGCCGTCTGTGATCTCGTTCACCGTCGAGACGGACGGCCGCCTGCCATCCGGCGAGACCCTGGCCGACGCCATCGCCGCGACCGACGCGGCGACGGACGGCGCGCCGCTCTATTACATGGTCAACTGCGCGCATCCGGAGCATTTCCGGGGTGTGTTCCAGGGCGATGGCGCCTGGATCGGCCGTATCGGCGGCGTCCGCGCCAACGCCTCGCGTATGAGCCACGCCGAGCTCGACCAGGCGGCGACCCTCGACGACGGCAACCCGGAGGAATTCGGCGACCTGCACGCGGCGCTGGCACCGCTGCTGCCGTCGCTCCGCGTAGTCGGCGGATGCTGCGGCACCGATCATCGACACGTCGGCTGCGTCTCCAGCCACCTGCATCACAGGAGTGCGGCCTGAACCAGGGCAAATTCTGGGAAATGCAACAGAATCAGGGGGAATCCGCGAAATCCGGTATCGGGATCAATTTTTCCTGTACTTTTACCGGGTCGACGGATTATTTTCCGGCGCGTTCACAATCGCATCGATGGGGTGTGGCGAAGTGGTCTAACGCACCGGATTCTGATTCCGGCATTTCCTAGGTTCGAATCCTAGCACCCCAGCCAACGGGAAAGCCCCCTTTCGAGGGGGCTTTTTTTTGGTGGGCGGCGCAGCCAGCAACCCCGACATTCCGGCCAATGGAAATCCCCGTTCAAACGGGGGCAAGACGGAAAGAGGAGACATTCGGAGGCTAAAGAAAGACCATATTTTATTTTGGGGAATATAGATCTTGAAAAATAATACCAAATAATGTATATAATAATTGAAAATTATGCCTCTGTATTCGATCAGTGACGTGTTTGCTTTTTAAGCAGGCTGGTCCGTCTTCATCAGAAACTGTAATTTTTTGTAGCGCCCGATTTCGAGGCGCCGACGCGGTATGTCGCGGCATGAGTGCACGCCCCGATATCGTTGATCTAATCGTGCGCTCATCCATACAGGATCCAATCCCAATGAAGTTTCCGAACAACACTCTTCCCGTCTCCATCGGCGCCGTCGCCGGCGCGATGGCCATCACGGTCATTGGCCTTACGAACGGGTGGGTCATTACATCGTCGAAAATGGACACACAACTTGAAGAATCATTAATTTCCGTTCAGGCATCGATCTGCGCCGCACGCGCCGAGACGTTCCTTGCCCAGTCCAAGAGCACGCTCAATCTCGAAGGATATCAGGCCACCGCCCGTGAAAACCGCGAAGAATTGGCACGGAAGTACGCGTCGCCGCTGCATGGAGAGGACGATGCGGAGTCCATCGTTATCAACGCCTGCGCCCGGCTGCTCAACAAACCGCATGCCTGATTCGTAATATGGCCTACTTCAAAAAATCGACGCGAATGACAGCCGAAGAACAGTTCCAGGCCACGCAGAAGAAGATCGAAAAAGCGCGTAGCGAACAGGAACAGGCCGCCGAGGAGCGCAGCCAAAAAATCGACGCGCTCCGGGCACGGCGTTTAGCGCAGGAAGCCGCAGACAAGAAGTCGGCGAAGCCGACGCGCAAACGGCAACGTGCCGGTACGTCCGCGTGATGTGCCAATGACACGTGAAGGCCGGATTTTGAAACCGATACGCCTGGCAGTCATTGCCGCCTGTCTCTCTATTATGTCGCTCTGCGCCGCCAGTGCTGCGGAAGGCATACCCGCCAACGCCTATGCCACAGGGTCAAGTTACAGCAAGGCGTGGCAATGTTCGTTCGGTTACATTGAACATGACGGCACCTGCGTCCGCGTCGAAGTGCCTGAAAATGCACATCTTCGCGCATCCGGAGAGCGCTGGGCCTGCGACCGCGGTTTCCGGAAGGAAGCTGGAGCGTGCGTCGCCATCGACGTGCCCGAGAACGGGTATCTTTCGGATTCTTCCTATTCGGACGGCTGGACCTGTCAGCGCGGTTACCAGGCCGCCGGCGGTCATTGCGTCGCCATCACGGTGCCCGAAAACGCCCACCTCACGGGGGCAAGTTATGGTGTGGGCTGGGCTTGCGATCGCGGCTACATCGCCAGGGCTGACCGGTGCGCGCCGGTCGACGTGCCGAAGAACGCCTTTCTCGACGACTCGCGCGGGTCGACGGGATGGGTCTGTAAACGCGGGTACAACCAGGATGGCGACACGTGTCGCCCCATCGAGGTGCCGCCCAACGCACATCTGGACTATTCCGGGAACGGCTGGGAATGCAACAAGCCCTACCGACGAACGGTCGAAGGCTGCAAAATCGAGTAGGCTGACTACCTTCGTGCATCCTCCCTGATCATGTCCGCCCCCTTTTCCGCGATCATGATGGTCGGCGAGTTGGTGTTGCCGCTGGTGATGGTCGGCATCACCGAAGCGTCGACGACACGGAGCCCCCTGACGCCCCTGACCCTGAGCCGGTCGTCGACCACCGCCATCGCGTCCGAGCCCATCTTGCAGGTGCCGACCGGGTGGAAGATCGTCGTGCCGATATCGCCGGCGGCGCGGGCGAGGCCGTCGTCGTCCATGTATTCTGGGCCCGGCTTGAACTCCTCGGGCCTGAACTTCTGCAGCGCCGGCTGGGCGATGATCCTGCGGGTCACGCGGATGGCATCTGCGGCGACCTTGCGGTCGGCGGATGCCGTCAGGTAATTCAGTTTTATCGCCGGTTTGGCCATCGGGTCGGCCGACTTGATGTGGATCGAGCCCCGGCTTTCCGGGCGCAGGTTGCAGACGCTGGCCGTGAAGGCCGGGAACGGATGCAGCGGCTCGCCGAACTTATCCAGCGACAGTGGCTGCACGTGGTACTGGATGTTGGGGGTTTCGTATTCGTCCGAGCTCTTGGCGAAGGCGCCCAGTTGCGACGGCGCCATGGTCATCGGCCCGCGCCGGAACAGCGCGTACTGCAAGCCGATCTTCGCCTTGCCGAGCAGCGTGTTGTATTGCTCGTTCAAGGTCGTGACGCCGGACACCTTGTAGATGCAGCGGATCTGCAGATGGTCCTGCAGATTCTCGCCGACGCCCCGGAGTTCATGCTTCACGTCGATGCCGTGTTCACGCAGGATTTCAGGATTACCGATCCCCGAGACTTCCATGATCTGCGGCGAACCGACGGAACCCGCGGCGAGGATCATTTCCCGCGCCGCACCGATCACGGCATCCTCGTCGCCGTGACGCAGTTCGGCGCCGGTGACGCGGCCTTCCTCGATGGTCAGACTTTTCACCTGCGCGTGCGTGAAGACTTCCAGGTTCTTGCGTTCGCGCGCCGGTTTCAGGAATCCGGTGGCTGTGCTCCAGCGCCAGCCGGCGCGCTGGTTGACGTGAAAGTAGCCGACGCCTTCGTTGTCGCCACGGTTGAAATCGTCGGTCAGCGGCAAACCCGCCTGCTCGGCGGCGTCACGGAACGCATCCAGGATATCCCAGCGCAGCCGCTGTTTCTCGACCCGCCATTCGCCGCCGGCGCCGTGGAATTCGTCCGCCGGCAGCGCGAGCTGGTCTTCCGACTTTTTGAAATAGGGCAGGATATCGTCCCAGCCCCAGCCGGTGTTGCCGAGCTGCCGCCACTGGTCATAGTCGCGCGCCTGGCCGCGCATGTAGATCATGCCGTTGATGGAGGAACACCCGCCCAGCACGCGGCCACGGGGATAATTGAGCTGGCGGCCGTTCAGGCCCGCGTCCGGTTCGGTCTGGAAACCCCAGTCGGTGCGCGGGTTGCCCATGCAGTAGAGGTAGCCGACGGGGATGTGGATCCAGAAATAGTCGTCCTTGCCGCCCGCCTCCAGAAGCGCCACGCGCACCCCCGGATCCTCGGACAACCGGTTGGCCAACACGCAGCCGGCGCTACCCGCGCCAACGACCACGTAGTCGAACGTCCCCAGATCCTTCATTTTCCGGATGCGCCTCCCCCGCTTCACTTTGTTGATCACAGGGTCCCACAGTCCGGGACGGGTGGCAATTCCCGGGGCGCCTCTTGCCGACGAAGCGGAGATTCATACAGGAATCGCGGATGCCTCTTGGATTCGGCCCCGAAATGGCGTTACGCTGGTTCCATAATAAGCGAATGAAGTGCCCGACGGGCCGCACCATTCGACACAATAAGCCGACCGGCAATAAGCGGTCCCTCTCGGGTCTGGATTGAACATCCGGGGAGGAACCGTATATGACCAGAAATCACCCCATGCCCCCGCGCGCGGCCTTGATCGCCGGGCCCTACTCGTCGGGAAAGACCTCGCTTCTCGAGGCCTTGCTCGTCGAAGCCGGCGCCCTGAACCGCCGCGGCGCCGTGACCGACGGCACCAGTCTCGGCGATGCGTCCACAGAGGCCAGGGCGCACGCCATGTCGACGGAAATGAACGTCGCCACCGCCGAGTATCTCGAGGAACGCTGGACCTTCATCGACGTGCCGGGTTCCGTCGAGTTGCATCAGGAAATGATGAACGCCATGGACGTCGCCGATATCGCGGTCGTCGTCTGCGAGCCGGAGCCGGACAAGGCCGTGGCGCTGGCACCGATGCTGCGCGCCATGGACGAAGCCGGACTGCCGCATGTCCTGTTCATCAACAAGATGGACCAGACGCGCGCCAGCGTCCGCGAGACGATGGCGGCGCTGCAGGCGTCATCGACACGGCCGCTGGTGCTCCGCGAAATTCCGATCCGCGACGACGAGACCGTCAACGGGCACGTCGATCTCGTTTCCGAACGCGCGTTCAGTTGGCAGGAAGGCCAGGCCTCGAAACTGATCTCGCTCCCCGATACGGTCCAGGACCGCGAAGCCGAGGCTCGCAACGATATGCTGGAAAGTCTCGCCGACTTCGACGACACGCTGCTGGAGAAACTCCTCGAGGACGTGGTGCCGGAAACGGACGAAGTTTACGCAAACCTCACCAAGGATTTGACCGAAAATCTCATCGTCCCGGTCTTTTTCGGCTCGGCCACGCACGGCAACGGCATTCGCCGGCTGATGAAGGCATTGCGCCACGAAGCCCCGAGCGTCGAGGAAACCGCGACACGTCTCAGCATCGAGGAAACCCCGGAGCCACGCCTGCGCATCTTCAAGACCGTGCATGCTGGGCATGCCGGCAAGCTTAGCTACGGCCGCATCCTGCGCGGCAAGCTCGCCGACGGCGACAACCTGGGCGGTGCCCGGCCCGCCGGCATGAACCGGATGTTCGGCCAGAACCTGGACCGCGTGTCGGCGGCGGAAGCCGGTGACGTGGTCGGTCTCGGCAAGATGGAGGACGCCGGCACCGGCGACCTGCTCGGTCCGGACAAGGCGATCGCCGGCGCCGACAAGGATGCCGTGCTGTCGCCGCTCTACAGTCTCGCAATCCGCGCCGAAAGCCGATCCGACGACGTCAAGCTGCCGGCGAACCTGCAGAAGATCATGGACGAAGACCCATCGCTCTCGACCCAGCACGACGATACCACGGGCGAGTACCTGCTTCTGGGCCAGGGCGAAATGCATCTGAAACTGGCGCTGGAGCGCCTGCAGAACCGGAGCGGGCTGGCCGTCGTCGCGTCGACGCCCAAGGTCGCCTACCGCGAAACCATCCGCAAACCGGTTTCGAAACACGCCCGGCACAAGAAACAATCGGGCGGCCACGGCGAATTCGCCGACGTCCACATCGACATCAAGCCGGTCGGACGCGGCGAGGGCTTCAGCTTCTCAGACACCATTCACGGCGGCGCCGTGCCGAAACAGTACATTCCCGCCGTCGAGGCCGGCGCCAAGGAAGCACTCGAAACCGGGCCGCTCGGGTTTCCCGTGGTCGACGTCTCCGTAACGCTCACGGACGGGCAGTTCCACTCGGTGGATTCGTCGGAAATGGCGTTCCGCAAGGCTGGCGGCCAGGCGATCCGCGAAGCGCTGCCGGAAGCGGGGCCGGTGCTGCTGGAACCGATCAACAGCGTCACCATCTCGATCCCCAACGCCTACACGGCGCGCATCCAGCGCATCATCACGTCGCACCGGGGCCAGATCCTGGGCTTCGAGGCCAAGGACGGCTGGGACGGCTGGGACGAGGTGTCGTGCCAGATGCCGGCCGCCGAGATGCACATGCTGATCGTCGAAATCCGCTCGGCAACACAGGGCGCGGGCACGTTCGAGGCGGCCTTCGACCGCCTGCAGGAACTGACCGGCAAGGATGCCGACAAGGTCGTGGAGGCCCACGCCCAGGCGGCGGACTGATACCCACCCCACCTCCGGCAAAGAAAAACGCCCGGCAGTCGCTTGCCGGGCGTTTTCGCAGACAGATTGTCCGGTTCAACCGCCGAGGAACAGGCGCCCGACTTCCGGGTTTTCGAGCAGCTCGTCGCCCTTGCCGGCGATCGCCAGTTCGCCCGACACCAGGACGTAGCCGATGTCGGCGAACTCCAGGCCCTTCTTGGCGTTCTGTTCGACCATGATGATGGTCTTGCCTTCGCCGTGCTGCAGGTCGTCGAGAATCTCGAACACCATGTCGATGAAGCGCGGCTCGAGACCGATCGACGGTTCGTCCACCAGCAGCACTTCCGGATCCATGACCAGCGCCCGGGAAATCTCCAGCAGGCGCCGTTCACCGCCCGACAGCACCTTCGCCTTGTGCGTGCGGCGCTGGGCCAGGCGGTCGTACTTGGCAAACACCCTCTCCGCCGCCTCCTTGGCCATGGCTGGCGTTTCCATCAGGAAGCCGCCCATCCACAGATTTTCTTCGACGGTCATATTCGGGAAAATCGACTTATCCTGCAGGATGTAAGCGATGCCGGCTTTCTGCAGTTTCTGGTTCGGCGACAGCTTGGTTACGTTCTGCCGGCTGCCGGCGGGACCGATCTCGATCGAGCCGGAGAAGATGTTGGTGAACCCGTAGATCGAATGCAGGATCGTCGATTTGCCGGCACCGTTCGGACCGATCAGGCACAGCGACTGGCCCTTGGCCGCCTGCAGATTGAAGTCGTGCAGGATTTCCATCTTGCCGTAACCGGCCCGGAGGTCCTTGATCTCGACGAACGGATCGTTGTTTGCGAGCGCGGCCAGTTTCTCGACCGGCACGTCCTCGGCCATCGCCCTGGTTTGCGCGACGACCTGATCGACGGATATGACCGATTCGACCCCGCCTGTGTGATACCCGCCGGCCTTGCGGGCAGCCCGTTCGGCGTTGCTTTCCTGTCGTTCTTCGGACATTAGTGCGCTCCCAGGTAGGCGTCGATCACGCGCTGATCGTTCTGGATTTCATCGGGACTGCCGTGCGCCAGCAATTCGCCGTGCGCGAGACAGTAGATATTTTCGGCCATGTTCATGATGACGCGCATGTTATGCTCGATCACGAACAGCGTGATGCCGAACTCCTCGTTGGCGCGGCGCAGCCTGTCGATCAGACCGTTGATGAGCGTCGGATTGATGCCCGCCGTCGGCTCGTCGAGGAGCAGAACCTCCGGCTTGTTCATGAGCGCCATCGCGAACTCGAGAAGTTTCTGCTGACCGAACGACAGGTCGCCCGAACGCAGCCTCCGCTTTTCGTAGAGGCCGACAAAATCGAGCAGGCGGTCCACTTCGTCCATCGTCTCCCTGTCATCGCGTTCGCCGAACATATCGCCGAAGTTCATCTTGCGGTGCGGGATCGAGATCAGCATGTTCTCGATACAGTTCATGTTCGAGTAGATGCGCGTTTGCTGAAATGTCCGAAGCAGCCCAAGGCGCGCGATCTGCGGCACCCGGAGCGCCGATATCTCCTTGCCCTTGAACTTGATCGACCCCTCATCGATCGGATGATAGCCGACGATGGAGTTGAACAGCGTCGTCTTGCCCGACCCGTTGGGGCCGATCAGACCGGTGATCTTGCCGTCCGGCACCCTCATCGAAATACCGTGGTTGGCGACCACGCCGCCGAAGGATTTGGAAACGCCTTCGACCTCAATCACGTAATTTGTCATCGCGCGGCCTCTTTTTCTTCAACGACGATACCGAACTTTTCGGGGAACTTCTCTATCAACCAGCCCATGATGCCCTGCTGGAAGTACACCACGTTGATGATGATCAGGACGCCGAGTGCGACCCATTGCCAGCCCAGGAAATAGGTCCACGTGACCTCTTTCAGGACGTGGAACAGGACCGCGCCGAGCACGGGCCCCCAAAGCGTCCCCTTGCCGCCAAGCAGCGCCATGGCGACCATGAATATGCCGAAGGTGACGGTCGGGAAGGCGACTTCGAGAGGCTCGATGATACCGGTGATGTTGCCGAACAATGCGCCGGAGATGCCGACGAAGAACGCCGAGATCGACCAAGCGACGGTCTTGTAACGGACCGTGTGGACGCCCATCGCCTCGGCCTTTTCCTCGTCGTCGCGGATCGCGTTGACGGCAAGGCCGAAACGGGTCTTGTAGATCCATTGCAAGGCGACGAAGGTCAGGACCGCCGCCCCGAAGCACAGGAAGTAAAACAGCAACGAGCGCGCCTCGGCACTACCCGGGAACACCGGGACCGAGATGCCGCTACCGGCGCCGACCCATTCCCAGGTGCCCATCAACTCACCGGCGGCAATCGCGATGCCGAGCGTGCCGATGGCGAAGTACGGCCCGCGCAGGCCGAACACGGTCCAGCCGAGGAGCGCCGCGGTGATGGCCGCGACGATGCCCGACATGATGATGCCGATCACCAGGCCCTGGTAGTACTCGGCATTGGTGAACGTGAAGTTGTCACCGCCGTGCGCCGCCGTATAGGCGCCGATCTCCGCGAACTGTCCAACCTGGAACAGCACGGATGTGTACATGCCGACGCCAAAGAAGAAGATGTTGCCGAGCGAGTTGTAACCCATCTGCCCGCCCATGATGTCCCACGTAAGCGCGAACAACACCATGACCCAGAGCGTCGCGATCTGCAGTTGCAGGCCCGGGAACACGAACGGCGCGGCTATTCCTATTACGAGGATCGGGAAATGCAGCTTGAAACTGAAGTTCTTGTCCATTGCTTATTACGTCCCTTAGCTGACGACTTGGCGCAGCTTGCGCTGTTGATACTGACGATAGATCAGCACCAGCAGAAGCAGACCGACGACGGTCGCCTGCTGGAACTCGGCGCCGAGCACAAAACCGCCGTAACCTTCCATCACCCCGAGGCCGAGGCCCGCCATGATGACCCCCGGCAGGTTGCCGAAACCGGCCGCCGTGACGATCACGAACGAACGGATCGAGTGCGCGATGCCATAGAACGGCTGAATCACCCAGATCATCGAGATCATCGCCCCGGCGGCGCCGCAGATCGCCGCGTTGAGCGAAAACGTAAAAGCGTAGACCCGGTCCGTGTCGATCCCCATGACGCGCGCCGCACGCGCATCCTGCGCCGTGGCGCGGATCGCCTGGCCCATGCGGCTCTTTTTCATGAAGGTCACGACGATCAGGGCCAGGATGCCGCACAGCACGAATGAGAGAAGTTTGATTTCAGCGACCGTGACGACGCCAAGAATCTGCCGGATTGCGAAATCACTCTCTGCCGTCTGAACTTCCGGGCCGAACATCAGGTTCAGCGCCTGCGCAATCACAATGGCCAGACCGAATGTCGCCAGCAGGGACGTAAACAGATCCTTGTCGATCACCCGCCGGATGATGGTCACATATACGAGCCACCCGAAGCCAAACATGACGACGATCGATATCGGGAGTCCCCAAAGCGGATGAATGCCTTGCGTGCCGAGCCACCAGGCGATGTAGCCGCCCATGATGACGAAGTCCCCCTGCGCCAGGTTCTTGACGTTCATCACGCCCCATACCAGCGCCAGGCCGTATGCGGCGAGCGCGAATGTGGCGCCGATGAAAAGACCGTCCAGTAACAACTGGACATTGAAGACCGGTGCCTGCACCAGAATCATGATGTTATCCCACACGGCGACCTCTCCCCTTGTTTGTTTATTTCTTAAATAATGGGTTGCGGTGGATAAAGATCAGGCTCACCCGCCCCGGCAAGAAACCGGAGCGGGCTTACCCTGATTATCATCCGTCGACGATTTGCTTAGTTCGTCGGTGCCTTACGCGGCCAGTTCACCGGGTGCGACGCCCACTTGGACGGCGCGACAACATTGTACTGACCGTTCTGGATCTGACGCAGAACCATCGGTTTTGCAATGTTGTTGCCGGCTTCCGAGAACTTGATAGCGCCGTAGAAGGTCTGCATGTCGGTTGCCGCAATGGCGTCACGGACCTTGTCGGTATCGAAGCTGTTGGCACGCTCGAAGGCGTCGGCCCAGACCTGCACCGCGGCAGTTGCCTGTGCGGACTGGTACGGAACGTTCTTGTAACCTTCGTAGGTCGCCTTGAAGAGCTTGTCGTAATCGGCGGCCGTGCCGAACAGATCATCCTTGTAGCTCAGCGTTTCCGCCCACTGGGTCGGGCACAGGATGTCGTTGGTGGCTTCGCCGAATTTCGACGTGATCTTCGCCGCCTCGCAGTGCGTCATGGCGATCATCGGCGTGTCGATCTGCAGTTCCTTGATCTGACGGGCAGCCGTCGCGGCACCTTTGGAGTGACCGGACAGCACCAGCAGATCGGGCTTGAGCGCCTTGACCTTGGTCAGGGTCGCGGAAATGTCGTTCAGATCGCGCGGCATCTTGTCGTCGATGACGGCTTCCATGCCGAACTTCTTCATGTCCTCAAGAACACCCGCACGCACGTCGAGCGAGAACGGATCGTTTTCGAAGGCCATCGCGACTTTAACGTCGGAAGGCTTCTTGCCGTTCTTCTCGGCGATTTCCGCGGCCAGCGCGATCGAGCTCGCCAGGTATTGCTCGGAGGTCGACAGCACCGCGAACAGGTACTTGTAGCCCTTGTTGAACAGCGAACGGGAAGCTCCTTCGGCTTCGACCATCGGCACCTTGTACTTTTCGATGATCGGCGCGGCGGCCTTCGTGGTGGCCGACGAATACGGGCCGAGGAAGTACTTCACGCCATCCTGGTTGACGAGACGCTCGAGCAACTGCGCGGTACGCAGCGGCGTCGATTCATCGTCGTAATACTGGACTTTGAGTTTGTACTTCTTGCCGTTGACGGTCACGCCGCCGGCTTCGTTGATCTTCTTGACGCCGAGGTCGTAGCCGTTCTTGGCGTGGATCCCGTTGGTCGAATACTTCCCTGTAAAGGAAATGGCGGAGCCGAGGATGATGGTGTCTCCCTCGACTTTGGCGTTCGCCGGCGTCGCCAGCGCGACGCCCAAGGCAAAGGCCGAAGCCATTACTGCCGTCGTCAGACGTGCTTTCATTGTGTGAGTCCTCCCAGACTTCAAGTGTTGCGCGGGCATGTGCCCGACTTGGATTCGCATCCACCTGCCCGATTTATTCTTGTTGTTGGCCGAACAGGCGACTCAGTCGCCGGATTGTATCAGTGTTCTCGCTGCTGGCAAGTCGATGAAACAAATACGCCGTCTAAAAAAGTCATCATGTGGATACAGTTATTTGGGAAAACCCTGCAATGACTGTCTCGAAAACAGTGAATCCGCACAAAATCAGCCGCGGCCGGTGAACGGCATCTGCGTCGCCATGACGGTCATCGTGAAAACGTTGGTTTCCAGCGGATAGCTTGCCATATGCACCACTGCACGGCCGACATCGGCCACGTCCATCATCGGCTCGGGCTTGATCTCGCCGTTGGCCTGCTTGACGCCCTTGGCCATGCGATTGGCCATGTCCGACTGCGCGTTGCCGATATCGAGCTGACAGACGGCAATGTTGTACTTACGCCCGTCCAGCGACGCGGTCTTGGTCATGCCGGTGACGGCGTGCTTGGTTGCCGTATACGGGATCGAGTCCGGCCGCGGCGCGTGCGCCGAGATCGAACCGTTGTTGATGATCCGTCCGCCCTGCGGATCCTGATCCTTCATGACGCGGAACGCCGCCTGCAGGCACAGAAACGATCCCGTCAGGTTGACGTCGACAACCGTCTTCCACTGCTCGAACGACAGTTCCTCCAGAAGAATGCCCGGCGCGTTGGCCCCCGCGTTGTTGAACAGCAGGTCGACGCGGCCGTAGGTATCGACGACCTTCCTGAACAGCGCCTCGACCTGGCCCGGGTCGGTGACGTCCGTCGGCACGGCGAGGGCACGATCCGGCGCCGAGCATACAGCAACCGTCTCGTCCAGCGCGTCGGCGCGGCGCCCGGCCAGCGCAACGGTCCAGCCGTCGTCGATCAGCGCTTTCGTGCTAGCGCGGCCGATACCCGATCCGGCGCCCGTGACGATGGCGATTTTCGATTGCTGTCCCATTCAACCCCTCCATTAGATTTGTTGCACTTCGCATTACCATTGCTGCTTTGAGCGGCGCGCGCTTTGGCCTTATTCAAAGGATATTGGCAAGTGTGCGCCAAGCGGCAAGGAGAAGTTGATGCTCAGGCTCCTGGACGACCCCATCTCGGGCAACGGTTACAAGGTGCGTCTTCTGCTCGCGTTTCTCGGCACCCCGTACGCGTACGAGGCTTTCGATATCCTGAAATCGGAAACCCGATCTCCGGCATTCCTGGCGATCAATCCGAACGGCCGCATTCCGGTACTGGTTTTGGATGACGGCACGGCGCTGCCGGAATCCAACGCGATCCTCGCCTATCTTGCGGGCGGCACACCCTGGTTGCCGGCGGACCGGCTGCACCACGCGCAGGTTTTGCAGTGGATGTTCTGGGAACAGTATTCGCACGAACCCAACATCGCGACGCTCAGGTTCTGGAACCACCTGCCGGAACTGGACGACGTGCAGAAGGCACAAATCCCGGGCAAGCGCGAGAACGGCATCGCCGCGCTGAAGCTGATGGATGACCACCTGAGCGAACATGATTGGTTCGTCGCCGGTGTGCCGACCATCGCGGATGTCGCGCTGTTCGCATACACCCATGTCGCCGACGAGGGTGGCTTCGGGCTTGTGGATTATCCGGCGGTCGGGAAATGGCTTGCCCGGGTCAAGGCATTGCCCGGTTTCGTGCCGATGGACACGAAAGCCTAGTCTTCGGGCCTGAACTTCAGCGACGCCCCGTTGATGCAGTAGCGTTGGCCGG
>MRWG01001411.1_pt1 | contig 15537 bp, 11 predicted proteins | sample 1013341 | NCBI WGS metagenome assembly MRWG01 (sample SAMN06117577, study PRJNA244670) | biofilm metagenome | biome: Water; feature: Cathode Biofilm; material: Biofilm; isolation source: microbial consortium enriched at the cathode of a solar microbial fuel cell | place: USA: District of Columbia ... | reverse complement strand
CCCCCCCCCTCAAGAGTTATATTGCGCGCATGAGGGGAATCCGCGGTCTCATCGTGGGCGTGTTTCTTGGCCTGTGCTCGGTGGCGCCCGGGCAGGACGGCTCGCGCTTTCTCGAGCAATGGGAAGAGGCCAAGACGGTCGAGGGCCTGCCCGACGGGATCTATCTGGAACTCGTCTTCAAGACCAGCCCCGACAACATCCAGGTCGGGCCGGGCGAGAAGGTCCCCGACGCCGAGCAGCGGATCCGCCTCTGGTGGGAGTCCGAGGATCTGTGGCGGCTGGCGCACGAGAAGCCGGGGTTCGCCATCGAGTACCACGACGCGGCGTGGTCGGACGAATCCGAGGCGGCCTGGATGATGACATCGAGGACGCTCATTGTTGTTGATCCACACCGGCTCCCTGAGGGAGCGAATCCATCGATGTTGGTGTCGCACCTGCCGTTGCTCTGGCAGTACTGGACGACTGGGGTGGCGGCGAACTCGCCGCTGCGGTTTGAGCCCGTCGGTCCTGCTCATCTCAGGCCGGACAGGCGATGGGTCGGCCGCGCCCGTTCGGCGGAAGGTGATCGCATCACCTCCTACGAGGGTGTTGTTTCTCCCGACAATACTCGGCTGCTCGTTGAGCAGACGGCAACACGTCGGGTTGGGACGGACGGCACGAATCTCGGCGGCAACATGCTCTCCGGTTGGCGACGCGACCCTCTGTCTCCCACGGGGTGGCTCCCCACCCAGTTCACGCAGTTTGGGCCGGACGATGAGTTTGTGCAGTCGTTCAGGATTGTCGCCCTCCGCCCGCTGCGTGAGGATGACCGAATCCACGACCTCGTCGCGGTTCCGGGTTCGGACGCCAGTGATCCGGTGCGCGGCCCGGTCACCTTCCGTTCGATCAAGGACCATCGTCGGGGGCGCGGGACCGTGACCACCGATGGAATCACGACCCCGATGCCGACCACGAATGGGAACAACGGCAGTTCCCTCGCACGTGTGGTCGGATGGCTGGCGGTCGCTGGTCTCGTCTTTGCTTTGATCTTCGTTCGCCTTCGGATGCATCGGGCATAAACAAGGAGCTGGATATGGAACATCGTGTGTGGATGCGGGTTTGTGGTGTCTCAGCACTCATCTGTTGCGGCGGAGCGATCGCGGGAGAGGGCTGGAGGCAGAACCCTCTGGAATTCGACGCATGTACGGTGATTGGCGGTTGTGACACCCCCGGCGCGTGCACAACCCCTACGGTGTCGTCGGAGGACGTCAAGACTACGTCTGGTGGTCACGACACCGGGAAGTCGGCGCGTGTGATTGTGCAATACTCGTGCGTGATGACGTGGAAAGTGCATGATCAAGAAGGGCACTGCAATATTCCGAGGAGCTGCAACTTGGTCACCGACGGCTCGGTGACAAGCGGATTTCAATGCGGTGGCGTCCTCCCGCCCTCCTGAGCCATGGTCGCCACAGCCGGAATCAAGAGGGCGATCAATCTCGCCGTTTGGGCGGTGTTTATCGTCTTCGGCGTCGCGGGGGTCGCCAAGCTGATTGCGCTTGACCGCTTCCAAACTCACCTCGACGCCTGGACACTCATCCCGGGCTGGGCGGCCCCGGTCTTGGCGATGGGCGTTCCGGCGGTCGAGGCTAGCCTCGCAGGGCTTTGGTTCATCGGCGCCCGCCGCCGACGTGTTGCGGCGGCAACACTAGTTGTTGCCTTGGCGCTGGGCGCTCTCTCCGTCGCCCAGTACATGATCCACCCGGTCCCCGACTGCGGCTGCTTCGGTGTACTTGCCAAGCACGCGCGGCTTGAGGCGGGCCTGCCGAAGCTCATCGGGATCAATGCGGTCAGCGTTGCAGTCCTCGCGGCTTGGCTCTCCGCAACTCGCCCGTCCACGGGCAGATCCGCAGGCGACGAGTCCGCCCGCCGCCGCACGCCGAGTGGCGCCGAACGCTCACGAGCGTTCACGCTCATAGAAACGGTGCTGGTCATCGGGATCATCGCCCTGCTCGTTGTGCTCCTGCTCCCCTCTCTGGGGGTGGTGCGTCAGGGCGCACAGGACGCTGTCTCGCTGAGCAACATGCGCCAGCACGCGAGTGTGTATTCGATGTACGCCACGGACTGGGACGACTACTCGCCCTACCCCGTGGACCCCGGGGCGACGCTGAATGTCTTCCGGGGCGGGGGCGTCGTCGTCGAGGCGGAGTACTTCGACGTGACCGAACTCTGGCAGGTCGCCCTCGCCGACGCCTACTACGACGGCGCTGTGTTCAGCCACTCGCTCAGTCACCCGGCCGACCGCCTCCGAGGGACGTGGATCACCTACCGCATGACCAGCAGCTACCTCGCTCACCCGAACTACTGGGTGAATCGTCCCGACCGCGACGTATCACTCTGGGGCGGGGTCCGCGTGACGCAGACGCGTTATCCCGCCGACAAGGCCTGGCTCATCGAGTTCAATCCGCTGCACGACTTCCTCATTCCCGTCGGCCTTGGCGCCGTCGGCGCCAGCAGGAAGGGGGTCGGGCTCGCGTTCGTGGATGGGCACGCCGAACGCCTCGACGGCCCGGAACTCACCACCCCGCTCTACCACGGCGACGGCATCGTCGATCAGGGGTTCCGCCGGCTCGGCATCTTCGGCATGCATACCCCCGACGGCGCGTTTGGACGCGACAAACGCTAACCCGGACGCATGCCTTCCAGCACGCCCGGCACGCCGTCCGCCAGCTCGCTCGCGAGCAGGCCGGCGCTCGCGCCGTGCGCCGTCCCCCAGCGTTCGCCGGCGATCGCGTGGGCCTCGACCGCGACGCGGGCGGCGTCGTACAGGTCCAGCGGGCGTTCCGGGGGCCGGGGCATCGTCACGCCCCCGATCGCTGCGGGTCCGGGCGCGACGTACTGCGCGATCAGGCCCCCCAGGACGCCGCTGAGCACGTCGCCGGTTCCCCCCGTCGCGAGCGCCGGGCTGCCGCGCGTGCAGACCCAGGCGCGCAGGCCGTCGGACACCACGCTCCCCTTCCCCTTGAGCACGACAACCACGCCCAGGCGGCGCGCCAGCTCGGCGCACGCCTCGGGGCGCTGCGTCTCGTCCGTCGGGTCGAGCGAAATCCCGAGTGGTTCGGCGAGTCGGCGGTACTCCCCCGGGTGGGGGGTGAGCACGCAGGACGCCCGGATCTCCTTGGGGTAATCCACCAGCGAGGCGAGCGCGTTGAGCCCGTCGGCGTCGAGCACCACGGGCGTTCCTTCCTGCCCGACACAGCGCAGCACGAGCGCGCGCACGCCGTCACTCTGCCCGAGCCCGGGGCCGACGACCAGGCACGAGGCCGCGCCGAGCTGCGGGTCGATCGCGCGGGCGCTCTCGTGGGCGAGGAGGGCGCCGTCCTGATCGCAGGGGAGCGCGACGCCGGTCGCCTCGTTGAGGTCGGACAGCAGATCGTTGAGGACCGGCTCGGGCGCCGCGATGCGCACGAGTCCAGCGCCCGAGCGGATCGCCGCCCGCCCGGCGAGGGCCGGGGCGCCGAGCATGCGGAGTGTTCCCTGGCCCCCCGTGCTGCCGCCGACGATGAGCACCGTCCCCCCGGTCCCCTTGTGGGCGCCCGGGTCGCGGGGGGGGAGCGTGGGGATCGGGCTCGTGTCCGGTTCGTGCATGGGCGATGCTATTCGGGGGCGACCGCCTCCACCCGCACCAGCCCGGCCAGAGCGCCCATTCGGCGCACAAGGTCCGTCACTGTCTCGTCCGTCACGCCCGTTGCTCCCAGCGGGACCCGCGCCGTCAGCGGGGCGCCGGGCATCAGCGTCGCGTCCAGATCCACCCAGACGCCGGCGCCCTCACGCTCCACGTACGCCTGCACCCAGAGGTGCTGGGCCATCATGACCCGCCCCTCGTGCTCGATCGGGACGAGCCCGCCGACGATCCGGGCCGGGAGGTGTTCACGCCGGAGCAACGCGGCGAGCAGGACCGCGTGCTCGGTGCAGTCTCCCTCCCGGCGCATGTAGGCGGTCACCGCGTCGGCGAGCCCGAGGGCGAAGCCGCGGTGCAGGAGGCGATCGTGCACACGCCGCTGGGCGACATGAACCCGAGCGTCCCCCCGCGTCTCGGCGGCGTCGTTCGCCCAGGCGACCGACGGGAGCTGCGAGAAGTTGATCAGCCCCGTCTCGCGCAGCGCCGCCTCACGCTCCGCCGGGCTCAGGCCTTCAGGCGGGGGGGCGCCCATGGTTGAGCGCAGCTTCTCCCCCTCCACATCGAGGGTGAACCCGCCCAGCACATCCGGCAGATCCCACGCCTGCCCGTCGAGGCGTTCGACGAGGAACGTCTCGCCCCGTCCGTCCCAGCCCTCGGGCGCGACGGGCACGAGCACGTCGGCGACGGACTCCACCGGCTCGTACGGCGCGAGCGCTTCCGTGCGGCTGGTCGCCCGGAACACCACGGTCCGCGATCCGTCGGCGAATCGGGCGATGAGGGGATAGCCGCGTGCATCGAGCATCACCCGCCCGTCCGCCCCCCAGTCGGCGCAGAACCCGTCGATCTGGCGGTCCCCGATGGTCTGCGTGCACGCCTCGATGCCCGTGAGGGTCAGGCGCTCGGCGCCACCGGCCAGCAGCGGGCCCATGCGCACCACCGACAGTTCTCTCGCCCCCGCCTCGAGTCGCCGGGCGATGAAGGCGGCCGCGGCGCTCGGCCCGAGCCCCTCCATCCGGTCCCCGCCGGATTCGATCCGGTCGGCGGGGCGGCCAAAGGCGCCCGCGGGGAGGTGGTCGTCCTGGTCGCGGGACCGGCTGACGCGGAGCACCCGCCCGCCGGCGTCCTCGTGGACCTCGCCGAAGACGCGGCGGTGTCGGGTCTGGCCCATGACGAGGACGCGTTCCTCGTAGGTCGCCTCGGTGACGATGGTTTCGGCGTGGGCGCGTTCAACCAGGGACATCCAACCGATGACGTCGCCGTCGCGTTCAACGCGGTACCAGCGTTCCAGCCGAACGCCGTCCGGCGCGTCCCGGGCGGGCGCGATCATGCCCAGGAGGAGGGCGAGGAGTCCCGGAATCACGAGCCCGGCCCGCATGGCGCGAGTTTACCCGACGCCGCCCGCGTATATTCATCCACCGTGATCGACACGCACTGCCATCTGACCTTTCCCGACTTCGCCGGGCGCCTGGACGAGGTCCTCGATGAGGCCCGGGCGGCGGGCGTGACCGGGGCGATCACGATCTCGACCACCGCCCGCGACGCGGAGGGGGTTCAGAACCTGGCCGAGACGTACGACAACGTGTGGTGCTCGGCGGGGGTGCATCCGCTCTACAGCGACCAGGGCCCGCACGACTGGGGCGCCATCCGGCGCCTGGGGGAGCATCCCAAGTGCGTCGCCTTCGGGGAGCTTGGCCTCGACAACCACTACGACAAGCCGGACCCGGCGATCCAGCGCGAGGTCCTGGCCGACCAGCTCGCCCACATCGAGGCGTGGAAGGGGGAGGGGCTCGAGCTGCCGATCGTGCTCCACTGCCGGAAGGCCTTTGACGATCTGATCCCCGTCCTGAAGGCGACGACCCTCGACCCGGAGAAGTTCGTCTTCCACTGTTTCACCGGGAGCCCGGAGGACGCTCGCAAGGCGCTCGACTTCGGCGCGATGATCTCCTTCACCGGGGTGGTGACGTACAAGAACGCGACAGAGGTCGCCGAGGCGGCGGCGCTCACCCCGCTCGACCGCGTCCTCTGCGAGACCGACGCGCCCTTCCTTTCCCCCGAGCCCAAGCGGGGCACGCGCCCCTGTGTGCCCGCGTACACGGCGCTCACCGCGCGATACATCGCCCAGCTCAAGGGCGTTCCCTTCGACGAGTTCCACCGGGCCATCAACGCGAACACCGAGCGGTTCTTCGGCATCCGCGTCCCCGAGGCGTCCGCCACCGCATGAACGCACCGCCCACCATCAGCGCCCCCCCCGTTCCCCCGGACCTGGGCGGCTGGCTGCACGACCTGTCTCCCTATGTCGTGCGCATCTCCGGTGACTTCGGTATCCGGTGGTACGGCATGGCCTACATCGCGGGGTTCATCCTCGCGTACTACTTCCTCCGCAACCTCTCCCGCAGCCGGTTCACCCCCATCCCGCAGGAACGCGCTCTCGACGCGATCCTCCTGCTCGTCGTCGGCGTTCTCGTGGGCGGGCGACTCGGGTACGTCCTGCTCTACCAGCCCAGCCTCCTCACCGAGTTCACCTCCGATCCCCCCTGGTGGGGCCTGCTGGCGATCAACAACGGGGGCATGGCCTCCCACGGCGCCATCATCGGGCTCGTGATCGCCGCGTGGCGAATCAGCCGCGGCTTCAAGACGCCGGAGGGATCCCTGGAGGGGCGGTGCCCCCCGATGCACGTCATGGACCTGCTCCCGATGCTCGGGATGGCGGGGTACGTCCTCGGGCGTCTGGCGAACTTCGTCAACGGGGAGCTGCTCGGGCGGATCGTCAGCGCTCCGGGGGAGCACGCCCCGTGGTGGGCGGTTCGCTTCCCGCAGGAGGTCCTGACCAACCACGCGCCCAAGCTCTCCGACGTCCAGCAGGCCCGTCTCGATCTGCTCGTCCGCGACCACGCTCTCCCGGACGACTCGTACGCCCAGGCGTACGGGCGTGTGATGGAGGCGGTCATCCGCGGGTCTTCGACGGTGCAGACCCGCCTCGAGCCGCTGCTGAGCGCCCGCCACCCCTCGCAGCTCTACCAGGCCCTCGAGGGGTTGATCGTGCTGGTCATCGTCTGGGCGATCGCCGCTCGGCCCCGCAAGCCGGGCGTGATCGGGTGCGCCTTTTTGATCTCGTACGGCGTGCTCCGGATCACGACGGAGTTCTGGCGTCTGCCCGATGACCACCTCAAGACCCAGGTCGTGCTCGGGCTCAGCCGGGGGCAGTGGCTCAGCGCCGCGATGGTCCTGGCCGGCGTGGTGATCCTCACCCGGATCCTTCGGAGCGACGCGACGCCGATGGGGGGCTGGCGCCGCGCGAAGGGGTCCGGGGCGGCTCAGTCGTCCTGATCGGCTTTGCCGCGTCCGAGGCGAGAGACGCCGAGCGTCGCCACGAAGCCGAGGGCGATCAGCCCGCCCGCCCCCGCGATCTGCCCGGCGTTGGGCGTGAAGCGGCGTTCGGGCCAGTCCTTGGGGTCGATCTCGCCGACGGTTTCTTCGGTCACCACCTCGCCCCGGAAGAGGTCGCCGACCTGCGGCGCCACGCCCGCCTTGAACGGGTAGAGCCCGAGGGGCGCCGCGAGCAGGAGGCCGAGCAGGACGCCCAGCGTCGCCTTCTCGAACCGGTGCAGCACGACGCGCAGGACATTGCTCACCACCACGACGCCCACCACCACGCCGATCCCGACCGGGATCAGCACGCCCATCTGGTCTGCGGCGCCCTGCACATCGCCCGAGGTCAGCGCATCCTTGAACGCGCGGATCGACTCAATGATCGGGCGGTACTGCCCGAGCAGGAGCAGCAGGTACGCGCCGCTCACGCCCGGGAGGATCATCGCGCTCGCGCCCGCCGCGCCCGCGAGGAGGAGCATCACCACCCCGCTCCGCCCGGCGCCGGCGCCATCCCCGCCGGATTGCAGGGCCACCAGGCCGACCATCACCAGCGCGCCCCCCGCGAGCCCGGTCCAGGCGGCGAGGTTGAACGGGCGGACCATCCGCACCAGCACGGGCGCTCCACCCAGAGTCAGGCCGATGAAGAGCGCGTACATGCCCCAGCGAAACTCGGTGAGCCCGGCGCTGATGACGGACGAGAGCCCCACGATCGCCACGAGCGCCGAGCCGACCACCACCCCGAGCAGGACGATCGACGCGGCGTTGAAGCGCAGCCGGGTCAGGTCGCTGATCGCGTCGATGAACGCGCGGTAGACCCCGGCGGCCACCAGCATCGTCCCCCCGGAGATGCCGGGGACCAGGTTCGCCAGGCCCATGAGCGCCCCGCCCATCGCCGCGCGGGCGCCCAGGGCGGCGTTGAAGCGGGGTCCGGGCGATTTCGGGTCGATTTCAGGGCGGCTCATGCGTCTTCCGGGCGAAGGGGCGGGGGGCGAACCGCCGATTCTCTATGATCGAACAGTCATCGGCGATCGGCGCCGCCGACGATAGAACCCCGAGGAACCCCGCCCGAGCCATGACCCCCGCGCATTTGCCATCCCCGGCCGGATCACGCTGGCTCGCCCTTCCCCTGGGCGTCCTGCTCGCGGTCCTCCCCGCCTGCATGGTGATTCAGGCGGGGTCGGTCTCCGCGGTTCCCTCGGGGCGGATGGCCTCGGCGACCTCGGCAGGGAGCGACGCGGACTCGTCCGAGGCGAGCCTCTGGCCCGAGCGGTGGGGGCGCCGCGACCAGCGCATCAAGGGCGTCATCGCGCCCGTGGACGTGCCCTTCAGCCAGTTGATGGGGGTCCGCCTGGGCGAGCACCACCAACTGCGCGCAGCGGAGGAGGAACGCGAGGCGGTCGAGCGGCTCGCCCGGGGTGAGCCGGACGTGGGGCTTTTCCGATTCCGAGCCGAGGGGCCGGGGTCGTTCGTCTTTATCAAGAGTTTCGAGAGCCGCGATGCGGGCGCGGGAGCGCCCGAGCCGTCGCCGGATGATCCGGCCGCGGTCTTCCGGTTTGTCTCCGCCGAGCGGGCCCCGGAGGCGGGGGCCGAGCACATCGAGATCCAGCGCACCTGGTTTGCGTTCTACGACCCGGCGCCGGAGGCGGAGGTCCGGGGTGTCATCACCCTCCTCCCCGGCATGTTCGGTACCCCGCAACCGGTGATCCACACGACGATCCGGCGACTGCGCGCCGAGGGGTGGGCGGTCCTGCGCATGCTCTCCCATCCCGGGCGGTTCACCCAGAAGACGCGCTTCGAGATCGACACCGCGGACATCGAGTCGGGCGGGGCGCGGATCGCGCGCGTCTTCAACGACCGGGCCGCGGAGGTCGCCTACAGCGTGGAGGGCGCGGTCGAGCACGTTCACGCCCAGCGTCCCGGGCTCAAGCCGCTGCCGCACGTGCTGCTGGGGATGAGCGGGGGGGCGATGGCTCTGCCGACCGTCCACGCGCGCGTTCCCCAGCAGTTCGACGCCGCCATCCTCATCGCGGGGGGCGCCAACTTCCTTGAGATCAACATGCGATCCAACTACGCCGAGTGGATCGACTCGGTCGAGCTTGCCTGGACCGGCTCGATCCCCGGACGGAAGGAGACCGAGGCGCTGCTGGAGAGCTACCTGCGTCACGCCCACCTCGACGCGGCCAACACCGCGCCCGCCCTTGAGGGCAAGCCGGTGCTCGTCCTCCACGCCGCACGCGACAAGGCCGTCCCGGCCGAGACGGGCGAGCGGCTCTGGCGCCTGCTCGGCGAGCCGGAGCGGTGGGTCTTCCCCGTCGGGCACGAGCTGATTTTCGCGGCGTTGCCCTTCCAGCTCGACCGCTTGGTCGAGTGGCTCAACACCCACCTGCCCGTCCGCGAGGACCCGGGCTCGTGAGCGGGGCGATCGTTCCCGGCGCCCGACGCGCCCGGCTCGGCCTGGCCCTGAGCCCGTACCACCTCACCTCGCGTGAGATCCCGGCGATGCTCGCGAGCCTGCTGGGTGACGTCATCGTCACGCTCCTGCCCGTGGACGCCGCCCTCGCAGAGCGGCAGAGCGCCACCTCCCCGGGGCTCGCCGGGCTGATGGACGCCTGGTCCTGGTCGGCGCCCCTCTGGGATTCGGGGCTGATCGGGTCGCGTCTGCACGATGACGACCCGCGTCCGGAGATCGAGCGCGTGCTCGACGAGATCAACGCCGATCCGACGCTGGCGCCCCTCCGCCCGTTCGTTCGCGCCGTCGAGGGTGAGGACCCCCGCCGGTGGCTCGAGCGCATCGCCTCGGATCTGATGCGCGGCGGGCCGGACCCGGGCCTGTGCGTCCCGATGAGCGCCGCGATCGACCGGTTCGCCTCCACCCGCGGGATCGCGGTGGTCCGGGCGGCGCCCTCCTCGCTCGCGCAGCGCGCCGAGGAGCGGCTGGCCACCCGCGTCTTCGGCCTGGCGATCCCGGTGCTCGCCGAGGCGCCCCCGGAGCGGCTGCTCGAGACGCGCGTGCGCCTGGCGCCCGAGCTTGACGCCCTGCGTGAGTCAATTTCCTGCGCCTTCGCGGGGGCGCTCGGGCGGCCCGAGCCGGGGGCCTCTCCCCGTGAGGTCGCGGAGGCGTACACCCGCGCCTTCGAGCGGCATCGGGACGACCTCACCCGCCCCCCGGACGACCCGGACGATCCGCGGATCGTGGACGCCCTGGTCACGGTCACGGGGGTGCTCCTCCCCGCCGACGCGGTGCTGCGGTCGAGCCTGAGCGCGGTGCGTCGGGCCCGGGGCGTTCGGGCACAGACGCCGGCGATGCCCGAGGAGCGTCTGGCGTCGATCATCGTGAGGCGCGTGGGGCGCTGAGCGACCCCTAGAGTCGGGCCAGACGAAAGGCCCACGATGCCGCAGCCCGAGGGCGACGCCCCCAACCGACTCGTCCACGAATCCAGCCCGTACCTCCTCCAGCACGCGCACAACCCGGTGGACTGGTACCCGTGGGGCGCCGAGGCCTTCGAGGCTGCGCGTGAGCGCAACGTCCCCATTTTCCTCTCCATCGGGTACTCGACCTGCTACTGGTGTCACGTGATGGAGCGGGAGAGCTTCGAGCACGGGCCGACCGCACGGCTGATGAACGAGCGCTTCGTCTGCGTCAAGGTGGACCGGGAGGAGCGCCCGGACGTGGACGACCTCTACATGAGCGCCACGCAGATCATGACCGGGCGAGGGGGGTGGCCGATGAGCTGCTTCCTCGAGCCCGAGCGGCTCCGCCCCTTCTGGTGCGGGACCTACTTCCCCCGCGAGCCCCGCCACGGGCTGCCGAGCTTCACGCAGGTGCTCGAGTCCATGAGCCAGGTCTGGTCCACCCGGCGCGACGAGGCGATCAAGCAGAGCGAGCAGGTCGCGCGCGCCGTGCGCGAGGCGTTGGCCACCTCCCGCGAGCCGGTCCCCATCGGTCCGGAGCACGCGACCCAGGCCGTCGAGCACCTGCTCCGGACGTTCGATCGCACGCACGCCGGGTTTGGGGGCGCCCCCAAGTTCCCGCAGGCGTCCAACCTCTTCCTGTTGCTCGAGGCCCTGGGGCACGCGGCCGACCCCGAAACCCGAACAGGGATCGAGACCGCGCTGCGCCTCACGCTCGAGAGGATGGCCATCGGAGGGCTCTTCGATCAGGTCGGCGCGGGCTTCCACCGATACTGCGTGGACGAGACGTGGACCGTCCCGCACTTCGAGAAGATGCTCTACGACAACGCGCAGCTCGCGACGCTCTACACGCTCGCCTCGCGGACCTTCGAGGATCCCTACTTCGAGACGATCGCCCGGCGCACGCTCGATTACACGCTGCGCGAGATGACGCGCGCCGGAGAGCCGGGCGCGACCGGGTTCTTCAGCGCCCAGGACGCCGAGGTGGACCAGCGCGAGGGGCTCAACTACCTCTGGACGCCCGAAGAGATCCGGCAGGTGCTCCCCGAGGCCGACGCGGAGCTGGCGATCCGGCTCTACATGCTCGACAAGGGGTCCAACTTCCAGGACCCGCACCACCCCGACGACCCACCCCGCAACGTGCTGCGTCTCTCCGACCGCCCGGATCGTCTCGCGGTCGCCCTCGGGCTGACCCCCGAGCAACTGGACGGCGCGATGGAGCGCATCAACGCGGCCCTCTACGCGGCTCGCGCCGAACGCAAGCAGCCGCACCTGGACGACAAGGTGATCGCCTCGTGGAACGGGATGCTGATCGGGGCGCTCGCCACCGGCGCCGACGCGTTCGCCGAGCTTCGCTACCACGAGGGCGCGGACCACGCGGCCCGGTACATCCTCACGGAAATGCGTGCGCCGGACGGCGGCCTGCTGCGCATCAGCCGCGACGGGCAGAGCAAGACCCCGGCCCTGCTCGAGGACCACGCGGCCCTCATCGCCGGCCTGCTCGCGTTGCACCGCTCCCGCTTCAGCCGTGACGGGAAGCATCTCGAGGGCGCGATCGAGCTGGCCGAGCTGGCCCACCAGGCCTTCGCGGGGGAGGACGGGGGGTACTACGACACCCGCGCGGACCAGGACGACCTGTTCGTGCGTTCGCGGATGACCTACGACGGCGCCACGCCGTGCGCGTCTTCGATCATGCTCGGGGCCCTGATCGACCTGTACGACGCGACGGGGGAGCGGAAGTGGATCGACCGCGCGATGGGCGTGCTCGCCTCGCTCAGCCCCGCCATCCACGACTCGCCCCCCTCGTGCGTCAACAGCGTCCGCCATCTCCTGCGCCTCGTGCGCCGACAGGACGCGTTGCCCGACTCATCCCTGTTCGAGGGGGCCAAGCCGAAGCGGGCGCCCGTCGCCGCACGCGCGCCGGTGGAGGTTCTGGCGAGCGCCGAGGAGGTTGTGGTGAGCGCTGAGACGCCCGCCTCGTTCCGCCTGCGCCTGCGCGTGCCGGAGGGGTACCACGTGATCAGCGCCGACCCGGGCGAGGGCGCCGGCGTGCTCACCCCGCTGCGGGTCGGGCTGGTGCGGGGCATGGGGGTGAGCGTGTACGCGGATTACCCCGAGGGAGAGGTCCTCGACGCGGGCGTGCCCGGCGTCGGTCCGGTGCGTGTTCACCACGGGACCGTTGAGTTCGAGGTCGCGCTGGAGGCGGCGCCGGGTGTGGGGGCGTCCCCGGGGGATCCGGTGCTCGGGGTGACCTTCCAGGCGTGTACCGAGACCGAGTGCCTGATGCCGCAGACCGTGGAACTCGAGGTTGAGATCGATCTGTCGCCCTGATGGTCGCCGCGGGCTTCGGGCCCGGGAAGGTGGGTCGCGATGAAGAAGCATCTGTGGATCTGCGTGGTGATCTTCATCGGGGCGGTGGTCGGCTCGCGCTGGCTCCCGTGGTGGGGCGTGGCGCCGCTGATCGCGGGGGTGGTGTTCGCCCTGATCGCCTGGTCCGTCTGGCGGGTCAAACGGTGGTGGCGACGGTCGATCGCCGAGGGCCTGGACGCGCAGGGGCGGGCGCTGCTCAACGCGAGCGTGACGATCCACGGCGTGCGGGTGGTTCCCCGCCCCGAGCACGTCCGGGACGAGCACATCCCCGGGCTGGAGAGCCCGGACGGCGAGGCCCTCGACGAGGAGGATCGCGATGGGATGCGGCGCGGCGCCGAGCTGTGGCGCGTGGACCGATGGGTCGGGATCGACATGACGATCCGCCCCGATCCGAACCTGGCGCCCGGGGCGTACCGGACCGAGGACCTGGCGCCCGAGCCCGGTGACGATTCGTGGCGGGCCTGGAGGCCGGCGATGCTCAGCCTTGTCCACGCGGACACCCCTCCGGGCAATCCGAAGCAGATGGGGCTGATGGACATGTGGATCCCCTGCGGGTCGTGCGTGATGATCGAGACGCTCGGCGCCGACGGGGAGGCCGAGTCCGTCCTCCGCCTGCATGAGGAGAGCGACGGCTCGGAGGAGGAGATCGACGAGCGGGAGTTCAACGGCCCGCGCCGCGTGCGGATGACCTTCAGCGTTCCCGCGTCGCTGGGTGAGCGGGCCAAGCTGCGGTACGTGGTTCACGATCTGGCGGCGTTGGACCTGCCCCTGGCGCTCGCACGCTGAGTTTGATCTAGAGAAGTCCGAACGCGCCGAGCGCCGAACGCATCTGCGCGGCGGTGTCGCCCTCGTGGTCGATCAGCACGCCCCGCCATCCGGCGGCGTTGGCCGCGTTGATGTTCTCGGGCAGGTCGTCAAAGAAAGCGATCTCGGAGGCGCGGGCGCCCGTCTCTTGCTCGAAGGCGCGGAAGATCCGCTCGTCCGGCTTGGCCAGGCCCAGCAGGTGCGAGGCGTGCTGGTGGTGCAGCAGACCGGCGGCGGGGAAGTCCCGCTCACGCCTGGCCCAGTGGCGGGCGTTGGTGTTGCTGAGCATGCCCGTCCGGACCCCGTCGAGCGCGTGCAACGCTTCGATGAGTTCCCGAACGCCCGGGTACTCCTCGATGAGCCAGGCGTCGTGAATGCGCGCGATCTCGTCGGGCGTGTACGCCTCGCGGGTCGATGCGGCGACCGACTCGAAGAAGTCTTTCTCGCTGATCTCCCCGACCTGGTACCGGGCGGAGATCGTGCGCCGGACCGAGTACAGGTCCGGGTCGTCGGTGTCCAGGCGAACATCCAGCCCCGCGCGCTCACACCCCTGCGCGAAGCTGCGGCAGATCCGCAGGATGACCCCGCCCCAGTCGAAGCAGACCAGCCTGACGTCGGACGGAGAACTCACACGTGCCCCCTCGCGGCCTCGCCCTTGAGCACCTCGTCCATCACGGTGGTCGCGAAGGCGCCGCGCGGAAGCTCGAACGTGCACCGGATGTACGTCCCGTGCTCGTCCACGCCGGCTTCGACCTCGGGGTCCTTGAGGCGCACGCGCAGGGGGCGTCGGGCGCCGTCGAGCATCTCGCCGAGGGACCGGTCGGCCCGGGCGAAGTCCTCGGGGGTCATGCCGAGCGCGTGCAGGGCGTCGATCTCGTCGTCGCCCGGGGCGCCCTGGGCGCGGGTCATGCGGGCGCCCCACATCGGGCCGGAGGGGCAGATCTCGAAGGCGGCGAGGCGTGACTCGAGGTCCCGCCCCTCGTCTGCGTCAAGGTCCGCCTCGGTGATGGGGCGATCCGAGCGGTCGGCGTGGATGAAGGCGACGTCACCGGGGAGGAGGCGCCCCATCGTCCCGGCCTCCAGGCGCCGATCGAGGACGTTGTTGAAGACCGCCGACTGCAGTGCGCTGATGTAGAACGATCGCACCGTCGCGTCCATGGTGCGCAGGGCCTGCTCGGGGGGGCGGCCCTTGGAGAGGGCGCGGAGCACGCTCTGCTCGGCCCGGTACCCGTAGGGGAACAGGTCGAGCGCGCCCCCGGGGTCGCCCTCGGTGTAGAGCATGCGGGCGTCGCGTTGGGAGGCGGGGGAGCGTTCGTGCTCGCCGAGGAGGAGATCGCAGGCGAGCTGGTGCTCCCCGAGGACGAGGGCGCGACCGATGAGGTGGTTGTTGCGCAGGTACCCGAACCGTTGGACGCCGAAGCGGTTCGGCACGCCCTCCTGTTCCAGGATCGACAGAGCGCGCTGCGCGTAAACGACGCGTCCGGGTTCAACCCCGCGGGCGCGGATGGAGAAGCGGTTGCCGACGAGGTGTCCGCGCCGGAGCTTGTTGGTGTGCAGGTCCGCCCAGAGCACGCGCGCCCGCGGGTGGTCGAGCATGGGGAAGTCTTCGGGCGTCTTGCCCGGGGTCTGGACGGAGATGACCTGGCGGGTGATCGCCCGCTTGTCCTTGAGCCCGGCGAACCCGATCGCCTCGCGGCGCACCTTGAAGTGGCTGGCCAGCAGGCGGACCAGCTCGAGGGTGCTCATGCCCTGCTTCTCAACGAAGAGGTACTGGTGCTCTCCCTCGCCGCACGGCTCGTAGAGGGGGATCTCCTCGACGAAGAAGTCCTCGTCGCGTTGCTTGAGCACGCCCCCGATCGGGGGGATGTCGGACGTGATGTAGGCCCTGGGCTTGACGTGCGGGTCGGGGTCGGTCAGGGGAGGGC
>MRWG01001410.1_pt1 | contig 15547 bp, 14 predicted proteins | sample 1013341 | NCBI WGS metagenome assembly MRWG01 (sample SAMN06117577, study PRJNA244670) | biofilm metagenome | biome: Water; feature: Cathode Biofilm; material: Biofilm; isolation source: microbial consortium enriched at the cathode of a solar microbial fuel cell | place: USA: District of Columbia ... | reverse complement strand
GCCATATTCGACGCGCTTGACGGTGCCGTTGACGATCTCGCCGATGCGATCCTTGTACTCGTCATACTGACGGTCGCGCTCGGCCTCGCGCACCTTCTGCACGATCACCTGCTTGGCGGACTGTGCGGCGATGCGGCCGAAATCCATGGGCGGAAGCTGCTCGGCGAGGAAATCGCCGGGCTGTGCGTCCGGATTGCGCGTGCGGGCATCGCGCATGGAAATCTCGCGTGCCGGCTCTTCGACATTCTCGACGACTTCCATCAGGCGCTGCAGCTTCATCTCACCCGTCTGCGGGTTGATGTCGGCGCGGATATTGGTCTCCTGACCATAGCGCGACCGCGCGGCCTTCTGGATGGCATCGGCCATGGCGGCGATGACGATCTGCTTGTCGATGGACTTCTCGCGGGCCACCGCGTCGGCGATCTGGAGAAGCTCCAGCCTGTTCGCACTGACTGCCATATCACTCTCCTTCGGCGTGGGTTCCGGGTTCTTCGTCCCCGGCCGGCTCAGTTGCGTCTTGTTTGGCGGACCGCTGCGCGGCCCTTTCCGATGCGGAAGGGCGGCGATTGCGCTTGCGCTCGCGGCGCTCTTCCTTTTCCTGCTTCAGGGCGTCGCGCACCAGATCGTCCGTCAGGACAAGCCGTGCCTCGGCAATCGCCTCAAAGGGGATACCAAAGAGGACATCCTCGTCCCCATCTTCCTCGACCGTTTCCGGCTCGATCGTCACGGTTTCCTCGTCGTTCTCGACGATGAAACCGCGGAAGCGCTTGCGCCCGTCGAGCAGGATCGAGGTTTCGATTTTGACCAGATGCCCTTCACCCGCAGCGAAATCTTCCTTGCGCACCAGCGGGCGGTCGATGCCCGGCGAAGAGATCTCAAGCTGATAGGCCGTATCGATGGGATCTTCCACATCAAGCACGGGCGAAAGCGCCCGGCTGACTTCCTCGCAATCCTCGACGGTCATCGTGCCGTCGGGCCGCTCGGCCATGATCTGCAGCGTCGCACCGTCCTGCGCGGTCATGCGGACGCGCACCAGACGATAGCCGATTGCCCCAAGAACAGGGATGATGATCGCAGCAACGCGCGCCTCGATTCCGCTTTCGCGGATCAGCCGATCATCGTCGTTCCTGTCTTCTGAAATTGCCGTCATCCAACCTCCGGACGGTCGTATCTAACAAAAAAGAGCGGGACCGGCGGGACCCACTCTCCGTCATATCGACCAAGAATTTGAATTTCATATAGCCGAGACGCTGCTTCTTTTCAAGGCCCGCGCTGCATTTGCCGGCGCGCTGCTGGCAACCCGGCGCGCAATTGTTGCACCGCACAAATGCATGGCAGCCCTGCCGTAACGTCGGTTCCCAAATCTCCGGCTGCGGCCTAACTATGCTGCATCGCACAATTGAAGGAGCAGAGAGATGTCCGCGCGCAGCTTCGTGTCTGGAATCGGTGAATTTTTCGGCGTTATCGAAAGCGCGGTCGCCGTGTCGTCCGCAGTCCGCAATCGCCGTCGCGCACCGGATGCCGATTTGCGCCGTCTCGGCATTGATCCCGAGCAGTTTTACGCCACGCGCAACCGTTAAGAACGCGGCCGTTCAGGCCTGTTACCCTGTGCTAGAGCATTTCCGCTTTTCGTTGAAACGCGAGAATGTCCTGACTCATTGTCTTTACGCAATTCCGGACGGAAAACCGGTTCCCACTTTTCCTGAAATTGCTGCCGGTCAGGCGACACCACCTGACGGCACAATGCTCACGGGCCTGAGAATGGCCCCAGCCTAGACCCTGAGAAAAGTGAGATAGGCAGGCGTTCTGCCCTCACGAATGGCTTTCGCCTCGTAACGCGTTCCCGGCCAGCCTTCATAGGGCTCGCGCCAGTCATCCGCACTCTGCGCCGGCCAGGTGAAAGCCGGATGCGCATCGCAGTGCAGCAAGGTCCAGTCGACATAGGTGTCGATATCGGACGCAAACCGGAACCGGCCACCGGGTTTCAGCACGCGTGCGAACCGGTCCAGATTGAGCGGGTTCACGAACCGCCGCTTCCAGTGCTTCTTCTTCGGCCACGGGTCGGGATAAAGCAGATCGATCCCGCTTATGGACGCCTCGGGAAGCCAGTCCAGAAGCTCCGTCGCGTCATCATTGTAAATCCGCAGATTGGACGGTACGCCGCCGGCCTCATCGACCGCCGAGGCCAGCTTGGCCATGCCGTTGACGAAGGGCTCCACACCGATGAAACCGCTCTGTGGATGACGCGCCAGCTCGCTAAGCAGGTGCTCGCCACCGCCGAAACCGATCTCCAGCCGCACATTTTCGACCGAACCGGGAAACAGCGCCCGCACATCGGCAGGCGTCGCCTCACCCAGATCGATCAATGCGCCGTCCAGAAGGGCGGCAAGGGCTGCGTCCTGCCTGGGACGCAGCCGCTTTCCGTGACGACGGCCGAAAAAGGCTTCCGTTGATCGTGTGCGCCGCTCTTCAGCCATGTGTCGTTCCGAAAAATCCAGCAAAAGCCGCCTTAAGCGGCTTTTGCGACTGCCTGCTTGAGAGCCTTCACCAGATCGGTGCGCTCCCAGGAGAACGAACCGTCACGCCCTGCCTTGCGACCGAAATGGCCATAGGCTGCGGTCTTGGCGTAGATCGGGCGGTTCAGGTCGAGATGACGGCGAATGCCGCTCGGCGACAGATCCATCACCTCACGGATTGCCACTTCCAGCTCCTCCTCGGAGACGCGGCCTGTGCCATGCAGATCCACATAGACCGACAGGGGCTGGGCAACGCCGATGGCGTAGGAAAGCTGGATGGTGCAACGCTCGGCAAGATTGGCCGCAACGACATTCTTCGCCAGGTAACGCGCGGCGTAAGCTGCGGAACGGTCCACCTTGGTGGTGTCCTTGCCGGAGAACGCGCCGCCGCCATGGGGCGCTGCGCCGCCATAGGTGTCGACGATGATCTTGCGGCCGGTGAGACCTGCATCGCCGTCCGGGCCGCCAATGACGAACTTGCCGGTCGGGTTGATGTACCAGTTGCAGTCAGCCGCGATTCCGATGCCGCCGGAAGAAAGCGCCTCATGAATGTAAGGCTCGACGACTTCACGAACCTTGGCGCTGTTCCAGGAAGGATCGAGATGCTGGGTGGACAGAACGATTTCCGTCACTTCCTTGGGCATGCCATCCACGTAACGGACGGTAACCTGCGCCTTCGCATCCGGGCCAAGCTTGCCGGCATCGCCTTCACCCGCCTTGCGGGCATCGGCCAGAAGCTGAAGGATCTTGTGCGAATAGTAGATCGGCGCCGGCATCAGGTCCGGCGTCTCGCGGCAGGCGTAACCGAACATGATGCCCTGGTCGCCAGCGCCTTCTTCGCCCTGACGGTCGGCGGCATTGTCGACGCCCTGGCCGATGTCGGGAGACTGGCCGTGCAGCAGCACGTCGATCTTCGCGGTCTTCCAGTGAAAACCGTCCTGCTCATAGCCAATGGCGCGGATTGCGCGGCGCGCAGCCGAACGGAAGCGCGACGGGTTGATCAGCGGATTGCCCTGGGAATCCGTGGCGATCTCGCCGGTCTGCTTGTCCCGCTTGAGCAGCGTCTCGGGGACGCGAACCTCACCGGCGATCACGACGCGGTTGGTCGTGGCCAGCGTTTCGCACGCAACACGGACCTTCCACGGATCCATGCCGCACTTCTTGGCTTCCCGATAGACCAGATCGACGATCTCGTCCGAGATGCGATCACACACCTTGTCCGGATGGCCTTCGGAAACGGATTCACTTGTAAAGAGATAGTTCTTGCGCGCCACGGGTATCCCCTCTGAGAAGAAGCCGGTCAATATGCCGGCAACAGGCGCCCCCTGTTAGCCAAGCTCTGCCTCAAACGTCAAGCAAAACGGCGGTCACACGAGTCAAAACGGGAAGTGGACATACGCCCACTCCCCGCACCTGGGTCGTGATCAATCCATCGAACTGTTTGAATGGATGAGATCGAGCCTGGCTCAATCCTGGTTTTCGGTGGCCAGAACCTTGACGAGGTCAATGACCCGCCGGCGGACCTTGGGGTCCGAAATTTTCACGAAAGCACGATTCAGCTGAACGCCTTCGCTGCTGTTGAGGAAGTCTACAACGAAGTCGGCGCTCTCCTCGCCCATGCCCTTCGCGGACTCCGTGTCTTCGCCCGGTGCGCCCTCAAAGAAAAACGACACCGGCGCGCTTAAGACCGAAGCAATGGCCTGAAGCCGGCTGGCGCCGACGCGGTTTGTGCCCTTCTCGTATTTCTGAATTTGTTGAAACGTTATGCCCAGACTCTCGCCAAGTTTCTCCTGGCTCATACCAAGCATGTTTCTACGAAGCCTGATCCGACCACCAACATGAATATCGATCGGATTCGGTTTTTTCTTGTTTTTGTTCATCACTTCCCTCGCCATCCGGCACGGGGTTGCCATTGACCGACGTACCAGCCCGACTCACAGAGCCCCAAGCCTGCGAAAATCGAACTGCGATGTAGTCGGCTTATCCACTATGCGTAGCTTGAAGGGGCGATGTCAATTCGCCCTCAGCCGTCGAACAATACTTGACATCAAAAGCACGAACCCAAAACCAAACGCGATAAACAGCCAGTTGGTTCCCGGCTTTAAAAATTTAAATTGATTATTTCTATCGAGGGGGACCGCGACGTCCATAACACCGACGACATTGAGGTCGAATGCATCGACTATACGGCCCGTTGAATCCACCACGGCCGAGATGCCTGAATTGGCTGAACGCACCAGGGGAACGCCGTTTTCGATGGCGCGCAGGCGTGCCTGGCGGAAGTGCTGATAGGGCCCCGGCGACACGCCGAACCATGCATCATTGGTGACGTTCAGAAGGACATCCGCCTTCTCCGCAGCGCCATCGACAAGCCACGGAAAAATGATTTCATAGCAAACAAAAGGTAAAGCATTAACATCCGAATTGAGCGAGATCGCGTGCCGGGATCCGCCGGCGGTAAACGGCCCTGCCGACTGCACGAGCTCTTCAATTCCAAGCTTATTCAACAAGTTGGCGAGCGGCACATATTCGCCGAACGGCACCAGATGGACCTTGTCGACCGCATCGAGGATCGAACCGTCCGGCCCGATCGCCACCACTGAATTGTAGTAACGCGTCGCGGCCAGCGTTTCGCCCGGCTCCGAGCGCACCGCCCCCGTGATCAGAATCTGCCCCTCGTCCAGAAGGTCGCCCAGTTCCGCAAGCGCTTCGGGGCGATCGGTGAACAGGAAAGGCACCGCGGTCTCGGGCCAGATGATGACGCTTGGCTTTGGCGCACCGTCGATTGCAGGCTGACGGGACAGGCTCAGCAGCAGATCGAAGATGCGCGCCTGCTCCTCGGCGTCCCATTTCTCGGTCTGCATTATTGACGGCTGGACCATGCGAACGGCGATGGTCTTCTCGGCATCACTGGAAGTAGAAAGACTTATGTATCCATAGACCAAATGTATAGCGACAAGACCAATCGCAATACTCATTCCGACGAAGAGATGACGTCGCGTGCCAAGCAATGCAGGCATGGAAAATACAAGGACTGAAAGGAAATTCATCCCGGCTAATCCGACCAGCTTAGCCGATTGCATCGTCAGCAAAGTCGGCATGGCGGCATAACCAATTGCATGCCACGGAAAGCCCGTCAGAACGACGCTTCTAATCCATTCGATGACGCCGAAAGCAAAGGCGAGAGCAACGAGCCTGAAAATTCCGTCCGACCAGAATGATCGCGCAAGCGCTGCAGCCAATCCGTAAAAGACAGCAAGAACTGCCGGCAGTCCGACGACAGCAAACGGCAAGAGCCAGGCAAAGTTCTCTGCTTCGACCAGCAATGCATTGCCGATCCACCAGAGCCCGAACAGAAAATAGCCGAAGCCGAACCACCAACCGATTTTGAATGCCGGTAGCAGCCGCGCCAGAAGCCCCCGACCGTCGCCAACCGCGCCATCGAGAAGCCAGACAAGAATCGGGAAAGAAACAAAGCAGGCGGCGAAAAAATCAAACGGCGGCTGCGCAAATGCAGCCAGCCCGCCGGCCAAAAGTGCGACAAAATAGCGCCGCCATCCGCTAAGCAAAATCAGCCGTCCGGCGACGCTTTCCATCAAACCACCCGCGCAACACGAATCATACGTAGCTGAAGTATCTACAGATTGCCGAGGTTTGAAACCGTTTCGGCAAACTGTTTCGTGTGCATAAGGGCCTGTTTCAGGGGGTAAACGCGGTGGTCAGGAGGCCTGATCCACCCCGTTTTCGGGCGCGCGCGTGGCACGCCGACGCCGCTCAGCCGCCCGATTGTGTACAATACGGACACGTTTGACGCGGCGCGGATCGGCATCGAGCACCTGGAATTCAAAGCCCGGGATGGCCTGCACGACTTCGCCACGCGCGGGCACGCGGCCCAGCGTATTGAAGATCACGCCGCCAATCGTGTCCACGTCCTCGGAGTGCTCCTCGGCGTGGAACTCGTCGCCGATCACCTCCGCGACGTCCTCGATCTCCGCCTTGGCGTCCACGACAAACGCATCCTCGCCGATCTGCTCGATCAGCGGGGCGTCGTCATCGTGCTCGTCCTCGATATCGCCGACAACCATTTCGACAATGTCTTCCAGCGATACGAGACCGTCGGTGCCGCCATACTCATCGATGACGAGCGCCATCTGCGTGCGGGAGGCCTGCATGCGTGCCATCAGGTCGGACGCCAGCATGGACGGCGGGACGAACAGGATCGAGCGCAGAAGGCTGAGATCGCCGATCGTGCGATCCAGATCCACCTTTGCGAGGTCAAAAGCCACCGGTTCCGGGGTTTTGCGGCTGCGGCTTCTCTTCGCACGCGCGGTCTTGGTGATGTGGCTGACCACATCACGAATGTGCACCATGCCGCGCGGATCATCCAGCGTCTCGCCATAGACCGGCATGCGGGAATGTCCGGACTTCTCAAACGCGTTGAGCAGTTCGCCAAGCGTGGTGCCGAGTTCGATGGCTTCGATATCGGCGCGCGGCACCATCACATCCTCGACGCGTAGTTCGCGCAGCCTCAGGATGTTCTTGAGCATCGCCCGTTCGCCGGGCGAGAAGGCAGCAGTGTCGTGGGTCTGCTCGTCGAGCGCGTCTGCAAGGTCTTCGCGGATCGAAGATCCGTTTCGAATGCCAAGTGCAGCCATCATTCTCTCCCAGAGGGACAGGCGGCTTCCGGAGCTTCGCGGGGGAGGTCTACTAGACCCCTCTTCCCCCTCCTCGGGGGATCTCGTCTCGCCTCCAGGCGCGTCGCCTGTTGCGATCATCGTGTTTTCTGTCATGGCCGTTTGTTCAATTGAGACCTTCAGTTAGGCATAGGGATCATCAATGGCAAGGGTCTGCAACGCTTTGCGTTCCAGATCTTCCATCTCTTCCGCCTCTTCATCGGTCTCATGATCATATCCCATGATATGCAAAAAACCGTGAATGATGAGGTGGGTGAGGTGATGATCGAACGTTTTCGCCTCTTCCGCCGCTTCGCGCGCAACGGTTTCATGGGCGATGATGATGTCGCCGAGAGGCGGCAGTTCCGGTCCCGGATTGATCATGTCGGGGGCCGGAAACGAAAGCACGTTGGTCGGCTTGTCCTTGCCGCGCCATTCACGATTGAGAACGCGGATCTCGGCGTCGCCCGTAAACAGCAGGCTCACCGCGCCACTCTCGTCGGGCTGAAGCGCGATTGTCGCGGCCGCAGCCCCGATGGCGTGCTCGGCCAGCGCCTGAAGCGCGGCCTCAGGCGCCCAGTCACCGGCTTCAACGGTGATTTCAATGTCGATTGCCGGGATCTCACCGGCAGGGGAAACTTCAGTCATCGGCTTGTGCGGATCAGTCCCGCGTCTTCTTGTCGTAGGCCCGGACAATGGCTGCCACCAGCGGATGGCGCACCACATCCTTCTCTCCGAAGCGAACCGTAACGATGCCGGGCACGTCGCCCAGAACCTCGAGTGCTTCGACCAGACCCGACTTGGTGTTGGGCGGCAGGTCGATCTGGCTCGGATCGCCGGTCACGATCATGCGCGCATTCTCGCCAAGCCGCGTCAGGAACATTTTCATCTGCATCGGCGTGGTGTTCTGCGCCTCATCGAGGATGACCACCGAATTGGCCAGCGTGCGGCCGCGCATGAAGGCGAGCGGCGCGATCTCGATCACGTCGGCCGCCAGCGCGCGCTCCACCTTTTCCGCCGGGATCATGTCGTAAAGCGCGTCATAGAGCGGGCGCAGATAGGGATCGACCTTCTCGCGCATGTCGCCGGGCAGGAAGCCCAGCCGCTCACCCGCCTCAACCGCCGGGCGCGAGAGGATGATGCGATCCACAACGCCGCGCTCCAGAAGCATGGCGGCATAGGCGACGGCAAGGAAGGTCTTGCCCGTGCCGGCCGGCCCGATACCGAACACCAGCTCCGAACGCTCCAGAGCGCGCATATAGGCGTCCTGATTGGCCGAGCGGGCGTACACGGTGCGCTTGCGCGTGGAAATCTGCGCCGCGGCGAGCTTTCCCTTTGCCTCCATCGTCGGAAGGGTCAGCTGCTCATCGGCGGCAATGGCGAGGCGCACGGCCCCGTCCACGTCGGATGGAGCAAGCTCCGTGCCCTTCTGGAGAAGATCATAGAGATAGTCGAGCGCACGGCGCGCCTGCGCCGTTGCAACGCTGTCTCCCTTCACCGAGAGCTCATTGCCCTTGGAGCGAATGTCGACGCCAAGCCGCTGCTCGATCTGGGCCAGATTCTCGTCGAAAGGCCCGTAAAGGGCGCTGGCCAGCTTGTTGTCATCGAAGGTCAGCACGATGTGCGCCATGTCCGACGCCCCGGAGGGCTGGTTCTTCAACTCAGTGCTGGCGGTCAAGCGCCCCTCCTTTACAACACCGGTTCGGCAAACAGGCTGTTCGGTCCCGCTTCCGTGATTCTAACAGAAACAATGTCGCCGATTTCGCCGGCCTTTTCATCAACAATCACAGGCTGGAGCCATGGCGAACGCCCGACGCGCTGTCCCGGCTGACGGCCGGGCTTTTCCAGAAGCACGTCCATCTCACGACCGATCAGGCTTTTGGCAAAACCGCGCTGCTGCTCGATGAGCAGCGCCTGAAGCGCCTGAAGCCGCTCGTCCTTGACCGCCTCCGGCAGCTGATCGCCAAGATCCGCACCCGGCGTTCCCGGCCGCGGCGAATATTTGAACGAAAAGGCCTGCGCATAGGTCACGTCGCGCACGAGCTGCATCGTGTCCTCGAAATCCTGATCCGTCTCGCCGGGGAAGCCGACGATGAAATCGCCCGACATGGCGATATCGGGACGCGCCGCGCGAATGCGGTCGATCAGGCGGCGGTAATCGTCGCCCGTGTGCTTGCGGTTCATGGCCTTGAGGATGCGGTCGGAGCCCGACTGAACCGGCAAATGCAGATAGGGCATCAGCTTGGGCAGATCGCGATGGGCCGCGATCAGCGCATCATCCATGTCGCGCGGATGGCTTGTCGTGTAGCGAAGCCGGTCAAGACCGGGGATTTCCGCCAGCCGGAACAGAAGCTCGCCGAGCCCCCATTCGCGGCCATCCGCGCCCTCGCCATGCCAGGCGTTGACGTTCTGGCCAAGCAGCGTGACTTCGCGCACGCCGCCCTCGGCAAGGCGCTCCGCCTCGGCAACGATCTGCGCCACCGGGCGCGACACTTCCGAACCGCGCGTATAGGGCACGACGCAGAAGGTGCAGAACTTGTCGCAGCCTTCCTGCACGGTCAGAAACGCCGTCACGCCACGATTGCGCACCACGCGCTTCTGCGGCTGCGGCAGATGCTCGAACTTGTCCTCGATGGCATATTCGGTCTCGACGATCTTCTCACCGCCGCGCGCGCGTTTCACCACCTTGGGCAGGCGATGATAGGTCTGCGGCCCGATCACCAGATCGACGGCGGGCGCGCGGCGCAGGATTTCCTGCCCCTCGGCCTGCGCAACGCAACCGGCAACGCCGATCACCGTTTCGCGGCCGGCCTGGCTGCGCTCTTCCTTGAGCACGCGCAGACGACCCAGCTCCGAATACACCTTTTCCGCCGCCTTTTCGCGGATATGGCAGGTGTTGAGGAGAACGAGGTCCGCCTCTTCGATCTGGTCCGTTGGCGCATAGCCATCCGCCGCCAGCGCATCCGACATGCGCTGCGAATCGTAGACATTCATCTGGCAGCCGTAGGTTTTTACGAAAACCTTCTTGTCGGCGGGGCGCATTTCGGATGCGTTGCCAATGTTTTCGGTGCCGCCAATTTCCGGCGCGATATTCTCTTCCATGCCGGTTTCCTAACGTTTTTGCGTGTCAAAAAACAGACGATTCTTCGCTGTGTGATGAATCCGTCAAATTTCGGTGCCGCGTAAGCCTGCCGTAAGCATGGCGCGCACCTGCGCCTCGGCTTCCCGCGTGACGGTCTTGCGGTCGCCTTTTGCCAGAAACGGGATCGGATCGCCATAGCGCACAGCGATATCGATAGGCCGTGACTGCCAGAGCGTGATCAGATTGGGCAGAAGGTCGGTGTCGCCGATCCACGAAATGGCCGCCCGCTCGCGCCGGTCGAGCCGGAGCCCGCCCTTGCTCACATAGATGAGCGCCACCGGCTGCAGCGTGACGCTGTCGGCCCTGTCGCTGGCAAGCGCCAGCTGTGCCGCGCCAAACAGCGTGCTCTTGAAGGGCAGCACCCGGTTTCCGTCACCGGTCGTGCCCTCGGCAAAAAGCACCATCGGATCGCCATCGGCCAGCCGTTCGGCGATCTCGCGCGCCTGTTCCGGCGAGGAGCGACGGCGCTCACGCTCGACAAAAACGGAGCGCTGCTGCCTGGCGAACGTGCCGAGGATCGGCCATTTGCGCATTTCCGACTTGGCAATGAAGTGCACGCCATCGAGCGAACCAAGCACCAGAATGTCGAGCCATGACACATGGTTGGCGACGATCATCAACGGCCGGTCTTTCGCCGGGCTGCCTTCCATGCGCACCCGAACGCCAAGCATGCGCAGGGTGAGCCGGTGCCACAGGCGCGGCACGATGCGGTCGCTGAGGAGCGGTGTGCGCAGCGCGATTTCCTGCACCACCATGAGCGGAAGCGTGTAGAGCGCGATCACCAGGATCGCGATGACGAAACGAAACGTGCTGAACATCAGCCCTTGATCAGCCCCTCTCTGCGGCCCAATGCGGCCCCCTTGCGAGGGATGGACGCTTACAGCATTTCTCCGCCGGGGGGAAACACCGCGCTGGCAGAAACCGTCTAAAGATCACGGCGCATCACCAGCGCGCTGGTGCGCTTGCCGCTCGCATCGCGGTAATAGTCCGGTCGGCCGCCCACCTGCAGGAAACCGAGCCGGCGGTAAAGCGCGATTGCCGCCGTGTTGGTTTCGTCCACTTCGAGGAAGAGTGCTGACACACGGTCGCCATGCAGCCTGAACAGAACCGCATCCATCAGCTGCCGGCCAAGGCCCTGGCGCCTGTGACTGCGCGTCACGAGAATGGTGAGGATCTCGCCTTCATCCGCCGCCTGACGCGCAAGCACGAAGCCGGCCATCTGCCCGGGCTTTCGCCCCACTTCCACGACCGCAAAGCCAAACACGCCCTCCTGCGTGAGGAGAGATTCAAACTCGGCATCGCTCCACGGGCGGGCGTAGCCCTCCGCATGCATGTCAGCCAGAACCAGACTGTCGGCCACTTCCAGCGGCCGCACGACGAACTCACGCCGTCTTGGAAAAAGCGCCATCAGCCTTCCTTTCGCGGCAGGGCGAAATTCTGCTGGGGAGCCGCTTCCGGCGCGCGCAGGTAAAGCGGCCTGGGCGGCTCGCTGCCCGGCCCCTTGGCCGCCGCCAGACGGGCAAAGGTGGCAATGTCAGCCGTTGCTCCGGCAGAATGAATGTCGAGTGCGGATGGCGCGGCTTCGGCGACCAGCGCCGCCGCAGCGCCATAGACGACGGCGTTTTCGCGCAGCGCCCATTCGGCAAGCGCCTCCACCGGCAGGCTTTCCGGCACCAAAACGGCGCGGCCTTCGCTGTCGTAACCGGCGGCAAACAAATTCTGCACCCGCTGCCCCAGCGCCACCAGAACGGGACGGCCGGGAATGGCTGCATGCGCCTCGGCTCCAAGCGCCTCCAGCGTGGAAACGCCGATGGCCGGAACCTTGAGCGCCAGCGCCAGCCCGCGCGCTGCCGAAACGCCCACGCGCACACCGGTGAACGAGCCCGGCCCGACCGAAACGGCCACCGCCCCAAGCGCGTCATAGCCAAGGGCCGCGCTCGCAAGCGTCTGCTCGATCACGGACATGACATGTTCGGCATGTCCCTTGCCCAGATCCAGCACATGCCGGCCGAGTTCGCGGTCCTTATCGGTGTCATAAACGCAGGCGGCGCAGAGCGCCGCCGCAGTGTCGATTGCAAGAATGTTCATCGAGACGTCAGCCCGGCGTCCTTTTCGTTTCAAACCGCCGGCGAATCCGATGCGCCATCAGCGGGTCAGGAAGCCCTATTTGCCCTGTCCGCCGCCTTGAGTTCAAGACGGCGCGCATGCAGAACCGGCTCGGTGTAGCCATTGGGCTGCTCCCGTCCCTTGAACACAAGGTCGCAGGCCGCCTGGAAAGCGATGGAACCATCGAAATCCGAAGCCATCGGGCGATAGAGCGGATCGCCTTCATTCTGCCGGTCAACGACAGCCGCCATGCGCTTCATCGTTTCCATCACCTGCGCTTCGCTGGCGACACCATGGTGTAACCAGTTTGCCATGTGCTGTGCGGAAATCCGCAGCGTTGCGCGGTCTTCCATCAGGCCCACATCGTTGATGTCCGGCACCTTGGAGCAGCCGACGCCCTGATCGATCCAGCGCACCACATAGCCCAGAATGCCCTGCGCATTGTTGTCGAGCTCCTTCTGGATTTCCTCCGGCGTCCAGTTGGGCCGCGTGGCGACCGGCACCGAAAGGATATCGGAAAGCGCTGCGCGCTTGCGGTTCTTCAATTCGGCCTGCACCGCATGCACATCGACCGTGTGGTAATGCGTGGCGTGGAGCGTCGCCGCCGTTGGCGACGGCACCCAGGCCGTGTTTGCACCGGCCTTCGGATGGCCGATCTTCTGCACCAGCATTTCCGCCATCAGATCCGGCATGGCCCACATGCCCTTGCCGATCTGTGCGTGACCGGAAAGGCCGCATTCCAGACCGATATCGACATTCCAGTTCTCATAGGCTGCGATCCAGGCCGCCTGCTTCATGTCGCCCTTGCGGATCATCGGGCCGGCTTCCATGGAGGTGTGGATCTCGTCGCCGGTGCGGTCGAGGAAGCCGGTGTTGATGAAGACCACCCGCTCGCGCGCGGCGCGGATGCACTCCTTCAGATTGATCGTGGTGCGACGCTCCTCATCCATGATGCCCATTTTCATGGTGTTCGGCGCCATGCCGAGCGCTTCCTCGGCGCGACCGAACAGTTCCACCGCGAAGGCCACTTCTTCAGGGCCGTGCATCTTCGGCTTCACCACATACATGGAGCCCGCGCGGCTGTTCATGCGGCGACCGTCTGCGCCGACATCGTGCAGCGCGATGGCTGCCGTGAACAGCGCGTCCATGATGCCTTCCGGCACTTCATTGCCATCGGCGTCTAGGATGGCCGGGTTGGTCATCAGGTGACCGACATTGCGCACCAGCATCAGCGAACGGCCGGGCAGCGTGAGCGTGCCGCCATCGGGCGCGGTGTATTCGCGGTCGGGGTTCAGACGGCGGGTGAAGGTCTTGTCGCCCTTCGTCACCTGCTCTTCGAGGTCGCCTTTCATCAGGCCGAGCCAGTTGCGGTAGACGACAATTTTGTCTTCCGCGTCCACGGCGGCGACGGAATCCTCGCAATCCTGGATCGTGGTCAGCGCCGATTCCAGCACCACATCGGCAATGCCCGCCGCATCGGTCTTGCCGATCGGGTGCGTGCGGTCGATCACGACTTCCGCATGCATGCCATTGGTGGCGAGCAGAACGGCGGTCGGCTGATCGGCTTCGCCGCGATAACCGGTGAATTTCGCCGCGTCCTTCAGGCGTGCTTCACCGCCATTGGTTTTTGCCACGAGCTGACCGTCGACTACCGAAAGCCCTGTCACACCCGTCCAGGAAACACCGTCGAGTGGTGCGCTGCCATCGAGAAAGGCGCGCGCCCAGGCGATGACCTTTTCGCCGCGCTTCGGATTGTAGCCCTTGCCCTTCTCCGCGCCATCATCGTCGGAGATGGCGTCCGTGCCGTAAAGCGCATCGTAGAGCGAGCCCCAGCGTGCATTGGCCGCGTTGAGCGCATAGCGCGCATTCATCACCGGCACGACGAGCTGCGGCCCGGCGACGGTGGCGATTTCCGGATCGACATTCTCCGTGGAGACCGAGAAGGCCTCGCCTTCCGGCAGCAGATAACCGATCTCGCGCAGGAACGCCTGATAGGCTTCCTGATCGGCGGGCGCGCCGTTTTCCTTGTACCAGGCGTCGATCTTTTCCTGTAGCGCGTCGCGCTTGGCCAGCAGCGCGCGGTTCTTCGGGGCGAGATCGTTCACGATCTCCGCCAGCGCTTTCCAGAACCTGTCGGGCTCGATGCCCGTGCCGGGCAGTGCCTCTTTTACGGCGAAATCACGCAGCTCTTCCGCAACCTTCAACCCATGAAGCTCAACGCGATTTTCCATTTGGCAGACACTCCTCTTCCCGATGTCAGAAATGATGCACTGCTTTCACCACGCCAGCGTCACGCGGTCAATTCGCCGGATGGAGAAGAAGTTTCAACGTGAAGCAAGGTTGAGCCACTCTTTTGCCGAACGACCGATCCGCCCGACACCGGAGGCGAGCATTCCGCACAGGCCAAAAATGCTCTACTGTTGGCCATGGCGTTCGTGGATATCCTGATCGAGATTGCGAACTGGGTGCGGACCGAGCTCATCAATCTCGCCAACCCCTGGACCTTCTACCAGCTCGCAATCATTGCGATCCTGTTCATTGTCGCGAAGCTCTCTTCGCAGGGACTGGAGAACCGGCTGGAGGCCCGCGCCCGGCGCATCAAGGGGCATCAGGGGCTTCTGCGCGTGATCATCGCGCTGATGCGGCGCACGGACTGGATTCTCTTCGTCATACTGCTTTTCATCGTGCTGACCGTGCTGCGCGCCAGCACCTGGCCAAGCCGCACCGTTCTGATCTCGCTGACGCTGTCGCTGTCGCTTGCCTGGCTGTTCACCTCGGTCGTCTCGCGCATCATCCGCAACCGCCTGCTTGCCCGGACCATCGGCTGGATCGCCTGGACCTACGCGGCCATCGTCATTCTGGGCGTCAATGACGAGGCTGCCGCCTTTCTCGACACGCTGGCCCTGCCGCTCGGCAAGACGCGACTGAGCGCGCTGGTGCTATTGAAGGCCGCGGTGCTTCTCACCGCCACCGTCTGGCTCGCCATCGTCATTGGCAATTATTTCGATGAGCGTGTCCAGCGCTCCGACGAACTCACGCCGTCGATCCGCGTCCTGCTCGGCAAGCTGGTCAAGATCGGGCTGGTGATCGCCGCCGGCGGCATCGCCCTT
>MRWG01001409.1_pt1 | contig 15553 bp, 16 predicted proteins | sample 1013341 | NCBI WGS metagenome assembly MRWG01 (sample SAMN06117577, study PRJNA244670) | biofilm metagenome | biome: Water; feature: Cathode Biofilm; material: Biofilm; isolation source: microbial consortium enriched at the cathode of a solar microbial fuel cell | place: USA: District of Columbia ... | reverse complement strand
TCGCACATTGGAAAGGCATGGCCGGGATCGCCGTATGATCACTTCAAGCCAGTCGAATCCACACTCCTCCGCGTTAACCTGACATCACCGGGCTGACACCCGCTCGGGCTACGCCCTTCCAGCGCCCTCGTACAACGTCGCAAGTGGCCGAATACGACTCCACTGATTGGCCTGATTTTTCTCCGCGGTTGACACAGCGATCCGGGCTACCCCGCTCCGCACAAGTGTCAAAAAGATTTCTTGTGCAGTTTGCGGAGTTCGCCGACCACGCCGGATCGGAAGAGAAGAACGCAAAACACGAAGATGCCCCCTAACACCACAGGTACCCAAGCCCCCAGTGGTCCTGAGGACAGATAGTGCTGGAGTGTTACAATGATACTTGCACCTACAGCTGGACCGACAATTGTGCCAAGCCCGCCAAGCAGAGTCATCAGCACAACTTCGCCCGACATATGCCAGTGCGCGTCGGTCAGTGAAGCGAGCTGGAACACAACAGTCTTGGTTGCACCGGCTAGTCCAGCCAAGGTTGCCGATAGCACAAATGCCAGTAGCTTATAGCGGTTGACCTCGTAGCCGAGCGAAATGGCACGGGCCTCGTTATCACGGATCGCACTTAATACCTGTCCAAAAGGGGAATGCACGGCACGCAAGATGACGTAAAAACCCAGAGCGAATACAGCCAGGACGAAATAGTACATGTACAGATCATTGTTGAGGTCAACCAGTCCAAGCACTGTCCCTCGCGGCACCCCTTGAAGCCCGTTCTCACCACCGGTAAAATCAGCGCTGACGAAGAAAAAATAGACCATCTGTGCCAACGCGAGCGTGATCATGGCAAAGTAAATGCCTTGCCTCCGGATCGCAATGACACCAATCCCCGCTCCCAACAGTCCCGCGGATCCTGCGCCTACAAGAATTCCAAGCTCGGTTGGGAGCCCCCAAACGGTCAGCGCGTGACCGGTAACATAGGCTGCCATACCGAAGAAAGCCGCGTGACCAAAACTCAGCAACCCACCAAATCCCAGAATCAAGTTGAATGCACTGGCAAAGAGCGCAAAGCATAGAAGCTTCATCAGGAAAACCGGGTAAATGACCAGCGGCAAAACAAGAAGAGCGGCAAATGCAATGAGGTATCCGTGTCTACTGTTCATTTTCTGGTTTCCTTAGGCGGTCTTTCCGAAGAGGCCAGCAGGCCTCAGTACCAATACGATCGCCATAACGACAAAAATGACCGTGGTGGATGCCTCGGGCCAAAAAACCTTTGTGAGGCCTTCAACAAGGCCCATGACAAGGCCGGTCACCACTGCGCCCAAGATAGACCCCATGCCGCCGATAACAACGACCGCGAACACGACGATTATAAGGTTCGACCCCATGAGCGGATTGACTTGAGTAATGGGTGCGGCGAGTACTCCGGCGAAGGCAGCCAACGCTATTCCGTAGCCGTAGGCCAGCGTTGTCAGCAGTGGCACGTTCACTCCGAATGCCTGGAGTAGCTTGGGATTCTCGGAACCAGCCCGCAAATATGAACCGATTTTGGTTCGCTCGAAGATGAACCATGTCGCTCCACATAATACCAGTGCAGCAACGACAATCCAGGCCCGGTACCAGGGCAGAAACATGAAACCAATGTTGACGCCACCAACGAGCGCGGGCGGCGCAGGATAGGGGTGACCCGATGCGCCGAAAATTTTCACAAAGACACCCTCGATCACCAAAGCCAGACCAAAGGTCAGCAACAGGCCGTAAAGGTGATCCACTGATGCAAGCCGCCGGAGCAGGATCCGTTCCAACACAGCACCGAAAGTGCCAACGATCAGGGGCGCAATAATCAGAGCGCCCCAATAGCCGATTCCGAAATACTTGGTGAGCGCCCAAGCCGAGAAGGCTCCGAGCATATAGAGGGCGCCATGCGCAAAGTTCACGATGTTGAGCAGACCGAAGATGACAGCCAGACCGAGTGAAAGGACCGCGTAGAAAGCACCGTTGATGAGGCCTAGCAGAAGCTGACCGAATAGCACTTGCGCAGGAATGTCAAAATATTCGAAAAGCATGACGTTCTCATCTGGTTCGGAGACAATAACGACGCCTCACCGCAGTTACGCGATGAGGCGGGTCAGTTCACTTGGTCGGGCAGGTGCTATCCGCCAACGCACCGTAGGCTTCTTCCCCAGGGATCGTGCGCACGATTTTCAAAAGGTCCCAGGGGCCATCGGATTCTGCCGGTATCTTGACCTCCGCCAGGTACATGTCGTGGACCATCCGGCCGTCGCTGCGAAGCACGCCGCCTTGGGCAAACATGTCCTCGACCGGCATTTCCCGCATCTTCGCAAGGACCACGTCGGTGTTGTCCGAACCAGTTGCTTCAATAGCTTTCAAATAGTGCCGAACGGCCGAGTAGGTGCCTGCCTGCACCCCGGTTGGCATCTTGCCGGTCCTTTCAAAAAACTGCTGCGACCAGGCTCGGGTATCGTCGTTCATGTTCCAGTAGAAAGAGACGGTCAGCTGAAGCCCGTGGGCAACGTCGAGGCCGAGCGATTTGACGTCTGTAATAAAAGCAAGCAGCGCGGCGATCTTTTGGCCTGCGGCAACGACGCCAAATTCGTTGGCAGCCTTTATCGCGTTGATGGTGTCGCCGCCGGCGTTGGCGAGACCAATAACCTTGGCGCCGGAAGCTTGGGCCTGGAGTACGAAGGAAGAGAAGTCGGAGGACGGGAAGGGGTGGCGGGAAGCACCAAGTACTTTGCCACCTTCTGCCTCAACCACAGCAGTCACGTCTCTTTGCAGGGCGTCGCCAAAGGCATAATCCGCTGTTAGGAAATACCAGGTGTCACCGCCTTCCTTAACCACGGCTGAACCGGTGCCTACTGCGAGGGCTCTGGTGTTGTATGTCCAGTGCAAGCCAGTTGGGATGCAGGCTTCGTTTGTCAGTGGCGAGGAGGCTGCGCCAGACACCAAGGCGATTTTGTTTTGCTGCTTGGCCACTTCGAAGACCGCCAAGGCAACCGAGGTTGTAACCAGCTCGGCAAATGCATCGACGCCTTGGGTATCCCCCCATTCCCGGGCCTTGTTTGCAGCGATGTCAGCCTTGTTCTGGTGATCTGCAGAGACCAACTCAATTTTCGCACCGGCCACTTGACCATTGAATTCGTCAATCGCCATCTGAGCAGCCACAAGAGCACCATTCCCGGTTACGTCCGAATAAACACCGGACATATCGGTCAGCAGGCCGATCCTTACGATGCCGTCGCTAATCTCAGCGGAAGCCGCTGAAGTCAGCATCGCAAGCGCCGAAACGCTCCCGGCCAAGTATTTAAAAAATTTCATGCTGTCCTCCCAACGAGTAGATATTTAGACACTCAGGTATTCGTCGAAGACGTGCTGCTCCTCCTGCAGCGCATCTTTGTGAATGACGGCGGCCACACGCCCGTGATCTACAATGAAATGGCGGTCTGCTAGGGGCGCGGCGAAGCGGAAGTTTTGCTCAACCAGAACAATGGTGTATCCGCGTGTTTTTAGCTCGATCAGCACCTCGCCAAGTTTGTCGACAATGACCGGAGCAAGGCCTTCAGTAATTTCGTCCAATAGCAGCACGTTGGCGCCGGTTCTCAGAATGCGAGCCATTGCCAGCATTTGTTGTTCCCCGCCCGACAGGCGCGTGCCCTGACTTTTTCGGCGCTCTGCAAGATTTGGGAACATTTCGTAGAGTTCCTCAACCGGCAAACCTCCAGGCGCCACGGTGGGCGGCAACAACAGGTTTTCCTCGACATTGAGACTGGAAAATATCCCCCGCTCCTCAGGGCAATAACCAACGCCTAGATTGGCGACAACATGCGGGGCTGAGTTGATAATTTCTTGCCCCTTCAGGAGGATTGAACCGGTTCGGCGTGTTATCAACCCGACAATGGAACGCAGCGTAGTAGTGCGCCCCGAGCCGTTGCGACCTAATAACGTTACTAACTCACCTTGGTAGACTGACAGGTCGATGCCGTGCAGTGCATAACTTTCACCATAGAACGCATGCAGATCCTTTATGTGCAGCTCGACGGTTTGATCGAAAACCCGCTGCCGACGCTGTTCGAGATTTCCGACTGAGGTTTTCATGCCGCACGTCCCATGTAGGCTTCCTTGACCCGAGGATTGTTTGCGACTTCGTCGTAGCTGCCTTCAGCAAGGACCGCCCCACGCTGGAGAACGGTAATCGTGTCGCAAAGGCTCGAGACAACTCCAAGGTTATGTTCCACCATCAGGATTGTGCGGTTGGCGGACACCTTGCGGATCAACTGGGTCACCATCTCCACATCCTCGTGCCCCATGCCTTGGGTCGGCTCGTCCAACAGCATCAGTTCTGGGTCCAATGCCAGAGTCGTGGCGATTTCAAGCGCTCGCTTTCGGCCATAGGACATGTCGGCGGCTAGCGTGCCGGAAAACCGGCCGAGTTCGACCATGTTCAATAGCTCGTCTGCGTGGTCGTTTAGGCTGCTCAAGCTTTTTACTGAACGCCAGAAATGGAACGAGGTGCCGAGGTTGCGCTGAAGCGCGATGCGAACATTCTCTCGCGCGGTCATCTGCGGGAAGACTGATGAAATTTGGAATGAACGAACGATCCCCATCCGTGCGATTTCTGCGGATTTGGCTTCCGTGATGTCGCGGCCGTTGAAGGTAATTCTGCCTGACGTAGGTGTGAGAAACTTGGTCAGCAGGTTGAAGAATGTGGTTTTACCCGCTCCATTTGGGCCAATCAGCGCGTGGATCTGACCCCTGCGCACTTGAAGGTCAACTGAATCTACAGCAGTAAATCCTTTGAAATCTTTGGTCAGCTGCCGTGTTTCGAGGATGATTTGTCCTACTTTACTCATACTTGACTTCCAGAAGTGCGAGGAAAAGGGGTTTTTGAACCCTTTCTCCATTGAGTTTCAGAGAGGAATTTGAGACGCAAGCGTCCTGCCGCTGCGCGAATTACGCAGCGGTATTTTGCGATTTCATCTGGAGGAACTGCTAGGCTGAGCCTTCCGAAAAAAAGCTACCGATTGAATCGGCGATCAGTTGTCGGTCGTTGTCGAGAGTGGCTACGTGAAACGAGTTGTCCAGCCACAGTGCGCGAACAATATCCGAGGAGACGGTGCTTAAAATCCGTTGGCCATTTGCGGGTGGCACCACGTGGTCTACCCGGCTTTGGACGGCCAGCAACGGACATTTTATCCGATGCAGCAGATCGCCGGTACCAGCCAACAACACAAAGGCCTCTCGGATACAACTGACCGGCAGTTCTGCATACGCCAACTCAGTAACGCCTTCGGCTTTAATGTCTGAACCGATTCCGGGAATCCGATCGGGTGCATTTGGGTCGAAAACTAGATCAGCCAGCTGTCCGTCGAGAATGCCAACTGGACTGTTGATCGGCGCAACCGCCGCTACGAGGTTGGGAAAGCGTGCTGCCAGGTTGAGGGCTAAAGTCCCTCCCATCGACAAACCTGTCACAAAGACCTTTCGCTTTCGCGCCGCCATGCTTTTCAACGCCTGCTCAGCGGAAGCCAGCCAGTCAAGGCAGGTGGTTGCTGCCATATCATCAGGAGAGGTACCGTGTCCGGCGAGACATGGACCAGCAACACTGAACCCATAACTCTGATGGAGGACCTGACCTAACAATCGTACGCTTTGCGTTGAACCAGTAAACCCATGAAGAACAACCACTCCAATGTCATTCCCCTCAAAAGAGAACGGTTCAGCGCCCTCCAAATATTTAGCCATTATCTCCTCCTCTATTTGGCAAATATCGATTAGTTCTACATCTGGCGCTTAGAAGTGTAACCAATGGCCGCCAAAGCTATAATGGTACCTTGCAGCATCAACTTCCCCGGCTCCCCCAAGCCTATGCTTGTCAGAAAATTCAGACTGAATGTCAGCAGGAATGCAGCGATTGCTGGACCCAGAAGACCTCCACGCCCGGCACCGAATGTCACCCCTCCCAAAATTACGGCTGTCAGCGAATTGAGCGCCAAATCAGCGCCCAGATTGACATTGCCCATGCCAACGAACCCCACCAACAACCACCCGCTGAGTACTGCGAACAGACTGCTCCCTACGTGTGTCAACATCACGATTTGGACATAAGGAAGTCCCGATACCCGAGCTGCCGTCGGATTGGCGCCAAGTGCGACGACAAAGCGCCCGAATACCGAAATCCGCAAGAACAAGGCCACAGGAATTAGAAGGCCAATCCAGACAACGACGGCGACGGGAACGCTGCCTATACGTTGCTGACCCAGAAATTTCAGCAAAGATGGCGCTTCGCCGGGCGCGTGAAACTGGCTAAGGGCGAGAACCACCCCTATTATGATCATCGCCGTTGCCATAGTAACAATTACAGATGACGCGCGTATTCTTGTAATAAAAATTGCGTTGACGAGGCCCACGAAGACGCCGAACAGCAATGAAATTGCCAAAAGAACCGGTTCGGATGCTCCTATAATGCCGCTGGTCAAAAGATAGCTGACCCCAACGACAACGCCACCAACCGAGAGATCAAGCGACAAAACCCGCATGCAGACCGATTGTCCTATGACAACAAGTCCTAGCGGTGCCGCTTGCCTGAGTATCATCAACAAAAGCATCGGCGAAAGAAGAGCCGGTTGGACCAGGTATGCCATGATCAGCAATATTGCAGTGCCAAAATAGGCGAATGGCAGCGACGTTAGAAATGAAAGCGTCAATACCTTCAGGTCCTTGCTTTGTTGCAAGCTTTGCATGGCTAACCCCATCATACGCCGATCACAGTTCTACGTTGTACGCTTATCGCGAGTAGAAGAAGCACGCCTGTCGCTGCCATACGCAAGAACGGCGAAACTCCCAGCAGATTCATGCCGTTGGTCAGTAGCCCCAGAACGATACTGCCCATCAACACGCCGATGACACCTCCAACACCTCCAGCCAATTGCACACCACCAAGCGCAATGGCGGCCACCGAATCCAACGCATAGGGCGTGCCCATGGTTGGATCACCGGCAGAAACCCGACCACTGAGATAAATACCGGCCACCACCGCCAGAAGCGCGCACAGCACGTGGCTCGCTATTCGATAACGCGAGACACTAATTCCGTTGCGCGCGGCACTGTCTGGGTTACCACCAATTGCAAATACCCTTAGGCCGAACCTCGTCTGGGTCAAAAGCCACCCCATGGCCAGCCCCGACACCAGACACCATGCCAATGCGGCAGGCACGCCACCGATCCTTACTGATGCCAACCAGACCAGTGTTTCAGGTACCGTGCCGCCAGGAGCCGGGTGAATGAGCAGCGCAAAACCCTGAAGAAATGTCATGGACGCCAAGGTCATTACCAGGGGATGAACACCGAATACCGCCACGCCAATTCCATTGACCAACCCAGACGTAAAACCAGCAAAGACCGCGAGCGGCACTGCGATGCAGGGGTCTACGGTTACAAGGATTGCGCTTGTCACGCTCATCACCGCTCCTACGGACAAATCAATGCCGCGGGATATGGCAACGAACATCTGCCCAAGAGACACAATGAACAATGCCGCGATCTGGCTGTTAACATTGGCAAGATTAAACACAGTTAGAAAGCGAGGGGTCAGAAGAATGAGCACCAGGAACATTGCCAGCGGCAATAGGACTGTACCAATCGTCAGTCCATTACGTCCGGTTCCGCTGAGTGAGTTTTTCAAGCGCATGGCGTTGCCTTTCTTGGTTCCACCGGTGCAGAACTTCCGAGTGCGTAGCCCATGACTTCTTCTTCATTGACTTGATCGGCTTCTAGAGTTGCTACAATCGCTCCATTGCGCACCACCTTAACCCGATCGCAGAGGCCCAAGATTTCAGGCAACTCACTAGACGTCATTAGAACTGCTCCTCCTGCTGAAACAAAATCACGCAGCAGTTCATAGATTTCAGCCTTCGCGCCTATGTCCACACCGCGTGTCGGCTCTTCAATCAGCAGAATTTCGACACCTGACGCCAACCACCGACCGATCATTACTTTCTGCTGATTGCCACCAGACAGTTCACCTACTGGTTGATCCAGACTGCTGGTGCGTATCTGCATTTTCTTGGCAAATCTGAGCACAACATCTTTGGCTAGGTGCGCGTGACTCCAGAGTTTGCGTTCGCGATAAAGTCCCAGTGCCACATTTTGCTCGATGCTCAGCGCAAGATAGAGTCCTTCGGTTTTGCGGTCCTCAGGGATAAATCCAACCCCAAGCCGAGCGGCGACCTCGGGCCGAAGTGCCAAATCTGTTTTGCGCCTTTGGCGCTGCCCATTAATCGTGACGCAGCCTGTCACGCTGGGTGCTTGCCCTGCTAACGCGCGTATCATGTCGCGCTGTCCTTGTCCTTCGAGGCCGGACAAGCCCAAAATTTCTCCGCGTCGTAGACTAAAGGAAGTGGTCAGCCCCGCATCACCAATGGAAAGCCCTTCTACCGTCAGTATTTCGTCTCCCGGAGCGCCACGGGATGGATATAGATCGCCCAGGTCCCGCCCCACCATCAGAGACACAAGTCGCTCGGGTGTGAGCGCTTCGATGGTTTCGGTCGCAACGTGAACACCGTCTTTCAGAACACTGACTGTGTCACAAAAACGGAAGATCTCATCCAACCGGTGGCTGATGTAAAATGCGAGCTTGCCGTCTTTGCGCAGCCTGTTCAGCAATTCTCCAAGTTTTTCAACCTCCGGACCGTTTAGCGCAGCAGTTGGCTCATCAAAAATGAACACGTCCGCGTCTAGACTGATCCCTTTTGCAATCTCAACCATTTGCTGTTCTGCGACAGAAAGAGTGTCGCAACGGGTCGTCACATCAATTTCACAGCCCATTTGCGCCATAATCTTCCGTGCTCGAGAACACATTGCGGCACGGTCCAGGCGACCGAAGCGACCTGGCTCGTGACCGAGGAATAGGTTTTCAGCCACGTCCAAGTTACCCATCAACGTAAGCTCTTGAAATACCGTGGAAATTCCGGACTTCCGCGCTGCGGATGGGCTTGGCAAATGCAGTTCCCCACGTCGAAGCGACACGGTGCCCTGATCGGGGCGGAAAAGTCCGGCAAGAAGGTTCATCAGCGTCGATTTTCCCGCGCCATTTTCCCCGGTCAACGCATGAATAGATCCGGCATAACCACGCAACGACACGTGATCGAGCGCGACCGTGGCCCCGAAACGCTTGCAGACGGCATCAAAGGCAATCAAAGGCAACTCCGCTACATCGTCGCAGTTGGGCGCCAATTCCGCTGCCAATCCTGAAGGAGATGTCATAACGCTATCTCCCGAAACTGTTCAGTATCACGCTCTCTGGTAACGTCGAAGGCACCCAAAAGGCATCGTTCAGGTCCGGCCGGAAATACTGATCCAGGTTTTCATTGGTGATTGATTCTGGAGCGGAATAATAGGATTGGTGGAGCGGAATGCCCTCCAGCGTTGCCACCGCCGCCTTTACAACTGCGGCACCTAGACCCGGTGCGAAGACCGGTGCAACAGCATCGATCTCAACGTCATGCCAAACCCGCAAAAAGCCGTTATTGGCCTCACCGGTCATCGGTACTAGCGGTTTACCGATATCGATGAATACATCGATGCATGCTCGGGTCATTTCGGCGCCTGAAAACCAGATTCCATCCACGGGAACGCCCGAAAGCACAAGGTTTTCGCACAACTGCTTACCCTTGGAATAGGACCAGTCGCCAAACACCTCGGCGGTTATCTTCAGTTCCGAGTCATCGATCGCCTTACGGAGACCGTCATATCGCAGTGTTTCCTCGCCCACTCCGGCAATACCGCGAAACACCCAGATGTTGCCCTTACCTCCCAGCTTTGCTTTCAGATATTCACCGCCCGCTTGACCGAACAATTCGCCGCCACCCGTGATCTCGACAGTGCTCGCCAATGCACCATCGCTATCACCAAAAGTAACGACAGGAATGCCAGCAGTTATGGCAGCATCGACTTGGATCTTGACCAAAGCCGGCGCAATCGGCCCAACGATCAACGCATCGACACCCTGTGCAATTAAGTCCTCCATATCCGCTACTTGTTTGGCCGGTTGCCAATTGGCCTCAGTGAACACGAAATTCTCAATCCGGGGGTCCTGTGCTGCGGCGAATTTGGCCTCTTGGATCATCTGGACGATCCAGGTGTTGCCTACCCCTGCAAAGGACATTCCGATGGTCCATGGCGGGTCCTTGCGAAACTTTTCAGCCGCTGTCATGGCGTCAGCATTCGGTTCAATCTGCCCAGCAGGCATTAGCTCCGCGGCATCCTGCGCTATCGAAAGCGATCCAAATCCGGTCCATGCGACCATCGCAATTGTGACTGTTTTAGAAAGTCCTCTCCTCATCATTCCCTCCCTGTTTCCCCCGAGCCCAAGACCGATCCAGCACATGCCAAGCAAGTGCCGGCTCAGGACCAGCTCTAAATTCTGTCTATGTGATTAACTTCGACTCCAGCCGGACGATTACCCCACGTCGCCAGACCTGCCCTCGATTTCCCTGAGCGACGGAACAAAAAGATCCGGACTGAGATCCAGGTCAGCCACGCCGGGCGGGTTATAGGCTGACAAATCGGTGACCCCATGGGCAGCCAGAACCTCGTCGTCGACAAAGAACTTTCCACTAACATTGCGGGCGTCGGAGTTCAGGATGAGATAAACTGCATCGGCCACGATCTCGGGAGACCTAAGATGCTGAAAAGCATAGGGTCCACTTTTCTTGAATTCATTCATCGCGGCTGTATCAATGCCGGTTCTAGGCCAGATCGCGTTGAAACCCACGCGCCCTCGGAATTCCCCTGCCATTCCCAACATACAAAGGCTCATGCCGTATTTCGAAATCGAGTAAGCCACGTGCGGCTCAAACCATCGAGTTTCGAAATTCAAGGGAGGAGACAGGGTAACAACGTGCGGGTTCTTAGCCTTTAGAAGATACGGCAGGCATGCACGCGTAGTGGCAAAGGTGCCGCGAACATTCACATCGTTCATCAGATCATAGCGAGACATCTTTGTGCCCAGCGTCCCAGAAAGGCTTACCGCACTCGCATTATTGACCAAAGCGTCTATACCGCCGAACCGGGCTACCGCCGCTTCTATTGCCTCGTCGATCTGAACTTCGTCGCGCACATCGCACTGAACCGCCAACGCCCTACCTCCAACCTGCTCAATCAATTCAGCCGCTTCGTGGATTGTTCCTGCAAGTTTCGGGTGCGGTTCTACGGTTTTTGACGCGATAACAACATTCGCCCCGTCCCTCGCGACACGGAGCGCAATCGCAAGTCCGATACCGCGAGATCCACCGGTAATGAATACGCACTTGTCTTTTAGGCTCACTCGCTCCCCCCCCAAACTGCACTCGACATTCGTCATGTTTATGCTGTAAACAACAATATGCTTACAACATAAACATAGTCGTGACAAGTACGCCCGTGGGAGGGGTCGCCATGTTTGCTAATCTTGGAATGTTCGTACGGGCAGCGGCCCAATTTGCACCGGAAGACACAGCATTGAGCGAAGGCAAACGCTCCATAAGCTATAGAGAGCTCGACGAAATGTCTGGGTCAGTAGCACTCAATCTACGCTCGTCAGGCATCAAGCCAGGTGACCGAGTTGCGCTCAGCCTGCCGAATTGCATCGAATTTGTTGTCGCATATTTTGGTATTGCAAAGGTTGGCGGCATCGTTGTTCCGTTCAACGTCATGCTTACCAAATCCGAAATCTCGCATATTCTGTCTGATTGCGGTGCCAGGGCGATAATATTCGAAGACGACGAAAGCGGCAGGCGCTCTCACAACGTTCTGAACGCTGCCAAGAGCACTAACTGCGACCTCTTTTGGGACATTGGCGCTACGCCGACGCGCCCAGCTGCCGCATTCGATTGCCTCCTGCAAGATGACGGCAACACACCGCTTATGCATCTTCCGGCGACTGGACCTGCCGATCCGGCAGTGATTCTATACACCTCTGGCACCACCGGAGCTCCCAAAGGAGCAATATTGACCCATGGAAACCTGTGTTTTTCCGGTCTGATTAACGGCGAAGGGTTCGGATTCCGCTCCACTGACCGAGTCATGGTTACGTTGCCGCTATTTCATGTTTTTGGGCAATCCGTTTTCATGCTTGGCGGGATTGCACGACTTTCCCAACTTAACTTGGTGCGCCGGTTCGAAGCGGGCGCGGTGCTAGACATGATGCACAGCACCAAGACGACCGTCTTCGGTGGTGTACCGACGATGTACTCCGCGCTGCTTGCGGAAAGCGGCCAAATCTCTGAGACAATCCGCGCCATGATCGCAGAAAATCTGCGGTTATGCATTTCTGGCGCCGCTTCTATGCCCGAAGAAGTTTTGTCCCGTTTTGAGTCACTATTTTCAACTGCAATCTACGAAGGTTACGGACTGACCGAGGCATCGCCGACAATCGCGTTTGCACGGCGTGGAATTCCTCGTAAAATTGGCAGCGTAGGCCGTCCTGTTTGGGGCGTCGAGGTTCGTATCGTCAAAGATGACGGACAAGAAGCGCTCGTGGGAGAGCGCGGCGAGATCCTTTGTCGAAGTCCAGGCGTCTTTGCGGGTTACTGGAACCGCGATGCAGCCACAGCAGAAACATTTCGCGACGATTGGCTGTGTACCGGTGACGCAGGTTATATTGATCCTGACGGGGACATATTTATCGTCGACAGGATAAAGGACATCATTATCCGGGGTGGCTACAACGTTTATCCCAACGAGGTTGAAGACGTCTTGATGCGTCACCCGGCAGTGCAACTCTGTGCAGTTGTTGGTAAGCCGGACAGCCACTATGGAGAAGAGGTGGTTGCGCATGTTGTCTTGGGCACGGGCATTCAAATCGAACCTCACGAATTGATCCTATGGGCGAGAGAAAATATGGCGGGGTACAAATACCCGCGGCAGATTCATTTCCATGACGAGTTACCGATGACCGGCTCAGGAAAGGTGTTAAAAAGACTATTGCGCCTACCGGCCAAGGGTGAGGACTAGACAATTGAGTAAACCAGACAGGACCCGCAATGACAAAGCCAACCAACACCCACGTGAGCGCGTCATTGAAGCTGCCATTCAGGTGGTAGGAGAAGTTGGTGTCGAAGGCTTCACCATGCGCGCTCTTGGCGAGAACCTTGGTGTAACGCAGATGATGCCCTATCGGCACTTCCGCTCCAAAGAGACGCTTTTTGTTGAAATCGAGCGGCAGGTTTCAGACCGTTTCGGTGCCTATCTCGAAGAATGCGCCAACTCGGGGCGCACGCCGGAGACTAGACTACGCAGGCTTTGCGTCGGCTATATTAAGTATGGTTGCGAAGCACCAGCAGACTACGAAATAATCTTCAACAAGTGGAGCGACAGCGCTTACAAAGCCGTTTTGGAGGTAGACGGCCCAGATGCACTGAAAATGACCCGTAGTTGGTCAGCCATGCTCGATGCTGTGGCCGATTTGCGCCAAGCAGGCCGAACCGATCGCAAGGTTAGGGTAGCTTCCCACATACTATGGGAGTCTTTGCATGGTTTGGTGAACCTGCACCTTTCGAAAAAACTTGGCTTCGGCTTTTCTATTCTTGAATTATACGGCCCCGTGATTGACGGCTTGCTGCAAATCGCTCAATCCGGAATGGAGCGAAACCGCCCAATTGAATTGAATAAGTTGCCTACCGTCAGACCAGTAATCACGAATCATGCTCGCTCGGATGACAATCTGAAACCCTAGTTGTGCTGCAGATACCTAAGTATCTATTTTTAGCTGCAGGGACAAGTAATGACCACATCGCAGCGTGGCAACGGATACAACGTTTCCGTGGAGGCAATTCGCTCACCAAATCTAGGCCCTGTTGACAAAGTGGATTGAACGAACCCGCTGACGCGGGATGGGTGAGGCTGTTGGCGGGAATGGCCTCCTGATGGGAAGGTTTGGTTGCTGAGACCAACCTTAGATCAGGAGACCATCCCATGGCTGAAGCCAGACCAGCGGTGAGCCCGCTGCGCCGCCGTATGATCGACGACATGACGCTTCGCAACCTGTCACCGGCCACACAACGATCCTATCTTCATGCCGTTGCCAAGTTCAGCCGGTATTGCGACTGTTCGCCGGATCGACTGGGGCTGGAGGATGTCCGCGCCTTTCAGGTCTACCTTGTATCGCAGGGTATTTCCTGGCCTGCGCTCAACCAGACGGTCTGTGCCTTGCGCTTCTTCAATGGCGTGACGCTGAACCGGGCAGAGATCCCCGAACGGATCGCCTATGCGCGCACGCCACGCAAACTGCCGACGATCCTGAGCGCCGACGAGGTCGTGCGTTTTCTTGAGGCGGTGCCGTCGCTGAAGGCACGGGCGGCACTGACGACGGCCTATGCCGCAGGCCTGCGCGCCTCGGAAGCGGTCAGCCTGAAGGTCACGGATATCGACAGCGAACGCATGCTGATCCAGGTCCGCCATGGCAAGGGTGCCAAGGACCGGACCGTCATGCTCTCGCCGCAGCTTCTCGGCATCTTGCGGATTTACTGGCGCCTGGCGCGTCCGAATGACTGGCTGTTTCCCGGCCGTGGTGACAAACCGATTGATGTGCAGGTGCTGCATTCCGCCTGCCGGTCCGCAACCAAAGCGGCGGGACTGACCAAGAAGGTCAGCGTGCACACGCTGCGACACAGCTTCGCCACCCACATGCTGGAGAACGGTGTCGACATCCGGGTGATCCAGGTGCTGCTCGGACACGCCAACCTGTCGACAACTGCGCGCTACACGCAGGTTGCCACCACGAAGATAGCTAAGACACAAAGCCCGTTCGATCGCCTGAGCCTGGAGGTGGTGCCGCCCGGCTGAGGGGCGCGCCATGCCCCCCACCCTGGAGGTGGCGGATATCTTCCGCCGCCATGGCCCTGCCTATGTTCAGGCTCACAACGGCCGGATCGGCCGGGTGGAGCGCCGCGTGATGTCGGCGATCGAACTGTGCCGGACGGCCGCGCTCGGCGGCCATGTCGAGGGTTGCCGGGCCTGCGGCGCGGTGTGTGTCGCCTATAATTCCTGCCGCAACCGGCATTGCCCCAAGTGTCAGGGTGCAGTCGCGCGCGACTGGCTCGAGGCGCGGGCGGGCGACCTTCTGCCGGTGCCTTATTTCCATGTGGTCTTCACGCTGCCCGCCGAGATTGCATCCATAGCCTTCCAGAACAAGAAGGTCATCTACACCATCCTGTTCCGGACAGCCGCCGAGACGCTGCGCATCATTGCCGCCGACCCCAAACATCTCGGTGCCGGGATCGGTCTCATCGCGGTACTGCACAGCTGGGGTCAGACCCTGAGTTATCATCCCCATCTCCATTGCATCGTTCCGGGCGGCGGCCCGTCATCCGATGGCACTTGCTGGATCGCCTGCCGCCCCAACTTCTTTCTCCCGGTCCGGGTGCTGTCGCGCCTGTTCCGTCGGCTGTTTCTGCAGGCGCTGCGCACTGCCTTCGAGGGGTGATGTCAGGTTAACGCGGAGGAGTGTGGATTCGACTGGCTTGAAGTGATCATACGGCGATCCCGGCCATGCCTTTCCAATGTGCGA
>MRWG01001408.1_pt1 | contig 15571 bp, 11 predicted proteins | sample 1013341 | NCBI WGS metagenome assembly MRWG01 (sample SAMN06117577, study PRJNA244670) | biofilm metagenome | biome: Water; feature: Cathode Biofilm; material: Biofilm; isolation source: microbial consortium enriched at the cathode of a solar microbial fuel cell | place: USA: District of Columbia ... | reverse complement strand
GCCGAGCTGGCCCGACTGCCGGGCGTGCTGGAATGCGTGGTCTCGGCGGACGGCACGGTGCGGCTCGAATACGACCGCGAGGCGACGGACGAGGCGGCCCTGCGGGACGCCATCGGTCGCGGCACCGGCGAACACACCGCTCACCACGAGGATGCTGCCGGCAATCACGACCACGCCCATGGCGGCGTCCTGGGCCCCAACACCGAGCTGATCTTCGTCGCCCTGTGCGGCGCGACCCTGGCCGCGGGCTGGGCCCTCGATGCGTTCACCGCCGTGGCACCCTGGATACCGCGCAGCGTACTCGTTGGATCGTACGGGTTCGGTGCTTGGTTCACGGTCCGCGAAGCGGCGGCGAACCTCAGAGCCGGACGCTTCGAGATCGATTCGCTGATGCTGGTGGCCGCGGCCGGTGCGGCTGCGCTCGGCGAGTGGGCAGAAGGCGCCCTGCTGCTGTTCCTGTTTGGTCTCGGACACGCGCTCGAGAGCTATGCCATGGGCCGCGCCCGAAGAGCCATCGAAGCGTTGGGCGAACTGGCGCCGAAGACGGCCACGGCGCGTCGCGACGGCGAGGCGGTCGAGGTCGCTCTGGAAGACCTCCGCGTCGGTGACCTCGCCCTGGTGCGGCCCAACGAACGTCTGCCCGTCGACGGTTTCGTCGTCAACGGCGAGAGCAGCGTGGATCAGTCGCCTATCACCGGGGAGAGCGTGCCGGTCGACAAGACAGCGGTGGCGGACGCTGACGAGGCGGCCCGGCACCCGGACGGCCTCGACGCCAAGCACCGGGTGTTCGCCGGCACCATCAACGGGCCCGGCGCGCTCGAAGTCCAGGTTACGCGCGTCGCCGCCGACTCCACCCTGGCCCGGGTGGTCGAGATGGTGCGGGAAGCCCAGACGAATCAATCGCCGACCCAGCGCTTGACCGCCCGCATCGAACGCATCTTCGTGCCGATAGTGTTGGTAGGCGCGGTGGCCGTGATGTTTAGCTGGGTAGTTATCGACGAATCGTTCAGCGACAGTTTCTATCGGGCCATGGCGCTGCTTGTCGCGGCAAGCCCGTGTGCACTGGCCATTGCCACGCCGAGCGCCGTGCTGAGTGCCGTCGCCCGCGCCGCCCGGGGAGGCGTGCTGGTAAAGGGCGGTGCTCCGCTGGAGCACCTTGGCCGGTTGACGGCCGTCGCGTTCGACAAGACCGGTACCCTCACCGAAGGGCGCCCCATGCTGGTGGACGCGGTTACAGCACCAGGCGCGGACGAAACTGAGCTGTTGCGGGTTGCCGTCGGTGTGGAAGCCCTGAGCGACCATCCGCTGGCCCGTGCGGTCGCCCGGGACGGCGGCGAGCGCCTCGGCGCGGCTGCACCGTTTCCGGCCAGCGATCTGCGCAGCATCACCGGCCGCGGTGTGTGTGCCACCGTCGAGGGCGTGTCTACCTACATCGGCAAGGACGATCTGTTCGACGAGATCGAAGGGCCGGCGCTGCCGGCCGTGTTGCGCGATGAGGTCGAGGTGCTCGAGATGCAGGGCCGCACCACGATGATCGTCCGCCACGGCGACCGCTACCTCGGCGTGCTCGGCCTCATGGACACACCCCGGAAGGCGGCCAGGGCGGTGGTGACGCGCCTGCGCGAGCTCGGCATCCAGCGCATGCTGATGATCTCCGGCGACAATCAGCGGGTTGCTGCCGCCGTCGCCCGGTCGGTGAGCATCGACGAGGCACGCGGCGACCTCATGCCGGCGGACAAGGTCGCGACGATCAAGCAGCTGCGGCAGACGGCCAGCGTCGCGATGGTCGGCGATGGTGTCAACGACGCCCCCGCCATGGCCAACGCCACCGTCGGCATCGCCATGGGCGCCGCCGGCTCGGACGTGGCACTCGAAACCGCCGATATCGCGCTCATGGCCGACAACCTCGAGCACCTGCCGTTCGCCGTGGCGCTGAGCCGCGCGGCCAGCCGCGTCATCCGCCAGAACCTCTGGATCAGCCTGGGCGTCGTCGCCGTCCTCGTGCCATCGACCCTCGCGGGCCTCAGCATCGGCGCCGCCGTGCTGATGCATGAAGGGTCGACAGTGGTCGTGGTCTTCAATGCGCTGCGGCTGCTCGCATTCACCGACCGGTCGCGGGGACGTACGCCGTGAGCGCGTTCCGCCAGGGCGCCGACACCTACCATCCGTTGCGCAAGCTTAGGATCGCCTGGGCCGGGATCAGGCACGCCATGCTGCTCGACTTCAGCGTGGCCTACAAACTGGCGGTCGCGACGGTGTTCCTAGTGCTTGCGGCGGTTACGGAGTCGGCGCTTCACTTCCTGGTCCTGCTCGTCGTCACTGCGCTGATGATCGTCGCCGAAGTGATGAACACTGTGATCGAGGCGCTGTGTGACTATCTGTGCCCCGACTACGATGAGCGCACTCGTGACATCAAGGACATGGCGGCGGCGGCCGCCTGCATCGCGGTTGCCGTCTGGTACGTCGTGATCGGCGGGATCGGCTACGAATTCGTCTCGGCACAACAGCTCTTCTGAGGTTCTGCCGCGCGTTCCGACCGTACGCGCCGACGTGCGCCCACGACGAAACGCCGACATGCACCCACGACGAACAGTCAACGATCCATCAAGATACACCGGCGAGCACGTCGTCGACGCCGGCCTTCGCCGCGATAGCTTCAGCCGCGAAGAGGTTGTCCCATTGCGGCTGGCAAAGCTACCGAATGAAGTGTCCTGGGCGTAGGTCTATGGCGTCGCCATCCTGGCCGTCGGGTTCATGACGAACGTGTTCATCTTCGGACTGGCCTACGAGGAGCCCGGCATGGTTCTCACGTCCAATGTCAGTATCGTTGTCGGCTCGGCACTATCCGCGTGTGCTGGGTTGATAATGCTCGCCAGATCGTGCGGGTCGAATACGGCGCTCTGGACGAAACGTCGATGATCGCCGTACAGTCGAGCAGGATCCGCGTTGAGTTCGCTCGCTCCAAACGATACCATCCCAAGATGTTCCGCGCGGCGAACAACCCTCGGTTGCTCCCCGTGTTGCTGGCAATCCTCGTGATCGTGAGCAGCGCGCCCTTCGTTGATGCCCACGGCGGTGATCAACCGGATCACGTGGCGTCGGGCGTCTATGTCGACAGCAACGGTGACGCCGGCAGTTCGGCGCCGTCTTCGTCCAAGCCCGCGGGTCCAAGCCACGCCCACTTCCATACCTGCTGCCCGCACGCTGGAATGACGCCGCTAAACGGGATCAGTGCCCACCGAACTCCGGTTTCGTTCCGCACGACGCGCAAACTCGGCCACCCACCTCCCGGATTCTTCCAACTGCCACTCCGTCCACCGACTCTCTCCATCTGATTCCAGTCGCTTGATGCGGGGTAGGTGACGCTTCGAGCGTCACCCCGCCCCTTCTCTCGAATCAGTTACGGAGACTCCTCGAATGTTGCGATCGATGGTAGCGGCAGCGCTGCTGAGCGCGTGCATCGGCCCGCCGCTGCATGCGGCAGAATCCCGCGTGGTGTCCGCCAATGAATTGGCGCAGCCCCTGACCCTCGACGAGGCGGTGATGGAGGCCGTGGACGCGAATTTCGCCGTTCGTCAGGCCCTGGCTCGCGTCCAGCAGCAAAGCGGCGCCCTGACCCACGCCGGCCGCTGGACGCCCTCCAATCCCGAGATCGAGGTGGAATCCGCCGAGCGTGAGCCCGCCTCCGGGGACAGCAGTCGGGATTTCTCCATCCGGCTGAGCCAGGAACTCTGGATTGGCGGCCAGCGAGGGCTGCAGCGCAACGCGGCCGGAGCGCGTCTCACCGCTGCTGAACAGGACCTGCAATTTCTCCGGTCCGCAATTGCGGCCCGCGCCCGCCGCGCCTTTCTGAACGTGCTGTTGACCCAGCGCGCCGAGGAAACCGCCGGACGGCTGGTCGAGCTCACCGAGACGTTCGCAGACTACGCCCGCAACCGGCTCGAGGCCGGCAGAGCGACCGCCCTGGAAGTCAACTCGGCCATGATCGGGGCGGCCCGGTCACGCACCGAGTTGGCCGAGGCCGAACGGCTGTCGGCACGGGCCCGACTGGTGCTGGCCGAGGTGCTCGCGCGAGATCCCGCTTCGCCGCTGACGGTTCGCGGTGACATCGAACCCTGGCCGGTCACGCTGCCGAACGAATCACGGCTGCTGAACGCCGCCGTCCGCCGGCGAGGCGATCTTGCAGCAGCCGCTGAGCGCGTAGAGGCCGCCCGCCAGGACCTGCGCCTGAGCCGCCGCCAGCTCATCCCGAACCTGACCGTGTTCGGCTTCTATCAGGAAGAGGAGGATGCGGAGATCACCGGCTTCGGCGCGAGCTTGCCGATCCCTGCCCTGCATCGCTATGGCGGCGAACGGGAACAGGCAGCCGGGCGTCTACTCGAGGAGCAGCTGCGCACCGACGAACTGCACCTGGCCGTGCGCCGTCAAGTGCTGGAGGCGCTCGCCGACTACCGTGCCGCACGGCGCCAATCCGAGCTGCTCGGTACCTCCATGCTCGAGCGTGCCGAGGAGAACCTGAGACTGACCCGGGAGGGCTTCGAGGCCGGGAAAGTGGGATCACCCGCAATCACCACCGCCCAGGACAACCTGATCAACGTGCGGCGCAGCTACCTCGATGCCCTCGGCGCTCTGATCCTCTCGGTGACTGACCTCGAGCGTGCCACCGGCGGCCTGATCGTTCTGGAAGACAACGATCAATCGGACAAAGACGCCGCACCATGAACACCAGGAAATGTAACGCTATGAATCCGTCTACTCACGAAGCTCCCTATCCAACTCAGAGACAATCGGGCCCGGTGTTTTTGGCGTCGGTCGTTCTCGCTCTGCTTGCTCTCGGCGCCTGTTCCGGCGACACCGATCCGCAGGCCGCCGCACCGGACGACCATGCGGCCGAAGCACAGGGCCAGCATGGCGACGAAGAGGCAGCCCACGGGCCCAGCGAGCGGGAGGTTCACCTGTCGCCGGAGCAGCGGGGGCTGCTGCAGGTCGAGATCGGCGAAGCCCCGCGCGGCCATGCGGATGCCATGATCAGCGCGCCGGCCGTGGTCCGGTTCGATCCGGACCGTATGGCGCGCATCGGCCCGCGCCTCGAGGCCAAGGTCGTGCGGGTGCCGGTGGATCTCGGTGATACCGTACAAAGCGGCGATCTGCTGGCCGTGCTCGACAGCGTCGAGCTCGGCCAGGCCCGGGCCCGCTACCTCACCGCGAACGCACTACTCGAGACCGCTCAGGCGGACTTCGAGCGAGAGCAGCGGTTGGCCGAGCAGCAGATCTCCTCCCAGGAGGAATTGCTGGAGGCTCGGGCACGCCTGCGCGAAGCTGAAGCGGAGCAGCGAGCCGCCATGGAAGCCCTGAGGCTGTTCGGTCTGCGCCAGGACGAGATCGCTACGACCGGTCGCGACGAGGCGCTTTCGCGCCTGACCCTCACCGCCACCATGGACGGGACCGTTCAGCGGCGCGACCTGTCCCCGGGCCAGACGCTCGGGCCGGCCGACACGCCGATCCACATCGTCGACAGCGATCGCGTGTGGCTCATGATCGACGCTTTCGAAGGCAGCCTCGACCGCATCGCCGTCGGCCAGCCGGTCGAATTCACCTCCCGCGCCCTCGATGGCAAGCGGTTCCCGGGCCGGATCGACTGGATGTCCCGGCAGCTCGACGAGCAGTCCCGAACGGTCACGCTGCGGGCCGTTCTGGACAATCCCGACGGCACCCTCCGGGCCGGCTTGTTCGGCACCGCGCGCATCCAGACCGGCGACGGCGATGGACCCCCGCGTGTGCCCGTGGATGCGGTCCAGCGCCTCGGCGAAGAGGACGTGGTCTTCATGCCCGCAGAAGAGGATCACGCGTTTCGCGCGGTACCGGTTTTGCTCGGCCACGAAGGCAACGGCTGGGTGGAGGTCACAGCGGGAATCGAGGCGGGCGATCCGGTGGTTTTCGAAGGCGCGTTCGACCTCATGTCCGCACTGACCGCATCGTCGCGCAGCGCTGAGCACGGCCATTAGGAGGGGACATGATCGAAGGTATCGTACGCTATGCCCTCGCGAACCGTCTGCTCGTGCTGGTGACGGTCGTCGGGATCATCATCGGCGGCTACATGTCGTTCCGGGCCCTGCCGGTGGACGCTTTTCCGGACGCCACCCCGACCCTCGTGCAGGTCTTCACCTCCAGTCCCGGCCTGTCACCCGTAGACGTGGAGACGCTGATCTCCTATCCGGTGGAGATCAGCATGTACGGTCTGCCCAAGCTCGAGAAGGTGCAGAGCACGTCGATTTTCGGGCTCTCGCGCGTCGACGCGTACTTCGAAGACGGCACGGACATTTACTTCGCCCGGCGCCTGGTTTTGGAGCGCCTGGCCGATGCGCGCCGCCAGATCCCTCCGGGACTGGGTGAGCCGGAGCTCGGCCCCATCACCACCGGCCTTGGCCGCATCCTGATGTACACGCTGACCGAGGATGAAGGCGCGGACTTTTCTCTCATGGACAAGCGCACCATCCAGGATTGGATCGTCAAGCAGCAGCTGCGCACCGTTCCGGGAGTCACCGGCGTGCTCTCCATCGGCGGATACGAGAAGCAATACCAGGTACAGCTCGACGCCAATGCCCTCATTGCCCGGGACCTGACCATCGCCGACGTCCGGACCGCTCTGGCGGCCAACAACCGCAACGTCGGAGCCTCCTTCATCAATCGGGCAGGCGATGAGTACATCGTTCGTGGCTTCGGCTGGATCGCGCCGGACGAAGAAGGTCTCGCCGACATCGGCAACGTCATCGTCGCCGAGCACGAAGGCAAGCCGGTGTACGTGCGCGATCTCGGAAAAGTGACCTATGGCGCGGCCATCCGCCGCGGCGCCCAGGTCGCCAACGGCGGGGAGTCGGCCGGCGGCTATGTCTTCAAGCTCATCGGCACCAATACCCAGCAGGTGCTGGAGGACGTGGAGGCAAAGATAGCCGAGATCAACCAGTCGCTACCGGACGGCCTGCGCGTCGAGCCCTTCTACTCCCAAGCGGATCTAGTAGACAAGGCCATCGGGACCGTGGAGCGCGCATTGCTCGAAGGCACGGTGCTGGTGCTGGTGTTTCTATACCTGTTCCTCGGCAATATCCGTTCCACGCTCATCGTCATCGCGAGCCTCCCGTTGTCGGTCCTGGTAGCGTTCATCGCCATGCGCTACTCCGGGCTTTCCGCCAACCTCATGAGCCTCGGCGGCCTGGCGATCGGCATCGGCATGATGGTGGACGCTTCCGTCGTGATGATCGAGAACATCTTCCGCCACCTGGAAGAACGCAGCGACGAGGACGTTCCGATGTGGCGGCTAGTCAGTGAGTCGGCCCGGGAAGTGGCTCGGCCCATCGTGTTTGCCATGGCCATCATCATCATCGTGTTCCTGCCGTTGTTCACGCTGGAAGGCGTGGAAGGCAAGCTCTTCAGCCCCATGGCGTACACCATCAGCTTCGCCCTGGCGGGTGCGTTGCTGGTGGCCCTAACGCTGGTGCCGGTACTTGCCACGTTGTCGTTCTCGAAGGACAGCGCGCACGGTGAGCCCCGCCTGGTGCAGTGGCTCAAGCGCCGCTACCGGCCGCTTCTGAATCGGGCACTGGCGGCGCCGAAGACCGTCTTCGCCATCGCACTCGCGGTGTTTCTCGGCAGCCTGGCCCTGTTCCCGCTGCTCGGCACCGAATTCGTGCCGACCCTGAGAGAAGGTACGGTCCAGGTGCGATCCACCTTGCCACCGGGCGCGAGTCTCGATTCCGCCATAGAGTATGGCAAGCGCATTCAGAGCGTGCTGAGGGAGTTTCCCGAAGTAACGGGCACCTATTCGCGCGTCGGCCGTGCCGAGGTCGGCGGCGATCCGGAGCCGGTCAACGTGGTGGCTACCGTGGTGACCCTCAAGCCCCTCGGCGAGTGGCAAAGCGGGCGCACCTACGAGGAACTGCAGACGGCGATGTCTGCCCGAGTCAGCGCAACGGTGCCGGGGCTTGCCAACAACTTCTCGCAACCGATCCAGCTGCGCACGGACGAACTGCTCTCCGGCGTGCAGGCTCAGCTCGTCGCCAGCATCTACGGCGACGACCTGGACGAGCTCGCCCGGATCGGCAAGGAGGTGGAAGCGCTGGCGCGGGACGTGGGGGGTGCTACCGACGTGCGCACCCAGCAGCAGGGTGGTAAGCGCCAGATCGTGGTGCGGCCCGACCGGGATGCGCTGGCTCGCTATGGTATCAACATCGACGACGTCCTCGGCACGCTGGAGGCCGGGGTCGGCGGCGAGACCGCCGGCCTAGTGTTCGACGGCATCCGTCGCTTCGATATATTCCTGCGACTCGAAGCAGAACAACGTGGACGACTGGACCTGATCCGAGAACTGCCGCTGCGGGGCTCCGGCGACGCCGTCGTGCCGCTGTCGCGCGTTGCCGACGTCGACCTTTATACCGGCCCGAAGCAGATTTCCCGATCCAACGCCAGTCGCCGCCTCTATGTCCAGATGAACGTGCGTGGCCGCGACATGGGCAGCGTGGTGGACGAACTGCGACAGCTCGTACGCGACCGGGTGAACATGCCGCCAGGCTACTTCGTCGAGTTCGGCGGCCAGTTCGAGAACCAGGAGCGCGCCATGGCACGGCTTTACGTGGTCGTGCCCATTACCCTGGCGCTCATCTTCCTGTTGCTCTTTTCCGCCTTCGGCAGCCTGCGCTACGCGACCCTCATTTTCATGAACGTGCCGTTCGCCATCACCGGGGGCATCTTATCGTTGCTTCTCTCCGGCCTGTACCTCTCGGTGCCGGCTGCCGTCGGCTTCATCGCCGTGTTCGGCGTCGCGGTGCTGAACGGCGTCGTGCTGGTGAGCTATATCAATCAGCTGCGCGATCAAGGTATGCCCCGGGATGAAGCCGTGGCCGTCGGCACGGAGCGACGGCTGCGCCCGGTGCTCATGACCGCGACTGTCGCCATTCTGGGCCTGGTGCCTCTGCTGCTGGCGGATGGGATCGGCTCGAACGTGCAGCGGCCGTTGGCGGCCGTGGTGGTCGGCGGGCTGATCACGTCCACGCTGCTGACCCTGCTGGTATTGCCAAGCGTCTATCGCTGGTTCGCCATGCCGCGCAAGGAAGTTGAGATCTGATGCCAATCTAACCAGGCCAGGAGGAGCTGTCATGTTCGAAGTGAAGGCTTACGTCAAACAGGTCAAGATGGAGGCCGTGATCGATGCGCTCGCGCAGCTCGAGTGTGTCACGGGGATCGCAGTGGTACGCTTGCACGAATACGGACACGCGCTCGGCACGGGCAAACTTACCCGCGTCGACATGATCAAGCTCGAGGTGGATGTCGCGGGCCTCGAGGACGCCAAGCGTGCGGCGCACTGCATCGAGACCGAGGCACGCACCGGGCCGGGCCACCCCGGCGATGGTCGCGTCATGATCACGCAACTACACAGCGCGACGCGCATCGACGACGGAGCCCAGGGACCGGCCGCGTTTGCGTCGCGACAAACCTGAACGTCATGGGACGGGGTTTGGAACTGCAAGATGTTCAACGCAACTACGATGCAGCGGCAGCGTACGACGACGTCGTTACCGACCTCGTCTTCCATCGCCTCCTCGGCTTGCACCGCTGGCGCCGGCGGACGGTCGACGTGCTCGGAGATATCAATGGGGCCACGGTGCTCGATGTCGGATGTGGCAGAGGGAACAACTTCCCGCTGCTCGCGCCGCGAGTAGGCTCTACCGGACGCATCATCGGTGTCGACTACTCGCCTGCCATGCTCGCGAAGGCTCGCCAACGGATCGAGCGCGCGGGGTGGCGAAACATCGAGCTCATCCGGGACGACGCAGCCCGACTCGAGCAGGTGAAGGATCCTGCCGATGCTACCGTCTCTGCCTGGTGCCTCGGCATCGTGCACGATCTTCCGGCGGCTTTGGATCGGCTGGTCAACGCTACGCGAGCCGGCGGCAGAGTCGCCATCATGGATTTCGTGAAATCCCGGCCGGACCACGGGCCGCTGAGACCGCTGTATCCGCTCTACAGCCGGCTGCTGATCGCTGTGGGGATCGACGCGCCCGAGGATCTAGACCGATGAACGCCTCGCCGAGCGCTGGCAGCACGGTCGAGCCAAGCTTCGTACCCGTTTGCGGGAGATGACCGAGGAGCCCTATCTCTGGGGTGGAGGTCTGCTGATGAGCGGCGTTCGATGATGAGCTATCTGCTCGTGCTGGGGCTGGCAGGCCTTCCCGCGGCGGGAAACTTTGCCGGTAGCCTGTGGGCCGAATGGCGCCCACCGAGCCCGGGCGCTCAACATCGCGCTGCATGCCGCCGCGGGCATCGTCCTAGCGGTCGTGGCGGTCGAGGTCATGCCGCGTGCACTCGATAGCCTGAGCGGCTGGACCGTCGGCATCGCATTTCTGAGTGGTGGCGCGTTGTATATGGGTCTGGAGGCTCTGGTCAGCCGCCTGCAGTCGCGGGACGCGGGCGACGCCGAGACCCGTACATGGATGGTCTCCTTTGCGGTGGCCACAGATCTCTTCGCCGACGGACTCCTGATCGGCGCGGGGTCAGCGATCAGCCTGGGCCTCGGTTTGCTGCTCGCGCTGGCACAGGTCCTGGCGGACGTGCCGGAAGGTTATGCGGTCATTGCCAACCTGCGGGACAAAGGCATCCCGCACCGTCGGCCCATCCACTTTTCTGTCTCGTTCGCGGTACCCGTGCCTTTTTTCAGCCACGATCGCCTATGCCTTGCTCCGTAGCCAGCCCGAGTCGTGGAAGCTCGTCGCGCTGGTACTTGCGGCCGGGCCCCTAACCATAGCCGCAGTGAAAGACATGATGACCGAGGCGCACAAAAGTCAGGAAGACAGCAAGCGGTCGATGGTTGGATTTCTAGGCAGCTTCGCGCAATTTACGTTCGTATCTGCTGGCCTTGGCGGATAACCTCGCCACCCGCTCATTCGATGAGCCGCTTGTCCAGCTGCTGACTGGGCCGACCGGGCCGAATAGCGGCACTGCCCAACCATTTTCGACGCAACCTTTGCTAATCTTGCCTATGCGCTCGGATCGACCCAACATCGGCTGGGCAAGCCGCCTTCATACGCAGCAACAAGCCTCCTTACGGGGCGTAGCCATGATCACCCTGTAGAAGGAGGAGTGCTGGGGTCGCAGGTGCCATGCCGAAGGCAATCGAAGTCTCGTTCAACGACGTGTGCTGCAGGCCGTGACCCGTTGCTCATCTATCCACCGAGCTGGGCAATTTAAGCCATATCACTCGCTGCGGCGAGTCAACCTGGCGACGCGTTGCGATCAGACGCACAGTTGGCCTTACCCCTTCGAATCAGAACTGCCGCCGTCAAGAGTGGCCCAAATCTGATCGAAAGCCCGTGCGGCCGCAGCATCATTGCGTGCATCCTCCCTCGGCCCGACGGCGCGGGGCCGACAGGTTGCGCGCCGTTCATTCTCGCGCTCGCGTTGCCGACGCACAGGTGCGCCGAGATTGGGCTCAAAGGTGCCAGCCCGGGCCGCGTCGCACAATCGTCTCAGAAATCGGAGCTCGTCGTAGACCGGCGGGGCACCACGCGCCACAGCCGCTACCCGCCCCTCGAGTTCGTCGAGGACCGCCTGACGGAGTGACGACTTGACCGAGCTGAGGTAGCGTTTCGCTAAGCGAGTCTGCTCGGGAGCCCAACGGATCGGGTAGATCAAACCCTCCGATTCTGGGGCTGTCGGCCGGGCGTCGGTCTCAAGATCTTTTGACGACGCATTTCCCAACGTCAGCTGCATCTGCCCAGACGCATGACCGTGAGTCAGCCTTGTCGGTCGAGCAAAAGCCCACCGATCCCTCCCTGGACTTCCACGGATTCGCTGACCCTTCTGCAGCTCTCGCAGCGCCTGCGCTGCCAGCATCCGGATGCGCTGCCGCCCATGACTGCGCGCGTGCTCCAAATACGCTTCATACCCCGCGTCGACGACGACCATGTCTTCCAGCGGGAGCGGCGAAGCATGCAGAACATGGACACGCACACCAGCTGAGTCTTCACTGATGGTCACCCAACGATTGATCCGAAGCATCTCCAGGGAATCGTTGAAAATGGAGGATGAACGGATGTTGGTCAGTTCCCGGAGTGTTCGTGTCGGGGGAAAGGGGCGAGTCGGTGCCGTCCCTCCCGCCAACACCAACCAGAGCACTTTGGCTGAGGGCGGCAGCACGGCATCCTCGATGACGCGACGGCTCCCCTCCTCCACCTGAATCGCGTTGACCAGCACCGCGCCCGTGCCCGGGAACTGGGCCCGGGCTTGCTCGATGGTCCGGAGCAACGCGAGCTGTCGGGGAGTGCGGTCCTCAACGCGCACGCTTCGAGGGGATGGGATCCAGGGCGCCGTAGGTGCTCCACCGCTGTACCTGATTCCACACCACCCGCAGCGGCAGTCCCGTCTCCTGGTGAAGCCTCAAATACACGTCCGGAGCTATCGGCTCCTCAGCCTTGGCGGACACGCGCCACGCCTCCCAGAGCCGAGCGGACGCGTCGTCATCGGGCTCAGGCGGACGACCCACGGCGGGGGATACCGTCAACATCCGCCGCAGGCGCGTGTACTCCCGCGCGCTCATGCCGAACAGCGTCTGCATCATCTCAAGCGAGGCGTCGGCGGCCATCAGTTGCTGCTGAAGCTCCTCGGAGGCACGCCGGGATTTGAGATGCGCAATCATGGGCCAGTAAACGTCGCGATTGAGCGCGATCTCGAGGCAATGAGCGCGCATCGACTCCACCCCGCACAGGTCCGCCAGTTTCATCTCGCGCAGCGCCTCGATCTCCTTCGGACCGAAATTCATGTCGCGCAGCGCGGCCTGGTCACCCTCCAGGAGACAGCGCACGGCGTAGAGAAGCACGGCCATGACCAGTTCAGTCTCTTTGCTGCCTTCCACCCTTCAGCCTCCCGCCTTGTCCTGGTGCTTCTCCCACAACGCATCACCACGCGTTGTCGCCACTTCGTGCAAGCGCCGGTACGTGCGCATCAGCTCGAGCAAGTCCCGCCAGTCGGCCTCGGGCAGCGCTCGCCAGAGCAAATCGCCCGACTGGCCAGGATCCGGTGTCCAGACGCGCTCGAACAGCGCATCCGCATCGCCGGTCTTCAGAATGCGGTGAAGGGTCGACGACGGCGCCAGCGTCTGCAGGACCGCCTCCGGCCCCACCACCATCAGCTCCGCGGCGGCGACCAAATGCCACCACAACAGCGAGACCCGGCCCAGCGTTTCAGGGTCAAGGCCAGAGGTGAGCGACTCGTCCGGGACGTCCACGACCGTGAAGCCAATGCCCAGATCCGGCGTCTCGATCACGAGCGCGCCCAGCCCATACCGCTCCGCCAATCGTTGCGCCAGGGTCCAGGCCTCGCGGCGCAAGGCGCCGAGCTCCGTGACTGGCTCCGGGACCGCCTCGGGCTGGCCGGCGCACCCATTCGCCGTGGCCGGCGCTACACCAGGCGTCTCCGGGTACTCGGGTCCGTTGCTTCGCTCTGTCTCGACCCCGTCCGGCGCCCGCGGGCGGATGGTCGGTGCCTTGGCGTCCGGCAGCGGTGGATTCGCTGTCCGGCTCAGCGGATCACCGAGCGCCTGATCCAGGGCCAGCCGGATCGTATGGATTCGGGCGTCGGCGGCGCTCGCGAGTTCGAGCTCAACCGAGTTACGCAAAGCCTCGAACGACCAATCCGGGCCATCCGAGCGCCGACAAAGTGCTGAGAACGTCTCTGCGAACTCAGCCTTCGTGCCAAGTTTATGATCTTTCCACACCGTGCCAGCGGCCCGCTCCAAGGCCCGGATCCGCTCGACCGGGCGCCGCGCAAGTCCACCGGCACAGGCCGTCGGCATGAGCGGTTCGAGGACCTCGACGGCGTAGACCATGCAGGAGATCAACGTCTGGCTGACGGCATAGCCACTCTGGGTCAACCGCGCGGCAAGCTGGCGCTGGGCCAAGGACCTGCCCTCCTGCGCTTCAATGAGCTTCTTGAGCTCGACAACGGCGTGCGCCCGATCGATGAACGACAACGCTCCGCGCAGGTCGTTCTCGCGCAGGTGGGCGATCAGCACGGCCGCGTCGCTTTCCCACGGACGCACCACGCACTCCACGGTCGCGAACCGGTCGTCGCCCGTCTCCGCGCGGAGTTCTTTGAGGATCGTGAGCCGTGTATTACCGCCAGCGGAGACCACGTACCCGGCTCCATCGGCACTGTCGGCCACGATCAGCGGCTGCTCGAGGCCGTGCTCGCGGATGGACTGCTTAATCCGGTCGTATTCTGGGTTCATGGCGCGGCGGGGATTGCGGGCGTAGACGCGGATCTGGTCGATGGACACGCGCTCCAGCCGCCCCGCTGATGCTGCGCCTTCACCGCTCATGAGCCAGCCGACCGTCTGATCGGAGAAGAGCTGCAGGCAGCTGCCAATGAACAAGGATGCCCGGTTACTCTCCACCGGGCGAAGTCACACCACATCGACGGAAGCAGGGTTGGGGGGAGGGACGGTCCTCCGCCGGGCAGGTGTCGCCCGAACTGAATCCCAGGATGTCGGCGCGCGGTCCCGAACCGTCGAGCGATCTGTTCGGCACCCAGCCGAGCCAAACCGCACCTCGGTAGAGTGGCTCGATCCGCTGCCCTGGCGATTTCGGTCACTCGACGCCCCCGCCCATCCGACATCGAGGCGCAGTGTGACGCTGGGCATCCGCGAACAGGAGCGAAAATCACCGCAGCCTGGTGTAGGTGTTTTTCCGCCCCGCACTGAGGCAGCCACGGCGTTGGTGGTCGACGGCGCCTCGGAGAACCAGGATTGAGGTCGTCTTGTGGAGTCATGCCTACTACTGTACTATGCGATTAGTACAGTAATCCAGAGGTTTGATGTTCACCCTGGAGCCCAGCGGTTCAATACCGATCTATCGCCAGCTCATGGATCAGGTACGACGCTACATTGCCAGCGGGCAACTGAAGCCCGGCGACCCTCTTCCCTCGGTCCGCGACCTCGCCGAGACGCTGGCCGTGAATCCGAACACGGTCTCCAAGGCCTACAACCTCCTCGAGCGCGACGGGGTCCTCGCCCGCCGCCGCGGACAGGGGATGACCGTGGCCGAGCCTCGGGAGACGCCGGAAGCCCTGCTGTCGCCGGCACTCGCCCAACTCATCCGGGAAGCTCGTCAACTCGGGCTCTCCCGCACCGAGGTCCTGCGCCTCATCACTCGACACTGGGAACATCCGCCATGACGCCGATTCTCGACCTGGAGGACGTGAGTTTCAGCTATGCCGACACGCCGGTCTTGGACGAGCTGTCCTTCACGCTCCGTCCCGGATCCTTGACGGGCTTGCTGGGACGAAACGGCGCGGGGAAGACCACCTTGATGCACGTCGGTCTTGGCCTGCTCCAACCCACGACCGGGCGCGTGGCGCTGTTCGGTGATCCCGCCTGGAATGCGCCGGCGACAAACCGCGCCCGCATCGGGTTCGTGCCGCAACGGTTCGAGGTCTTTCAATGGATGCCCCTGTGGGATTGCCTCAAGCTCATCGGCAGCTTCTACGAGCAATGGGACCACGAGTTCCTGATCGACCTCGCCAAGAC
>MRWG01001407.1_pt1 | contig 15580 bp, 16 predicted proteins | sample 1013341 | NCBI WGS metagenome assembly MRWG01 (sample SAMN06117577, study PRJNA244670) | biofilm metagenome | biome: Water; feature: Cathode Biofilm; material: Biofilm; isolation source: microbial consortium enriched at the cathode of a solar microbial fuel cell | place: USA: District of Columbia ... | reverse complement strand
GAAGGTCCCGGCAGGGGGATGAGGGGCGTGCGGGAATGTTTGTGGCTTTGTGCTGACTGGAACGCGGGGGCTGCGGCGATGCCGGTGCTTGCCCCTCATCCTCACCTTCTCCCCGCAGGCGGGGAGAAGGGGGCATTGACGTTGAGGTCGGCTTTTCGTCGGGGTGGCCATGACTGGAAGATCATGACCGGACAGTCGAGAAACGGTCAGGCCGTTGCTTCGGAGACGGTTGCCTCGATGTGGTCGACAAGCGGGTCGGGCAGGCGCAGGCGGCCGGCGAGCATGTCGAGATAGCCGCGCTCGGCGCGGGTCTTCGGTTCGATGGTGAGGCGCGAAGCCGTGTAAAGCTCGATCTTCTGGGCGTCGGTCTGTGCGGCCTCGACCAGCGCATCGAGATCGACCGGGCGCTCCAGCTCGCGCATGAGGAAGGCTTCCTCCTCGCTGTCGATGCCGGAAAGCTTGAGCTTGTCGGCGATCTTGGCGCGCTCGCCTTCATCGATATGACCGTCGGCGCGGGCGGCGGCGATCATGGCGCGCACCAGCGCCAGCGCGAATTCGCCCTCGCCCTGCGGGGCCTGGGCGGGGTTGAAGCTGGTGTCTTCCGGCGGCGGCAGAAGCTCGCCTTCTTTCGCGGCCTCGGTCGGCTCCTTGCCGGACTGATAGTTCTGATAGGCCTTGTAGGCGATGCCGGCCACGGCGGCGATGCCGCCGAGCTTGAGCGCGCTGCCGGTGACGGAACGCCCCGTGCTGGTGCCCAGAAGGACAGCCGCGATGGCGCCGGTTGCAAGCGGATTGTCCTTGGCGAGCTGAACCGCCTGGCCCGCCTTGTCGCGCACGGTTCCCTGCGTTCCGGGCACCTGTGAGCCCAGAAGGTCGTTCAGCAGCTTCTTTGGATCAAACATCCGCATCTCCTCGTTTCGCGCCTGTCGCGCCGTAGCGTTGGCGAAAAGGTAGGAAGGCATTTGCGGCATTGCAATGTTGCAGGGCGCTGCAACCGGCATGGGGCGACGAAAGTCCAATGTCATCCGAAGGGTTCGGCAGGAGCCTTGCCGCCTGACAGCCCGGTCATGATGGCGGGGCGGGTGCCCTTTCTGTGTTCGGCGGTTTCGAACCGGAGGGCTTCGATCACGCCGTCGCGTGGGAAACGCTCCAGGACCTTTGCGAGCGTGGCGGGTGCGATGCGGTGGCGGCCAGCGCCGAAAAGATCACAGACCGCGCCGCGCGACACCAGATGCGCCTCCGCGCCATGGGCGCGGGCGGACACCCATCCGTTGAGATGGAGCGCGATGGCGTCGCCGACCTTCCGGCCGGTCTCGCCGCCATGTCCTTTCGCGCACAGATGATCGCGCGCCCGCTCGCCGCCGCTGAGCGCAAAACAGCGCGTGCAGAGTGACGGCTCGTGGTGCTCCGTCAGGCCGATATCGTGCAGGATTGCGGCGGCGAAGAACAGGGCGGGATCGTGGTCGAGGCGCTCATGGGCCGCGATCAACGCGCCGAACAGATAGGTGCGCCAGCTATGGAAAAGCAGCGCATCGCGATGGGTCTCCGTGGCGAGCTGAAGCGCATCTTCGACCAGCGCGGTCTGCGACGGCATCAGCGCGTCGAGCGAGAGCGGAGCCGGGGTGAGAAGGCCGAGGCGGTGGCGCACCGTGTCGAGTGCCTGCTGCACCTGCACAAAGGCGAGATTGCCGATGAGGCGGATTTTTTCGCCGCCGCTCAGTGTTCCATCCGTTCCGTGGCCCCAGGCGAGTGTGCCCATGGCTGCATTTCCGGGATGTTTGGATTGGGTCATTGTGATGTGCCTTGATATTTGTACTGTCTCGCATAAAAATGCACGGAGATGAGTTTTATGCAAGACGGTACAAAATGATTGCACGCCGAGGACGTCCGCCTGCCTATGACCGCGAAGCGGCGCTGATGGCCATTGCAGAAGCGTTTCGCCTGCGCGGCTATGCCGCTGCCTCGCTGGACGAGATCGCGCGGGCGGCGGGGATGAACCGGCCCAGCCTTTTCGCCGCGTTCGGCAACAAGAAGGCCATGTATCTGGCCGCCCTTGAAGATTACCGGCGGCGGATGGAACGGGCGGTCTCGCCGGCGCTGGAGCGCGAGGGGCCTCTGGGCGATGCGCTGACGGGGTTCTTCGACGCGGCGGTCGGCTTTTATGGCGAGGGTGCTGCGCCGGGCTGTCTGGTTCTGTGCACGGCGACGGCGGAAGCGCCGGCTGATGAGGAGATCGCAGCCGTGCTGGCGGACACGATCCGCGGGATCGAGGCGCAGCTTACGGCGCGGATTGCGCGGGAAGAGGCCGACGGTGAAGTGGCGGGGCTTGCGCATTTGATGGTGTCGGTTCTGATCGGCATTGCCGTTCAGGCCCGTGCGGGTGTTGACGAGACGGCGCTGAAGCGCTTTGCGCGCGCCGGCGTGGCTGCGGCATTGCGTCAGGCCCTGTGATCGGGCTTTGACATTTCGCGCATCGGGTGGCGCTGTGGTTCGGCCTTGCCGATACGAGCCCGGTGCATTCGCCGGATTTCGGTGCGACGCTGGATGGCCGTTTCGTCAACAGCACGCTGCACCGGCTTGAAGGCGAGGGCAGCGCCATTCTGTGGAGCCATGCGGACGCGATACTCGAGGATCTGGCCGCAGCGGTCTAGAGCAATCCGCTTTTCCTGGAATTGCTTTAGGCTTTGTGCTTCTCTGACGGTGCGCCGATGGGGAAGCTCTCGCCGCGTTTTTCGGCCAGTTCCACCTGGCGCTGGCGCTCGGCATAGCGGGCGCGGTCTGCTTCGCTGCGGGTTTCGGCGCAATGCGGGCAGGAAACGCCTTCCTGAAACAGCGGGGAGGCGCGCTCCTCAGGCGTCAGCGGATGCCGGCAGGCGCGGCAAAGCGTGGCGTCGCCCTCTTCGAGACCGTGGCGCACCGAGACGCGTTCGTCGAACACGAAGCACTCGCCTTCCCACAGGCTTTCTTCGGCCGGAACCTCTTCCAGATATTTCAGGATGCCGCCCTTGAGGTGATAGACGTCATCGACGCCGATCAGCTTCATATAGGCGGTGGCCTTTTCGCAGCGTATGCCGCCGGTGCAGAACATGGCGACCTTGCGCCCCTTGAGGCGATTGAGGTTGCGCTCGGCCCAGGCGGGGAAGTCGCGGAAGGTTTCCGTTTCCGGATCCTCGGCGCGCGAGAACGTGCCGATGGCGGTTTCGTAGGCATTGCGGGTGTCGACGACCAGTGTGTCGGGATCGGCGATCAGCGCGTTCCAGTCGGCAGGCTCCACATAGGCGCCGACCTGATTGACGGGATCTACCTCGGGCACGCCCATGGTGACGATCTCCTTCTTCAGCCGCACTTTCATGCGGTGGAAGGGCATTTCGGAGGCCGTGCTGTATTTGACCTCGATGCCCTTGAGGGCGGGGATCGTTTCCAGATGGGTGATCAGCGCGTCGATTGCTTCGGGCGCGCCGGCAACGGTGCCGTTGATGCCCTCGGCGGCCAGAAGAAGCGTGCCGCGAATGCCGTTCTTCTCGCAGAAGGCGGCAAGCTGCGGACGCAGCGCCTCATAATCCGGCAGGGCGGCGAAACGATAAAGAGCGGCGACGCGGAACGTCTGGTCTGGCGAGGATGAAATCATGCGCGGTCTCCTACGCTTCTCCTTTTCAGCTTGCAAGAAAAAGCCGCGTTTTCCTCGGTTTGAGGGGAGTGAATGCGGGTTTGCGCGGGTTTTCCTGAAGCGCGTTTTCTCCCCGGCTGCGGGGGCGGGGCGATAATTCCCGAAAACGGAGAGGGACGAGCGCGATGTTTTCGGACACGGAGATCGGTGAAATCAGGGATGCGGCGCTGGCGGCGGGGCTGGAGCCGGCGCTGCTTCTGGCGGTGGCGCAGGTGGAAAGCGGCGGGCAGGTGTCGGCGATGGTGCGCGGCAGGGCGGAGCCGCCGATCCGGTTTGAGGGGCATTATTTCGACCGTCGGCTTTCCGGTGCGAAGCAGGCGGCGGCGCGGGCGGCGGGACTGGCTTCGCCCGAGGCGGGTGCGATTGCCAATCCACGCAGTCAGGCGGCGCGCTGGGCGCTTTTGAAGGAGGCGGCGCGCATCGACCGCAAGGCGGCGTATGAGTCGGTGTCGTGGGGCGTGGGGCAGGTGATGGGCGCGCACTGGAGCTGGCTCGGCTTTGCCGATGTGGAGGCGCTGGTGGCCGAGGCGCGCGACGGCCTTGCCGGGCAGATGCGTCTGATGCTGCGCTACATCGAAAAGGCCGGGCTGAAGGAGCCGCTTGCCGCGCATGACTGGGCGCGGTTCGCGCGTGGCTATAACGGGCCGGGCTACCGGCGGAACCGCTATGACCGGAAGCTGGCGCAGGCTTATCGCGCATATGCGGGGAAGCGTGTCGAAGGAAGGCAGGCTGCTGAAGGTCTGCTGAAAATGGGCGCGCGGGGAGAGGCGGTGGAAAGCGTGCAGACCATGCTTTCGGCGCAGGGCTATCCGGTGGCGGCGGATGGCGTTTTCGGGCAGCGCACCGAGGAGGCGCTGAAGCGGTTTCAGGCGGAGGCGGGTATCAGGGTGGATGGCATCGCGGGGCCGGTGACGCGTGCGGCGCTTCGTCGGAGCCTGCCGCTCACCGGGCTTTTCACGCGCGCAAAAGCGTTTGTTTTGCGCCTCTGGCGCGATTTGCCACGGGCGTTTTGAGCGTTGCGGCTTGCCAGTTTCGGAAGAAAAGTGTTCATGGGCGGCGAAATCGATGTATTGAACCGTTTTAAAAGTGCGGTTTCGCACGAAACGGACAGGCCTTGAGGAGAGGTGTGCACATGAACGCTGCCATGCAGAAGAAGAACGACGTATTGCTGGCGATCCTTGAAGGACAGCCGGTCATTCCGGTTCTGAAGATCGACCGTCTGGCAGATGCCGTGCCGCTGGCCCGCGCGCTGGTGAAGGGCGGGCTTCCCGCCATCGAGATCACGCTGCGCACGCCGGACGCCATCGATGCCATCCGTCTCGTCTGCGAGGAAGTGCCGGAGGCGATTGTCGGCGCGGGTACGATCCTGACCTCGAAGGACTTCTCCTATGCAGTGGCGGCGGGCGCGCGGTTCATCGTGAGCCCCGGCATCACGCAGGAGCTGCTTGATGCGGCCTCCATGTCCGAGGTGCCTTTCCTGCCCGGCGCGGCGACGCCGAGCGAGGTGATGGCCGCGCGTGAGGAAGGCTACAGCCTGTTGAAGTTCTTCCCGGCCGAACAGGCGGGCGGTGCGCCCTTCCTGAAGGCGCTTTCCTCGCCGCTGGCTTCCATCCGCTTCTGCCCGACGGGCGGCGTGTCGCCGAAGAATGTGGGTGACTATCTTTCGCTGCCCAACGTGATCTGCGTGGGCGGTTCCTGGGTTGCGCCCGACAAGGCGATCGACGCAGGCGACTGGGACGCCATCGAAGCGCTGGCGCGTGAGGCAAGTGGCCTCAAGAACTGAATGCCTTTTCGCGAAAACCAACGCACAAAAAAAGCGGGGCCTGGCCCCGCTTTTTTCATGTCTGCTTTCGGTTCGTCAGTTGGTGCGGAACCGGGCCATGGAAATGAAGTTCACGGCCTTGCCGGTGAAGCGCGTGGCGTCGGCGACGGTCACGTCCTGCTGGAACCCGGTCGTGTAGACGGTTTCAGGCGACCGGACGAACTCGCTGTCGAATGCCGGCGGCTGTGTCGGCTTGACGGCTTCGTTCAGCATGGAGTTGCGGCTGAGTGCGCGGATCGGCGCTTCGCCGGTTGCCGCAACGACGACGGGCTGTGCGCCCGGTGCGATGTCGTTGGGGCCGGGCTTGGCCGATTTGCGCGTGCTGCGCGAACGGATTTCCGGGCGCGGGGCAGCCTGCTGGTCCGCACGGGCCAGAAGCGCCTGACGCGGCGATGCGGAGACCGGCTGGCCACGTTCAGGCTGTGCCGGAGCCGCGGCAACCGTGACGGCAGCCTGCTCATCTACCTTGAGCGCAAAGTCGCTCTCAGGCGCGGTGACTGCTGCGGGCTGCGGGCGCGGCTGGGGCTGTGCGGCGAGGGTGAACTCGTCGGACGGCGCAAGAGCCTGAGCCGGACGGCTGGACGGCAGCGGCATGTAGGCGGCCGTGGTGATCGGTTCTTCTTCCTGCGCGGCATCGGCCAGCACGCCGGCAATGGCGTCGGAGGCCCGGGGTTCTGCAGCGGCGATCTGTGCAAGCGCTTCCTGCGTCGAGGTTTCAGGCGCGTATTCCGGACGCTGCGTGGGCGTCGGAATGTTCGCTGCGACCAGAACGGCAGTGCCTGCATCCTGCGGCGTTGCCTCCTCAATGGTCGGCGCTTCCTCAACCGGCTTGACCTCGAAGGGCAGGGCTTGCTGGCCAACTTCGGCGGCAGGGCGCGGTGCGGCGCGCGGCGTGGGAACGCTGCGCTGGGGCAGGGCGGCAAGGATCGTGCCCGGCGTCTCGGGCTGCGGCTCAGGTGCGGCTGCCGGGGCAGGCGCGCGGCGGGCTGCCGGCTGACGCGCAGCAACCGTTGTGGTTTCTGCGTTATCCTCTTCCTCGTCGGCGCCGCCGCCGAACAGCGTGGCGAGAAGACCGCGTCCACCGCCGCTATTGCTCTTGCTGCCGGTGTCGCGGGCGACCTGAATGGTGCTGCCCTTGCGCTTGCGCGCTTCATAGGAGGCGAGCGCCTGCTTGTAGCCGGGGAGCGGTTTGCCGTCGGTCGGCACGTGGATCGTGTTGCCGCTCGGGAACACGGCGAGAAGCTCCTTGCGGCTCATGCGCGGCCAGTGGCGCACGCCGCCGACATCGATATGGATGAAGGGCGAGCCGGAACGCGGGTAATAGCCGACGCCGCCGGCCTGAAACTTCAGGGCGGAATTGCGCAGGGTGGAGAGCTTCACGCCGGGAATGTAGAAGTCGATCGCCTTGCCGAGCATGTGCTGGCTCTTTTTCGCGACGCCGCTGGAGCGGCTGCGGAGCATGGCGTTGGTCTGCGGCGAACGATAGGCGGACACGACATGGATGTAATCGCGGGCACCGGCGGCGCGGTAGGTCTCCCAGAGCAGGTCGAGAACCTGCGGATCCATGTTGGTTGGTTCGTTGCGACGCCAGTCGCGCAGGAAACGGTTCACCTGCTTCAGGCCGCTCTGGATGTAGCGTCCGTTGCGCTTGTAGGTGATTTCCGCGCGCTCCTTGGTATGGATGAAGTAGAGCTTCAGCGTGCGCGTTTCAGCGTGCGCGGCAGGCGCTGCTGCCAAAAGCGCGCTGGCTGCGAGCATCAATCCGGCGAGGAACCTCACGCGTGCGAGTGAAGTCAAGCGCCATACAGGTGCGTGAACGTCGTTTTGTCTCAAGGTCCGTGGCCTTACAGGCTGGTGTTTGTCCCCCGAGCCTTTGGCCCGGAACTCTATCTTCCCACCTTACGAGTATTCGATTTAATGGTTAATTCCGTCTTATTAAAGTAGGAATGCGCAAAGACGATGGCGATATCGTGGCGAAGCGTGACGACGCGCCGCAGGGTAAACGCCAGGTTAATGCGTGGACTGTGCTCTATTGGCCTCAGTCTTCATTCGGGCGTGTGCGCCCGGTCGGATCGATCCCGAGATCCTTGAGCTTGCGGTATAATGTCGAGCGACCAATGCCGAGACGGCGCGCTACTTCGCTCATCTGGCCACCATAATGTTCGATGGCGAGCCGGATCATGTCGTTCTCGATCTCTTCAAGCGGACGGATCTCATTGTGACCGTTCAGCGCCTTGATGAAACCCTTCTGAACCCGCTCTGCCGGCGTTGCTGCCGTCGCGTCCGTTGTCTCTTGGCGGGCCCCGGGGGCAGTCGCTTCCTCAGCGGGTGAGGCGGTGACAGCCTCGAACTGCGCCTCAAAGGGGTCGATCCCTTCCACCTGCGCGCGGATCTGCGGGAAATCGGCGACATCGAGGACGCCCGTCTCGCAAAGCACCACGGCGCGGAAGACCGCGTTTTCGAGCTGGCGGATATTGCCGGGCCAGTCATAGCGTTCCAAAAGCGCAAGGGCCGGGCGCGCAATGCCGGTGACGCGGCTTGCCGCACTGTCTGCAAAGCGGGCGATGAAGGCCTGCACGAGAAGCGGTATGTCTTCCTTGCGGTCGCGCAGCGGCGGAACCATGATCGGGAAGACGTTGAGGCGGTAGAAGAGGTCTTCGCGGAAGCGGCCCTCCTTCACCCGCTCGATAAGGTTCTGATTGGTGGCCGAGACGAGGCGGATGTCCACCTTGCGCGTGCTGCGTCCGCCGACCGGATCGATCTCGCCTTCCTGCACCGCGCGCAGAAGCTTGACCTGAACGTCGAGCGGCAGATCGCCGATCTCATCGAGAAACAGGGTGCCGGTGTCGGCCTCGGCAAATTTGCCGGCGCGCTTTTCGGTTGCGCCGGTGAACGCGCCCTTGTCGTGACCGAACAGGATGCTCTCCACCAGCGTGTCGGGGATCGCGCCACAATTGACGGTGACGAAAGGTTTGCGGCGGCGGGCGCTTGCTGCCTGAATGGCGCGGGCGATCAGCTCCTTGCCTACGCCGGATTCACCTTCGATGAGAACCGGGATGTCGCTCGCGGCGGCCTTCTCTCCCAGCTTCATGACGCGCGCCATGGAGGGGCTGTTGGTGACGAGGGCTTCGAAAGAGGCGGTTTCGGCGGGCTTCTGGCTCCTGCGCTGGCGCGTCTCCATCGCGCGGACCTTGAGCGCATTGCCGATGGCCGCGCCAAGGCGCGCAGGGGCAACCGGCTTGACGATGAAGTCGAACGCGCCGGCGCGCATGGCTTCCACGGCCGTGTCGATGCTGCCGCGCGATGTCTGGACGATGACGGGAATGTCTGTTCCGTCGCCATTGAGGTGTTCGAGCATTTCAAGCCCGCCCATCTCCGGCATCATGAGATCGAGAACGATGGTGCGCGGCGTCTGTTCGGTGCGCTCCAGAACGCCAAGCGCTTCGCGTCCGTTCTCGGCAAGCAGCGCCGTGTGCCCGAGTTTCTCCACCGCAGCCTGAAGCAGGCGGCGCTGGACCGGGTCATCATCGACTATGAGAACGGCTTCCGACATGTCGCATTTATGCAATGGCGTTAGAGTATCGAGCGCGCTTTCCGCGCACGGGCTGGATCAAAATGGCATAGGCTTCTAAACAAGGGTTCAAGAATCCCGGTGAACGAAACCTTTCGTCGTCGCGGAGAAATGACCGAATTCGGCAGAACGAGGATTACATGGCCAAGTACACTGGCAGGGTCGCGCGCCCTGCGGCAACGGATGCGGCAATTGTGGCTGACAGGGCCGCTTCGGAATTCGGCAAGCTGCCAGAATGGGATCTGACGGATCTTTATCCCGCAATCGAGTCGCCTGAGCTGAAGCGCGATCTGGACCGCGCAGCGGCAGAGGCTGCCGGTTTTGAGAGGGCCTGGAAGGGCAAGCTCGCCGACGAGGTGGCCAAGGGCGCGGAGAGCCGGCTGGGCGAGGCCGTGGAGGCCTATGAGGGGCTTGAGGAACTCATGGGGCGCATCGTGTCCTATGCGGGGCTTCTCTATGCCGGCGACACCTCCGACCCGAAGCGCGCAAAGCTTTATGGCGACGTGCAGGAGAAGCTGACCGATGCGAGCGCGCATCTGATCTTCTTCACGCTGGAGCTCAACAAGATTGACGATGCGGCCATTGAGGCAGCGCTTGAGGCGGATGCCCGGCTGGCTCATTACCGGCCCTGGGTGCTCGATATTCGCCGCGACAAGCCCTATGAGCTGGAAGACCGGATCGAGCAGCTTTTCCATGAAAAGTCGGTCACCGGGCGCGGTGCCTGGAACCGTCTCTTTGACGAGACGCTGACGGGGCTTCGCTTCACGGTCGATGGCGAGGAACTGGCGCTGGAGCAGACGCTCAACCTGTTGCAGGACGCCGATGGCGAGAAGCGCCGCAGGGCCGCCGAAGCGCTGGCGGAGACGTTTGGCAAAAACCTGCGCACCTTCACGCTGATCACCAACACGCTCGCCAAGGACAAGGAAATCTCCGACCGCTGGCGCGGTTTCGAGGACATTGCCGACTCCCGCCACCTGGCAAACCGCGTTGAACGCCCGGTTGTCGACGCGCTGGCCGAAGCCGTGCGCACGGCCTATCCGAAACTGTCGCACCGCTATTACGCCATGAAGGCGAAATGGCTGGGCATGGAGGTTCTGAACCACTGGGACCGCAATGCGCCGCTGCCGGAAACCCCGCAGGCGGTGATCGGCTGGGAGGAAGCGCAGAAGACCGTGCTCGACGCCTATGCGGCGTTCGATCCGCGCATGGCGGAGATCGCCGGGCGCTTCTTCGACCGCAACTGGATCGATGCGCCGGTGCGTCCGGGCAAGTCGCCGGGGGCGTTTGCCCATCCGACCGTGCCTTCCGCGCATCCCTATCTGCTCCTGAACTATCTGGGCAAGCCGCGCGATGTGATGACGCTGGCGCATGAGATGGGCCATGGCATCCATCAGGTGCTGGCGGCAAAGCAGGGCGCGCTGATGGCGCCGACGCCGCTGACGCTGGCCGAGACGGCCTCCGTGTTCGGCGAGATGCTGACCTTCCGCTCGCTGCTTGACCGGACCACCGAAAAGCGCGAGCGCAAGGCGATGCTGGCGCAGAAGGTGGAGGACATGCTGAACACGGTTGTCCGCCAGATCGCCTTCTACGAGTTCGAGCGCAAGGTGCACTCCAGGCGGCGCAGCGATGGCGAGCTGACCTCCGAGCAGATCGGCGAGCTGTGGCTTGAGGCACAGAACGAGTGCCTTGGCTCTTCGGTGAAGCTGCGCGAGGGATACGAGACCTTCTGGGCCTATGTCCCGCACTTCATCCATTCGCCTTTCTACGTCTATGCCTATGCGTTCGGCGATTGCCTGGTGAACTCGCTCTTTGCGGTCTACCAGCAGGCGCCGGAGGGCTTTCAGGAGAAGTATTTCGCCATGCTCGAGGCAGGCGGCACGAAGCATCATTCCGAGCTTCTCGCGCCGTTCGGTCTCGATGCGAGCGATCCGGACTTCTGGAGCAAGGGGCTGTCGGTCATCGAGGGGCTGATCGACGAGCTCGAGACGCTCGACGGCTGATCCGGGCGCGTTCGACCCGATGCTGACGGACCTTCGGGGGCAGGCTCTTTTTCGAGACGACATGGCCGGGCGGGAGCTTTTCTTCTCCCGCCCGCGCGATGTTCTGATCGCGTGGGACGCCCGGTCATTTGACGACATGCTCGCCCGCGCCGAGAAGGCGCGGAGCGACGGGTTCTGGCTTGCCGGATACATGGCCTACGAGGCCGGTTATCTGCTGGAGCCGAAGCTGAAGCCGCTCCTGCCAGAAGGGCTACAGCAAGCAGGGCGGCGGGGGCCGCTTTTGTGTTTCGGCGTGTTTGATGCGCCGGAAGAACGCGCGGTGCGGCCGGTGCTTGATGTGCGCGATGCGGCGCTTGGCGATGCGCAGCCGCTCTGGACCTTCGGGGATTACGCTCCGCGTTTTGAGCGACTGCATGCGCATCTGCGCGCAGGCGACTGCTATCAGGCGAACCTGACCTTTCCGGTCCATGCGCGCTGGGAGGGGGAACCGGCGGCGCTGTTCGATGCGCTCGGCGCGCGCCAGCCCGTGCGTTATGCGGCGCTTTTGGATCTTGGCTGGCCGGTCATCGTTTCGCGCTCGCCGGAACTGTTTTTTCAGGTTTCGCGCGATGGCTGGATCGAGACCATGCCGATGAAGGGAACCGCGCCGCGTGGCGAGACGCCGGACGAGGATGCGGCGCTGAAGGATTTTCTGCGCAACGATCCGAAGAACCAGGCCGAAAACCGGATGATCGTCGACCTGCTGCGCAACGACATTTCGCGCATCAGCGAGGTGGGTACGCTGGACGTGCCGGAGCTGTTCCATGTGGAGACCTATCAGACGGTGCACCAGATGGTGAGCCGGGTTCGGGCGCGGCTGACGCCGGGAACGGGGCTGCGCGAGATCTTTTCCGCACTTTTTCCCTGCGGCTCGGTGACGGGCGCACCCAAGATACGCGCGATGGAAATCCTGCATGCGCTGGAGGCGGGGCCGCGCGGGGCCTATTGCGGCTCGGTCGGCTGGGTCGCGCCGGATGGCACGATGCGGTTCAACGTGGCGATCCGCACGGTTTCGCTCTTTGAAGACGGGTCTGCGATCTACAATGTGGGCGGCGGGGTCGTGTTCGATTCCACTGCCCGGGGTGAATATGAGGAAGCGCTCGTGAAGGCGCGCTTCGCGAAAATCGAGAATTAGAGCGGTTCCCGCTTTTCCTGGAATTGTTATTGGAGATCAGGGCATGTTCATTGTTTCGCTGCGCTATGTGGTTCCGGTCGAAGAGGTCGAGCCGCATATGGCCGGTCATATGGCGTGGCTGGACCGCTGCTATGCAGACGGCATTTTCATTGCCTCCGGGCGCAAGGTGCCGCGCACCGGCGGGGTGATCCTGGCGCGGGGCGAGCGCGCGGCGCTGGAAGCGTGTCTTTCGGAAGATCCCTTCGCGGTGCACGGGGTTGCCGAGTTCGAGATCATCGAATGCGCCATCTCGCGCACGGTCGACAGGCTGGATGCTCTTAAGGAATAACAAAGCCTGTCTGAACCAGAACCGTTTTTGCTCTTTATTATGACAGGCTTATATGTTTTGGAAATTCAGACATTCTGTTTCGGAGAGGCGCGCAATGGCTGCTAACGACTGGCCCATCCATGGTGAAATCACCGGACCGATCGTGATGATCGGGTTCGGTTCTATCGGGCGCGGCACGCTGCCGCTGATCGAGCGCCATTTCAAATTCGACAAGACGCGCATGGTGGTGATCGACCCGGTCGATACCGACCGCAAGCTGCTGGACGACCGCGGCATCCGCTACGTGCAGGCGCATGTCACCAAAGACAATTACAAGGAGCTGCTCAAGCCGCTTCTGACCGAGGGCGAAGGGCAGGGCTTTTGCGTCAATCTCTCGGTGGACACGTCCTCGCTCGACCTTATGAAGCTCTGCCGCAAGCTCGGCGTGCTCTATGTCGATACGGTGGTCGAGCCGTGGCTTGGCTTCTATTTCGACGACAAGGCCGACAACGCATCGCGCACCAATTATGCGCTGCGTGAGACGGTGCGGCGGGAAAAGGCCAAGAACCCGGGCGGAACCACGGCGGTTTCCACCTGCGGGGCCAATCCGGGCATGGTTTCGTGGTTCGTGAAGCAGGGGCTGGTGAACCTTGCCGGCGATCTTGGGCTAAAATTCGAGGAGCCCGCATTCGATGACCGTGAGGGCTGGGCGAAGCTCATGAAGAAATGCGGTGTGAAGGGCATCCACATCGCCGAGCGCGACACCCAGCGCGCGAAGAACCCGAAGCCCATGAACGTGTTCTGGAACACCTGGTCGGTGGAAGGTTTCGTGGCCGAGGGGCTGCAGCCGGCGGAACTGGGTTGGGGCACGCATGAGAAGTGGACGCCGAAAAACGCGCGCAAGCAGAAGAAGGGCAACAAGGCGGCCATCTTTCTGGAGCAGCCGGGCGCGAACACGCGGGTGCGCAGCTGGTGCCCGACGCCCGGCCCGCAATATGGTTTTCTCGTCACGCACAATGAATCGATCTCCATCGCGGATTTCTTCACCGTGCGCGACAAGAAGGGCAAGCTGGTCTACCGCCCGACCTGCAACTACGCCTATCACCCCTGCAACGACGCCGTGCTTTCGTTACACGAGATGTTCGGTGCGGAAGGCAAGGCGCAGCCCGAGCAGCATGTGCTGGATGAGAACGAGCTGGTCGACGGGATGGATGAGCTGGGCGTGCTGCTCTACGGCCATGACAGGAACGCCTACTGGTTCGGCTCGCAGCTGACGCTGGAAGAGGCCCGCAAGCTCGCGCCCTACCAGAACGCGACGGGACTGCAGGTAACCTCCGCGGTACTCGCAGGCATGGTGTGGGCGCTTGAGAACCCGGAAGCCGGCATCGTCGAGGCGGACGAGGTGGATTACCGCCGCTGTCTCGAAGTGCAGCTGCCTTATCTCGGGCCGGTGAAAGGCTATTACACCGACTGGACGCCGCTTGAGGGGAGGCCGGGCCTCTTCCCTGAAGATCTGGACGAATCCGACCCGTGGCAGTTCCGCAACATTCTCGTGCGCTGAGCGTCAGGCGGCGCGCTGCGCTTGCAATGCCGGCAAAATCGGGCAATTGAAACGGGTATAGTTCGGTCCCCGCCGGGGGCCGGGCCTGATGAAAAGACGGTGCGCGACCGGCAGGAGCCGGTTGGCGACAGGAGGCCAAGGCTATGAGAACACGTAATATTTTGACGCTTGGAGCGGTGGCGGCTGCACTGGCGGTGGCTGGTTGTCAGACCGATATGGGCAGCGGCGGGGGCCCGCGCATGGCGCGGCAGGCCGGCGTCGAAGGGCAGTGGATGGGCACGGACGGTGTGGCCGTTTCGACCCTGCAGGGCGGACGCTTCAGCTCCCGCTCGATCCAGACCGGTGAAGTGCTGACCGAGGGGTCGTACTCGCACCGTGGCGGGCAGACCATCGAGCTTTCCTTCTATTCGCTGAAGAGCCAGCAGCAGACGGCAGCTACATGCCTTCTGGCCTCTAGCGACCGGATGAACTGCACGCTGGCCAACGGAACGAACTTCGTTCTCAACCGCGCCTCCGGCGTTTCCTGAACCTTGAAGGGGCGGGGACGAGCCGCGACACATGCTGTTTGCCGTCCTCGCCCTTCTTCTGCTTGCCGTGATCGTGTTGCCGCAGTTCTGGGTGCGGCACACGCTGGCAAAGCACGGGGATGACCGACCGGACATTCCCGGAACCGGCGGGGAGCTTGCCCGCCATCTGCTCGACCGCTTCTCGCTGCCGGATGTTCCCGTCGAAACCAGTGACCGGGGCGACCATTACGATCCGCAGGCGCGGGCGGTCCGTCTTTCCGAAAATGTATATTCCGGGCGTTCGCTGACGGCGGTGGCCGTTGCCGCGCATGAGGTTTCGCACGCGGTTCAGCACGCAAATGGCGAACGCTCCTTCAGGGCGTGGCAGGGGCTTGCGCGCTTTGCCATGGTGACGGACAAGGCGGCGGGCATCTTCTTCATCGCTGCGCCTTTTCTCGCCATTTTGGCCCGCACGCCCATGGCGCTGGTGGCACTTCTCGCGGTCGGGGTGGGGCTCCTTTCGGTGCGCGTTCTGGTGACGCTCGCCACGCTGCCGGTAGAGCTGGACGCCAGTTTCGGCAAGGCGCTGCCGGTTCTGGAGAAGGGCGCCTATGTCTCAGAGACGGATATGCCGGCCGTGCGCTCGGTGCTGAAGGCGGCGGCGCTGACCTATCTGGCGGCGGCACTCATTACCTTGGTCGATCTTGCCCGCTGGGTGCGATTGTTGCGATAACATGGCCTGAACCCATGGGGGAGGAGCCATGTCACCGCATTTCGATGCGCTGGAAATCCGCGATCCGGCGGAGCGCGAGCATGATTTGTTTTCACGCCTGCCGTGCTTTCTGAGCGACGCCGTTGGCAAAGCCGAAGGCCTTGCGGACTGGCTCTCCGGCCATGATCTCTCAAAAATCGTGGATCGGCAGGCTCTTGCCAGCCTGCCGATCCACGATTTTTGAGAGATCATGGCCGGAG
>MRWG01001406.1_pt1 | contig 15589 bp, 15 predicted proteins | sample 1013341 | NCBI WGS metagenome assembly MRWG01 (sample SAMN06117577, study PRJNA244670) | biofilm metagenome | biome: Water; feature: Cathode Biofilm; material: Biofilm; isolation source: microbial consortium enriched at the cathode of a solar microbial fuel cell | place: USA: District of Columbia ... | reverse complement strand
GCCGTTCCATTGCGCCCGCGAGAAGCGTGTCTTTGCCGGCCCCGCTCGGGCCGACGACCAGTATCAATGCGCCCAGTCCGGGCATCCTCGTTCTTCCCTTCGAACCTTCTTCGTACGGACGACGCGTACGGACGGCCTGTTAAGTCTTTGTGACGTTGGCTGGCTTGGATGCATACTTAGAGCGTTCCATCCCGAATTTGAGAGGCCCATTCCATGCGCATCGTCGATCTCAGCCGGGAACTCTATCACCGCACGCCCGCGCACCCGGCCCATCCGCCCGTCGTCATGACGGTCTGGAACGATCACAGCGAGATCAAGGAGGCGGGCGGGGTCAAGTTCTCGTCGAAGGCGATGTCGATCGCGCTCTCGGACCACGCCGGCACGCACATCGACGCGCCCTGCCATTTCGACTCGCGCCCGGAGGCCAAGTCCATCGATGAAATGCCGCTGGAGAATTTCTACACGGGCGGCCTCTGCCTCGACCTCAGCCACGCGCCGCTGCGCCATGAGATCACGGTCGACGAGATGGAGACGGCGCTGGCGGCGTCCGGCGGAACGATCGAGAAGGGCGACACCGTCCTGCTCCACATGGGCGTCAACGCCCGCCTCTGGGGCTCGCCCGGCTATCTGCACGACTTTCCGGGTCTGCATGTCGAGTCGGTCCATTGGCTCGCGGACAAAGGCATCCTGCAGTTCGGCGTCGAGGCGATCAGCCCGGCGCCGGAGGGGGCTGCGAACTACAAGGCGCATCTGGCCTGCGGCGAACGGGGCATCACGCATATCGAGTGCCTCTGGAATCTGGAGGCGCTGGTCGGGCAGGGACGTTTCAAATTCATCGGCTTTCCGCTGAAGCTGAAAGGCGGCACCGCGAGCCCGATCCGCGCCGTCGCGGTCTTCGAGGACTGAGCGGATGGCCGATCTCGACGCCGGCCTGCCGACCTGGCGACGTGCCTCGAACCACAACCGGATGATCGACCTGCAGGCGCGCGCCGGCGGCATGGATCCGGCGACGGAAGGCCCGGTCGAAATCGCATATTTCGGCTCCTCCGCCTTCCGGATCACCTCGCCGGAAGGCGTGACCGTCATGGTCGATCCCTGGCGCAACCATCCGAGCCGGCGCTGGGACTGGTATTTTCACGACATGCCGGAGACGGCGGTCGACATCGGCTGCTCGACACATGCGCACTTCGACCACGACGCGCTCAACCGGCTCGACGCCAACGTGCTGCTCGACCGGCCGATCGGGCGCTTCCAGTTCGCCGACGTCGCGATCCGGGGCGTCGCAGACAAGCACGCGACGGACTCGAGCTGCGCGGTCTACGATTTCAAGGCGATCCATCAGCGCTTTGGCGGCGTCGACATCGAGCCGCCGAACAATCCGCGCTCCTGGGATAACGTGCCGATCGTCGTCGAGACGGGCGGCCTCCGCATCCTGCATTGGGGCGACAATCGACACGACGCGCCGGACGCCGTCTGGGCCGCGCTCGGGCGCATCGACATTGCGCTCTTGCCGGTCGACGATTCCCAGCACGTGATGGGCTACGGCATGGTCCAGTCGATCATCAATCGGCTGAGGCCCGCCGTCGTCATTCCGCATCATTACTTCATCGTCGACGTAACCCAGCGGCAGAGCACGCTGCAGCCGCCGACGAAGTGGCTGGCCGATCAGCCGCGCGTCCGAAGGCTCGCGGCGCCGCAGGTGGTCTACCGGTCGTCGGCGCTGCCGGAGCCGACCGAAGTGCATTGCTTCGGCGAACATGTCGCCTTCGATGCCGAGGCTTGGCGGACCCAGCCCGAGGCGTAGATTCCCGGCCGTTTACGAGTTCCGGGGCAAGGGCGCATAATATGGACGATACGAACAACGCCTGGAGGAAGGCGCCCATGCCTGCGCCCGCGCCCGGGGCCATCGATTGCGACCTGCATCCTGCGGTCCCCAGCATCAAGGCGCTGTTGCCCTATCTCGACGACCATTGGCGCGAGACGGTGGAACAGCGCGGCGTGCATGAGCTCGACTCGATCAGTTACCCGAACAACGCGCCGGTGACCGCGCGACAGGACTGGAAGCCTGCGACCGGCAAGGCGGGCGTGTGCATCGATCGGCTGCGCAAGGAAGCGCTCGACGGTTTCCAGACCAGCCTCGGCATCTGCAACTGCCTCTATGGCGTCCAGCTTCTTTACACAGAGGACATGGCCTACGCGATGGCGCGTGCGGTCAACGACTGGCTCGCGGCCGAATGGCTCGACAAAGAGCCAAGGCTGCGCGGCTCCATCGTCGTCTCGCCGCAAAACCCGGACTACGCCGCCGCCGAGATCGACCGCATGGCGGCCGACAAGCGCTTCGTCCAGGTGCTGCTGCTGGTGATGGACGAGATGCCGCTCGGCCGGCGGCGCTACTGGCCGATCTACCGCGCGGCGGAGCGGCACGGCCTGCCGGTCGGCATCCACGCCGGCAGCGCCTACCGCCACGCCGTGACGTCGGTCGGCTGGCCGACATACTACGCTGAGGATTCGGCGGCGCAGGCCCAGGCGTTCCAGTCCTGCCTGACCAGCCTGATCATGGAAGGCGTCTTCGCCGAGTTCCCGGACCTGAAGGTCGTGCTGCTGGAGTCCGGTTTCGCCTGGCTTCCGGCGCATCTCTGGCGGCTCGGCAAGTTCTGGCGGGGGCTGCGCATGGAGACGCCCTGGGTCGACCGGCATCCGCTGGAGATCGCGAAGGACCATGTGCGGCTGACGATCCAGCCGCGCGACCTGCCGCCCGCGCCGGAGGATTTCGAGCGCGTCATGGCGCATTTCGATTCCGACGAGATGCTGCTCTTCTCGACCGACTACCCGCACTGGCAGTTCGACGGCGACGACGCGATGCCGGCCGGCATTTCGCCCGCGCTCGCCGAGAAGATCTGCAAGACCAATCCGCTCGCCACTTACCCGAGATTGAAGGAGGCCGTGGCATGACCGTAGAGACGAGGACCCGACCCGATACCGCTGTCGAGCAGAAGCTCGCCATTGCGGACTGCGACGTTCATCCGAGCCCGAAGTCGGTCGAGAAGGAGATCTATCCCTTCCTCTCGAAGAAGTGGCAGTCCTACTACGAGACCTACGGCATGCTGCTGCGGCAGCCCTATCAGAACGGCCCGGCCTACCCGAAGGGCCAGCCCGACGCGGCGCGCCGCGACGCCTATCCGCCCAAGGGCGGCCGGCCGGGCTCCGACCTGGAGTTCATGCGGGAGCAGTTGCTCGACGCCCACAACGTCCAGCTTGGCGTACTGAACCCGCTGAAATCGGGGCAGGGGCTGCAGAACCCGGACTTCGCCGCCGCCTACTGCCGGGCGGTCAACGACTGGCAGATCGCGGAATGGACGTCGAAGGAGCCGCGGCTCAAGGGCTCCGTCTGCCTGCCCTACGAGGACGCTGGCCTGTCGGTCCAGGAGATCGAACGCCGGGCCGGCGACCCGAACTTCATCCAGGCGTTCATGCTGATCCGCACCTCGGAGCCGATGGGCAACCGCCGCTACTGGCCGATTTTCGAGGCCTGCGCCGCGCAGAACCTGCCGCTCGCGGTGCATGCGTTCGGCTTCGGCGGCAACGCCATCACCGGCTCCGGCTGGCCGAGCTACTACATCGAGGACATGGTCGGCCATTCGCAGTCGGCCCAGAACCTGCTCGCCAGCATGCTGCTGGAAGGCGTGTTCGAGCGCTTCCCGAACCTGAAGCTGGTGATCGTCGAGGCGGGCTTCGCGTGGGCGCCGGCGCTCGGCTGGCGACTCGACCGGGTCTGGCGGCAGAACCGGATGGAGCTGGAGCACGTGACCCGGCCGCCGTCGGAGACCATGCGCCAGAACGTCTGGTTCACGACCCAGCCGTTCGAGGAGCCGGACCGGCGGGGCCATCTGAAGGACGTTTTCGACTGGATCGGCTGGGACAGGCTGCTGTTCGCGACCGACTACCCGCATTGGGACTTCGACGATCCGTCACGCATTCCGCTGCCGAAGTGCGACGAGGCGCCCCGCCGCGCCTTCTTCCGCGACAACGCGCGGACGCTTTACGGGGTCTGACGCGTTGGCGAAGCATGTGGTGGCGCCGGCCTCCGACGTTCCGCCCGGAGCCCGGCTCCGGGTGGAGGTCCAGGGCTCGGCGGTCGTGATCTTCAACGTCGACGGCGCCTATTACGGGCTGCTCGACAAGTGCCCCCACATGGGCGCGTCGCTCTCGGAAGGCGTGCAGATCGGCCTCGTCGAATCGAACAAGCCCGGCTGCTACGCGCACAGCCGCGCGGGCGAGATCGTGCGCTGCCCCTGGCATGGCTGGGAATTCGATCTGCGCACCGGCAAGTCGCGCTTCGATCCAAACCGATGGCGGACCCGCGCGATCGACGTCGAGGTTGAGGACGCCGTTGAACTCAGGGCAGAAACCGTCGACGTCAGCCGCGAAGGCGAGCACATCGTCGTTCACATGTAGGTTCGAGCGCCCGCCATGTCCCAGCCCGAAAGCCAGAACGCCGCCGCGTACTTCGTCGACCGCAACGCTGCGGGGCCGGCCGCCGAGAAGACGGCGTTCATCGAAAGCGAACCCGAGGGCCGGGCGATCGCCTATCGCGAACTCGGCGTCGAGACCGGGCGGATGGCGGTCCTGTTGAAGCGCTTCTGCATGCGGCCGGAGGAACGGGCCGCCCTGCTGCTGCTCGACGAGATCGCCTTTCCGGTCGCTTTCTGGGGCGCGCTCAAAGCCGGCGTGCAGCCGGTCGCGCTGAATACGCTGCTTTCGACCGCAGTCTACGGTCAGATCCTGGCGGACTGCCGGGCGCGGGCGCTCTTCGTGTCGGCTGCGCTCTATCCTACGGTCGCGCCGCTCCTGAACGGCCATCCCTATCTGAAGCACGTTTTCGTCGTCGGTGGCGAGACGCCTGCCGGCGCCTACGATTTCGACGCCGAACTCGCCGCGAGCCAGCCGGAACCGACCATCGACGTTTCGGGCGACGACTGCGCCTTCTGGCTCTATTCGTCCGGCTCGACCGGACAGCCGAAGGGCGTGCGCCACGTTCATTCGAGCTTGAAGTTCACGGCCGATACCTATGGCGCTCAGGTGCTCGGCATCCAGGCGGACGACGTCGTTTTCTCCGTCGCCAAGCTGTTCTTCGCCTATGGCCTTGGCAACGCGATGACGTTTCCGATGTCGGTCGGCGCGACGACGGTGCTCTTTTCCGGTCGGCCGACGCCCGAAGCCGCGCGCGATGTCTTGGAGCGGCTGCGGCCGACGATCTTCTGCGGCGTGCCGACGCTCTATGCGGCGCTGAATGCGCACTTTCAGCAGACCGGCATGCCCGAAGCGCCGCTCCGCCGCTGCATTTCCGCCGGCGAAGCCCTGCCGGAGGAGGTCGGCAAGCGCTGGCGGGCGCTTTCCGGCGTCGACATCCTGGACGGCGTCGGCTCGACCGAGATGCTGCACATCTTCCTCTCGAACGCGCCGGGCGATGTGGTCTACGGCACGTCGGGCGTCGCGGTGCCGGGCTATGAGGTGAAGCTCGTCGACGAACATGGCGCGGAGCCGGCCCACGGCGAGGTCGGCGAACTCCTGGTCGACGGCGCCTCGGCGGCCGAAGGCTACTGGAACCAGCGGGAGCGGAACCGAGCCACCTTCGAAGGCCGTTGGACGCGGACCGGCGACAAATATTACCGCGATGGCGACGGACGCTACGTTTACTGCGGCCGGACCGACGACATGTTCAAGGTCAGCGGCATCTGGCTCGCGCCGTTCGAGGTCGAACAGGCGCTCGTCTCGCACGAAAGCGTCCTTGAAGCCGCCGTCGTCGCCAGGCGGGACGATGAGGGCCTCGAGAAGCCGATGGCCTACGTGGTCCTGAAGAACGGCGCGGGGCGGGCGGGGCTCGACGAGGCGCTCAAGGAGCACGTCAAGGCGAAGGTCGGCATGTGGAAGTATCCGCGCTGGATCGAATTCGCCGACGACCTGCCGAAGACGGCGACCGGCAAGATCCAGCGCTTCAAGCTCCGCGCCGACGCATCGTGACGCCGGTCCGCTGGGCCGACGGGGCGGGAGGTTTCTTCCAGATCGACGGCCGTTCGCTCGAATATCGCTGCGTCGGCCCGGCGCCGGACGCGGCGCCGACGCTGGTGATGCTGCATGAAGGCCTGGGTTCCCTAAGCCTCTGGCGCGACTTTCCCGACGTCCTCGCGGCGGCGACGGGGCTCGGCGTCTTCGCGTGGTCACGCTTTGGATACGGGCAATCGGAAGCGCGGCCGCCGCCCTGGCCGCTCGACTACATGGAGCACGAGGCGACCGTGGCGCTGCCGGCCGTCCTGGCGGCGATCGGTTTCCGACGGGGCGTGCTTGTCGGGCACAGCGATGGCGCGTCGATCGTGGCCATCCATGCGGGCGCCATTCGGCATGACCGCATTCGCGGACTGGTCCTGATCGCGCCGCATTTTTTCACCGAACCCGGCGGACAGGCTTCCATCGCCGAGACGGCCGCGGCCTTCCGGCGGGGACCGCTGCGCGACGGTTTGGCCCGCCATCACCGGGACGCGGACGCGACGTTCCTCGGCTGGTCGGGCGCCTGGCTCGATCCCGGTTTTGCGGGCCGGTGGAACATTGAGCCCTGCATCGACCGTTTCCAAGCGCCCGTGCTCGCCATCCAGGGAGCGGAGGACGAATACGGCACGCTGTCGCATATCGAGGCGCTGGAACGCCGGTCGCCCCAGCCCGTCGAACGCCTGATCCTGCCGGGCTGCCGGCATTCGCCGCACCGGGAAAAGGCGGAGGAGACGGTCGCCGCCATCGCCCGGTTCGCGCGTCGCGTCCTCGGTCCGTGACGTTTCCGCTGCCGCCCTACGCGCACCGGCCGGGCCGGAACGCACGGCATTATCCCGCCCTATTCGCCGCCGTTCGCGCAGCGACGCCTGACGTCACCGATGGTCCCGACAATCCGGCTTGGCGGCACGGACTCCGTCTTCTGAAGGCTGGCTACTTCTGGGAGGCGCATGAGGTTCTGGAGCCGGTCTGGCTCAACGCGCCGCCGAACTCGCGCGAGCGGGAGGCGGTCCGGGGCGTGATCCAGACCGCGAACGCCGCGTTGAAGGCCGTCATGGATCAGCCGAACGCGGCGGCGCGGCTGACCGCGCTCGCGGCGACATGTTTCGGGGAGGCGGCAGGCGCCGCGAACCGACCGGTCATGGGACTCGACGCCGGCGGATTGCATCGCCTCCTGACGGAGGTCGGCCCCGCCGCGCTCGACCGGGCGGTCGCCCTGATCGCTACTCCGCCGCCGCGCGGGCCGTCTGCGCCGTGAAGATCGAGCCGTATCCCGCCTTCGACCAGTCGGGCGGCACGGGGCAGGGGCGCGGGTCCATGTGCGGCAGGACAGCCGGCTTGCCGCGAACGATCTCGCCCGTGTGGCTGGTTGGCGTGGGCGCCGGCATCCAAGCGAAGGCGTCGGCGGAACTGTAGACGTAGAGCAGCAGCGGCCGGACCTTGTCCGTGGCGTTGGCGATCGAACCGTGGATCGTCCGGCAGTTGATCGCGATTACCGTGCCGGCCGGCCCGGTCAGATCGACCGCAGCGGCCGCATTGCCCGCGTCCGCGTCTTCGTCGGACATATGGCCTGTCCAATTGCCGTCCGGGCCATAATGGGAGTAGAGCGGTCCCTCATGGCTTTTGGGCACGCAGGCGAGCGGGCCGACCTTGCGGTCGACGTCGTCGAGATAGATGCCGAGCGTCACCGGGCTGTAATTGGTGTGCGGCCAGGCGGTGATGTCCTGGTGCCACTTCACCACCTCGCCGCCGCCCGGCCACTTGTAGTTCAGCTTTGCGCTGTGGAACTTGACGTCCGGGCCGACGAGGTCGGCGGCGATCCCGGTCATGAAGTCGGACGTCGCGATCTCCCAGAAGCCCAGATCGTGGTCGACGCACCGGCGGATGCGGCGGACGTGCGGCCGTTCCGCCGAATGCTCGGGACCGAGGTCGAACATCCCATCGGACGCGGTCGCGTTACGGCTGCGCTCCAGGAATGCCTCCGAGAGCGCGCGGATGCGGGCCAGCATCTCGGGCGGCGCGGCGCCGGGCGCCGCGACGAAGCCGTTCTCGAAATAGAAGCTCCGCTGCGCGTCCGTCAGGACATTGGCTTGGTGCGAGAGGATGCTTTCGGGGGTCATGGGCGGCTCCTCAATTTCGCTGTGGCGTCAGACAACCGGGACTTTCCGCGCCGCGATCATAGCAGGCGACATCACTTCGAGGTCGAGTTCGGCGCGCCAGCGTTCGGTCATGCGGACGGCGGGTTCGGCATTGCGCTTCGGCGTCTTGTCGAATTCGAAGCCTTCAAAGCCCTTTTCCATGACCTCGTTGCACTTCTGCACGTAGATCGGAAATCCGCCGATATAAGGCATGAAGACCCGCGGCCGGCCCGGGATGTTCGCGCCGACATACCAGGAGCTGCAGGTCGAGCGGAGCGAGATTTCCGACACTTCGTTCACGTGGTCGACCCAGTCGTCCTCGAATGGCAAGGTCGGTTCGATTTCCGCCGCGCCGATGTCGCGCATGTGGGCGAGGCAGTCCGAAATCCAGTCCGCGTGCTGCTCGATCGAGGTGATCATGTTGGCCAGCACGGACGGGCTGCCAGGGCCGGTGATCATGAAGAAATTCGGGAAGCCGACTGTCGTGATGCCGAGATAGGTTCGCGGACCGGCCTCCCACTTCTTCGTCAGCGGCAGGCCGTTGCGGCCGACGATCCGGATGCGGTCGAAAGACCCGGTCATCGCCGCGAAGCCGGTCGCGCAGACGATCGCGTCCGCCGCATATTCTTCCCCGCCGGCGACGACGCCATGGGGCGTGATCCGCTCGACGCCCGTTTTCGAGACGTCGACGAGCTTCACGTGCGGCTTGTTGAAGGTCTGGTAGTAGCCGGTATCTACGCAGAGCCGCTTGCAGCCGAACACGTTGTCGGGGCAGAGCAGGTCGGCCGTTTCCGGGTCGTCGACGACGGCGCGGATCTTCTCGCGCGCGAAGTCGGCGATCGTATCGTTCGCCGCCTTGTCGAACAGCAGATCGCTATAGGCGCCGAGGAAGGGCAGGCCGCCTCGGTCCCAGAACTCCTCATAGACCTTCCGGCGCTCCTCCGGCGTCGCGTCGAGAGCGGAGGTGAGGTTGAAGGGGAAATAGAAGCCGGTTGGCCGTGCGCGCGCCTTCGCCCGGAGTTCCGGATAGGTCGCTTTCACTTTCGCGACGTATTCGGGGTCGAGTTCTTCGTTCCAGGCCGGCACGGAATAGTTCGGCGTGCGCTGGAAGACCGTCAGCGCCTTCGCCTGTTCCGCGATGATCGGGATCGACTGTATCGCCGACGAGCCTGTGCCGATGACTGCAACGCGCTTGCCGGTGAAGTCGACGCCCTCCTTCGGCCACTCGCCGGTGTGATAGATTTCGCCTTCGAACCCGTCGAGGCCGGGGAATTCCGGCTTGTTGGCGGCGGACAGGCAGCCGACGGCCATAATCAGGAACTGCGCATCCGCGATGTCGCCCCGGTCGGTCTCGACCCGCCAGCGATGCGACGTCTCGTCATACACGGCGGACGTGACGCGGGTTTCGAACTGGATGTCGCGGCGGAGGTCGAACCTGTCCGCGACGTGGTTCGCGTAGGCCAGGATCTCCGGCTGCGGCGCGTATTTCTCCGTCCATGTCCATTCCTGGTCCAGGTCCTCGGAGAAGGAATAGGAGTACTGCAGGCTTTCTATGTCGCAGCGCGCGCCGGGATACCGGTTCCAGTACCAGGTGCCGCCGACGCCGTCGCCCGCCTCGTAGACGCGGGCCGAGAAGCCCATCTTCCTCAGGCAATGCAGCATGTACATGCCGGCGAAGCCGGCGCCGACGACGACGGCGTCATAGGTCTCGGGCGCACGCGCCATAAGTCCTGCCTCCGTTTGCGGGATCATGAACCGATTGTTTTCATATCGCGGAAAAGCGCAAGCAGGGCTCAGCCGAGCCAGCCGAACTCCCGGGCGGCGATCCACAGGAAATAGCAGCCGCCGGCCGCGACGACGGCCTCGACCATTGCGATGTGCACGCGGATCGGCGTGTTCCTGACGATCCATCGGCCGAGCAGGTTCCCCGGCACGGCGCACGCGCCCACCGTCGCGCCCAGGATCGCAAGATCGGCCGTCAGCACCGAGAAGCCGCTGAACACGAGGGTCTTCAGGACGTTCGTCGTGAAGGCGACGGCCGCCATTGTGCCCAGCAACGTCTCGCCGGCGAGGCCGGCGGCCAGGAAGAAGGGGGCCAGGATCATGCCGGCGCCGATCGCCGCGCCGGAGAGCACGCCGAACGGCACGCCGGCCCCCATCAGCGACTTGCGCCCGACCTCTACGTTCATGCGCTGCATAAGCCGACGCAGCGGCGCCGCGCCCAGCAGAAACAGCCCGAGCACCACGGCGACCCAGCCGATCGGCAGGATGCTGTAGATCGAAGCGCCCAAAATGATGCCGGGGACCCCCGTCGTCATCACGTCCCGGAAGATCGGCCACTGGAATCCGCCGCGGAACGCCCAGGCGCGGCTGGTGTGGGAGATGAGCAGGGACATCGCCAAGACGGGCACGGTCGCCTTAACGCCGATCACGGGCGCCAGGCAGATTGCCAGGATCAGTCCGCCCGCATAACCGGAAACGCTGTGGAAGGTCGCGCTGAGGAACGCGCAGGCGGCAATGTAGGCCATCGCGCCCGCGGAAAGGCTCGTCAGGGAGATATCCGTCAATGCGCGCTCGATGCTGGCAAGGGAATAGGCGTGCTGGTAAGCAGGGCCTACAGTAGACCCAGGCCACAGCGAAGGGAATCCGGCTTTCCATGTCCGACGCCGCCGACGAAGCCGCCCGCATCCTGCTCGAGATCAAGGCGGCCTATGCCTATGACGGCGAGACGCCGTTCGTCTTCACGTCCGGCCGGAAGAGCCCCGTCTACGTCGATATCCGCAAGCTGATCTCCTATCCGCGCGCCCGGGCGCGGCTGATGGACATGGCGGTCCAGACGATCGAGCGGGCGGCGGGCTATGAGAGCATCGACGCCATCGCCGGCGGCGAGACCGCCGGCATTCCGTTCGCCGCCTGGATCGCCGAGCGCATGGGCCTGCCGATGCTCTATGTGCGCAAGCAGCCCAAGGGCTTCGGGCGCATGGCGCAGATCGAGGGCGAACTGGTCGAGGGCCAGCGCGTCGTCCTGGTCGAGGATCTGGCGACCGACGGCGGCAGCAAGATGAACTTCATCAACGCCCTGAAGCAGGCCGGCGCGCAGGTGTCCCACGCCTTCGTCGTCTTCCACTACGGCATCTTCCCGGAGAGCCGCGGCAACCTGGCGAAGGAAGGGGTGGCGCTGCACGATCTCGCGACCTGGGCCGACGTGATCCGCGTGGCCGAGCAGGACGGCTATTTCTCGCCGAAGGTCGCGAGCGAGGTCCGCGCCTTCCTGGCAGATCCGGACGGCTGGGCCGCGAAGGCGGGCTGAACCGGATGCGACGCATCGCCGTCCTCGCTTGCGTCGCCGCGGTGCTCTGGGCCGCGCCGGCGGCGGCGCGGCAATTGGTCATCGGCGTCACCCAGTATCCGTCGACGTTGCACCCGGCGATCGATTCGATGCTGGCGAAGTCCTATGTGCTCGGCATGTCGGCCCGCCCGTTCGTCGTCTTCGACAAGGACTGGGAGCCCCTCTGCCTGATCTGCGAGGAACTGCCGACCTTCGAGAACGGCGGGGCGGAACGCGTTCCCGTCCCGAAGGACGTGGGCGACGGATCAGGAGAGGGCGTCGCCGTCACCTACCGGATCATCGAGGGCCTGACCTGGGCGGACGGCGTGCCGGTGACCGTCGACGACGTCATCTTCGCCTGGGAGGTCGGCCGCCACCCGCAGAGCGGCGTGCCGGACGCAGAGAGCTATCGCCGGCTGCTCGAAGTCCGGAAGATCGACGACCGCACATTCACGCTGATCAACGACCGGGTCGAGCACCGCTACAATCTGCTGGCCCTGCATCCCTTGCCGGCGCACATCGAACGCCAGGTGTTCGAGGCCGATCCGGCGAGCTATCGGAACCGCACCAACTATGTCGCGGCGCCTGGAACGCCGGGGCTCTACAACGGGCCATACAAGGTCGTCGCCACCGATGTGGGCGCCTCGATCACGTTGGAGCCTAACTCGCACTGGCCGGGCGAAAGGCCTGCATTCGACCGTATCGTCGTCCGCGCCATCGGCGCGACGGCGGCGCTCGAAGCGAACCTTCGTTCCGGCGCCATCGACTACATCGCGGGCGAGCTTGGCCTCACCATCGACCAGGCGATCGCCCTCGAACGCCGGGCGCGCGGCCGGTACCGCTTCGTCTACCGAACCGGTCTGATCTACGAGCATATCGACGTCGACCTCGACCATCCGGCATTGATGGACCGTCGGGTGCGTCAGGCGTTGCTGCTCGCGGCCAATCGGGAAGGCATTTCGCAGGCGCTGTTCGGCGGCCGCCAGCCGGTCGCGCATTCCAACGTCGCGCCCGAAGACCCGGCCGCAACGGACGACCTGACCAAGTATCCCTACGATCCGGAGCGTGCGGCCGCACTGTTCGACGAAGCGGGCTGGACGATGGGGTCCGACGGCGTCCGCCGGAACGGGGACGGGACGCTGCTCTCGTTCGACTTTATGACGACGGCGGGCGACCGGCTTCGGGAACTTGCCCAGCAATCGCTGCAAAGCGACTGGGCGAAGATCGGCGCGCGCGCCAACATCCGCAACCAGCCGGCGCGCGTCTTCTTCGGCGAGACCGTGACCAAGCGGCAGTTCGACGGCCTCGCCATGTTCGCCTGGCTCTCCTCGCCGGAGAACCCGCCCCGGACGACGCTGCATTCGGAGATGATCCCGACGGAAGCGAACGGCTGGGCGGGCCAGAACTACACCGGCTACGCCAATCCCGAAGTCGACGACCTTCTGGGCCGGATCGAGGTCGAGCTCGACGACGAACGCCGCCGCGCGCTCTGGGCGGAGCTGCAGCGGATCTATGCCGCCGATCTGCCGGCGCTGCCGCTTTATTTCCGCGCGCAACCCTTCGTGCTGCCGCCCTGGCTCGAAGGCGTGGAGCCGACGGGACATCAGTATTCCACCACGCTCTGGATCGAGACATGGCGGGACGGCCGCAAGTGACGGAGCGGTTCTTCTGAAAACGACTGCGGGTCCAGTCTCCGTCCGGCCCGCGCCATAGCACACCGGGAACGATCGAGATGCGTGAGTACAGGATTGCGGCCATTCCGGCGGACGGAATCGGCCCCGAGGTCATCGATGCGGGCGTCGCCGTGCTGGAGGCCTTGGCCGGCCGGGTCGGCGACATGACGCTGAAGTTTGAGACTTTCGACTGGGGCACCGACTATTACAAGAAGACCGGCTTGATGATGCCGGAGGACGGGCTGGAACAGTTGCAGCCCTTCGACGCGATCTATTTCGGCGCGGTCGGCGCGCCCGACGTGCCCGATCACATCACGCTCTGGGGCCTACGGCTGCGTATCTGTCAGAACTTCGACCAGTACGCCAATGTCCGTCCGACGCGCATCCTGCCCGGCATCCGCTCGCCGCTCCGGGACGTCGACGTCGGCGATCTCGACTGGGTCATCGTCCGCGAGAACTCCGAAGGCGAATATTCCGGCCATGGCGGTCGCGCCCACCGCGGCATGCCCGAGGAGGTGGGGACCGAGGTCGCCATCTTCACGCGCGTCGGCGTCACCCGGATCATGCGCTACGCCTTCAAGCTGGCGCAGTCGCGGCCCCGGAAGTTCCTGACCGTCGTCACCAAGTCGAACGCCCAGCGCCATGGCATGGTCATGTGGGACGAGATCGCGGCCGAGGTCGCGGCGGAATATCCAGACGTCACCTGGGACAAGATGCTGGTCGACGCGATGACCGTGCGCATGACCCTGAACCCGAAGAGCCTCGACACCATCGTCGCGACCAACCTGCACGCCGACATCCTGTCCGATCTCGCCGGCGCGCTCGCCGGCAGCATCGGCGTCGCGCCGACGGCGAACATCAATCCGGAAGGGCGCCATCCCTCCATGTTCGAGCCGATCCACGGCTCTGCATTCGACATCACCGGCAAGGGCGTCGCCAACCCTGTCGCCACCTTCTGGACCGGCGCCCAGATGCTGCAGCACCTGGGCGAGCCGGAGGCGGCCGACCGCCTGCTGCGCGCCGTCGATTCGGTCTGCGCGGCCGGGATCATGACGCCGGACGTCGGCGGCAAGGCGACGACAAAGGAAGTGACCGACGCCGTGATCGGCGCGATCAAGGGCTCCAACGTCTAAGGCGAGGCTCAGGAGAGCAGGGTCTCCTCGACCCAGTCCATCCGGTCCTGGCCGAAGAACATCTCTTCGCCGACGAAGAAGGTCGGCGCGCCGAAGGCGCCGCGGGCCGCGGCGCGCTCCGTGTTCGAGCGGAGCGCGGCCTTGACGCTGTCGTCGCTGATCCAGCCGACGAACTTGCGAATGCCGACGCCGGCCTTTTCGGCGAGATGCTCCAGGACGATCGGGTCGTCGAGTTTCTGCTCGCCGACCCACATCGCCCGGAAGGCGGCGGTCAGCACCGGGTCGAGTTCGCCCGCGCGCTGGGCGCCCACGACGCCCCGCATCACCATCAGCGTGTTCACGGGGAAGTACGGATTGATCTTGAAGAGCACGCCGAGCTTTCGCGCGTAGCGCTGGCAGTCGCGCGCGATATAGGCGGACTTCGCCGGGGTATCGACCGGGGACGCGTTGCCGCTCGCCTTGAAGAGGCCGCCCAGCAGGACGGGCACATAGACGAGTTCGGCGCCGCTCCGCTGTAACAGCCCGGGCAATTGCGTCCAGGCGAGATAGGCCGTCGGGCTGCCGACGTCGAACACGAACTCGAGCTTCTTGCCCATCCCCGCGACTCCCTTGCTTCGCGGCCGAGTCTATAGCACCGTCCGGCAAAACCTTCATTCGGGGAGATCGGCCATGCATCTGACCGACGCGCAGCGCGAAGAGTTCGATCGGGAAGGTTACCTGTTCCTGCCGAGCTGCTTCTCCGACGCGGAAATGTCCGTGCTGCGGACGGAGGCGGAAGCCATCTATGCCGAGGATCGGGAAGAGGTTTGGCGTGAAACGTCGGGCGCGCCCCGCACGGCCTTCGCCGCGCACACCTACAACGAGGCCTATCGTCGGCTCGGCGCGCATCCCAGGCTGGTCGGCCCGGTCTCCGAGCTCTTCGGCGAGCCGGTCTACATGCACCAATTCAAGATCAACGCGAAGGCGGCCTTCGACGGTGACGTCTGGCAGTGGCACCAGGACTTCGGCACCTGGCATCGCGACGACGGCATGCCGGAGCCGCGCGCCATGAACATCGCGGTGTTCCTGGACGAAGTGATGCCGATCAACGGCGCGCTGATGTTCATTCCGCGCAGCCACAAGCAAGGCGTGCTGGAGGCCGGCCACGACTTGCAGACCACCTCATATCCGCTCTGGACGCTCGACAAGGCGACGGTCTCGAAGCTCGCGGACGAGGGCGGCATCGTCGCGCCGACAGGGCCGGCGGGTTCGGTCATCATGTTCCACGGCAATCTG
>MRWG01001405.1_pt1 | contig 15613 bp, 10 predicted proteins | sample 1013341 | NCBI WGS metagenome assembly MRWG01 (sample SAMN06117577, study PRJNA244670) | biofilm metagenome | biome: Water; feature: Cathode Biofilm; material: Biofilm; isolation source: microbial consortium enriched at the cathode of a solar microbial fuel cell | place: USA: District of Columbia ... | reverse complement strand
GGTGATGGTCGCCGCGCGGATTGAGCGTCGCCCGACGGGCGCCCTGGAGACCGCTGCGGCCCGGATGTTCGCGGCGGTGGCGGCCTTCCAACTCGTCTACCACCTCCCGGCGTTGGTTCCGGGGTTCATGGGCCTGCTCATCGGCGCCCTCACGGGGCTGCTTGTCTACGCCCTGGTGGTCTGGGCCTTCTTCCGCCTGACACGCCTGGAACTGGGCGTGGTGGTCTCGGGGCACGTGCTGCTGCTCATCGCGATGATGCTCGGCACGCACCTGACGCACCTGTACCGCAGCGCGCTCGAGGGGCTGGTCGGCGCGACGCCGTAAGGTTCGGCTCAGCGGGCGTCGGGGCCTTCGGCCTCCGCTTCGGCGTGGGCGATCTCCTCGTCCTCACCCTGGATGTACGTGTCGCCCTTGTAGAAGCGCGAGAAGACGATGTAGACCACGGTGGTCGCCAGCATCAGGCCCGCGAAGAACCAGTAGTAGCTCGCGCCGTCGAGGGCGGTGGTTCCGTCCTCGCCCTTCATGGCGCCGATCACGAAGTTCACGCCGGAGGTGAAGAGGTTGCCGAGCGAAACCCCCAGGAAGTAGATGCCCATGATGAAGCTCTTCATCCGGGGCGGGGACTGGGTGTACGCGAACTCGAGGCAGACGATCGAGACGAGAATCTCGCCGCTGGTCAAGATGGCGTACGCGAGGAACTGCCAGCCGACGCTGGGCATCGAATCAAGGAACGGCTTGAGCTGCGTGGGGCTCCAGTTGGCGCCCTTGGCCGCCACGATCGCGTCCTGCAGCGAGCCCGAGCCCTCGACGCCCGACTCGTTGAGCGCCGCCCAAAGACCCGCGGCGACCTCCTGCGAACGCTCGGTGATCCCCGTCTCGATCCAGGCCGAGAGGGCGAACGACGCGGCCGTGAGCACGAAGCCGATGCCGATCTTCCGCAGGGGCGTCGGCTTGAAGAACAGCCCCATCAAGGGGTAGACCACATAGGTGAAGAGGGGGATTCCGACGAGGATCATCACCGGGTTGACGGACTGGATCTGAGCCGGAAGCCAGTTGTGCCCGAGGAAGGCCGGGTCCATCTTCTCCGCCTGGAGCACCCAGGCCGACCCGGTCTGGTCGAAGATCGCCCAGAAGACGGGGACGAAGATGAGGAAGAGCGGGGAGAGGTTCAGGATCGCTCGGCGTCCTTCCGGGCCGAACGTCTCCTGCGAGAATCGCTTCCAGCCCGCGGGGGGCACGTGGATGAACTTGTGACGCCCGAGCCAGAAGACGAACGTCGCGATCGCCATGAGCACACCCGGCAGGCCGAAGGCGAGCCAGGGCCCGACCTCGCGCAGCAGGATCGGGGTGAGGAACATCGAGGCCATCGCGCCCAGGTTGATCGAGAAGTAGAACCAGTTGAAGATCTGCGTGATCAGGTGCTTGTTGCCCGATCCGAACTGGTCGCCCACGTGGGCCGAGACGCACGGCTTGATGGCGCCGGCGCCCACCGCGATGCAGATGAGCCCCGCGAAGAGCCAGGGACGCATGCCCATCCCCATGTGCGGGGCGACGTCCATCACCGCGAGGCACCCGTGCCCGACGCAGTACATCAGGCTCAGGTAGAGGATGGTCTTGTACTTTCCCCAGAAGACGTCGGCGACGATCGCGCCGAGGATGGGAAAGAAGTACGCCGCGGCCGCGAAGGCGTGGTACACCCCCTTGGCCTCCTCCTCACCCATGTTGTCCGGTTCACCCGTCGCGGTGATCAGGTAGGTGGTCATGAAGACGGTCAGGATGCCCTTCATCCCGTAGAAGCTGAACCGCTCCGCGGCCTCGTTCCCGATGATGTATGGCACACCGCCCGGCATCCGGGTTTGTGACTGATCGGGGGTGGTGCGGAAGGTCGTTTCGCTCATGGTCAGCAGGGCTCCGTGCTCGCGGCGGCGCGTTGGGCCAGCGTATGGGCTCGCGCTGGCCTCAACAAGTCTCGCCTACGCTTGGGGCTATGGACTTTCTGATGGGACACGACGGGGTGGACTGGGCCGCCGGGCTCTGCATGGTCATCATGCTCTGGCGCCTGGGACAGCACAAGCGCGACGGGTTCCTCTGGTCCGCGGGCGCCGCGCTCGCTTGGATCGTCTTCAACGCCCGGCTGAGTCCGGTCTCGACGCCCGGCATCGCGATCAACGCCGTCGTCCTGATCCTCAGCGTCCGCTCCTACGTCCTCTGGACTCGTCCGGGAGGCGCCGGGGCGTCGGAGGAGCCCGCCTCCCCGCCCGGATGAGCCTCAGCCGGGGTCCGACGCGTCGTCGGCCTCCTCCCCGGGCCAGGGCTGTCCGAGCCAGGCGTGGTAGCGCGACTTCTGCGCGTCGGTCGGGTCCTTCACACGCCGGAGCTTCCACGAACCCGCCGGCGTTCCGATCGCACGGACCTCCCGCTCCAGCAGCCTCCCGCGCCGCGCGATGAGCACCCGGAGCGTTTCTCCCGCCTCGATCCCCTCCAGCAGGGGCTTGAGGTCGGTCGACTCCACCCGGTGGGTGTTGATCGCGACCAGTTCATCGTCGGCGATGATCCCCGCGTCGAAGCTGGCGCCTCCCTCACGGACCGAGCGGACATGGATCTTCCCGTCGCGGGACGTGAGCGAGAGCCCGAGGTCGATCCGCTCGTACGCTTCTTCTTCCGCCTCGTCGTCATGGCGCCCCAGTCGCCAGGGCTCATCGTCGGGGTCAAAGTACAGGTCCACGCCCGCCCACTCGAGCAGGGGCTCGAAGTCGAGTTCCTCGACCCCGCTCACGTGCGCCGCGAAGAAGCCACGCAGGTCCTCGCCGGCCAGTTCGCTGCACACCGCGATCACGTCCTCGGGGGTGAACCCCTCGCCCTCGAGCGGGTGACGCTCGTACAGGGTGCGCATGACGGTGTCGAGCGTGACGGCGCCCTCGGTGCGCATGCGCAGCGTCAGATCCAGCATCAGGCTCACCAGCGCGCCCTTGGAGTAGAAGCTGATGGTGCAGTTGCCCGAGTCGGGCGTGCGCTGGTTGAACTTCACCCAGGCGTCGAAGCTCGACTCCTCCAGGCTCTGGAGCTTCCGTCCGGGTGAGCGGCGCAGGCTGCTGATCGAGCCGCCGATCCGCTTGAAGTACTCCCCCGGATCGATCAGGCCGGTGCGGACGAGGGAGAGGTCGTCGTAGTAGCTCGTGGCGCCCTCCGCGACCCAGAGCAGCTTGGTGTAGTTCTCCTTCTCGTAGTCGTACGGGTGGATCCCCGCGGGGCGGAGCTGCTTGACGTTCCACGTGTGGAAGAACTCGTGGCTGACCAGCCCGAGGAAGCCCTGGTAGGAGCGCTCCGAGGTGAAGGAGGTCGGGCGGGTCTGCATGATCGTGGAGTTGAGGTGCTCGGTCCCGCCTCCCAGCCCAGGCCCGACGTGCAGCAGGAAGACGTACCGCTCGTACGGCAGCTCGCCGAAGACCGCGAGCTGATCCCGGACGATCTGCTCAAAGTCGCGGGCCATCGTGGGGAGGTCGTAGGCGCCCTCCCCCCAGATCGCGATCTCGTGGGGTGTGCCCTCGACCTCGAAGGTGATCGTCTCCAGCTCGCCGATCTCGATCGGGGTGTCGACCAGGACGTCGTAGTTGGGCGTGAACAGCAGGCGCGGGTCGCCTCCGCTCGGCTCCAGCCCGGTGGCGACGGTCCAGTCGCTCGGGGCGCCCTCCAGGTGCACCAGGGCCGGCTCGCCCCGACGCTCGGGCGTGTACAGGAAGACCGAAGACCCGCTGAGGAACACGTGCGAGTCGTCGGCGTACCGGGTCCGGTCCCGGATCGAGTTGGCGTACAGCTCGTACGTTGCCCGGACCGTTCCCCCGTCCGTGCGCACCACCCACGCGTTCTTGCGGATCTTCTCCCAGTCGAGCGGGTCGCCCCCGGCGTCGGTCGCTCCGAAACGCCGGATCGTCCCGGAGGGATCAAGGATCTCGTACCGTCCGGGGCGCCAGGTGGGAAGGACCAACTCGATCTCGCCGGGCGCCACGTCGTGCAGGACCAGCTCGATCGTGACCAGCTGGGCGTGCGCCCTTGAGAGGTCCACGATGTATTCGGTGCGCGCCTGCTGCGCGGCGCACACGGATCCCACCAGCGAAACCCACCACAGCACCATCCACTTCACGTCGGGTCCTCTCACTCGTCGTTCCATTGGTCGTTGATCACCATCATGTGCGCCGAGGCCCGGTAGCTCGCGGCCCGGGCCCCGAACGTCGGCTCGGCGACGCGCTCAAAGAAGGCCCGGGCCTGCTCGACGCCCCAGCCCCGCTCGCTCGCCTCCTCAATCGCCTTCCAGCGTGCCCAGCGGACGTCCCTCGGCGCCTCCACGTACACACGGACATCGTGCAGGTCGGCCACCCGCTCGTGCAGGGCGTGAATTCCCTCGCACACGATGATGGGCGCCGGCTCGACGCGCCGCTCGCCGACGCGCCGATGGACGCGGAAGCACCACTCGGGCGTGGTGGTCGGCCGGCCGGATTTCAGCTCGGTCAGGTTCGCACACAGTCGGTCGAGGTCCGCTCGCTCGGGCAGGTCTCGCTCGTGCTCGGGGAGACTCTCGTAGTCGGGCAGGTAATCGTCGGTGCTGACCACCACGCCCCCCAGGCGTCGGGCCAGGGTGGACTTGCCCGAGCCGACCGGGCCGGTGACGCCGACGAGCACGGGGCGGTCGTTTCGGCGTCGGGCGTCCGCCGAGGCGAGGATGGCGCCGGGGGCTTCCTCCCAGGAGAGCCTGATCACCGATCGCCCTTGCTGGAGAAACGCCTCATCCATCGGTCGAGTCTAGGTTGGGCGCGCCCGCGTGCTCGATCCGGTAGGCTCGCCGCCTGCCCAGGAGATCGGTATGGGGTCAGGCGTCGGCGTGCTCGGGGTTGTGGTGCTTCTGCTCATCGCTTGGGGGATCTCTTCGGATCGGGGGCGTCTGCCCTGGCGGATCATCGTCGGAGGCGTGGCGATGCAGGTCGCGCTCGCGGCGCTCCTGCTGAAGACCCCGGGCGTGGTGGATGTGTTCAACGGGATCGCCTCGCTGATCAATGACGCGATCTCCGCCGCCGAGTCGGGGACGGGCTTCGTCTGGGGCCATCTCGCGGACACGGGAGCGCAGGGAGAGCGGTTCGTGTTCGCGATCCATGCGATGGCGATCGTGATTTTCTTCGCCTCGCTCGTTTCGGTGCTCTACCACCTGGGCGTGATGCAGCGGCTGATCGCCGCGCTGGCCTGGGTGCTGCGTCGGACGCTGGGCGTGACGGGCGCCGAGGCGCTCGCGATGGCGGCCAACGTGTTCGTCGGCCAGACCGAGGCGCCCCTGTGCGTCAAGCCGTACATCGAACGCATGACGCGGTCGCAGTTGATGACCCTGATGGTGGGGGGCTTCGCCACGATCGCGGGCTCGGTCCTCGCGGCGTACGTGGGGATGCTGGGAGGAACGGACGACGCGGCCCGGGAACTGTTCATCCGCCACCTGCTCACGGCGAGCCTGATGTCGGCGCCCGCCGCCTTCGTGGTCGCCAAGATCATCGTCCCGGAGACGCAGGAGCCGTTCGACGAGGTGGTCTGCATGTCCGCGATCGAGCGACCGCACGTCAACGCGCTCGACGCCGCCGCGGGGGGCGCCTCCGAGGGGATGAAGCTGGCGCTCAACATCGTCGCGATGATCATCGCGTTCGTCTCCATCGTCGCGCTCATCAACATGCCGCTGGGGTGGATCGGCCGATCGCTGGACGGGAACCACGCCGACGGCGTGGGGCTTCAGACGCTGAGCATCGAGACGATTCTGGGCGAGGTCTTCACGCCCCTGGCCTGGTCGATGGGGATCGAGTGGCGCGACTGCGCGCCGGTGGGATCGCTCATGGGACAGAAGATCGTGCTGACCGAGTTCATCGCGTACATGCGGCTCGGGGAGATGATCAACGCCGAGGGCGAGACGCGGCTGAGCCCCCGGTCGGGGCAGATCGCGGCCTACGCCCTCTGCGGGTTCGCCAACTTTGCCTCGATCGCGATCCAGATCGGCGGGTTCAGCGTCATCGCGCCCGGGCGCCGGGCGGACTTCGTGACCCTCGGGCTCCGGGCGATGATCGGCGGGGCGCTCGCCTCGTGGATGACCGCCTCGATCGCCGGGCTCTTCATCGCCTGAGCGACAGCCCGAGGCGTTCGCAATGAGCGCTGATCGCGTCGATGCAGAACTGAATGTGCGCCGTCTGGTCGAACTCGGCGCCCATGAGGGGTGTGAGGGCCTCGACGCCGACGCGGATGTCCTCGCGCGAGACCGCGGCGGCGAAGGCCTTGTCCTTGAGCTTCTTCTTCACACTCTTGGGTGTGAGGGTGGCGATGCCCTCGGGCCGAACCTTGGCGCAGGCGACGATGAACCCACTCAGTTCGTCCACCCCGAAGAGTGTGATCGCCATGGGGGTCTCTCGCGGTACACCCGAGTAGTCCGCGTGCCCGAGGATCGCGGTTCGGATCTCCTCGTCCACGCCGAGCGACTCGAGGTGGCGAACCCCCACAAAGGGGTGTTCTTCCGTGCTCGGGTGCTTCTCGTAGTCGAAGTCGTGGAGCAGGCCGCAGGCGAGGTAGCGGTCCTCCTCTCCGGGCGCGAGCCGGGCGGCGTAGGCCTGCATGCAGGCGCCCACGCACTCCATGTGCACCCGCAGTGAGGGGCTTTCCGTCCATGATTCCATCAACGCTCGGGCCTGGTCGCTCTGCATCGCGCGAGTCTACCGGCGATAGACTCTCCCGGTTCCACCCGGAGTCTTTGAATGACCATCACCGATTCACCCCTGCCCGACAAGGCCGTCATCGGCATGATCCACGTCCGACCGACGCCCGCCAGCCCGGGGAACACGGGTGAGAGCGTGGAGGTGCTCGCGGCGATCGCCTCGCAGGAGGCCCGCATCCTTGCCGACGCGGGGTTCGACGCCGTAATCATCGAGAACATGCACGACGCGCCGTACATCCACGGGGACCGGCTCGGCCCCGAGGTGGTCAGCGCCATGACGCGCGTGGGACTCGAGGTGCGACACGAGATCGACCTGCCCATCGGCGTGCAGATCCTCTCCGGGGGCAACCGGCACGCGATCGCGGTGGCGCAGAGCGTGGGGGGGGGCTTCGTCCGGTGCGAGAACTTCGTCTTCGCTCATGTCGCCGACGAGGGCCTGCTGGGGGAGGCGGAGGCCGGCCCGTTGCTGCGCTACCGGCGCGAGATCGGCGCCTCGGGCATCCGGGTGCTCTGCGATATCAAGAAGAAGCACGCCTCGCACGCGATCACCTCGGACATCTCGCTCGCCGAGGCGGTGCGTGCCGCCGAGTTCTTCGGCGCCGACGGCGTGATCGTCTCCGGCGCCTCCACCGGGCAGGCCGTGGCGCCCGATGATCTGCGCGAGGCGCGGGGCGCCACCGACCTGCCCGTCATCGTGGGGAGCGGCGTCACCCCGGACTCGGTCGGCGGGCTGCTCGAGCTTGCCGACGCTGTCATCGTGGGGTCCTCGATCAAGAAGGGGGGCCTCTGGTCCAACGAGCTGGACCCGGCGCGGTGCGCCGCGTTGGTGCAGGCGGCCCGCGCACGCAAGTGAACGGGCCCGGGCGGCGCGAGGAATCGCCACCCGGACCCATTCGTGCGGCCCCGTCCGGTTGAGGGAGAGGGCGGGGACCCCGAGGAGAGCGTGCTCAGTGACTCACACGCCGGGCGTCGGCACGCCAGGCCCGGCTCCGCGTCTCCCGCTGCTCGAACCGAAGAGCGGGGGAGGGCTTGGCTTCGCTCTGCATCCCGCTGAGCGAACCAACGCCCGAGACGATGTTGACACCCCGCATGCGGGCCCGCTCGATCGAGAGATCGAAGCAGGGGTCGTCCCGATCAACGAGGTTGATCACCACGTCGGCGTCGCGCGTGAGGATCTCGTCAACGTCGAAGGAGGCGATCTCGGGAGAGAGGCTCGGGGCGTGACGCGCATCAGCGCTGGTGAGCGCCACGCCCACCACCCGGTACCGGTCGGGCGCCGAGAGCAACTCGTGCAGCACCCCTCGGCCCACGCTGCCCAGCCCGAGCAGGGAAACACGCAGCTGGGCCCCGGCGCTCAGGGTGGAGAGCGGCGCATCCGACGCGGGATCGAACCAACCGAGTTCCACCCCGCTCGACCCGGCCAACGCCACCCGCACGCCCTGGCGCCGGGCGAACAGCGCCGCCTTCCGGGGGAGCGCGTCCTCGCCGGGCGCCAGACGCACCCGGACCGGAAGGGCGAGCCGATCGCCGAGAAAGACGGCGCTCAGCGCCCCGCCCTCGGCGCCCATGGACGTCAGGCGACCATCGAAGTCTCGCCCCACGCCGCCGGTGAAGACCACGATCTCGCTCTCCTCCAGCGAGGCGTTGATCACGGAGGCGTCGATCACCCGCGGCTCGGCGTCGAGCGCCCCACCCCGCGTGAGTGGGCCGTGCTCCTCGGGCGCCAGACGCGTCGCTCGGAGCCCGCCCTCCTGGAGAATCGACACGAGCCGCTCGCTCGCCTCCAGGTCTGAACGGACCATCTCGCGGGCGATCTGGAAGGCGTCGGCGGAGACGGGCAGGCGGTTGGCCGCGTTCACGCTCTCTTGATGGCGCATCGGGCTGGCGGAGACGACGACGATGAGGCGCTGGCCGCACGCGGTCATCTCGCGCAACTGCTCGAGCATCGGGGCGATGCCCCGCTCGTCATCGGGAAGCGTCAGTCCGAGCACGGTCGCGTTCTCAAGGCTCATCGCACAACTCCTGCCCGCGGCCTTTCCGCGGGAAACTCGAGACACCCGGGTGATCCATCCACCCGGGGGGAAAGTGAGAACCCTGAAACGAAACAGGCCACCGCGTTTTGCGGTGGCCTGCTGCAAGTCTCGGGGTTCGTTGGGGTCTTCAGCCCGTCTCGCCCGTGTGCAACCAGCCACCGCGTGCAACTCGGCACATGGTGATCTGCGGCTGGGGGTTGAGGTGGGCGAGTTTGGTCATCTTGAAGCTCAACGTCCGCCGGGGGTTCTTTGTTCCCGGCAACGTGCGAACATTAGCGATTTCGGACCAACCGTCAACCCGGTTTCCAAAAAGTCCGACAACCACCCCGGTTCGACCCTTCCGGGGCGGTGGCTGCCCCAGAAATCACGTTCAGATCGGGGAAAGACATGACGAGCATCCCTGCCCGCCGTTGGAGCACGCTCGCCCTCGCGGGCGCCTTGCTGACCACGACGCCCGCCGCCATCGCCCAGCTCACGCCCGAGCAGCGCCTCGAGTTCCTGGAGCGGGAACTCGAGCGGACCCGCCAACGCCGCCAGATCCCCGGCCTCGCCTTCGCCCTCGTCCGGGACGGCCAGGTCGAGCTTGTGCGGGGCTTTGGATTCTCGGACCTGGAGACCGGCGAGCGGGTCAACGAGCAGACCGTCTTTCCCCTCGGCTCGCTTACCGAGACGTTCTCCTCCACGCTCGGCGCCATCGCCGTCAGCGAGCGGCGCGTCAACTGGGACAAGCCCATCTCCCGTGTCTTTGACGAGCTGACCCTCGCCGACCCCGAAGCGGCTCGCCACATGTCGCTCTCCACGATGTTCGCCCACGCCACCGGCCTGAGCGACCCCTCCATCCTCATCGAGTCCCCCCGCGCCACACGCGAGGATCTCTTCCGCGCCGCCTCCAACGCGACCCTCGCGGCCCCCTTCGGCTCCACCTTCATCGAGAACCCCGTCGTCTTCACCGCCGGCGTCGCCGCCATCGAGCAGGTGACCGGCCAGACCTGGGCGGACTTGATCCAGGAGCGTCTCGCCACGCCCCTGGGCCTCACGCACGTGCGGACGGACCCGAACGCGATCATCGGGCGCCCGGGCGTCGCCGTCGGGTACACCTGGAACGCGACGGAGGAGACGTTCGTCCGCGCCCCGGCCCCGCGTGTCACGCCCATCCTTCCCGCCCGTGGACTGTGCGCCAGCGCCGCCGACATGGCGACCTGGAGCCTCTTCTGCCTCGGACGCGGCTCGCTCGACGGGCAGACGATCCTCCCCGAACGCGCCTTCAACCAGACCTGGATCCCCCAGGTCGAGATCGATGACCACACCTCGTTCGCCCGCGGGTGGCGCGTCGGCGCCTTCGAGGGGCAGACGGCCTTCTCCCGCTCGGGCGTCTTCGGCGCCTCCACCTCGGCGATGACGATCGTCCCGGATGAAGACCTGGCCTTCGTCGTGCTCGCCAACGCCGCCGATCCCACGCTGACCCACGAGGTCCGTTCTCTTGTCGGGCGTGCGCTCTTCGAGGACATCAGCCAGAGCTTCGCGGCGTCGGAACCCACCGACCCGACCGACATCAGCGGCTCGTACCACTTCGCCAAGATGGGCGTGAACCTCATCGCCGACGACCAGCAGGGTGACGTCTTCCTGACCATCCCCGGGCAGGGCTCGACGATCCTGGGCGCCCCGGGCCCGGACGGCTCGCGGACCTTCGCCGCCAACGACTCGATCAGCGTCCGCTTCGTGCGGGACGAGCAGGGACGCGTGCTCGGGATGCGTTACCGCCAGAACGGCGCCGAGCACTTCCTCCCCCGCCAAGGCGTTGACGAGGACTCGCCCGAGGTCGGCAGCGTGGGCCCCCTCTCCCCCGAGGCGGTCCAGGGCGTCATCGGGCGCTACCGCTACGACCTGTACAACGGCTCGGTCCAGGTGATCCGCACCGATGACGGGCTGGCCATGCACATCCCCTGGGAGCACACCCACCCGCTCGTCTGGCTCGGCGAGGAGGGCTTCTGGGCCTTCGAGGACGACATCAACGTCCGGCTGAAGTTCATCGACCGGGGCGACGGGGTGGCCAGCGCGATCGACTTCATCGTCAACGGCGCCGATTACGAACTCACCCGAATCCCCGACGCCCCGGACCCGGGCATCCCCTCCCTCGATGACCTGATGGCCCTGCGCAACAGCTCGCTGGGCGGTCCGCTCTACGAGCGGGTCGGCGCCATCCGCATCGACGGACGCGTCTACCTGGAGAACCTGGGCGTGAGCGGGCCGGCCAAGGCCCTGCTCGCCGGGCAGGACCGCTACCGCCTCGACCTCTCCTTCGGACGCTTCGGCTCGACCAGTTCCGGACTCGACGCCACGGGCGCCTGGACGGCCTCCACGACCGGCGGGTTCAACTCGCTCGACGGCGACGCGCTCGCCCAGGCCCGCCTGCAGCATCCCGCGGTCGTCTTCCAGGACCTGCGCGATCACTTCCTGTTCGTTGAGATCGTCGGGCGGACCACCTTCAAGGGGGAGCCGGCCTACATCGTCAAGGCCTCGCCCCGCGACGCTCCGGTGCTCACCCTCACCCTCAGCGCCCAGACCGGCGCCACCCTCCAGGTCGAGGGCTTCACCTTCGATCTTGAGAACGGCTCGGTCCCCGTGGTCACCACCTTCGAGGACTACCGCGACGTCTTCGGCGTCCGCATGCCCTTCCGCATCATCGAGCACTCCCCCCTCGCCGGGCGTACGCTGACGCAGTACGAGAACGTGCGGATCAACGTGCCCATCGAGGACGACTCCTTCGCCTTCGTCCCGACCGAGTAAGCACGCGACCAGGCCATTTGTGGAGGGGCGGGACCAGGGATGGCCCGCCCCTCTTTCGTGCGCCCTCCCTACGGTTCGGCTCCATGGCCCGAGACCGGATCGCCATCCCGGACGACCTGGCCCGCCGGATCGAGCGGGCGCTGCCCGCCGACCGGGGGCGCCTGCGCGCCCGGGCGCGGGGGATGCTCCGCAAGGGCGAGGACCCGTCGATCCGACGGGCCATCGAGCGTGACATCGAAGCGTCGGAGCGGCTCTGGCGCCGCCGGCGTGAACTGGCGCCCCGCGTCACCTATCCCGAAGAGCTGCCCATCAGCCAGCGGCGCGAGGAGATCAGCGCCGCCATCCGGGATCATCAGGTCGTCGTCCTCTGCGGCGAGACCGGCTCGGGGAAGACCACCCAGCTCCCCAAGATCTGCCTCGAACTCGGGCGGGGCGTGGACCGGACCATCGGGCACACCCAGCCGCGCCGCATCGCGGCCCGCTCCGTTGCGGCTCGCGTCGCCGAGGAACTCAAGGTTCAGCTCGGTGGCGTTGTCGGCTACAAGGTCCGCTTCGGCGATCAGGCCTCCCCCGAGTCGCTGGTCAAGCTGATGACCGACGGCATCCTGCTCGCCGAGACGCAGGGCGATCGGTACCTCAACCAGTACGACACCATCATCATCGACGAGGCGCACGAGCGAAGCCTCAACATCGACTTCCTGCTCGGGTACCTGCGCAACCTGCTCCCCCGGCGCCCGGACCTGAAGGTGATCGTCACCAGCGCCACCATCGACCCGGAGCGGTTCGCCGAACACTTCGACCTGGGCTCCGGTCCGGCGCCGATCATCGAGGTCTCGGGACGCACCTACCCGGTGGACATCCGCTACCGCCCCCTGCTCGATCCGGAGGCCGTAACCGAGGAGACCCCCGACCTGTACGACGCGGTGGGGGAGGCGATCGACGAGTGCGAGCGCGACTGCCCGGGTGACGTGCTGGTCTTCATGCCCGGCGAGCGGGAGATCCGGGAGACCGCCGAGGCCCTGCGCAAACGCTACCTGGGTCAGCCGGGGACGGAGATCCTCCCGCTCTACGCCCGGCTCTCGCCGCAGGACCAGCAGCGGGTTTTCAAGCCCCACCGGGGGCGGCGTGTGGTCATCGCGACGAACGTCGCGGAGACCTCGCTGACGGTGCCGGGCATCCGGTCGGTCGTCGATCCGGGCACGGCGCGGCTCAGCCGCTACAGCGCGCGTTCAAAGGTCCAGGGTCTGGAGATCGAGCCGATCTCCCAGGCCAGCGCCAACCAGCGCGCCGGTCGCTGCGGGCGTGTCGCCCCCGGTGTCTGCGTGCGTCTCTACGCCGAGGACGACTTCGCGGCGCGCGACGAGTTCACGCCTCCCGAGATCCTGCGCACGAACCTGGCCAGTGTCGTGCTTCAGATGGCGGCGCTGCGTCTCGGGCGCCCGGAGGACTTCCCCTTTGTCGAGCAGCCCGACAGCCGCCTGATCCGGGACGGGTATGAGACGCTCCGCGAACTGGGGGCGATCACGGATGAGAACGAGCTGACCCCCATCGGGCGGGAGATGGCCCGCCTGCCCATCGACCCCCGGATCGCCCGGATGATCCTCGCGGCCCGCGACGAGGACTGCGTGCGCGAGGTGCTCATCATCGCCAGCGCCCTGGCCTCGCAGGACCCTCGCGACCGCCCGATGGACAAGCGCGATCAGGCGGACGCCGCGCACGAGCGGTTCCGGGACGAGCGTTCGGACTTCCTCGAGTACCTGAAGATCTGGGAGTTCTACCACGAGCAGAGCAAGAAGCTCTCGCGCAGCAAGCTCGAGAAGGCCTGCCGCCAGAACTTCCTCTCGGTCCGGCGTTTGGGGGAGTGGCGGGAGGTCTACCGCCAGGTTCGAGCGCTCGCGCTCGACATGGGCGCCCAGCCGAAACACGCCGAGGCGGACTACGACAAGATTCACCGGGCTCTGCTCACCGGCCTGCTCACGAGCGTGGGCAAGAAGGGGGACGGCTTCGAGTACGAGGGGGTCCGGGGAGGGCGGTTCCACATCTTCCCCGGCTCGGGCCAGTTCGAGGCCAAGCCCAAGTGGATCATGAGCGCCGAGATTGTGCGCACAACCCGGACCTACGCCCGGTGCGTCGCCCGGATTGAACCGGAATGGATCGAGTCGGTCGGCTCGGCACTGGTCAAGCGGACGCACTCCGAGCCGCAGTGGGACGAGCGCACGGCCCGCGTCATGGCCTTCGAGAAGGTCACGCTGCTCGGGCTGGAGGTGATCCCCCGCAAGCGCGTGCACTACGGCCCGATCGATCCGCCGACCAGCCGCGAACTTTTCATCCACCACGCCCTGGTCGAGGGGGAGTACGCGAGTCGGTCGCGCACCCTCGCGCACAACCGGGCCCTGGTCGCCGAGTTGCAGGAACTGGAAGAACGGGCCCGGCGCCGGGACATCCTCGGCGACGCGCAGGCCCGCTTCGGGTTCTACGACAAGCGATTGCCGCGCGACGTCTACTCCGGGCAGACCTTTGAGCGATGGCTCAAGAGGGCGGAGGCCAAGGACCGGGACATCATCCGGATGACGCGGGAGGACCTGGTCATCGGCGATCCGGGGGAAGCCTCCCGCGACCGCTTCCCCGATGCGCTTGAGGTCGATGGGCGGGCGCTCGAACTGGACTACCTCTACCAGCCCGGCGACGCCCGCGACGGGACGACGCTGCAGATTCCCGTCGAGTCGCTCGGCCAGGTCCGACGCGAGCAGACCGACTGGGTGGTGCCGGGGCTTCGGGAAGAGAAGATCGCGGCGATGATCCGCTCGCTCCCCAAGCCGCTGCGTCGCCCGTTCGACGCGCAGGCGGTGGCGAGGGAACTCGCGGCGACACTGACGCCCGGCGCGCGCACGATGAGCGAGGATGTCGCCGAGGCCCTGGGGCGCCGGGCCGGGGTGACGATCCGCCCGGAGGATTTCCGGCTCGACCAGCTCGACCCGCACCTGACGATGAACTACCGGGTGGTGGACGAGTCGGGCAAGACGCTCGGCGAGGGGCGGGACCTGGGCCAGCTCAAACGCGAGCTGGGGGTGAAGGTCCGGGCGGGGTTCGCCGCGGCGGCGGGGGATACCTTCCGACGCGATGACCTGACGGACTGGGACCTGGAGGAACTGCCCGAGTCGGTCGAGATCAGCCGGGACGGGCGCACGCTCCGCGGGTACCCGGCGCTGGCGGATCTGGATGGACGCGTCTGCCTGCGTTTGTACGAGACCAAGGAGAGCGCCACGCGGGCGATGCGCCGCGGGCTGGCGCGTCTCTACGTGCATCATCTCCGCGATGAGATGAAGTACCGCGAGTCGCACCTGCCCGGGATCGACCGCCTCTCGATGCTCTACGCCCCGATCGGCCCGGGGGAGGAGCTGCGTTCGGATCTGATGCTCGTGATCGCCGGGCGCGCCTTCGTGGGCGCCCGCCCCTGGGTGCGCACGCGGGAGGCGTTCGTCGAGCGGGTGGATGACGGCTGGAACGCGATCGGGAACGCGGTGGACGAGGTCTGCTCCGTGGCGGATTCCATTCTCGCGCTGGGCAATGAGGTCGCCGGGCGGCTGGACGAGGCGTCGGTCCCGGCGTGGGCCCACGCGATCGCCGACATGCGCCAGCAACTCGCCCGCCTGCTTCAGCCGGGATTCCTCGGCGCCACCGAGTGGGATCGCCTGCGGTGTTTCCCCCGTTATTTGCGGGCGATGCTCAAGCGGCTCGAGAAACTCCGCACGGTGGGGGCGGCGCGCGACGCGGAGTGGACCCGCGAGGTCCGGGCCTGGTGGGCCCGACACGACGAGCGACGCGAGAAGCACGAGATCGACGGCACGGACGACCCCGAGCTGGAACGGTTCCGGTGGATGATCGAGGAGCTGCGCGTCTCACTCTTCGCCCAGGAGCTGGGCACGAGCGAGCCGGTCTCCCCCAAGCGGATGCAGAAGCAGTGGGACCGCGTCCGGCCCTGAGCGTGGTCCAGCCACGGCGCCGGAACGACCACGCCCCCGCGCGATGGCGGGGGCGGTGGTCTTGGGGGGGGAGTCGGGG
>MRWG01001403.1_pt1 | contig 15618 bp, 17 predicted proteins | sample 1013341 | NCBI WGS metagenome assembly MRWG01 (sample SAMN06117577, study PRJNA244670) | biofilm metagenome | biome: Water; feature: Cathode Biofilm; material: Biofilm; isolation source: microbial consortium enriched at the cathode of a solar microbial fuel cell | place: USA: District of Columbia ... | reverse complement strand
TCCCTGCAAGCAGGGCGCTCGACTTGCATGTGTTAAGCCTGCCGCCAGCGTTCGTCCTGAGCCAGGATCAAACTCTCAAGTTGAGTTTGTTCTGACCTGCGGAGGGAAAACTCCGCATAAATCACTGACAAGTAGTTCGTCACAAAACAAAACCTCGAATAAACGAAGTTTGGTTTGTAAACTGAAAAACGTCAGTGATGGTCAGTCCTATCGGAGCTCGAAAGCTCCAGCTTCAAAAATGAAGCCTCGCTAGGACGCCGCCGCCCACGTTTCTCTTCCTCAATATTCAATTTTCAAAGAGCCCGCCGGCCAATCCCATTACAGAATCAGGCCGACAAAAAACCGACACTCCCGAGACCGCCCCTGAAGCCCATATTTTAAGGCTCCCGGCGGCCATCCCGGCCGCGTCGGTGAGCGGCGGATGTAGCCACCTGAAACCGCCCTGTCAACGCATTTTTTAAACTTTTTTCGCGGAAATCCTGGGGTTGATTTTCCCCAATTTCTCCACCTCGGATTGACGGTTAAATTCAGGGAAAATCCTGAACGACCGCAATGTCCGGGGAACCTTTATTTATCGAGGTGTTCGCGAATTTTCAAGCATGGATTCGCGCCGAAGGCGAAACGAATTTATCAAAGTCTGGAAAGCCGGGCAGACAGATGGCAAATCTGCTGGTTCACTAGGAAAATTCAGGGATTCGTCAATAAATCCGGCGATAATTGAGCCTCTATGACCCAAAAAGCAGGCCAGACCGAAGTCCGTGATGCCGACGAAGAGCTGTCGGCAACACCCGATTCTGCCCCTGAGCCCCGCAAATCCGGCATTATGGTGGGCCTCGCCCTTGGCGGCGGCGTCGCTCGTGGCTGGGCCCATATTGGCGCCGTGCGCCGTCTGGATGAGCTGGGCTTTAGACCCGATATCGTCGCAGGAACTTCCGTCGGGGCGCTTGTAGGCGGTTTCTGGCGGGCCGGGCATCTCGACGCTCTTGAGGCCTGGGCGCGAAGCCTCACCAAAACCCGGATGCTTTCCTATTTCGATATTGTCCTGAACGGCTCAGGAATTATGGGCGGCAAACGACTTGAAAAGGCCATTCAGCGCTACCTTCCGCCTACGGACATTCAGGATCTGCCCGGAAAGTTTGTCGCTGTGACGGCGGAGCTAGCGACCGGGCATGAAGTGTGGCTGACCGAAGGCGATCTTAGCGAAGCCATGCAGGCCGCCTACGCGCTGCCCGGCGTTTTCCCGCCGAAAGCCGTCGGCGGGCGCTGGCTGATTGACGGCGCGCTGGTCAATCCCCTGCCTGTATCCGCCTGCCGCGCGCTCGGCGCGCGTATCGTTGTGGCGGTCGGTCTGCATGCTGACGCTTTTAATCTCGGCGTTGCGCAGCGCAAAGAAAAGTTTCGCGACCTCGCGCAAGACGGCGGTTCGGAACTTGAAGAGGCGTCAAAAGGCAATCTCACTGAAAAGCTGATGCTGCGCCGGTTGTTCAACGCCAATCAGAACGCTCCCGGCGTCGGCTCCGTCATGCTGGCGTCATTCAACATTTTGATGGATCGAATTACCCGGTCTCGTCTCGCAGGGGATCCTCCAGACGTTCTAGTGGCGCCCCAGGTGGGGCACATACCTTTGCTGGATTTTGATCAGGCAGACGAATTAATTGAACTTGGGCGCAAGGCCATTGACGAAGCCGCACCGCAAATTGAAACTGCCGTAAAATATTTGACGTAAATACCCTTACTCGGCTTCCAGAATATACGCTGGCCGACCCGCAGGCGGATATGTCAAGCCGCCATCGGCCTCTGCAGTATGCAGATTGAAACGGATTTTCCACACCCCGCGGCCGAACCGATCTTTTGAAATTTGATACTCACGGGCTGCGATGTTCATCCATTTGGTTTGGTTTTTTCCATTGACTTCCACCATGCCATTTGGACCTGGCGTGTTCGCCCACCACCCTTCCACATTCCACCATTTATCGCTGGATGACGTCGTGGGTTGCGCGTCCGGAACATTTAATGGCCATTCGCCCAATTGTGCCGAAGCATGCAAGTTAAGGCCGTCCGAAAAGACCGGGGTGACAAATTCAAGATCATCCCAACTCACACTCACGGCAGCGGGCATCGTATGGCAGATCCATACGTAACTATCGTCCTGGAAAATATGGAGATCCGCGTTCTCGGAAAGTGCCACCTTTTCGGAGCGAAGACCGCCATATTCTCCGCACCGCCCATCCATCAACGGATAGGCGCTTGCTGCGATCATTATGAAAGCACTCAACACTTTGATCACTTCCTTTCTGAGCAAGGCGTTAATTTGCGATATACTCTTTCAAAGCCGCCGCTTCCTGTTCCGCCTGCTCGATCTTGCGTTTGACCACATCGCCAATGGAAACCACGCCGACAATCTGATTATCCTTCGTAACCGGCAAGTGCCGGATGCGCTTTTCCGTCATTTTCGCCATCAATTCGTCTACGGACGCATCCACCGAACAGGTAAATACATTGCTGGTCATGCACTCGCTGACTTTCATGCTCAGCGCATCGCCGCCACGGGCCCCTAGCCGGCGGACAATATCCCGCTCAGAAAGTATGCCGACTACATCGCCCTTGCCATCACGCACGATAACCGCACCGATATTCTTGTCGTTGAGAAGAGCAACTGCATCGGTGATCTTATCGTCCGGCCCGACAGCGAATATATCCGCGCCCTTGGCTTGAAGGATCTGTTCGACTTTCATGGAGAGCCTCCTTCCTGTCTGAACGCCATAATGCGGCCATCGCCCTTATTCGGCAATAGGAGGCGGAGCCCCAAGCCCTTAATTTCTGTAGCAAATATAGGATTTCGGAAAGCCGTATTTGCGTTCCGTCAGAATTGAACCGTCAGGAAAGTAGTTTTGCATCTGCGCTTTTGAGAGAACCGTCGTTTCGACTACCATCTGCGTCCAGTCAGGAAGCTTCTTTTCCCAGTTTCTGATAAACCGTTTACGGACAAAGGCAGGCATGAAAAACCAAAACGGCATGCCCGTATGCGCCTCCACCGGAAACCAGATGGACGGCGTTTGCACCCAATAACAACTGGCGAGACGCCGGACCTCGCAGGCGAACGCGGCCTGCTTTTCATCCCCGCCAACATGCTCAATGACGCTGTTTGAAAATACGACATCGAAAGAATTATCTTCGTATTGAGAAACATCGCACGCGTCGCCCACAACGAAGTCAAAATTATGAATAGATTCTGGCGTTGACGGCTTCGCAACACCGGGAAGATTGAGAATTGTAATGTGCAGCGGCGTCGAGATAAAATTCCAGATGCCGGGCTGCCCGCCAAGGTCAAGCACGCGCATTCCCGGCTTCAACTGCATTAAGTCTTGTAGCCGGGTCATGCGCGCCTGGCGCGTTTGCGCAGAAAAGGGGCCTAACAAACGCCTGAATGCTTCAAACCGTGCGTATCTCAAGGCATCTCTCATTTATGCGCCCATGCTGCGCGCCATCCGCTCAAAGGCGGGATAGGCGAGCAGGCCAAAGAGGTAGCCGCCCACATGCGCTTCCCAGGCAATGGACGCCCCGCCCGCGAGCGCACCGCCAAAGACGCCGAAACCGATATTCATCAGGATTATGAATGCCGACCAGACGACGACGCTTTGCGCCGTGAGCGGACTTAGCGCCGCATATTCAGGTCCAAATAGCGTGGTCTTGTTAAAGGCGAAACGAACGAGCCCACCGAGGAGTCCTGATACCGCGCCCGACGCTCCGACCATGGGAATGATTTCATCAGCATGCAAAGCGATAAAAGTTAGAGCGCCGGCTATGCCGCATAATAGATAGAATGACGTAAAGAGCCCCGCCCGGGCGAATGCGGAAAATGACTGAATCGCGCCGCCGGCTTTCATCCGACGCGCCACGGGTGCGCCAAATGCGAGCAGCCAGAGCATGTTCAGCCCCAGATGCAGAAGACCAGCATGGATGAACATGTGCGAGATTAGCGGATAGAGCATGTTCAGCCATCCGCCATGGGCTTCTGGGCCCATCAAAAACCATTTCGGCGTTACTGCTGCGATTTTGACCAGCGTATCGGCGGTACGAAAAGGCAAAAAAACCAGGGCGAAAAAAACAAGAATATTCAGCGCAGCGATCACCAGAAGGACGCCGGGCACATTAAACATGCGTTTTGTGTCGATATCGCCGCCGGGCCGCCGCAACTCGTAAGGGACCTTGCCTGAAAAACCGACCATACGCTCACGCCTGTCCCATTTCGGGCCTTTGAAAGACCGGACTGTCTGCGACGACGCCGATCAAGCCGCCACCGGCCCCGTCTCAATGAAATGTAAACATCACGGCGTACTGGCGCAAACCTTTGTTCACCAAACGTGATTAGTCTTGGCCCGAGTACTCAACGGCGACAGGACAGCCATGGTTAAGAGCCAGCCGGATAAGGGCGCAAAAGGCGGCGCGCCCGAACCTGTATCGGAAGATGAGAAAGACCGGCGTCAGCACCTGCGCGTTACGCTGCCGCTGAAAACCCGTTTTTTGACCAGCGACGGCTGCGAATGGTCGGGAACGGTGACGAATATCTCCGCTGGCGGCGCCATGGTTAAAGCCAAATACCCGCCTGCATTCGGCCAGACTGTCGTGCTTTACATCGATCAGATCGGGCGGGTCGAAGGCAAGGTCGTCCGGACTGAAAAGGACAATTTCGCCGTCAGCTATCAGAGAAAAAGACGCGTAAAGCGCGCCAAAATCGCTGACCAGATCACCACCGCAATGCATCGCCCTCGCCGCGCCGGCGATCGCCGCAGCAGCCCGCGTATCGGCGTGGATGCGCCTGCGACCGTGTATCTGGAAGACGGGAGGGTAATTGAATGCGCGATTCTCGATATTTCACTCACCGGCGCCTCTATTGAGATCAGCCCGCGTCCGCCGCTCGGCATGCGTCTCATTCTGGGACGCATGACGGCCAAAGTCATACGTCGCCATGAAAAGGGAATTGGAGTCGTATTCACCGGCGCCGCAGATCGTATGGAGGAAGTCATCGCCGAAGCAACAGACGACGCGCCAACTATTGAGGCGAGTGGTCCGAATTTTGCTCAACCTTTCGGGAAAAAGCGCGCACGCGACTGAGCGGCGCGAAAGCGGTTAAGGATTTACGATGCTCGCGACCGAAAACTGGTGCATTAAGGTCAAGGACAAGGTTTACGGACCTTACACGACCCAGCAGATGCGAAAATTCGCGCATGAAGGGCGCCTTGCAACCTGGTCCATGATCTCACCCGCCGGCGCTACGGCCTGGCGCGAGGCAAAGAACGAAACAGTATTCGCCAACTTCTTTGGGGCAGAACCAGTTGCTTCGCCGCTTGCCAACGGCAGGGCGTTTGGAAAACGTAACGACTGGGAAGATGACGAAAAAAGCGCGGACATTCCCGCAAGGGGCGTAAATGCGAACGGCGCAAACCCGCAAGCGATAGCCCATGCTAAAACAAAGCGCGCCGCATCTCAGGAGCCGCACGCAGCAAACTTTATCGTAATATTCGACGTGGTCAGCGGCGCGGCTAGTCGCGTTGAAGCGGCGGTCATGAGCCTTGGTCACGCGTTCCGCATCGCCGATAATGTGTGGAGCATTTCATGCGAGCTCACCGCCGTCGGCGTCCGCAATGCAATTGCACCTTATCTTCGCGGCAGCGAGTCCATTTTCGTTATTGACGCAACACGCGGGCGCACATCCTGGCGGAACTACGCGCCGGAAACGCAGGCCAAAATCACAGCGGCTTATTTGACTTCCAGAGTCGCCTAGTTCGCAGCGCCTGTCATTAAGACTTGCGAATTTTTTCTGACATGTCTGATACGGCTCGGCGCAGCCTGGCAAACGCTGTATAGTCAAATCGGTGACTGATTCGCGGGAGCGCCTTTCAAGGAGTATCGGGCGTCAGAATGCACTGTAGCGACATAGGTACCTGTCCGTTTTGCGCAACTGATGCGCACTGCCTGTTGCCCAGCCAGTCTTTGATTTTCCGCCCCCGTATTCAGCGCCACCCCCTCATTTCATTTGTTACTGGAGGCGTAAATGGCCAAACGTACGGCGCGCCGCGCGGCGCGGCGCATGCAGGAGCATGCTCACTTCGATGATCACTCGAATGTCCGCCATCTTTTCGACGAACCGCAATGGTCTCCTCTGGATAACACCAAATACAAAAGCGACCATAGCGAACAGAAATATCGAAAAAACGTAAAGGCCCAGAACCCGTCACAGCAGCAAGTCCTGGATGCAATCGACGAGGCGCCGCTCGTTTTCGCCGTAGGCGCCGCCGGCACCGGCAAAACCTATCTCGCCATCGCCAAAGCTGTTGAAGCGCTCGATTCCGGCGCCGTCCGACGCATTATCCTTTCCCGCCCCGCAGTCGAAGCCGGCGAAAGCCTCGGCTTCCTGCCCGGGGATATGGAAGAGAAACTCTCGCCCTACTTGCGCCCGCTTTACGACGCGCTGTGCGACCGGCTCTCGTCCAAACGCCTGAAGGCGTTGATGGCTGAAGGAGTCATTGAAATTGCGCCCATTGCTTTCATGCGCGGCCGCACGCTGAACAACGCCTACATCGTGATCGATGAGGCGCAGAATTGCACCTATGGACAGCTCAAAATGCTGCTCACCCGCCTCGGCTGGAATTCGACTATGGTGGTTACGGGCGACCCGGAGCAGAGCGACCTCCTGCCCGGCCTTTCCGGCCTCAATGACGTTGTGGAAAAACTCGATCCGCTAGAAAATGTCCGCGCCGTCCGCTTCACCCGGGAAGATGTGGTCCGCCACCCGTTGGTCGCAGAGATGATAGACGCCCTCTAAGCCCTAGGCTCAGCCACGCCAGCCAGCATTTGCGCCATCCTGCGCTGGCGTGGTAATGACGCTGTCTCTCCCTTTCTGGGCGATATAGAGGGACGGTAATGAGTAACGGCTACGGCTTCGGCGGCGAAGAAATCAAGCAGGAATCAAGCTGGCGTTACCCGCTCGGTATCTTCATGGCGACGCTCGTTCTGTGCGCCATCTTTCTTTACTATTATGTCGGCCCGAGTGTTGAGGATTTCTCCGGCAACACGCCAAGCCCCGCCATCACTGAAGAACAGGTAAGGGTTGAAATTGGCGGCCTCGTTTTTGCGCCGGCGGCGAATTACACGGTTTATCCGCGTGCGCGGCGCGGCGGCGCCCGCGACGAAGTCGTGCTTTACGCGCTTTGGCCGACTATGAACGGATATACTCCGGCGCAACGCAAAGAATTCATTGAAAACGAGCCGGATACGCGCCGCATCGACATCGTTATTTCCAAGCGTTCATCGGTCTTCAGCGAAGAAGACCGTTTCGAGCGTCTTTATCTACCTGAGACGCTCGACCAGCGAGGCGTCAGGACGCCTTATCAGTTGACGAAGTTCAACTTCAAGGATCAGCGCGCCAATGTTCCGACCAACGGTTATTCAGAGACCGAACTCTTCGTCGGTACGGACGAGAATGAAAAACTAGCGGCGATCTTTTGCTTCAAGGAGCTTGAAGAAGTGACAAGCCCGGAGTGCTGGCGCGAGTATGAATATGGCGACACGATTGAAGTGAGCTATCGCTTCAAACGGCCTTATCTGCCTGAATGGCGAATGCTGGACGCTGCCGTGCAGGAATTCGTTGCGGAACTCGACCAGTCCCGCCCTGGCGACGAATAGCCCGCTCAATATCGCTGCGTATTGGCGCTTAACGCGACCATCAAGACCGGCGACATAAATAGCCCGATGCAAGCGACAATCGTAAAATAGCAGGCCGTTGAAATTCCTGCGCTCCAGTCAAAAGCATAAGAAGCAACGACCAGCGCCGCAGAAGCGCCGCCCAACGCGATCAAAAACCGACGCAACCCGTCGCACATTGCATTTTGCGTAATGTCACGCGCGTTTCGCCAGACATCGCTGGCGTTGCGCCAGCTCACCGTTAGCTGGGAGAAAGCAATTGCCGCGAGCGTCAAGGCCGCTAGCCGTTCTGTAAGCGGCAGGAGCGTCAAACCGAAAATCGCATAAATGTATTCAGCGTAAATCGAACTGACGAATAAAAGAGCCGCGATCAAAATACTCGTGCGCAGCGAAACAAATGTCAGTCCTGCTGCGGCCACAATCAGCAGGATATAGGCGGCAAGGCTTAACGGCGCATCAATCCCGACCTCGAAAAGGGCGATGATGACGATAACGCCGATAATAGCGCTACTTGCCAGCGCCGTTGTTGAAGGCAGAATGCGCCTTACCGGACGCCAGCTTTCTGCAAAGCGCGCGCGCCGCCGGTTCTCGTTAACAGCGGTTTGCTCGCTCGGCCTGATCAATGCGAGCGCCCCGGTCGCACCGGCGAGCGCAGTCAACACGCCAAACAGAGTTATAATGCCGACGCCGAAAATGAGGCGCGCATCCGCCATGCCGAAATTTGCGTGAAAGGTTGCAATGCCGGCGTATGACGCCGCCGCCAGCACCGAAAACATCGCCGGCGCCAACGCCGCGTGTCCGGCTGCCGCCGCAGCATTGCGTGCATTCGCGCCTTTTGCAAAATAGTGCGCAAAATCAGCGCCAACGCCCACGCCGACAACGATGCCGCCTGCAAGGGCGATCGCAGCAGCCGATGCGCTTAATGCTGAAACAAGAACGTCCTGCAGCATCAGATATCCTACACCACCGGCAACCCCGACAAGCGCCGCAATCGGAGCTAGAACCCCGAGACGGATAGCGTTTTGCGTAAATGGTGAGAGCGCAATCAAGAATAAAAAGAGACCAAATGAACACCCGACGATTGCGGGCGATAAGGCAACGGGCGCATTTGAAAGCAAGCCGAAGGCAACAGCGCTTAAAGCTGTTCCGAACGAAACGACCGCTGTGAGAAAAATGACACGCAGCCAGGTTCTTTCAGGGGCAAAAGCCGCAAGCGCAATTGGCGCGCAAACCGCAACCACAGCGCCGAGCAAATAGCGGCTAATGACATTGTTGTGTTCGAGATCCGTCCCGTTCCGTAAGCCAAGCACGCACAGTGTCGTCGCGCCAACCGCCAGCACGCCCATGGTCAATGCGGGTCGCTCCGTGGACAGTCTACCTAAAAACCCGGAGGGTGCGCCCGGCAAAGCTCACCTCTTAGCTGGCCGGCCCGGCCGGCAGGTCTATTTCAAGGATCGCCATATTGAAATCGTACGAGACGTCGCCATCCTCGTCGTCTCGGAAAATCACACCAATAAATTCATCACCAAGATAAACTTCGGCGGAATCGTCCTTGTTCGCCCGGCCGCGCACCGTGAGGTTATTCACGGAGAATTTTCCCTGCAGATAGTGCTGCAATCGCGCGATCTCACTCGGTTCCATAACGCTCTTGTCCTTTACCTAGGCTCGTCTTAACCGTATCCGACGCGGGCGCCAACCTTGGTAAGCCGTTGGATATCCTCAATTTGGAGACAGTTTCATGCGATTCCTTGCCGGTCTGGCCATGCTCTCGTCACTGGTGACAACTTCCTGCTCCCAACCGGCGCAATCTGGTTGCGCTGAAGGTTATGTCAGCGCCAGCGAGGCATGGGTTCGCGTGACGCGCGCCGGGCAGAATATGAGCGCCGCTTATCTCAGGCTGTGTAATGGCGCGGACGTCAGCGACAGGCTGGTTGCCGTCTCATTTGACGGGGCCGCCGCCGCAGAAATCCACACGACGTCCGTCAGTGAGAAGGGGGTCGCCAGTATGGCGCCGGTCGAAGGCGGACTGGAGTTGCCTCCCGGTCAAATGATCGTTCTGGAGCCGGGCGGCGCTCACATCATGCTGATCGGCGTTGCCGAACCGCTGGCGGAAGGCGAGATACAATCGCTAACTCTGCAGTTTGAAAATGCAGAACCGTTGACTGTGCCGTTTGCAGTCCGCTCCTCACAAGACGCCGCTCATAGCGCTCACTAGGTCTTTACTCGAAGCGATTTCGATCTCGGAACGTAACGATCTGCAACTTGTCCTCGCCCACATGATCGCGAATGGTGGCGTCGAGATCGACAATATGGAAGCGGCTCCACTCGTTTGACTCAATGACACGGAGCATCATTGCCGTCGCCCGGCGCATGATGGCGCTGGCCAAAAGTGCATAAACAAGCGAGCCAGCCGCAAATATGGCCAGAGTTTCCACAGGCGCGCCGCTGTAAATCATGAGCGCTAACAGGCCGCCGAAAGCGACCCCCGTTAACATCAAGCCGCCGACCCAATACAGTGTCGTGTTCCGGCGGACCTGATAAAATTTATTTCGCAGCACGAGTTCGCACAACAACAACCGCATGGCGAACCAGTGATAGGCGAGCGTCCACGAACCGGCCTCGTCTTTCAGTTCTTCCCGCTGGCCCATACGCTTGTCACGTTCGACATTGAGCGCCCGGCGCTTGGCGACCTGAAAGTTGTTATTGATCCGAGCAAATTTTGACGTGATGTAATTGTCGAGGTTCAACAGGTTCCGTTGCTGCACCACCTTGTATGGCCAACTGAAGACGAAAAACGCCAGCAGTGCGCCTACCAATGCTGCTCCTGAAAAAATAACTGCTGAAGCACCACCAAAACCTTGCGCAAACCCGTTTAAGGGCGCTCCCGGGGAAGACTGCGCAAGAAATGCGGCGGCCCCGAACGTCACGACAAACAACCCCGGCGTCCAGTAAAGCAGCATGCGCCTAGTATTCGCGTTCAACGTTTTCCGGAAAAGAGTCGTAACTTCGAGAAACCGCCGGTCGATGCTGTTCGCTTCAAATCCGAGTGCGGCGTTGAGATAGTCCTGCTCGACCTCTTCATAAAAAAAGTCGCCGCGCGCAAACAAGGGGAAACGATAATGATAAAATCCTTTTGCGCTCGCCGCATATTCACGCGCCTGCTCCAACGTCAATTCGGAGGCGGAGCGTTCTGTCAAGCGTGGTCGCGGCAGTTGTTTGAAGAGAGCGGTTTCAACGCCCGTGGGCGGTTCTTCGCGATACTCTTCTTCGAGAATATCTGCAGCAGCGGCGCCCGCCACGATCGAACCGCCGGCGTTGGCGGCCGTTTTTGAGGAGGCTTCTGCTTCGCGCGCTGTCGCCCGAAACAGTCGGCCAACGATCCGAACCGGCAAAGTGAGTAATTTCAATAAACGCCCCAACATAATCAGTCCTCCTCTCTTTTCTTTAGAGATGGCGACTGGCTGTATTAATTCAATATCTGTATGAAAACATTCACACTTTTCTTCTGCAGCTTTTCCGGCTGAAGGCCTGTTCAGTGAATACTGCGTATAATGTTCAGCCTTTTTCTGACACTGCTGAATTAGTGTGATTTTTATTGCGCAAAAGCGCGGATTGCGAAAAACTCTTGTGCATGAAACTGCTCATAACGGTCGTTTTCGGAGCGCTGCTCGCGGCCCTGCCAATTTCTGCATTCGCCAATAACGCCTGCAAGGCGCCCGCCATTATTACGGCGGCGGATGTAACCACATCTGACGGGTCTGAATACCGTGTAGAAACCTATTACCGTTCGCCGAAGGAAGCCGCGACACGGTTCATCACGGATGCAACAACCACAATGGCTGTCGAGGGCGCTTTTGCATGGTCTCGCCAGGGCGCGACGGAATCGCTTGCCGGCGACAATGAAAAGCGCTTCGTCATCGGCCACCAGTTTCATGCGCTGGCGTTTTACTTCGAGCAAATCGCCAAGGATATCGCAGGCGTAACGGATGTCAGCTTTGGTGGCCAGGACTATGTCGGACTTCAGGGAACCTATCCGAATGAGGGAACCATCACGCTGCTCGAAAGCACGGATAACCGCCCCTACGCGCTGATATTAAACCTGCCGGAAGAAAGCGAAATCACGGTTGCCTTCGATGACTGGCGCGCGGCGGCGGGCAAAAAAGAGCTTCCATATGCGCTGACCGTCACCCACGAGGGGCGGGAATTTTATTACCGGTATTCGGATGTTTCCTTCTTTGAAGGCGACGTAGGCAAAGACGCGATTGATTTTCATGAAGCGATCACCGCACCCGGGATTGATGAGATCAACATTCATCGCCTTCATCGCGCGCTGATGACGGCGCACTGCCGGGGCGATGCGGAGATGATGGCGAGGCTCACCGCTCCAACCGGGATCGTCGCCAGTCGTGGTGAGATATTTGAAACAACCAGGGAGCAAACGCTGTCGCGCTTTGCTTCTGTATTTTCTCGCGTCGATTACACCGGCTACCATGACCTTAAAGATCCGCTCGTCGAACTGGCCAACAGCCGCGATATCGGCTGGATCGTGGTAAACCCGCTGGCGGAAGGACGCGAGAACGAATCGGGCGAGCTATTCAGCACACAGTGGGCTTGGGTGATGCTTGTGCGCAAACTTGATGGCGTCTGGCTCAACGCCGGGAATGCATCCAACCTGAAACAGCCGCCCGAATAAACCGAAACTTGCTCTCGAAGCCTTTCGCAAAATCGAGACGGCGGCTACAAGCGCGCCCGTTATGTTGCATATCAATGACCTTACCTACCGGATTGAAGGCCGCCTCCTGTTCGATCAGGCGACGGCGGCGATTTCCGACGGTTGGAAAGTCGGCTTTGTCGGCCCCAACGGCTCAGGAAAAACCACCCTGTTCAAGATGATCAAGGGCGAGATATACGCCGGAAGCGACGAGGTCTCGCTCCGCAAGAACCGGCGCCTCGGCGGGGTCGATCAGGAAGCCCCTTCTTCCAGTGTCAGCCTCATCGATACCGTGCTCGAGCAGGACAAGGAGCGCGCCAGCCTTCTGGCCGAGGCCGAAACGGCGACCGATCCGCACCGAATTGCCGATATCCAGACCCGTCTCGCCGACATTGACGCCCATTCGGCCGAAGCGCGCGCGGGTTCGATCCTCGCCGGACTCGGCTTTTCGGCTGAGGAGCAACGCCGGGCCTGTTCGGAATTTTCCGGCGGCTGGCGCATGCGCGTGGCGCTTGCCGGCGTCCTCTTTTCCGCACCCGACCTCCTCTTGCTCGACGAGCCCACCAACTATCTCGATCTTGAGGGAACGATCTGGCTTGAGAACTACCTGCGCCGCTATCCCTATACCACATTGATCATCAGTCATGACCGCGCGCTTTTGAACAATGCGGTCACGCACATCATGGCGCTGGAAAACGGAAAGCTCTCCGTACACGCTGGCGATTATGACAATTACGAGCACAAGCGCGCGGAGGCGCGCGCGCAAGCGGTCTCGTTTCGGGCGCGGCAGGAAGCACGCCGCAAACATATGCAGGCCTTCGTGGACCGGTTCCGCGCCAAAGCGTCAAAAGCAAAGCAAGCGCAAAGCCGGATCAAGATGCTGGAGAAACTTGAGACCGTCGCTGAACCGATCTCGGCGCGCACGGCGCCGTTTCATTTTCCCAACCCCAAACCCATGGCGCCGCCGATCATTCGCGTCGTTGACGGCGACCTGGGCTATGACGACGGCAAGCCTGTCCTGCATAAAGTAAACCTTCGCCTCGACAATGACGACCGCATCGCCATTCTCGGGCCAAACGGCGAAGGCAAATCGACACTCGTCAAGGCGCTTGCCGGCCGACTGCCGCCGTTGTCAGGCAACGTCTATAAGCACAAGAAACTGAAAATCGCGTATTTCGCTCAGCACCAGCTCGATGAATTGAAACCACAGCAATCCGCTTACGATCATGTACGCGAACTGATCCCGGACGCTACCGAAGCACAAACCCGTTCGGCGACGGCGCGTCTCGGCTTCGGCCCTGAGAAGGCTGACACGAAAGTCGAAAAACTCTCCGGCGGAGAAAAAGCACGCCTGCTATTGGGGTTAATTACGTTCCATGGCGCACATGTGCTTATTCTCGATGAGCCGACCAACCACCTCGACATTGGCGCCCGCGAAGCGTTGATCGAGGCTTTGAATGACTTCGAGGGCGCAGTGCTGCTCATCACGCACGACTCTCACCTCGCCTCATCGGTTGCGGATCGGTTATGGCTTGTGAATGATGGTTCTGTGGCGCCGTACGCCGGCGATCTTGGCGACTACCGCGAGCTGGTTATCGCCGCCAGCAAAACAGCGGCGAAAACCGACGCGAAAAAATCTCCCGAGAATCTGAAAGAGGCCGCCCGGAAGGAAGCCGCGAACGCGCGCCTTTCGCTGCAACCCCTGAAAAAATCAGCTGAGGCTCATGAAGAGCGGTTAAAAAAACTTAACGAGACGTTGACGCGCCTTGACGCCGCACTCGCCGAACCCGGCCTGTTCAAGAAAAACCTGCCGCGGGCAACAAAGCTCTCGAAAGAACGCAGCGCACTTGTGGAGGCAATCGCCCGCACTGAATCGAGATGGCTCGAAGCGCTTGAAAAGTATGAGAACGCCAGAGCACTGGCCGATGCATAACAGCTTTTACAAGTCGTTTTGAAAGAAATAATCCGATAAGCTTTCCGCGAAGAGGAAATTGCGATGAAAAAAGCTGCAGACTGCAAAACCATGGACGAGGTTCGCACGGAGATCGACCGGGTTGACCGCGCTCTGGTGGACCTCCTCGCCGAACGCTGGACCTATGTGGACCGCGCATGGGTGTTCAAACGATCCGCGCAAGAAGCGTCTGTCCCCTGGCGCAATCGCGAAGTCATCGAAAAGGTTCGCGAGCGCGCCAATGACGCCGGCATGCCAGGAGAAATGGCCGAAGCGCTTTGGCGTCTGATTATCGGCTGGGGCATCCAGTATGAAGAGGAGCGCCTGCGCGACCGTTAGGCCGATGCTCCTAATCGCAATAGGAGATGCGTGATGACGAAAATTGAAGACTTTGTCGCCGGCCGTACGTCGGCCGAACTTTACGAAACGTATTTAACACCCGGCTTTTTCGCCCCATGGGCCGAAGAAATGGCGGAACTCGCAGCGCCCGGCCAGAACTGCCTCGATCTCGCTTGCGGTACTGGCGCCGTCTCCCGCGGTCTGGCGGCAAAGCATAACAATATGAACATTAAAGCCGTTGATGTCGCGCCACTCATGCTCGACGAGGCGCGCAAGCAAACCCGCTCCGATGCTGTCGAGTATCATTTAGGTTCCGCAGATGCGCTCCCTTTTGATAACGACACGTTTGACATGGCCTTCTGTCAGCAAGGGTTGCAGTTCTTTCCGGACAAGGAAAAAGCATTTGATGAAGTTCAGCGTGTCTTGAAACCGGGCGGCCGGTTTGCCGTAACCATCTGGCGGCCGGTAGAAGAAGCCAGCCCCGTCTTCGAAAGTTTTGCAAAGGCCGTGGGGCGCCATCTCGGCGAAGATCTCTTGCCCTTGGGGCCTTTTTCATTCGGCAGTGAAGAACGGTTGAGACGGCTGACCGAGGACGCAGGATTTAAGATCGAAACGCTGGAACAACGCACATTGCCGTCGGTTTTACCGCCAGTGGAGGCTCTCGTTCTATTCGACGTCCTGTTCCTGGGAAGACCTGCGGAGGATGGATCGCTGCAGCCCGTGCTGGCGCCGGACGACCCGGCGGGCGACGCTGTCGTCGATAAGATAATCAACGACATGGAAGAAGATCTCAAATCCTACATCGGAGCCGACGGTAATCTTCATGGGCCGGCCAGTACGCATTTTATGATCGCGCGAAAATAAGCGGCGCCCGGCTGCACAAGCAGCTACTGGCAGCGGCAATATTCAATTA